>Ga0187892_10008435_pt1 | contig 14104 bp, 9 predicted proteins | sample MA1701073metaG_FD_139345 | JGI IMG/M metagenome (GOLD analysis project Ga0187892, IMG submission 139345) | Bio-ooze microbial communities from a basaltic lava cave in the Kipuka Kanohina Cave System on the Island of Hawaii, USA - MA170107-3 metaG ...
GCATGTCGGAGAACGTCCCGCCGGGGAAGAACGTTTCTTCGCTGAGGCGCCAGGATCCGGAAACGCCCGGGAACGTCGCCCACTTGTGATCCGCGCCGAACGCCGACCGCCCGTCGCGGCGGATGATCCCGGTCAGGAAGTAGCGTTCCTTGTGCCCGTAGTTGGCGCGGCCGATGAACGAGATCCACCGTTCATCGGTGCGGAACGACTGCGGCGTGACCTGCACGCTCCCCGCGCTCAGGCTGTTGAACCCCGTCGCATCGGTCACGAAATTCCTGGCCTCGGCCCGGAACTCCTCGATGCGATGCTCGGAGAACTCGTACACGCCCACGACGTCGAGGTTGTGCACCCCGCCGAACTGCCGGCTCAGGGTCAGCATGGTCTGCAGCGTCTTGGACGTATTGTCGCGATTCACCTGCTGCGCGAGCCCGTTCCACTCCGCTCCCGCCGGACTCAGCCTGGGCAGATAGATCTGCCGCAGCCCACCGGACTTGTCCACGCCGACGTTGATCTGCGCCGTGATGCCCGTGAGGAGATCATACTCCGCGCTCAGGTTGCCGAGGGTGCGGTCCGTGGTGCCGAAATCCTGGATCTGCTCGGCCAGGGCCACCGGATTGCGCACGGACTGCCGGCCGGGCCCGATCTCGTAAAACCGGGTGCCGGTGGAATCGGTGACCGTCACCGGCTGCGTCGGATTGAAGACGGCGACGTTCTGGAACACACCGCCTTCGAACCCGCCATCGTTCTCGTAGGCGAGGTAGTCGTTGTCCACCTGCGACGTGGTCACATTGAGCCCGAACCGGAGCCGATTGTTCAGCGCCTGGTGGCTCGCGGAGAGGCGGCCCTGAATGCGCCGGAAGCCGCTCGAGAGCGCCACGCCCTGCTGGTTCATGTAGTTCAGCGATGCGCGATAGCGGGTGGCTTCGCTGCCGCCGGTGAACGACAGGTTGTGATTGTTGGTCACGGCCGTGCGGTTCACCGCCGCGGCCCAGTCGGTGTTGGCCGGTCCCAGCGCGGCCAGGTAGCTCGAGTCGAGCCCCTGGGTGGGATCGCTATTGTGCAGCGCCACCTGGTCCTGAACGAACTGGCGGTACTCGTCGCCGTTGAGCACGTCCAGGGATTTTGCTGGCGATGCCGTCGCCACGTAGCTCTCGTAGGCGACCGTCGCGCCCCCCCCGGTGCCTTTCTTCGTCTCGATCAGGACTACCCCGTTCGCGCCGCGACTGCCGTAGATCGCCGTCGCCGACGCGTCCTTGAGGATGGTGATCGACCCGATGTCGGAGGGATTGAGCAGGTTCAGCGGGCTGCGCGGCAAGGGCGGCGCGCCGCCGATGCCGAACCCGGCCGCTTCGGCTTCCGTGTTGGTGATGGGAACGCCGTCGATGACGTAGAGCGGCTCGTTACTCGCGCTGATCGAGGTCGCGCCGCGGACGCGGATCTGCGCCCCGGCTCCAGGCTCGCCGTTGTTGGTCGTGAGCTGGACGCCGGCCACCCGGCCCTGCAACATGCCGTTCACATTGGACAGCACACCGACGTCGGCCGAGACGGGGGAGACGGTCGAGACCGAGCCCGTTATCGCCTCGCGACGTTGCGTGCCGTACCCGGTGACGACCACTGGTTCGAGGATCGATGCTTGGGGCTGCAGGACGACGTTCACGGTGTTGATGCCGGCGGATACGGTGACCTCCTGCGTCACCGGGGCGTACCCGATGCGCGTCACGCGCATTCGCTGTGTCCCCGCCGGAACGCCAGCCAGCGTGAAGCCGCCGTCGGGCCGGGTCTGGGTCCCTAGGGACATGCCCTCGATCCTGAGCAGGACGCCCGCGAGCCCTTGCTGGTTACTCGCGTCCGTCACCTGCCCAGCGATGGTGCCCTGCGCGGCCAGGGGTGCCCACAGCACCAGGCCACCGAGCAGCGCGGGAACGACATAACGGACGAGTGACATCGAACCACCTCCGTTACAGGGTGAAGCTCGTACGAGCCGGAATCCATCCCTTCTCAAATCGCCCGAAACCAGGCGCTTGTCAAGTGAGGGCGGAGGCACAGTTTCGGCAAAACATGAAGCACACGCGACTGCCCCGGGCGCTGGCTGGACGGCCCAAGATCGCGTACGATTGCCGCTCCTCATGAACGCGCTCGCCCTGCTCCTGGCCGCCCAGACGGCCGTTGGCGGCGACACGATGCCGCCGTACGTGGTGTTCCCGATGGCCGGGCTCGACGACTCGGCCGCGTACGCCGGGTACGCGACCCGGATCTACCGCGACGCGCGCGGCAACGCCATCCAGATCTCGATCGAGGCGAGCTCCGGTCGAGTCGTGCACCTCTGGGCCGATGCGCTGAACGAGAGCCTCGGCTTCACCGCCCGGGACACGACAGGGGTCCCCGCGCGACTCGTGTACGGCGGCGCGGCGACCACCACGGCCACCACCAGCCGGCGCACGTTCAGCTCACGCTTCACCACCCCGGGCCCCGTGCAGCTCGGCCTGTTCCTGCTCGGCTCGATGCGGGTGGAACGCGACTTTCAGTACGCGGGCCGGCAGCGCGATTCCCTCGGCGCCACGTTCGTCGTCCCCGAGCTGACACGGCTCACCGAAGCCATCGACCGGTTGCCCTCCATGGAACGGCGTCGTGCGCTCGCGTTGCTCGGCGCCCGCGACGGCGCCGCCCTGCGCAGCCGTCTCGTCCCGCGCCTCACCGTCACGCGAGGCGCGACGGCCTGGTCGGTGCGCGCCGAGCAGCCCAGTTTCGACGGCAACCACCGCCTCGCCCTGACCGTGAGCGGCGACGCTCGCCGCTCACAGGCCACGCTCGCCGGCCGGGTCGTCACGTTTCGCCCCCTTGACCCGGGTGCGGGCCCGCTCGAGCTGACCGTCGAGATCGCGACCGATGGCCCCGCGCTCACGCCGCTCGCGCGCGCGGCGATCTTCAACGACGCCTTCCGGCGCTTCGCGGACTCGCACGGCACGCCGCGCCTCGAGCGGCAGATCCGCGGATTCGAGCTGCTCGCCTCGCGCGAGAAGCTGATGGCCGGGCTCCCGAACTTCGCCACGTACTTCGGGCGGGACATGCTGATGACCGCCCTGCTGATGGAGCCGGTGTGGTCCGATACGATGGCCGAGTACGTCATCGCGGCCGCGCTCACCAAGCTCGCCCCGACGGGTGAGGTGAGCCACGAAGAAGCGCTCGGGGGCCAGGCGATCCGGGAGAACGCGGCGCGCTACCTCGACCACCCCACCCCCGATGCCGCGATCCTCGGCAACCTGCAGGAGGTGCGCGAGAACTATTGGATGGTCGACGACGACTTTCAACTCCCCGTCGTGGCCGCGCGCTACGTGGCCAACGCAGCCGTGCCCGAGGCGCGCAAGCGCCGCTTCCTCCGACTCTGGCGCGAGCCGCTGCACCGGAACCTCGCCTATGTCGTGCGCCAGGCGACGCCGTACGTCCTCAATCCCATCGCGACGAATCTCGTGAGCTTTCGCCGCCTCGATGACGGGTGGTGGCATGCCGGGAGCTGGCGGGACAGCCGGGTCGGATACGCCGGGGGCCGATTCGCGTTCGACGTGAACGTCGTATGGGTGCCGGCCGCGCTGCGCGCGATCGGAACCATCGACAGCGTGCTCCGCCTCATGGGTGAACCGGAGCTGCCCGAGGCCGCCGCGGCGGCCCGGGCAGCGGCCGTCTGGCGCGGCGTCGACCATCACTTCGCGGTAGCGCTCGCGCCGGCTGAGGTGGAGGCGCGGATCCGCGCCCGGCTCGCTGCCTTGCGGGGGGAGGAGCGCGCACATTGGCAGCGGGTGCTGGCGCGCACCAGCGTCCCCACCGACACGCTGCGCTTTCCGGCGCTGTCCCTCGACGCCGATGGACACCCGATCCACGTGATGAGCACCGATCCCGCGATGTGGCTGCTGCTCGCGAACCTCGGACCCGAGCGGGAGGCCGAGCTGCTGCGTCCGTTTCTGCTCCCCTACCCCGTCGGACTGCTGATCGACGGGGTGGGTCCGGTGGCGGCCAATGACGCCTACGCGCCACCCGCCGCGTGGGACATGTTCGAGCGCGATCGGTACCACTCGCCCCGCGTGGTGTGGGGCCGCGAGGTGAATGTGTTGGTTTCGGTCCTCGCCCTGCGCGGCCTGCGGCCCGCCCTCGATACGGTGCTCGCGGCGGTGGAACGCTCCGGGCTCCGGCACGCCGAGCTGTGGAGCTACCAGATGGCCGGAGAGACGCTCCGCCCCGTTCGCTACGGCTCGAGCTCCGACGTGCAGTTGTGGAACCTCACCGACCTTGCCGTGCAGTTCCTGCTCGCCCAGCTTCCCGCTCCGGCAATCCACTAAGAGGAGCCCCGCCCGTGGCCACCTTTGGCGCTGTAGACCTGCTCGTCATCGCCGGCTACTTCATCATCCTGCTCGGCATTGGCATCTGGGCTGCGCGACGGAAGAAGAACGAGAGCGCGGACTTCTTTCTCGCGAGCCGTGATGTCGGCTGGATCGCGGTCGGCGCCAGCCTGTTCGCCTCGAACATCGGGAGCGAACACCTCGTGGGACTCGCCGGCACCGGCGCCGCGAGCGGCCTGGCCGTGGGGCACTTCGAATGGCTCGCCTGCCTCATTCTGCTGCTGCTCGGCTGGTTGTTCGTGCCCTTTTACCTGCGCAGCGGCGTGTATACGATGCCCGAGTTCCTGGAGCGCCGGTACAACGCCGCGTCCCGGACGTATTTCACCTGGGTCTCGATCATCGGATACGTCCTCACCAAGATCAGCGTCACGCTGTTCGCGGGCGGCGTCGTGATGCGCGCCGTCACGGGGTTGAGCTTCTGGACCAGCGCGGTGGTGCTGATCGTGATCACCGGTCTCTACACGGTGACCGGGGGCTTGCGGGCCGTGATCTTCACCGAGGTGGCGCAGACGGTCGTCCTGATCCTCGGCTCGGCGACCCTGGCGATCCTGGGCATCCAGGCGGCTGGTGGCTGGAGCGGGCTCGAGGCCAAGGTGCCGCCGGAATTCTTCTCCATGTGGCGGCCGGCCAGCGATCCGGATTTCCCCTGGACCGGCATCGTGTTCGGCGCGCCCATCCTCGGCGTCTGGTACTGGTGCACCGACCAGTACATCGTGCAGCGCGCCCTGGCCGCGCGCAACGTGACCGAGGCGCGCCGCGGAACGATCCTGGCGGGATTCCTGAAAGTCCTGCCGGTTTTCATTTTCGTGCTCCCCGGCGTCGTCGCGGCGGCGCTGTATCAGGACGTGCGCTCCGGAGCCGCCGATTCCGCCTATCCGGTGCTCGTCACTCGCCTGCTCCCCGTCGGTCTCAAAGGCCTGGTGCTCGCGGGCATGCTCGCGGCCCTGATGAGCTCGCTCGCTTCGGCGTTCAATTCCTGTTCGACGCTGTTGACCTGGGACGTGTACCGCAAAGCGCGGCCTCAGGCCAGCGAGGCACAGCTGGTCACGGTGGGACGGCTGACGACCGTCGTGCTCGTCGGCGTGAGCCTCCTGTGGATTCCGTTCATGAAGTACATCTCTTCCCAGCTGTACATCTATTTGCAGAGCGTTCAGGCCTACATCGCGCCACCCATCGCCGCCTGCTTCCTGCTCGGCCTGTTCTTTCGCCGGCTCAACGGCACCGGGGCCTTGAGCTCGCTGTTGACGGGCTTCGTGCTCGGGGCGCTGCGACTCGTGCTGGAGCTGGCGAACGGCACCGACCGGGCCGGCCTCGCCGAGGGCAGCCTGTGGGCCTGGATCGCCGAGATCAATTTCCTGCATTACGCTGTGCTGCTGTTCGCGATCTGCACGGCGGTGCTGGTCGGCGTGAGCCTGATCACCGCCTCACCACCGGCGGCCCAGATCGCCGATATCACCTATTCGCGCGCGCAACCGGGGGCCGGAGCCCCGGCGGCCGCGGCCGAGGTGCGCCGGCTCGATATCGGACTGTCGTTGCTGCTCGCGGGGATCATCGGCGTCCTATGGATCGTGTTCGCCTAGCGGCACTCCTCGCGCTCGTGGCGTGCGCCACGAGCCGGCCGCCGGCGCGTTACGATCCCGCGCACGATCTGGGAACGCTGTTCCACGACGTCCAGCTGTCGGGACTGTTTCCAGACTCGAAGACGTTCGTGGATGCCCGGCCGCGATCCGCACCGGCGGAGATTGCCGCCCGCTATGCGGCCGGCCGCACCGCCCCGGGATTCAGCCTCGAGCAGTTCGTGCGGGAGCACTTCGATCTTCCCGAGGTCGCCGGCGAAGGATTCCGGAGCGACCCGGCCCAGACCATGGAGCAGCACATTGCGGCCTTGTGGCCGGTGCTGAGCCGCGCGCCCCCCCCCCCCCTGTCAACCACGAACGACACAGCAGCGGCGCGCTCCTCGCTCCTTTCTCTCCCCGAGCCGTACGTCGTGCCGGGGGGACGGTTCCGCGAGATCTATTACTGGGATTCGTACTTCACGATGCTCGGGCTGGTGCGCGACGGGCGCGCCGATTTCGTGCGCAACATGCTCGACAACTTCGCCTATCTGGTCCGCACGGTGGGACATATCCCCAACGGCAACCGCACCTACTACCTGAGCCGCAGCCAGCCGCCCTACTTCGCCGCGATGGTGGGGCTGTACGCCATCGCCACGGACACGGCTCAGGCGCTGCCCTACCTGGACGCCCTCGAGGCGGAGTACGCGTTCTGGATGGACGGCGCGGATCGCCTGGGGGCGGCCCAGACCTATCGTCGCGTGGTGCGCATGCCGGACGGCACCGTGTTGAACCGGTACTGGGATGATCTGGCGGAGCCGCGCCCCGAGTCGTACCGGCCCGACTACGAGATCGCGGTGACGCTCCCGCCCGAAGAGCGGGAAGCATTTTACCGTAATGCGCGCGCCACGGCGGAGAGCGGCTGGGATTTTTCGAGCCGCTGGATGCGAGACCCCACGGACCTGCGCACCCTCGAGACGACGGAGATCATCCCCGTCGACCTCAACAGTCTACTGTGGTACGCCGAACGGCTCATCGCCGCGCTGCGGACGGTTCGCGGACAGCCGGGGGACGTCGACGTGGCCGCCGGCTTCACCAGCTCCGCCGAAGCGCGCCGCCAGGCGTTACTCGCCATCGCGTACGATCCCCTCAGCGGGTTCTTCTACGACGTCCGCTGGCGCAGCGGTCTCCGCGTGGCGGATCGACCGACGCTCGCCGCGGCCGCGCCGCTGTACTTCGGACTCGCGACCGAGGTTCAGGGCCGGCACACGGCCGAGCGACTCGGCCGCGAGTTCCTGAAGTCGGGAGGGTTCGTCACGACGCTGACGGCGTCCGGGCAGCAGTGGGACGCACCCAACGGGTGGCCGCCGTTGCAGTGGCTCGCCATCGAGGGCGTGCGGCGCTACGGCCGGGCCGATCTCGCTGATCGGGCCCGCGATCGCTGGCTGGCCCTGGTGCGCCGGGTGTACCGGACGACGGGCCGAATGACCGAGAAATACGACGTGGTCGACCCCAACCGGCGCGCCGGCGGCGGGGAGTATCCCACGCAGGACGGGTTCGGCTGGACCAATGGCGTGGCCCTGGCCCTGATGCCCTGCGCGCCGGCGCGATTGGAAGCGCCCCCTGCCCGCGCCCCGCTGGCCTGCCCCGCCCTGACGCCCTGATCCGCCCCCTCGGCGGACTCGCCATCGTCGTCGCCGCGCTCGGCCTCTACGGGGGGGGGGTGATCGCCTACAACGTCACCCAGGAACGCAGGAGCTGGGCGTGCGCATCGCAGTGGGTGCCCGGCTGGGGACGTCGTGCGCCTCCCGCCGAGTCGAATAAGCCCTCTTGATCCCGGACGTTAGGCATCACAGCTTATCGCCATACCCCCTGACCCTCACGACCCGAGCCTCGCATGAGCGCGGGCGCGTGCGTGGTGGCCACGGTGACGGGGAGGCCGTCGTGTTCTCACGCATGGTGGTCCTGGCACTACCCTACGCCTTCGCGTCCGCTGCCCTCGCCGGCCAGACCGCGGGCGACTACACCTACCAGCAGGCCTTCGACCAGCTCCGCAACGCGGCGGCGCGCAACGACCGCGTCGCGGCGGTTCGCGATCTCGTGCTCCAGCGCGATGTGATCCGCTTCCGGCTGACCGAAGGGCGACTCGCGCTGCTGAGCGCGGTCGCCGGCCAATCGAGGGGCGCGGTCTTCGTCGGCACAGGGTCGGTGTGGTTCGCCCCTCCGCTCCCGGTCGAGCGCGCCTACATGCGGCACGAGCTCGGCGACTCCGTGATCGATACCCCGATCTCGTCCGCCGTCTTCCTGTTCGCCGACTCCACGCTCGCCGAGCTGGAGCACCGCCTGACGTTCGCCGCCGACAGTGTTCCCCGAGCGGCCGCGGGCGCCATCAGCGAAGCGTTGGATCGGCTCATCATCGATGCGGGCACGCGCCAGGCGGATCGGACGTTGATGACCGCCCTCCTCAACCGGGACGCGAACGGGTTCTTCTATGCCCACGTCAAGCGCCCGCGCGGAGAGGATCTCGTGTTCCAGGTGGACCCCTTCCAGATGGAGGAGATCCTCCTGCTCCGGCGCGGCCGGCTCGGTCAAAAGAGCCAAACCGTGAGCCAGTTCCAGCGCAGCGAAGACCGCCGCGATACGGTGGCCGCGCCCACCCAGGCCCAGGGCGCCCTCACGGTGCGCGCGTATGACCTCGACGCGACCATCGAGAAGGGCCTCGACTTCTCGGGGACCGCCACGATTCACTATACGGCGACACGGGACGGCGTCCGCTGGGTGCTGTTCCTCTTGTATCCCGATCTCGAGGTCGATTCCATTCTCGAGTCTAGCGGGGTGCGGGACAGTTTCTTCCGGGCCAGGAACAGCTACGAGCTGTGGGTGCGATTTCCCGCCCCGCTGCGCGCCGGCCAGCAGGACTCGATCCGCGTCGCCTATCACGGCAAGTTGATCGCCCACGGATCCCTGCTGGAGCAGTTCAACCCGTGGCTCACGGACCCGCGGCGCCGCACGCCACCTCCGGCCCTCGATTCTTGGTTTTTCGTCAAGTCCGCCAGCTACTGGTTCCCGCGGCAGCGGCCCTGGAAGGCCAGCGATGTGCGGCTCACCTTCCGCACTCCCAAGCAGTATCAATTCGCGTGTATCGGGCGGCTCGTCGATTCGCGCGTGGACGGCGACGTGCGCACGACGCGGTGGGTCGCCGAGCGGCCTGCCGATCAGGTCTCCTTCAGCATCGGTCGGTTCAAGGAATTCCAGATCACCGATGCGCGCATCCCGCCCGTCACCGTGCACGTCAACACGGAGGCGCATGCGGAGCTGCACCGCTACGTGATCCAGCCGCGGAATCCCGAGGTGGCCGTCGGCGAAGATGTGGCCTCGAGTCTCGCCTTCTTCACGCAGGCGTTCGGACCACCGCTGTTCAAGAGCTACTTCGCCACGGAGATTCCCTACGGGCACGGGCAGGCGTTCCCCGGGCTCATTCACCTGTCCTGGTTCACGTTTCATTCCGTGGATGAAAGCGGCGTCAACCAGCAATTCCGCGCCCACGAGATGGCGCACCAGTGGTGGGGGATCGGCGTCGAACCGGCCGGGGAACGCGACACGTGGCTGGCGGAGGGATTCTCGGATTTCGCCGGCCTCTGGTACATGCAGCGCTCCCTCAAGGACAACGACAGGTTCTTCCGTCAACTCGACGAGTGGCGCAAGACGATTCGGGCCAGGAGCGCTCACGCCCCGCCGATCGCGCTCGGGACCCGGGCGCTGGAGAGCGGCACCCCGGAAGACTACCAGACGATCGTCTACAACAAGGGCGCGTGGGTGCTCCAGATGCTCCGCAACCTGATGCTCGACCTGCGCACCATGAACGAGGACGCCTTCAACGCCATGATGCGGGAGTTCTACACGCAGTATCGCGGCCGCCAGGCGACGACCCAGGATTTCCAGCGGGTGGTCGAGAAGCACCTGCGCGGCGCGATGGGCTGGTTTTTCGACCAGTGGGTGTACGGCACCGCCATCCCCACCTACGGCTTCTCCTGGAGGGCGGAACGGGCTTCGGAAGGCTACACGGTCCGCGTGCGAGTGCGGCAGGAAAACGTGCCCGAGAGTTTCGGCATGCCCGTGCCGCTGCTGATCGAATTCCGTGACGGCTCACAAGCCCTCGTGCGCGTCAACGTCCGCGGACCGCTCACCACCCGAGACCTGCGGGTGCCCGTCGAACCCAAGCGGCTCGAGCTGAACGCGCTGCACTCGGTGCTCGCAGACGTGCGAGTCGAGTCCTGGAGTGACGAGCGCGATTCCGGAGGGAGATGAAGCGGGCGCGGCCCCCGCGCTCCGGTCCACGTCATGCTCGCCTCCCCCAACGGGCCAGTACACCCACCGCTGCAGGGCGACCGAGACGCATATCTATGTGGGAAAGTCACTTCCGAGAGTCAAGCCTGCGGGCGCCGCGCGGGCTAGTTTAGGGACCGCTCGAGCCTCAGCACCCGGCCCACACTCAGGAGGCGGTCATGACCGCGCTGTCGACCCTGATCCTGCCAATCCTGCTATCCGCCGTCGGCGTATTCCTGCTCAGCTCCGTGATCCACATGATGACGCCGTGGCACAACAACGATTACCCGAAGCTGCCGAATGAAGACCAGGTTCGGGCCGCGCTGCGTCCGTTGGCGATCCCGCCCGGCGACTACATGGTGCCTCGGGCCGCCAACACTCAGGAGCTGCGCTCCCCGGAATTCACCGAGAAGGTCAAGCAGGGCCCCGTGCTCGTGGTCACCGTGATGCCGAACGCCATGGTGCCCATGGGAATCAATCTGGCCCTGTGGTTCCTCTTCGCGCTCATCGTGAGCGCGTTCGCCGCTTACGTGGCGGGACACGCCCTGCACCCGGCGGCGCCGTGGCGAGCCGTATTCCGGTTTGCCGGCCTGACGGCGTTCATCGGCTACGCGGTCGCCCTGTGGCAGATGTCGATCTGGTACCGGCGCTCGTGGGCCACGACGTTTCGGGCCACGGTGGACGGGGTGCTCTATGGCCTCGTGACCGCGGTGGTGTTCGTCTGGCTGTGGCCGAAGTAGCCGGATCAATCCATGAAATGGATCACTCGCGAACGACCCAAGATCGACCGCATTGCCTGTCCCTGGCTGATCGCGCGGTTCATCGATCCGGCCGCGGAATTCATCTTCGCGCCGCCAGCCGACGTCGTCCGGCTGGCCGGTGCGCTGGGCGCTACGCCGTTCGATGTCGAAGGTGTCGAGCTGAGTCACAACGGTCCGCTCTGTTCCTTCGATGCGTTGCTGGAGAAATACCACCTGGACGACGCCGCACTGCGGGAGATCGCCGTCATCGTGCGCGGCGCCGACACGGCCCGCCTGGACCTGGCGCCGCAGGCGGCCGGGCTGCTCGCGATCTCCCTCGGCTTATCGCACAACTTTCGGGACGATCACGAGCAGCTGCGACACGGCTTCGTCGTCTACGACGCGCTCTATGCCTGGTCCAAGCACGTGCGCGACGAACAACACACCTGGAACCCTCAGCGGATAAACGTCCCCTCGCGCAGCTCCTCGTAGGCGCGGCGCAGCTCCGCCTCGGTGTTCATGACGATCGGGCCGTACCAGGCCACGGGTTCCTCGATCGGTTTCCCCGAGACCAGGAGGAAGCGCACGCCCTGATCCCCGGCCTGGACCGTGATCTCGTCACCGCGATCGAACAGCACCAGGGACCGATTCCCCGTGGTTTCGGCGGGACCGTCCACCGTCGGACCGACCTGGTCGGTGCGCACCGGCGCAGGCGCGGAGGCGTCGCGGAAGCTGCCCGATCCATCGAACACGTAGGCGAACGCGTGGCGCTCGTGTTCGACGGGGAGCCGGCGGCGCACGCCGGGCGGCACCCACACGTCCAGGTAGCGCGGATCGGCGGCGACCCCGTCCACCGGGCCCCGCTTCCCCCAGAAGCTGCCGCATACGATGCGGACGGTGGTGCCGTCGTCCTCGGTGACTTCGGGGATTTCCTTGGCCACAACGTCCTGATAGCGCGGAGCCGTCATCTTGAGGGTGGACGGCAGATTGGCCCACAGCTGAAACCCGTGCATCCGCCCCTGCGCGTCGCCACGCGGCATCTCCTGATGCAAGATCCCGCGACCCGCCGTCATCCATTGGACGTCGCCCGAGCCCAGGGTGCCCTGATTCCCCAGGCTGTCGCCGTGCGTCACGGCGCCGGCGAGTACGTACGTGATGGTCTCGATGCCCCGGTGTGGATGCCAGGGGAACCCGGCGAGATAATCCTCGGGACGCTCGTTGCGAAAGTCGTCGAACAGCAGAAATGGATCGTAGGCATCGGTGTCGCCGAACCCGAACGCCCGGCGGAGACGCACGCCCGCTCCTTCGACTGTCGGGGTCGACTGAACGATGCGCTTGATGGGCCGAATCGACATGAACTGCTCCCAGTTGTGGATGGACTCGTCTCCGTAGCAAAACGCGGGAGATGCCAATCGAGTTCCTGGTGACAACCTCCGCTTCGTAAGTACACCGAATGCGTGGGCCCAGAAAGTGGCTCCCGCGTCCCGTTCCTACCGCAGTTGGCGATGGCGGCGATGCCCGCTTCCGGTCGCTTTGCAGATCTGTCGTCGACGCGTTAGCTCATCAACACGTGATTCGGTTCTTCAAGACGCCCGCCGCCTGGCGCGCGTGGCTCGCCGCCCATCACCGCCGTGCCACCGAGCTGACGGTGGGGTTCTACAAGCGCGGCAGCGGCAAGCCGAGCATCACCTGGCCGGAATCGGTCGACGAGGCGTTGTGTTTCGGCTGGATCGACGGCGTGCGGCATCGCCTGGATGACGTCAGCTACTCGATTCGGTTCACGCCGCGCAAACCCGATAGCACGTGGAGCGCCGTCAACGTGAGGCGAGTCCGCATTCTGAAACAACAGGGCCGCATGCGAGCGGCCGGCCTCGCCCGCTTCGAACAGCGCGATCGACGCAAGGCCGGGCTCTATTCGTTCGAGCAGCGACGCACCATCACGCTGCCGACCCGGTATCAACGGCTGCTCAAAGCCAACCGGAAGGCCTGGGCCTTCTATCAGGCGCAGGCACCCTGGTACCAGCGCACCACGGCGTTTTGGGTGATCAGCGCCAAGCGGGAAGACACCCGGCGGCGCCGGCTGGCGACCCTTATCGCCGAGTGCGCGACGGGACGGCCCGTCGGCCTGCTCGGGTCCAAACCCCGGGACTAAATGCGGCATCTCAACCTGAAATCGAGGTATCTTGGGCTCACACCTGGGAGGTTAAGATGAGCCGCCATGCGATGTTACCGGTCGTGGCCCTGCTCGGCACACTGACCACGAACGCCGGTGGTTGGGCAGTGATCACGCTCGAGGATCTGCCGAACGAGCTCGCGGTGGGGCGAGCGGTCACCCTGACCTACACGGTGCGTCAACACGGGCGGACACTCATGAGCGGGCTGAGCGGGAGTCTCGAAGCCCAGTCCGCCGGCCAGACGATCAGGGAGACGGCCTCGGCCGGCACGCAGGTCGGACACTACAACGTGTCCTTCACGCCGCCGCGGGCGGGGGTCTGGACCATCACGCTGCGGTCGGGCTTCGGGAAGAACGCGATTACGCTCATGCCCATCCCCGCCGTGAACGCGGGCCGGACCGCGCAGCCGCTGGCCGCGGCGGAGCGCGGGCTGCGGCTGTTCGTGGCCAAGGGATGCATGACATGCCACGTGCACCCCGACGTCGCGGGAAGCGGCGAGGTGAAAGTCGGTCCCGATCTCGCCGGCCGGCGCTTCACGACCGACTATTTGCAGCGCTTCCTGGCCGATCCGAACATCGCCACCACGCGAGGGCCGGGCGGGTTCGAGATGCCCAATCTGAATCTCGACCAGCAGGAGATCGCCTCGCTCGTCGCGTTCATCAACGGCGAGCGTGCCCAGGCCTCGGGGGAGTAGACCAGTGGCGCCGCCCGGCGCCCTGCCCAATCTTGTCGCGACCCGCTAGCGTCCAGCCATGATCGGTGGGGGTAGGGGGAGGCACCGGGCATGACTGGAGCGCCCCGTCCCCCCCCCCCCCCCACCCCCCCCCCCCCCTTTTCCTAACACGGAAAATTTCTCCTAGCCGGCGCGTGTTTTTCTTTGGGGCGAGACCCCCTTTTGCTCAACGGGGGGGGGGAGGGCC
>Ga0187892_10008436_pt1 | contig 14102 bp, 9 predicted proteins | sample MA1701073metaG_FD_139345 | JGI IMG/M metagenome (GOLD analysis project Ga0187892, IMG submission 139345) | Bio-ooze microbial communities from a basaltic lava cave in the Kipuka Kanohina Cave System on the Island of Hawaii, USA - MA170107-3 metaG ...
CCTCCTCGTCGTCGAGGACGACGCCGATCTCGCGCGCGGCCTTCGGTTCAACTTCGAGAAGGACGGCTACGACGTCGTCGTCGCGGCGAGCGGCGAGGAGGGGCTCGCGGCGCTCCGGCGCGGCGGCGTGCGCGCGGCGATCCTCGATCTCTCGCTGCCCGGACTCGACGGGCTCGAGGTCTTGAAGAAAGCGCGCGCCGAGGGGATCAAGACGCCGATCGTATGCCTCACCGCGCGAGGCCAGGAGACCGACGTCGTGATGGGTCTCAGTCTCGGCGCCGACGACTACGTGACGAAGCCGTTCGGGCTCGCGGTCCTGGCCGCGCGCCTCGACGCCCTTCTCCGGCGCACGAGCGGCGCGCCCGCGGCGCTCACGCTCGGCGACGTCACGATCGACTTCTCCGCGCGGCGTGTGTCGCGGCGCGGAAAACTCGATGCCCTAGAGCTGACGCCGATCGAAACGGACCTCCTCCTCTACCTCGCCGAGCGGCGGGGACAAGCCGTCGACCGCGCGGAGATCCTCCGCGACCTCTGGGGACTCGGGAGCGGCGAGACGACGCGCTCGCTCGACAACCACGTCGTCCGGCTCCGGAAGAAGATCGAGCGCGACCCGGCGGCGCCGCGGTGGCTCGTCACCGTGCACGGCGTCGGCTACCGGCTCGAAGCCGACGCGACGAATCCGTGACATCGGCGTGACACCGCGAGGGGACGGCGCGAGCGAGAGTGGCGTCGAAGCGCGCGAACGAAGTCGGTTGAGTCTTCGACCCCAACCGATCCTGTCTTGATCTCGCGAAGAAGTTCGAGCCACTCCTCGGCCTCCGACGACACGCGTCGGGCGACGCATGGACGCGCGACGTCCGAGTTCGGTCGCGGCTGGCCGGCATCAGCAGGTGACACGCATGATCCCGCACGTCCTGACGCTCGCCACGTACGCCCTCGTCGCCCAGGCCGACAGGCCCGCCGAGGAGGCCTTCTACCGCGCGTTCTACACGGAGGCCGCGCTCCGCGACTTCGCGGCGGCCGAGCGGCTCTACGCGGATGCGGCGGACGAGGCCGCCGCCGCGGGCGACAAGGACCTCGCCGTGCGCGCGCACCTCGCGCGCGCGCGCGTCCTCGGGATCCTGGGGCGCTTGGACGATTCGAGGGCCGCGATCGAGGCCGCCCGCCGCGCCGATCCGAAGTCCCCCGCGCCGGACGAGATGGCCGCGTCGCTCGCGCGCGCGGGCTCCGACGAGGCGGCCATCGCGCAGAGGATCGAGCTCGACATCGCGACGATCGGCGCCGTCCAGGCGACGAGCGAGGCGAAGAAGGCCGCGATCGAGGAGCTCGTCCTCATCGGACGCCACGCCGTGCCGCGGCTCGAGGCGGCGCTCCGGGCGACGGCGCTCCCCGTCGCGGCGGGCGCGGCGCAGGTGCTCGCGCGGATCGGGACCGAGGAGGCGACCGAGGCGCTTCGCGCGGCGCTCGCCGACCCGGCGTTCGTCTACGCGCGCGTCGTCGCGGAGGCGTTCGAGCCGCTCAAGCTCTCCCCCGCGGCGCTCCCCGTCTTCGAAGCCGCGATAGCGCGGTTCGAGGGAGCCGAGCGGCAAGATGCGGCAAGCCATTTCTCCGGATGGTGCGGGATTGCGATGCGGCCCGAGGACGCGCCCCGCGTCGAGGGCATCGCCGTTCGGCTCGCCCGCGATCCCGACTCACGCGTCCGGAACGCGACCTTCTTTTTCGAGTGGCCTTCGCCGATCCGCGTGGCGGTCCTTCGCGCGGGCCTCTCCTCCGGCGATTTCCGCGACCGCGCGAACGCAGCGGCGGCCGCGAGGGCTCCCGAGGTGCGGCGGCTTCTCTTCGGCGATCTCGCGGGCGTCGTCGAGAGCGACGAGAAAGACGCTCCGCGCATGAAGGCGTTCGAGTCGCTCTTCTCGAAACAGGGGATGATCGCCGACCCGACTCCCGACGGCGACGAAGAGACGCATCAGGTCCGCGCGCTCGTCGCGTCGCTTCGAAGCGGCCGGACCGATCTCGCGAAGCTCGCGGTGAAGCAGGTCATGGAGCGCTGGGCGGATCACGCGGTCGCGGCCGATCCGCTCCGCGGCGCCCTTCTCACGGCGGTCCGGTGGGCGATGACCGTGCCGCTCGCGCGGAACGAGTGGTCTCTCTTCGAATCGGCGGCGGTGAGACTCGTCTCGACCATCGAAGCGGTCTCGATCGCGGAGGCGACCGGGCTCTTCGCAGCCGCGGGTGGCGCCGACAGCCGGCTCGACGACGCGACTCGCCGCGAGTTTCGCGAGCGCATCGTCGGCAATATTTACCGGCGTGAGGGCCTGGCGATGCCGGCGCACGCTGCGCTTTCCGAGCCGGAGTTAGCGCTCCTCCGCCGCATCGTGCGCGCGGGGGTCGCCGCCATCGCAGACGGACCCGGCCTCGTGTTGTGGCTCGAGTACCCTCTGAGATCCCGGCGCCCTGTGGCGGACGTCTGCGTCGAGCTCGCCGGCTCGGAGGACGCCGCTGTCCGGGCCGTCGCGTATCAGGGCGTCGCCCTCGGTGCCGAGCCCGACGCGAAGCTCGAGCGCGAGCGCTTCCCCCGCCTGGGCGAGGATGCATTCGACGGCGACGCGACGCTCCGCGCGCGCTCTCTCGACGTCGTGCGGAGCCATCCGCGACTCGTCGGGCCCGAGACGCTCAGGCGCCTCCTCGCGAGCGGTCCGCTCGACGCCCGGTCGACCGCGCTACGGGCGCTGGTCGAGGCGGAGGGAAAGGCGGCGCTGCCCGAGGCTCGTGCGCACCTGCGATCGGACGACGCAAACGTCCGACTCACCGCCGCCCAGGGGCTCTTGACGCTCCTCGGCGACGACGCCGTGGACGAAATCCTCCCCGTCGCGGCCGAGACGAAGGCAGCGGCGCTCGTGCCGCCCTGGTTCCTCCGCGATCACCCGGGCGTGCTGTCGCCCGCGGCGGTCGAGCGCTACGTCCGCGGCCTGCCGCGCGGCGTCGCGAACGGCCGGTACCTCGCGGAGATCCTCGACTACGTGCCCGAGGAGTCGATGCGCTCGATGGTCGTCGAGGCGCTCGGCGATCCCGCGCTCGAATTCCTCGAGCCGGTCGCGGCGCTCGCCGGCAGGAAGCACCTGCGCGAGGCGTGGGAAAAGCTCCTCGCGCTGACGGAGCACCCGACGTCCAGGGTCCGCGACGCCGCGGCGGCGGCGCTCGAGGAATTGAAGCGCCACGAGGAGTGGAGGCGGACGTTCGAGCGCCTCGGTGACGCGGGGCGCGGCGACGCGGTCGAGAGTGCGCGCGCGCTGCTCGGGTCGGCGGAGCCGGAGAAGCGCCGCGGCGCGGTCCTGGCGCTCGGCGCGCTCGGCGACGCGGGCGTCGTGCCGCTCCTCCTCGAGCGGCTCGACGACGCGGACCCGTCCGTCCGCGCCGCCGCGCTCGGCGCCCTCGAGCGCCTCGGCGGCGCCCCGAAGTAGAAAACGGTGCCTGGCACCGTTTTCTACACCGTTGTCTACACGAGTCCGTCGATGCGCTTCGCGAGGTCGACGTCGAGGCTCGTCAGGCCGCCCGCGTCGTGGGTCGAGAGGTCGATCGTCACGCGGTTCCACACGTTCGACCATTCGGGATGGTGGTTCATCGCCTCGGCGACGAGCGCCACCTTCGACATGAACCCGAATGCCTCGACGAAGTCCTTGAACTTCCGCTCGAGGTGGAGCTTTCCGTTCACGACCTTCCACTCGGGCAGCGAGCGGACCGCCTCGGCGACGGCGCCTTCGGAGAGCTTTCCTTCTGGGCGCGGGGTGCTCATGCGGGACGGCCTCCTTCTTGCCGAACGGGTCTCACGGGTCGAACATGGGCCATCATGAAGGTCACGCTCGCGTACGGCAAGACGGGGCTCCCGCTCACGCTCCCCCCGGAGGGACGCGGGGTTGCCGTGCTCCGCAGCCGCCCGGTGCCGGCGCTCGGGGACGTCGGCCGCGCGATCGCCGCCGCGCTCGAGAGCCCGTTCGGCGCCGAACCGCTCTCGCGCGTCGCCGCCGGGCGGAAGAGCGCGGTCGTCGTCGTGAGCGACATCACGCGCCCGGTGCCGAACCGCGTCCTCCTCCCGCCGATTCTCGACACGATCGAGCGCGCGGGCGTGCCGCGCGACGCGATCACGATCCTCGTCGCGACCGGGATCCACCGCCCGAACGAGGGCGAGGAGCTCGTGCAGCTCCTGGGGCCCGAGATCCCGAGGTCGCATCGTGTCGTGAACCACGTCGCGCGCGACGACGGAGAGCTCGTCGTCGCGGGCTCGACCCGCGCCGGAATCCCCGTCCACGTCAACCGCCACTACGTCGCGGCGGATCTCAAGATCTTGACGGGATTCATCGAGCCGCACCTCTGGGCCGGCTACTCGGGCGGCGTGAAGGCGATCCTCCCCGGCATCACCGGGATCGAGACGATGAAGCACATGCACGGCTACGCGATGATCGCGGACCCGCGCACGCGCTACGGCCTCGTCGAGGGAAACCCGTTCCGCGAAGCGGGGCTCGAGGTCGCCGCGATGGTCGGCGTCGACTTCATCGTCAACGTGACGCTGAACGAGGAGAAGGGGATCACCGGCGTCTTCGCCGGGCACCACCGCGACGCGTTCATGGCGGGCGTCCGGTTCCTCGAGCCGAGCGTCGTCGCGCGCGTGAGAAAGCCCGTCGATCTCGCGATCACGTCGGGCGGCGGCGAGCCGCTCGACCGCTCGCTTTACCAGACGATCAAGGGGATGAGCGGCGTCGCGTCGATCCTGAAGCCGAGCGGCCGCATGATCGTCGCGGCGGCGTGCGGCGAGGGCGCGGGGGGACCAGAGTTCCGCCGATTGATGGACGGCGTCGACCACATCGACACGTTCCTCGAGCGCTTGAGGGCGCCCGGGTTCTTCGAGATCGACCAGTGGGCCGCGCAGGAGATCTACTCGATCGCGAAGCGCTTTCGCGTGGGCCTGAAAAGCGACGGCATCGCGCCCGAGGCCGTCAAGCGCTACCACCTCGAACCGGTCGCCGACGTGCAGGCGGAGTTCGACGCCGCGGTCGCGCGCGGCGAGAGCGTCGCGATCGTTCCCGACGGGCCGTACACGATGGCGGCGACGGGCTGAGCGCGCTTCAGCCGATCGGCGCCAGCTCCCTGTGCCAGCCCGTCCTCGCCTGGAAGAGCGTCGCGGCCGAGAGGATCCGCGCCTCGTCGAAGGGCTTCCCCACGAACTGCATCGCGACCGGCAGCTTCCCCGGACCCGCGAAGCCGTGGGGGAACGCGACCGCCGGGAGGCCGGCGAGGTTCCCGCCCGCGCCCACCGGGTCGGCGAGCCCGTCGAACAGCTCGTCAATGTTCTGGTCGACCTTCGGCGCGACGAACGGGATCGTGGGTGCCACGAGGACGTCGAAGACCTCGAAGAGCGCGTTCAGCTCCTCCTGCATCCTCCGGCGGATCTGCATCGCCTTGACGTAGTCGACGGCGGTCGCCTCCGTGAACCGCTCGACCCGCGTCTCTTTCCGACAGGATGAGGTCCTCGAACGCGGCGCGCACCTCCGAGCCGATGAAAAGGACGGCCAGCCACTCGTACGGAAAATCGGGGAGCTTCGTCGGCGTGAGCGTCATCCCGGCCGCGCGCAGCTCGGCGAGCGCCGCGTCGTACGCGCTCCGCACCGCGGGGTCGATCGAGGCCTCGCTCGGGAGCCCGATGACCCCCACCTGAAGACTCTTCGCCGCGTCCGCCGCGACCGCGCCGAGTCCGGGCGGCGCTTCGACGGACGACGGATCGGACGGGTCGCGACCCGCGATCGCCTGGAGCACGATCGCGCAGTCCTTCGCCGTCCGGCACAGGGGCCCGAGCTTGTCCATCGTGAACGAGAGCGCCATCGCGCCGAAGCGGCTCACGACTCCGTAGGTGGGCCTGAGCCCCGTCACCCCGCAGAAGGACGACGGGCAAGTGATCGACCCCCAGGTCTCCGAGCCGATCGCGAACGCGACGAGCCTCGCTGCGACCGCCGCGTCGGAACCCGACGACGAGCCGCCCGCCCAGCGCTCCGTGTCCCACGGCGTCCGGCACGGCCCGTTCAGCGCGGCGTCCGCGTACGTGTACCGGAGGCCCCCGGCGAGCTCGATCATCGAGAGCTTGCCGAGCAGAACGGCGCCCGCCGCTTTGAGGCGGGCGTAGACCGTCGCGTCGCGCCCCGGCACGCGATCGGCGAAGGGACGCGCGCCGAACGTCGTCGCGATTCCGCGCGTGTCGACGAGGTCCTTCAAGCCGTACGGGATCCCGTGCAGCGGGCCGCGGTACGTCCCCGCCGCGAGCTCCTCCTCGGCCTGGCCCGCCGCCCAGAGCGCCTCGTCGGCCGTGACGGTGACGAACGCGTTGACCTTGTCGTTCACGCACTCGATCCGGTCGAGGTAGGCCTTCGTCACGGCGACGGGCGAGAGCGCTTTCGTCCGGATCTTCTCCGCGAGCTCCGCGACCGAGAGCGCGCAGACGGCGTCGTCGGCCCTCATTTCGCTCCGCCCTCCTCACCGGCCGCAGGCTTCAGCGCGCGGAAGACGAACGCGGGCTCGGTGCCGAGCGGCACGCGGAACTCGCGGATGTCCTTCAGCGGATCCGCGGCCGCGGCCGGCTCGGGCGCCGGCGGAGGCTCCGTCTCCTGCGCGGCGGCGGCCGCGGCCACCGCGGCGGGAGCGAGCGCGGCGGCCGCCGCGAGGAACGCGCGCCGGCTCGCCCGCGAGCCGCGCGGCTTCACGATGGGGATCGATTCCATTCCGGGATTCTAACGCGGCCGCGGGCGGCGACGTCTCCGCTGGCGGGCGCCGGCCGGCCGGGGCGCTCCCGACCGTCCCGCATTGGGCTTTTTCTTCGTCTTCTTCTTCCCGTTCTCCGCCGTCGTCGCCGCCGCCTCCGGCCGCGGCGTCGCGCGCGTCCTCCGGACGTCTCGCGCTGCGGGCTCGATCCTGAAGGTGACGCGGCCGACCTCGAGCCCGTCGAAGATCTGCCGCGCGAAGAGAGCGTATCGTCCGCCGCGGCTCCTCGCCGGCAGGCGGACGACGAGTTTCAGCGGAATCTGAACGCCGGCCTCGAAGAAGACCTGACGCATCGGACGCGAACCGGTCGGCGGCAGCGGCAGCGCGACCCGCTCGTTCCGTTCGGGCCCGCCGAGCGGCGGCTCGCCCAGGAGCTCGCGAACGAATCCGGCCGGCCCTTCGAGGTGCAGAGAGGCGTCCTCCGGAAGGCGGGCCACGACCTCGAACCGCATCCGCCGCCCCCTATCGGGCGGGCCGGCGGCGTTGAACATCATCTCCGTCGGACCGTCCTCGGCGGGCGAGACGACGTCGAAATTGCGCCAGGCGACGTTGTTGTTGTCGCGCACGAAGCGGAGGAAGCGGTCCCACGCGAGGAAGTCGGCTCGGAGCGGCGGCGGGTCTTCGTCCGCGCCGACGAGCGCGATGAGGCAGTAGTGGCCGGCGGGCGGCGGCGCGTTGAACGGAAGCGTCGGCAGCACCGTGAGGACGTCGCCCTTCGGCACCGTGACCGGCGGGGCCGTCGTCCCGATCTCCGTCCACGAAAGCCCGGTGAGAAGCGTCGTGGGGGCCGACCAGTAGACGGTCGCGGCGACGTTCGAGGCATCGGCTCCGCCGCGGTTCCGGACGCGGACGTGCACGTCGTTCGGAACGCCCGGCATGACCGTCGAGCCGAGCGCAGGCTCGTCTTCCGTCGAGGATCCTTCGCCGAACGCGGCCTGCGGGTCCGGCACCGCGTCGTGCCGGATGAAGACGTCGGGGCTGGTCGAGGACGCCATGGGATTCGGATCGCCCGTGTCGCCCACGTGATCCCGGACGTAGACGTCGGGAGTGAGGAGGAGGACGGTGTCGATGATCCGCCGGAGGTCCGGCTTCACGCCGATGCGTTCCGCCGGATGGTTGGGCGTCAGCGTGTTGGTTCCCGGATCGCTCAGGATCCGGCGGACCTGCGGCGGCGAAAACCGAAACCCGCGGTTCTGCTCGGCGAGACCCTGGAGGACGGCCGCCAGCCCGGCGACGATCGCGGCGGCGGCCGACGTGATGCCGAAGTCCTCGTCGTACGCGGCGGGGACGTTCGCGCCGCCCGGATCGCCGGTGGTCGTGACGCCGTCCCCCGCCGCGAAGCAGTCGATCCGCGTCCCGTAGTTCGAGAGATTGTGCCGCTTCAGGGCATGGCCTTTCGCTCCCGCCACCAGGATGGCGAGCGAGTCCTGGAGGCCGCTCCCTCCCTTCTTGAGATGGGGCGCCTCCACGTCGAGATCGTGTTGGCCGTTGCCGGCCGCCTCCACGACGACGACGCCGAGCGCCGTGGAGAGGCGGATCGCGTCGAAGACGTCGAGCTCCACCTCGCCGGGGAAGCTCAAATCTGTCTGGTACTCGAGAAGGAGAACGTCTCCGAACGAGAGAAGGTTCGCCGCGAAGAGAATCGCGTCGGCCACGTCCCGCGTCGATGCGGTCCGCCATTCGGAGACGAGCTTCACGGGCGTCGCCCCGTGCGCGATGCCGCGGATGCCGACCGTGTTGTGCACGGCGAGAACGATCCCGAGGACTTTCGTGCCGTGCGAGAAAAAGGAGTGGTTGTCCCCGTCGACCGAGAGGCCGAGGGGCAGATCCTCGTGAGCGAGGAACCAGCCTTGCTCGACGTCGACGAACCCGATCCCGCCTCCGGTCCCGCCGGCGAAGGTCCACGCGTACTTCACGTCGTGACCGGCCGGCTTCGCGTCGAGGTAGACCTGCTTCGGCATGAGCGGATCGCCCGCCGCGCCGGGAGACGGCGGCTCGGACCGCGCGGACTTGACGAACGCGGTCTCGACGATCGGCCAGCTTCGGAACGCCTCGGCGATCGCCTCCGCGTCCTGCCCGAGCGGCACGTCGACGCGGTAGTAGTTGAGGAGATTGCGCCGCTCGTACGTCGGGTCCGCGTCCTCCGCCTTGTCGAGGAGCTCTCGGATGCGCCGGGGGTCGAGGGAGGAGAAGACCGGCGTCATGACGATCCCCGGAAAGCGATCGGCGAACTCGCTCCGGGCCCGCTCGAGGGCGTCCTCGAGCCTCGGGCCCCCGACGTCGGGCGGGGAGAGCCCGATCTCGTCGCGGAACTTCACAACCACCCAGAGAGCCGTCTCGGCCATGGCAATTCCTCCTCGGGCGCCGCCGCGGGGCGCGATCGGCGCGGCGGCGGCGGCGTCCTCTCGGTTTCGCGGCTACCAGACGAACTTCAAGCTCACGTCGCCGATGTCGCGGAAGAAGAACTCCGCCATGACGAACGTGTCCGACGCCGGCGCGACGAACTTGAGCTCGGGGGTGTGGCCGACGACGGCCGCCTGCGGCGCTCCCATCCAGGGTATGGGCGCGAGCGTCCCGCTCTGGAGCTGCCAGGCCGAGAGCACCAGGCGGTCGAACCGCTTCCACTGCGTCACCGTGACGAGCTTGCCCTCGGCAGCGGCGGGGAGCTTGAAAAAGAGATCCGCGCGCGTCCCGGTGTTGATCGTGCTCGTCAAGGCGTTCGAGTGGTAGGGCGTCATTTCTGCCGCCTTCATGACGACGCCGTCCCCGTCGTCGTCGACGATGAGCACGGGACTCGCCCAGCCGCCGCCCGGCACGGGGATCGGAGCCGCCACCGTGCTGCCGTCGAGCGTCACCGTCACCGTCGCGGGCGTCGCGCCCTCGATCGGATCGCCTTCCTGCGGCACCTGAGTGACGACGCGCCCGACCTGCGGTCCGCCGGACGGGACGACCAATGTGAGCCCCATCGCGGCGCAGACTCTCTCCGCCTCTTGCCGCGATGCCGCTTGCAACACCCAACCCTTTCCCTTGAGAAACGGCGTGTGACGGATCTGGTATCCCGTCGCCGCCTCCTGCTCGTAGTTGTGAATGTCGGCGAGAGCGAAGGAGAGGTCTCTCCGGTCTCCTTCCTTCTCCGCCGAGAACTGGAAGCCTTGCTCCGAGGTGATGAACCGCCCGCGGACGGTGGTCGTCTTCTCTTGAGGCATTGTCGGGCCCGTGCAGAGGTACATCTTCGTGCCGTGGACGAAGACCCAGTGCGACTTCTGGTTCGGGTAGTCGCGCATCACGAGACAGGCCGAGCCCTCGGTGCCGCCGTAGACGAGCGTGAGATCGTCGATCTCGGCCGTGTTCCGGAGGTACCACAACACTCCCCAGACCCGCTCGACCTTCCCCGGCGGCCCCTGCGCCTTGGCGACGCTGCAGGAGGTCGCCACCACGGCCGCCGCGAGAAGCCCCGCCAACCGGTACCGGTGTTTCCGTTCGTTCATGATCGCATCTCCGTTTCAGCGGCTCGTCGAAGGGAGTCCTCGCCGGCGAGTCACGATCGGTCCGTCGAACGGACTCGCGGTGAACTCCTCGAGCCAGAAGGAACCCGCGACCGTGAGGATCACGACGATCGCGAGGGACGTCGGACTCATGATGAGGTGAAAGACGATCCCGCCGGCGACGCTCGCCGACAGGACGACGACGATCCCGGCCGCGACGGCGGCGATCCAGCCGCGCCTCGGGAACCGGCGGCCGAAGGTCCGCGTCGCGAAGAGACCCAGGGCCGCGGCGCCGGCAATGTGCAGCACCAAGGCCACGAAACCCATGCGTCGCGGCTCGATCCCAAGCAGGAGGTCCCGCAGGACGGCGGCGTGCATGTAGACGCTGAACTCGATGCGCCCCCTGCCCCAGCCCTGGTCCAGCTTCTTCCGGTCGGGGTGGCCGGTGCTCTCGAGCCGGGTGTCGCCGAGGACGACGATGCCGCCTTCGATCCGCGACAAGAGGGACTCGGAGTCCGGGCCGACGAGATCCGCGTAAGTGATCGTGTGCCGCGCGAGGACATCCCGGCTCGGAACGATTGACGAGGCGCACGCCACGCTCCGGTCGGAGGACGGCACCCCGGGGTTAAGTCCAGCCTGCCAGTCCTCGATGGCGTCGCTGAAAAACACGCGCTCGGTGTCCTCGCCGACGTGGATCTCCAGGAACTGCGGGTTCACGTCCCACGAGTAGACGCGGTCCTCCGCCGCCCCCTTGAGACTCGCGTAACCGGCGAGCGACAGCGAAGGCGTCACGCCGAAGGGCGGGTGGTGCACCGCGAGCGCGGCGCCGTTCACGAAGCCGGTCAGGTCCGACTTCGGGAGATAGATCCAGCCCCAGCCGTCGCTCGCGGCCGCGAGCGCGGGGTCGAGGTCGGGCACGCCGCCGGCGCCGGCGTGGCCCACGCCCAGCACGACTTTCGTTCCGCGTTTCCGGAGAGCGTTGAGCGCCGAGGCGAGCCGGGCGTCGAGCTCAGGCAGGTTCGACCGGAACACGATGTCCGACGCGACGAGCCGCGGCGGCTTCTTCACGAGGAGCTCGAGGACGGCGCCGTGGAGCGGCCGCCAGCTCACGGGCTGGCCGGGATCCACGGAATCGACGCCGAGACGGTTCGCGATGTCGGCGAGAGCGGCGTGCGACGCGTCGTCGATCGTGAGGACGAACAGGTCGTCGGGCCAGCCGCCGTTCGGCCCCCGGTCGATCAGGGCCTGGACCACGGACTCGAATCGCCGGTCGAGGAAGCTCCACCATCGCGAGGTCTCGGTGAGGATCAGCGAGACGACGCACGCCGTCGCGGCGGCGACGAGCCGGGCGGCCACGACGTGGCGCGCACCGGCCCTCCGGACGGCCTTCCGCGCCGCGCGGAAGATGCTCTCCGTCGGCCCCTCGAGCGGCTCGAGCGCCTGCCAGTGCGCGAGGTCGGCGGCGAGCTGGCCGGCGGTGGCGTAGCGGTCCGCGGGGTCCTTCTCGATGCAGCGGAGGACGATCGACTCGAGATCCGGCGGAATGGCGCGATTGAGCCGCCGCGGGCGGAGGGGATCCGCGGTCAAGATCTTGTGGATGAGAACGGGCTCGGGGAGGCTCCGCGGGGAGCCGAAGAGCGGCCGGAGCGTCAGGAGCTCGTAGAGCGTCACGCCGAGGCTGTAGACGTCGGTCGTACGGCCGAGGTTTTCCTCGCCCAGGAGCTGCTCGGGGCTCGCGTAGCGGATCGTGCCGACGAACTGGTGCGGCATCGTCAGGTCCTGCGCGGCGCCCCCGAGCGGTCGCACGAGCCCGAGGTCCGTGAGGGTCGCGCGCGACCCGTCCGAGGAGAGGATGGCGTTGCTCGGCTTGATGTCGCGGTGCAGGAGTCCGGCCTCGTGCAGCGCGTGCGCCGCCTCGGCGAGCTGGCGCACGATTTCCGCCGCCCTCTGGACGTGCACCGTCCCGGCGGCGCGCGACTCGGTCGAGCCGCCGGACCGGCTCGCGGGTCCGCCGCGCGCGGGCGAGGCCGACGCGGCCTTGATCCCGGGGGCGACCGGCGTCTCTTCGTCGCGAGCCTCGATCGCCGCGCGCGCGATCGCCTCGCGCCAGTCGGCCTCGTCGATGTCCGCCGCCGGGCGCGTCGCCGCAAGCCGGCGCGTGATCCGCTGGATGTCGACGCCGTCGACGAGTTCCATGGCGTAGAACCAGCGATCGCCGTCCGTGCCCGACGTGAAGATCTTGACGAGATTCGGATGCTCGACGCGCCCGAGGGCGCGGATCTCGCGCGCGAAGCGCCGATCCGTTTTCGGGTCGCCCGTGCGGCGCATCACCTTGATGGCGACCGTGCGGCCGAGCGAGGGCTGCGACGCGCGGTAGACGGTCCCCATCGCGCCCTGGCCGATCCGGCTCTCGAGCACGAACTCGCCCAGGCGGCGTCGCTCGCCGCCCTCGAGCCTCTCTCCCCGCGATCGGGCGGCCTCGTCCTCGCTCGGGGCCTCGAGCGTCTCCTCCTCCTTCTCCACCTCCTCGCGCGTGCGCCCGGTCCCGCCGCGGGCCTCGATGCGCCCCGTTTCCGGACAGTAGAACTCGGCGCTCTCTCCGTCGCCCGATCGGCGGGAGAAGAAAAACTCGCCGCTCGCGGCGTCGAACGAGGCGAACGATCCGACGTCGCGCGGCGCCGCGCCGGATCTCGACACGATCACCGCAAGACGGAGGCCGGCGGCGCTCTCGCGGAGCGCGGCGGGCGGTTCGCCGCCGTGGAGATCGGCCGCGACGTTCCCGCTCTCGTCGCACATCACGAGACGCCGGCCCGCGAGAAAGTCGACTCGCTCCAACACCTCCCCGAGCGCCGGGACGAGGGCTTCGTCCACGTCGGGAGCGGCGTCGCCCTCGCGTGGGTCGGCGACGACCTCGAGCGCGTCCAAGACGCACGCGCCGCGGCGGCTGAGCGCCCGCGACAGCTCCGCTAAGCGCGGCAGCTCGTCCGCGGCCACGGGTCCGAGGAGCGCCGCGGCGGCGGCGGAGAAACCGGCGTCGCCGCGCCGCGCGTGTCGGGGAACGAGGCGCCTCATAGCCTCGAACGTCTCCTCGAGATCGAGCGCGACGACGGAGGTCCCGCGCGGGGCATCGTCCTCCGCGATCGCGACGAGCGCGAGAAGCCGCGCCGCGGCCTCGACGAGATCCCGTGCCCGGCGCCATCGGCCCGCCGGCTCCGTCGCTTCGATCAAGCGGCAGGAGAGCCGTGCGAGCGGCAAGGGCAGGCGGGAGGTGAGGGTGTCATCGCGCCCCATCTCTCGCGTCCTCAGTGTCGGCGATCCATGGTGAACGTCTATGATGGCGAGCGTCGAATGTATCGACGGGGGATGACGGGGGTGAGCCTACTCTCGAGCGCGGATTCTATCCCTCTCGCGGGAATCGAGTAAAGCGTGATTTCTTGAAACTCGCACCGGACCGCGCCGGTTCGGGAAGATGAGTAATGATATGAGCACCATCCCCATCGGCGCCGGGCCCGACGCCCTCCGTTCGAGCGCGACCGGGCCGATGCCGCTCGCGCGATTCCCTATCGCTCCGGGTGTGGCGACGGCGAGCGATCCCGACGCGAGAGGCCTCGTCCGAGTCCTAGCCCGCACTATTCATGAGGTCGGCGGGCGAGTCGCGCCGATCCGTGATGAATCGCGGCGCGGATGCAAGGAGAGAGGATCAGCGAATCCCACTGAGTTTTTCTGGGCGAGGGATCGACGTCGAGATCGAGGAGAGACGACGAAGTCGACCAAATGGTCGACGAGGAGGCTCGACGCGGAGATCGGCGTCGA
>Ga0187892_10008437_pt1 | contig 14101 bp, 13 predicted proteins | sample MA1701073metaG_FD_139345 | JGI IMG/M metagenome (GOLD analysis project Ga0187892, IMG submission 139345) | Bio-ooze microbial communities from a basaltic lava cave in the Kipuka Kanohina Cave System on the Island of Hawaii, USA - MA170107-3 metaG ...
CCTTCAAGGCCCAAAGGTGGTTCGATCTCCCATCCGCCACCGCATCGGCCACTATAGCCGATGCGGACAAATTTAAGTTACAAGGTGGCCGAAGGCCGGATGAGGGCTCTTCAGTTCGTATGCGGCGGGCCGCCTTCGAGGGACATGCGGACTTCGGCGGCCATGTTGCCCTTGGGGCCCTCGCCGAAGCGCACATAAATCCAGGTTTCAGGCTGGAGCTCGGTGATCGCTGTCTTGCGCAGGGTTTCCATGTGCACAAAAATGTCGGGTTTGCCCTCGCCCTCAGAGACGAAGCCGAAACCACGAGCACGGTTGAACCATTTGACCTTGGCACGGACCCAGCCGCTCGACGGCGTCACGGTGTTATGAGCGCGGCTCTTGCGCTCAACCGGATGGATTGCGGTCGACAGATCGACGGACAGGACGCGGAGGCACTGATAGCCTTTCTGGCGCTCCACCACCTCGCAGGTGACGCGGGCGCCTTCGAGCGGCGCTTCAAAGCCATCGCGCTTCAGACAGCTCAAATGCAAAAGCACGTCTTGCATGCCATTGTCGGGAATGATGAAACCGTAGCCGCGGCCGGTGTCGAACCACTTCACCAAACCGCTGATCTGGATGATCCGCACATTGGCTTCAGGTGCCTGACCGAGAGCCGAAACCTCGTCAGCTCTCTGGGTGTCGCTCGCCGCCATGACAATAACCCAACCCGTTGCGGGCGGCTTTTGATCGTTGTTGCCCCTCCGCCCAGCACCAATGTGGATCAAAACGCAACGGTTTGTATAGTGCACGGCGGACACACTATGTGGATAACTTCACGATCGGTCCCCGCGCGCAAGGCTGCGCATCAACCTTCGGGAATGACTGGACGATTTTTATGGAAAGAGGTTGCGCCCGCGTGATGATTTGGACCTTGGGCGCATTTTGGCCGCGCTTGACAGCGGTTGAATCGGCACATTTTGCTTCCGCGCACTGATTCGCTATGTGTTGCGGCGGAAACCAGGGAGTCTGCGAATGAAATACCTCCACACCATGATCCGCGTTTCCGATCTCGACCAGTCGCTGGACTTCTTTGTCAACAAGCTGGGCTTCGTCGAACAGCGCCGCTACGAAAATGAGAAGGGGCGCTATACCCTGGCCTTCGTTGCCGCGCCGGAAAGCCCGGATGCGCCGGTTGAGCTTACCTACAACTGGGACCCGGAAACCTACACGGGCGGGCGCAACTTTGGGCACCTCGCGCTCCAGGTGGAAAATATCTACGATTACTGCGACCGCTTGAAGAAACAAGGCATTACGATCAACCGCCCGCCGCGCGATGGCCGCATGGCTTTCATCAAGACCCCCGACGGCATCTCCATCGAGCTGCTGCAAAAAGGCGCTGCGCTACCCTTGCAGGAACCGTGGACCAGCATGGCGAACGTGGGGAGCTGGTAAATTCCATCCCTCTCCGCGCGGTAGCGCGGGGAGGGTGTCAGTTGCGTAGCAACTGACGGGTGGGGTCTTGCCACAAGCGAAAACCCCATCCGTCACGCGCGGAAGGCCGCGCGTGCCACCTTCCCCGTCCTCGCAAGCGAGGCCGGAGAAGGAGGACCGACTCATTCAGTTCACCGGCTTGCCACAGACGGCATAGGCTTGGCCGCATGTTCCCTGAGCGCTCTCGATCGTCTGATGGCAGCTTCCCCTCGGCCAGCCCGCCTGCGGCGGGCAATAGTAAGGCATGGTGTCGTAGCAGTTGATGCATTCGCCGTTGTAGTAGCCGCAATAGACTTGTCCCGGCGGCGGCAGGCATGATTGCGCCAGTTGCAGCGCGCTGCCGCATTGCGGAGCACCGGGGTTCAGCGAGCATGATGTGCCGGCGGATTGCGCGGGCCGTACCGCAGCCAACATGATTATTGAAAACAGAAGCGGGCAGATAGCGAGTGTCCTAATAATCCACTTCATGATCGCCCCTCCGATCCGATAATCCGACCCTATTCCGAATCCGCCAGAAAGGAAACGGTGGCGGAGGCTATCACGCCATCAATTGCCCGCCGTTCACCTCGATTACCTGTCCCGTGACATAGCCGCTGGCCGCATCGCTCGCCAGATAGAGGAAAGTTCCGGCACAATCCTGCGCCGTTCCCAGGCGTTGCATGGGAATTGCCTGGCGCGCCGCCTCGCGCTTGGCTTCATCGGAGAAACGGTCATGGAAGGCGGTGTGGATGGTGCCAGGCGAAACGCAGTTCACCCTTACGTTGTGGCCGGCAAGTTCACGCGCGATGGTTTTGGTGAAGGCGGACACGAAAGCCTTGGCTCCGGCATAGACGCTGCCGCCGGGACTTGACCCGGTGCGCGCGGCAATCGACGTCACATTGATGATGTTGCCATGGCCCTGACGCACCATGATATCTCCGGCCAAGCGGCAGCAGTGGATGAGCTGGCGGCAATTGACATCGAACACCTTGCCGATGAAATCGTCCGAGAGACGGGCGAGCGGAATGCGCGCCACCAGGTTTCCGGCGTTGTTCACCAGGACATCGATGCGGCCAAGGCGCTTCAATGCTTCATCCATGAGGCGTTGAGGCGAACCCTCCTCCGTGAGGTCGAGCTGAATGGTGGCAACGCCCGCCGCCGTGACGATCTTCAGTTGCTCTCCGCCAGAGAGGTATTGCGCCAAGACCTTTGCGCCCGCCGCGGCGAACGCCAGCGACACGGCTCCGCCGATGCCGGTGACGCCGCCCGTCACCACCACCGCTTTTCCTTTCAAGTCATTAAACATGAGTGGCGCGCCCTACGGGAGTCGAACCCGTCTTTACAACGTGAAAGGCTGTCGTCCTAACCGATAGACGAAGGGCGCTGGACTAGAAGTGCGCGCTCTATAGGTGGGAAAGACCGGAAGCGCAAGATTGGTCCCCGCCCCAAATTCTGTCATCCCGGCGAAAGCCGGGACCCATTTTTCAGCGCGAAGATTCTTCGGAGTCCACACCGTGTTTTCCGTGGGTCCCGGCTTTCGCCGGGATGACGATGCAGGGTTACCCTACGCGCGCCACGTCTTCGATCTGCAGGCAAGGGACGCGTGAGGATCCCCACTCGTCGATCGAGAGCCTCCCTGCCACGTGCAGCGGAAAGCTGCGTTCGGCCAAGAGCAATTCACCCATCTCGGTGCCGAGCGCGCGAAAGGCGATGGCCTTGATGCGCTGCCCGTCGCCCGAAACCAGAGTGCAGCGGATGTGGTCGGTCCCGGCCTTGCTGGCGTAGACCACGCGATGGGCGGGGAAGGCGAAGACCGGCGCGGGGTGGCCCGAGCCGAACGGCCCCGCCTGTTCGAGAAGCTCGATCAGCTCCAGCGTGGCGCCGCCTACCGACAGCGCGCCATCGATCACCAATCCCCGATTGATGACGGCTTCGACCTGGCTTGCGAGTCTCTCCTCCAGAAATACCCGAAGCTCTCCAAGCCGCGCCACTTCGACGGTGAGGCCCGCTGCCATGGCGTGACCGCCACCCTTGGCAATCACGCCTGCTTCGTAAGCAGCGCGCACGGCGCCGCCCAGATCGACGCCGGTGATCGAGCGCCCGGAACCGCCGGCAAACTTTCCTTCAGTGTTCTCGGCCAGAACAAAACTCGGCAGGCACAGGCGTTCCTTGAGGCGGGCGGCGGTAAGGCCAACGACGCCAGGGTGCCAGCCTTTGGAGGAGACGACCAAAACCTTCGGGCGGCCTTCCTTGCCCATGGCGGCTTCCGCCTGCCGCATCGCCTGATCGACCACGGACATTTCAATGGCCTGACGCTCGCGGTTAAGGCGTTCCAGTTCCTGGGCGATGTTCATGGCTTCGCCGCGATCGCCTACGGTGAGAAGTTTCAATGCAAGCGCCGCATTGCCGATGCGCCCGGCCGCGTTGAGGCGGGGACCCAGCATGAACCCCAAAGCATGGCAGTCCGGCTTGCTTTTCAAGCGCGCCACATCGGCCAGGGCCGCCAGACCTACATTCTCGCGCCTGGCCATGATCTTGAGGCCCTGCGTGACATAGGCGCGGTTCAATCCCTTGAGCGGCACCACATCGCATACCGTGGCCAAGGCTACGAGCTCGAGCCATTGCAGCATGTTGGGCTCATGCCGCGCTTCGGAATACCAGCCGCGTGCGCGCAATGTTTTGTTGATGGCGGCGATCAGGATCATCACCACGCCGGCAGCGCAGAGATAACCGAAGCCCGATATATCGTCCTGACGGTTGGGATTGATAACGGCGTGGGCTTGCGGAAGCGTCTCGCCCGCCAGATGATGATCGACGATGATGGTGGTGAGGCCCAGGTTCGCCGCGTGCGCCAGCGGATCATGGGCTATGACGCCGCAATCGAGCGTGACCAGGAGTTGCGCGCCTTGTTCCTTCAAGGCGGTCACGGCCTCCGCGCTCGGGCCATAGCCCTCCGTCAGGCGGTCTGGAATATAAGCCGTGGCGTCGTGACCCACGGCGCGCAGGAATCGCAGGAAGAGGGCGGCGGAGGATACTCCATCGACATCGTAATCGCTGATGACGCCGACCTTCTCGCCGCGCATCACCGCCTCGGCCAATCGTTCGGCACCTTTCTCCATATCGCGGAGCGCCGAGGGTTGCGGCATCAGCGCGCGCAAGGTGGGCGTGAGAAAAGCCTCCGCCTCGTCCACATCGACACCGCGCGCCGCCAGCACGCGGCCCAGAATATCGGGCAATTCATGGCGCTGTGAAATCGCTTCCGCCATGCGGGAATCGTCCAGCCTGGCTTCCCAGCGCCGGCCCGTAGCCGAGCGCTCGACATTGAGGAAACTTCGCGTCAAAGCCGTTCGATGCGGATCATGCGGGGGGAGGAGGCTACGTGGCCATCCTTCTCGATCCGCGCCAGCGCCGCGCGCATGGACGTCTCCAGCGTGTCGTGCGTGATGAGGATGAAAGGCGCGGTGGCGCGTGGCGTATCCTTCTCCAGCTTGCCCCGCTGCACGATGCTTTCGATCGAGATTTTCTGATTGGCGAGAAGGCCAGCGATAGCGGCAACAGCGCCCGGCCTGTCATGCAGCTCGAGCGCCACATAGAAGCCGCCCTCATGGGCCTTCTTCGGCGCCTCGCGATAGGGGCGAAGCTCGACCGCCGGCACGCCAAAGGCGGGGCGCAGATTGCCGCGCGCGATATCAATTATGTCCGAGACGACGGCGGAGGCGGTGGGGTGCGCGCCAGCTCCCCTTCCCTCCAGCATGAGATCGCCCACGAAATCACCCTTCACCACCACGGCGTTGAAGACGCCATCGGTATCGGCGACCGGCGAACCCATGGGCACGAGGGTGGGATGGACGCGCTGCTCGATCCCCTCCTCATGGGCAACGGCCACGCCCAGCAGCTTGATCTTGTAGCCAAGCTCCGAGGCATTGCGGATATCGGCGAGTGTCACCTTCTCGATGCCCTCGATGTCGATGGCCTTGAGATTCACTTCCACCCCGAACGCCAGGCCGGCGAGCACGGCGAGCTTGTGGGCCGTATCGAAACCGCCGACATCGAAAGTGGGATCGGCTTCGGCATAGCCCAGGCTCTGCGCTTCCTTCAGCACATCGGCGAAGCCGCGGCTTTCGTTCGCCATCTTGGTGAGGATGTAATTGCAGGTGCCGTTCAGGATGCCGAAGAGTTTGCCGACCCGGTTGCCGGCGAGGCCTTCGCGCAAGGTCTTGATGATGGGAATGCCGCCCGCCACGGCGGCCTCGAAATTGAGCGCGACGCCCTTGGCTTCGGCCAGCCTCGCCAGCGCCGCACCATGGTGGGCCAGCAGCGCCTTGTTGGCGGTGACCACCGATTTCCCCGCTTTAAGCGCCGCCACGACCGCGGCCTTGGCCGGGGCTGCCTCGCCGCCGATCAATTCCACGAACACATCTATATCCGGGCTGCGGGCCAGTGCCTCGGCCTTGTCGAACCAGACGAGCTTCGAGAGATCATGCCCCCGGTTTTTGTTGCGCGCGCGGGCGCAAACCGCCGTCACCTCGATCTTTTTTCCAGCCCTGGTAGCGATCGCGGCAGCGTGGCTCTCAAGCAGGTCGAGAACCCCGACTCCAACGATGCCAAGACCGGCAATGCCAAGACGCAAAGATTTAGACATATGATTCCGCTGAGATGATGAATTCCGCCCAACGGGGCTCCTTATGACGGGGCAGCGGGGGATTGGCAATGTGGGACTGGGGGGTCACCCTTTGAAGATGTTCTCGCGGTGATAGTTCAGAAACTGACGGTGTGGCTGCAATCGGAAATCCCCTGGCACTATCAAATAGCCGGAAGGGTTCAACATTCGCTCGACATCAGCAGGCACGGCGCCCTTCGCCTTTAGAATCTTAAAGTCATCTTCGATGGACAACAATCCGCGATCAAACATCCAGTGAAGAGTAGAAGAGAGCGCCAAGCCATTTCTAGGCGAATCGGGACCATTCTGGTTGACTGGACGAATATGGGCCGCCTGAGCTTCTGGCCGCCCACCTCCGTTGATAATCCTAAATCCGGTCATGGCACAGCGCTTGTCATAGGCGGATTGTATTTGCTTCGTAAAAATAGCGTCCCTGAAACGCCTGTTCACGGTGGTTTCGATCAATGGCCGTTCGATGAATGCCGGTGGATCCCAAAAGCCGTCAGACATCTGCTCTTGGACTCGCAATGCTTCCGGTAGTTCGGCCGCGAATCCCACTCTCAAAATAAGATCAAACTCTTGATCCGGCATATTTCTGACCGCCCGTTGAGCGGAACCGGAATTCGTTTTGCCATTCTGCCCGCGCATGGCGCTCTCGTAAAAATGATCCCCCTCACGAAATTGCACGGCGTTATCGAATGGCAAGTAGTCGGCAACATCGGCATAGAAGTGATCGGCCCGCGCTTCATCCGTTCGGACTCTGAGGACTCTGGCAATCGCAAAATAGGCTTGCCTGCCGCCACGGCTTAAATCATCGGACGTTGCTCGTCGCGGCTCATAGTAGACGATCCAGTCCCCGACCGTCCGTTCTACCTGATTCAAATACATGCGAGGAAAATGATACTGATATTCCGGTACATCGTTGTATCCGGGGCTGATCTTGGTCTGAAAGACTCCTTTCACAGTTGTTTGGTCCTCGCCCAGAGCATGATGGCGCTCACGTATACGCCTTGATGATGCCGATGAAATCGGCGGCTTTCAGGCTTGCGCCGCCGACGAGGGCGCCGTTGACGTTGGCGGCGGACAACAACTCGGCGGCGTTTGATGGTTTGACTGAACCGCCGTAGAGGATGCGAACCGCGGCACCCTCCTCGCCCACGAGTTTTGCCAGATCAGCGCGGATGTGGCTGTGGACTTCGGCGACTTCGGCGGTGGTGGGAGTGAGGCCCGTGCCGATGGCCCAGACCGGTTCATAGGCAATGACGGTGTTGTCAGCCGTGGCTCCTTGCGGCAGCGAGCCTTGCAACTGCCTTGAAACGACGTCCAGGGTTTTGCCCGCCTTGCGTTCGTCCAGCGTCTCGCCGATGCAGATGATGGCGGTGAGCCCGGCGCGGTGTGCGGCCCTGGCTTTCTTCGCGACCATCTCATCGGTTTCGCCATGATTGGCGCGCCGCTCCGAGTGGCCGGCGATGACGGCGGAACAGCCAGCTTCCTTCAGCATTTCCGCCGAAATGTCGCCGGTGTGGGCGCCGGAGGCTTCCCAGTGGCAATCCTGTCCGCCGAGCTTGATGCGGCTGCCCTTGAGGATCGCCTTGATTTGCTGGACCAGAATCGCAGGCGGGCAGACCATCACATCGCAGCGAAGCTTGGCGTCGGTGAGCATTCCAGCGAGGAGCCGCGGCTCCTTGAGCATCGCGAGGCCGCCGTTCATTTTCCAGTTTCCAGCGACCAGCGGACGCGGTTCCATTGTGCCCCTCCACACCTTTTCAATGACACATACCGCACTTGCGAGGGCTGGGTCACCTACCTATGATGCGGCCCGCCCGCTTTGGGCTTACCTCTAAAGGACGTGCCCATGCTCGATTCACTTCGCAACGCAGCCAAGAGCTGGGTAGCAAAGGCCCTGATCTTCATGCTGGCCGCGAGTTTCGGCGTATGGGGCATCGCCGACGTGTTCCGGGGCTATCGGGCGGGTGCTCTCGCCACGGTCGGCGATGAGGAAATCACGGTCGAGCAATATAATCAGGCGTTCAACAATGCCCTGCAGCGGCTTAGCCAATCCGGCCAGACCCTGTCTCCGGAGGATGCGCGCAAACTCGGCATCGACCGCCAGGTTCTGCATAATCTTATCCAGTCGGCCGTCCTCATCAACCAAACCAAGACGCTGCAACTCACCGTAGGCAACGACCTGATCGTCAAGGAGACGCAGGAAAACCCGGCCTTTCAGGATGCTTCGGGCAAGTTCGATCCGGCGGCGTTCAGGCGCCTGCTCCAAGCCAATGGCATGAACGAGGCCATGTACCTGGCTTATGAGCGGGAGAACCGGTTGCGGGGCGCCATCGCCGATACGGTTGACGGCAATTTTCCGGCCTCCAAGACGCTGATCGAGGCCTTCTACCGCCATCGCAACGAGCAGCGCGATGCGCGGTATTTCACAGTGAAGACCGCAGAGAGCGAAGTAACACCCCCGACGGAAGCGGAGATCAAGGCGCATTACGAGGTCAATCCCGCCGCCTATTCGGCTCCCGAATACCGGGTTGCCGTGATTATAAAGGCGGAGCCAGAAGACGTGACTGCCCGCATCACCCTCGGCGACGATGAGCTTCGGGCCGGGTATGAGAAACACAAGGGCGACTATTTCACGCCGGAAAAGCGCACCATTCTGCAGATGACGTTCCCGAGCCTCGATGAGGCGACGAAAGCCAAGGGGCGGATTGCGGCGGGCGAGGATTTTCTGGCGATCGCCACCGAGCGCGGGCTGAAAGAAGCCGACATCACCTTCGCCGATAAAACCAAGGCGGATTTTTTCGATCCTGTGGTGGCGGAGTCGGCGTTCACTCTTGCCGAAGGCACGGTCAGTGAGCCTCTCAAGGGCAGCCTCGCCACCTCGCTCATCAAGGTTGTCAAGGTTTCGCCGGAACATCAGAAGAGTTTCGACGAGGTTAAGGAAGAGCTTACCCAAAGGCTTCGCATTGAACGGGCGCGGGAAGAAATCGATTCGATCTATGGGGCGGTGGAAGACGGGCGCGGCGCGCAGAATAAATTCGAGGACATCGCCGCGAAAGAAAACCTGCCTTTCCAACTGGTCGGCCCCATCGATGCCGCGGGGCGCGGCAACGAGGGCAAGGATTTAGAGCTGCCGCGCAAGGCTGAACTTCTGAAAGCGATTTTCGACAGCGATGTGGGCGTTGATAATAACCCGTTGCCGGCCGGAGATGGCTACATCTGGTATGAGGTGCGCGAGGTTATTCCGGCTACGGCCAAACCGCTTGAAGCGGTGCGCGAACAGGTGATCGCCGATATCGTGGCGGAAAAGCTGCGGACGCGGGCGGCCGAGAAGGCCAAAGCTTTGGTCGAGCGGGCGAAGAGCGGGGTGACACTCGAAAGCCTGGCCCAGGAAGCGGGCGTCACGGTGCAAACGGCGCAGGGCTTGAAGCGCAATGAAACCACCCCGGACTTCGATGCGGAAGCCATAGCGGCGCTGTTTTCGGTGCCGGAGAATGGCTTTGCCTTCGCGTTGGAAGGCGACGGCAAAGGTGCGCGGGTGATGCAGTCCCAGGCAGTGCTCCTGCCACCCTTCGACGGCTCATCGGAGGAAGCCAAAACCATTGCGAGCACGATCCAGGAAGGGTCGGGCAACGATCTCCTGTCCTCCTACCTCGGCGCCCTGCAGGGGCAAGCGGGCATCGCCATCAACGAAACGCTCTGGCGTCAGATCTCGGGAACGCAAACGCAGTAACCCTGATCTTCACCAGAGTACGAACATTGAAGCCACATCATCCTCACTTGTTGTCCAACATGAAGGACTGCATTCCCTTCCTTCCCCCCTTGCGGGGGAAGGTGGCGCGGAACGCGCCGGATGAGGGGTTGGCGCAGCGAGAACTATTCCCACGAGGTGTGCTCGCTGAAGCAGCCCCCTCATCCGTCTCGCGCCAAATGGCGCGATCCACCTTCCCCCGCGAGGGGGGAAGGGAGAGCGATTGATGGCAATCTCTCCCTCCTACGACGACTTCGCACTGGTCTATGACAGGGGCGCGGCGCAGATCGTTTCAACCCGCCTGGTGGCCGACCTCGAAACGCCGGTTTCGGCCATGCTCAAGCTCGCCCGCAACGCGCGCTATTCCTTCCTGCTCGAATCGGTCGAGGGCGGTGCGGTGCGCGGGCGCTACTCGATCATCGGCATGAACCCCGATCTGATCTGGAAAGTGGAAGGCAAACGCGCCTCGATCAACCGCAAGGCGATTGCCGATCCGGCGGGACCCTTCGAGGCGCTGGAACTGCCGCCGCTCGAAGCTCTCCGCGCCCTCCTCACCGACAGCCGCATCAAGCTTCCTGACGATGCGCCGCCCATGGCAGCCGGCGTCTTCGGTTACATGGGCTATGACATGGTGCGGCTGATGGAAGAATTGCCGGCAGCGAATCCTGATGTACTCGGCTTGCCCGACGCAATGCTCATCCGCCCTACGGTGATGGCGATTTTCGACAGCGTACGCGATGAAGTGACGGTGACGTCTCCCGTCTATGTCGAACGGGGCGTGAGTTCCAAGGCCGCCTACGCGCGGGCGCAGGATCGGTTGAACGAGATCATCGATGCCCTTGACCGGCCGCTCGACCATCTGGCGGCGCGGGCTGAGGATGTGGCCCTTATCGATGCGCCCCAGTCCAACACATCGCCCGATCAGTACAAGGCCATGGTTCTCAAGGCCAAGGATTACATCACGGCTGGCGACATTTTTCAGGTGGTGCTGTCGCAGCGCTTCGAGGCAGAATTCACGTTGCCGCCCTTCGCGCTCTATCGGAGCGTCCGGCGCATCAACCCTTCGCCGTTTCTGTATTATCTGGACTTCGACACCTTCTCCGTCATCGGCTCGAGCCCGGAACTCATGGTGCGGGTGCGCGACGGCAAGGTGACGATCCGTCCGATTGCCGGCACCAGGCGGCGGGGCGCCACCCCGGCCGAGGACCGCGCGCTGTCGGCTGAGCTTCTGGCCGATCCCAAGGAGCGGGCCGAACATCTCATGCTGCTCGATCTCGGGCGCAACGATGTGGGGCGCGTGGCCGACATCGGCTCGATCAAGGTGACCGACCGGTTCATCCTGGAGTATTACAGCCATGTGATGCACATCGTCTCCAACGTCGAAGGCAAGCTCTCGAGCAAGTATGACGTGATCGACGCGCTTGTGGCTGGTTTTCCAGCGGGCACCGTATCGGGGGCACCCAAGGTCAGGGCCATGGAGATCATCGACGAACTGGAACATGAAAAGCGTGGCGTCTATGCGGGGTGTGCCGGCTATTTCTCCGCCGACGGCGAAATGGACACCTGCATCATGCTGCGCACCGCCATCGTCATGGACGGAAAAATGTATGTGCAGGCGGGTGCCGGCATCGTCGCCGACAGCGTGCCGGAGAACGAACTGGAAGAATGCATCAACAAGGCCAAGGCCCTGTTCCGCGCCGCCGAAGACGCAGTGCGCTTCGCCGGCCGCGCCGGGAGGGGACAATGACGTTCCTCAATTTTCCCCTTCCCCCCTCGCGGGGGAAGGTGGCTCGCACCGAAGGCGCGAGACGGATGAGGGGGCTGGTTCAGCAAATATCGTCCTACAGTTTTCACACTGAACCGCCCCCTCATCCGGCGCTTCGCGCCACCTTCTCCCGCGAGGGGAGAAGGGAGACAATCCAATGATCGTCCTCATCGACAATTACGACAGTTTCACCTGGAACCTTTATCATTTCCTCGGCGACCTAGGTGCCGAAACCGTGGTGCACCGGAATGACAAGATCAGCGTCGGGCAACTCATGTCGTCGAAGCCCCAGGCGATCGTGATTTCGCCTGGACCTGCGACGCCCAATGAAGCCGGCATTTGCCTTGAACTGGTGGAAAAGGCGGCGGACAGCATCCCGATTTTCGGCGTTTGCCTTGGGCTGCAAGCCATGGGTCAAGCGTTTGGCGGCAAGGTGGTGCGAGCGCCGCTACTGATGCACGGCAAGGTATCCAGGATCCATCACAATGGCGAAGGCGTGTTCAAGGGCGTGCCGCAAGGCTTCACGGCGACGCGCTATCACTCGCTGATCGTCGAGCGTGACAGCTTCCCTGCGAGCCTTGAGATCACCGCGGAAGCGGACGGCGTCATCATGGGCCTCAAGCACAAAAGCAAAAATGTGCATGGCGTGCAGTTCCATCCGGAGAGCATCGCGTCAGAGCATGGCCATGCCATTCTCAAGAACTTTCTTGATCTGGCGGGGGCGCGCTGATGGCCGACCTCAAACCTCTCATCGCCAAGGCGGCAAATGGCCAGGCGCTTTCGCGCGAGGAAGCACGCGCGGCGTTCGATATCATGATGTCGGGCGAGGCCACGCCAGCGCAGATCGGCGGCCTGCTGATGGCGCTTCGGGTGCGTGGCGAGACGGCGGAGGAAATTACCGGCGCCGTCGAAGCAATGCGCGAGAAGATGACGCGCGTGAAGGCGCCAGCGGATGCGATAGATATTGTCGGCACCGGGGGCGATGCTTCAGGCTCCTATAATATCTCGACATGCGCTGCCTTTGTGGCGGCGGGTTCGGGATTGAAGGTGGCGAAACACGGCAACCGGGCGCTGTCTTCAAAGTCCGGCGCTGCGGATGTGCTTGCGGCGTTGGGCGTTAAGCTCGATCTGACGCCGGAACGGATTGCCACGTGCATTGCAGCGGCGGGGCTTGGGTTCATGTTCGCTCCCGCCCATCACGCCTCGATGAAACATGTGGGGCCCTCGCGCGTGGAACTCGGTACACGGACGATTTTTAATCTTCTCGGCCCTCTCTCCAATCCGGCCGGCGTCACGCGGCAGGTGACCGGGGTGTTTTCCAAGGCGTGGGTTGAACCCATGGCGCAGGTTCTCAACAATCTTGGCAGCGAGGCCTGCTGGATCTGCCACGGCGAAGGCGGCTTCGACGAGATCGTGCCGACCGGCGTTACATGGATTTCGGAGCTGAAAAACGGCGCCGTCACCAGTTTCGAAATTACACCGGAGGCCGTGGGCCTCAAACGCTCCGCCGCCAGCGACCTCAAGGGGGGCGATGCGGCCCACAATGCGGAGGCGGTGCGCAGCGTTCTTAAAGGAGAGGCTTCCGCCTTTAGCGACGCCGCCGCGATGACGGCGGGCGCGGCCTTGCTGGTGGCGGGGAAAGCCAAAAGCCTCCGCGAGGGTGTTACGGCGGCCCGGACATCGATTGATTCCGGCGCGGCGCTGAAGGCCATGGACACACTGGTGAAGGTTTCGAATGGGTAACGCCACCATTCTCAACAAGATCGCGGCTTACAAGCGCGAGGATGTGTCCCAGGCCAAGGCGAAGGTTCCGCGGAGCGCCATGGAGGCAAAGGCCCGCGCCGCTTCACCGGTGCGCGGCTTCGCGCGGGCGCTGGAGAACAAGATCGCCGAGGGACAGTGGGCGCTGATCGGCGAGATCAAGAAGGCGAGCCCCTCCAAGGGCCTCATCCGAGAGGATTTCGATCCGCCAACGCTCGCCAAGTCTTATGAGGCTGGTGGCGCTGCCTGCCTTTCGGTGCTGACTGATGGGCCGTCATTTCAAGGCTCGCCTGATTATCTGACGGCGGCGCGCGCGGCGACGGCGCTGCCGGTGCTGTGCAAGGATTTCATGCTCGATACCTATCAGGTCGCTGAGGCGCGGGCGTGGGGCGCTGACTGCATCCTCCTTATCATGGCGATGATCGACGATGGGCTTGCCCATGAGCTGGAAACGGCGGCGAAGGACTGGAGACTTGATGTTCTCGCCGAAGTTCACGACGAGGCGGAGCTTGAGCGGGCGCTGAAGCTTTCGACGAAACTCATCGGCATCAACAACCGCAATCTTCACAGTTTTGAGACCGCGCTGGCAACGAGCGAGCGCCTGGCGCCGCTTGTGCCGAAGGAGCGGATGGCGATCGCCGAGAGCGGACTGTTTGCTTCGGGCGATCTGGCGCGGCTGTCCAAAGTGGGGGTGAATGCTTTTTTGATC
>Ga0187892_10008438_pt1 | contig 14100 bp, 12 predicted proteins | sample MA1701073metaG_FD_139345 | JGI IMG/M metagenome (GOLD analysis project Ga0187892, IMG submission 139345) | Bio-ooze microbial communities from a basaltic lava cave in the Kipuka Kanohina Cave System on the Island of Hawaii, USA - MA170107-3 metaG ...
AAGTGAGAAAAGGTGCCACTCTTCTTTTCCGCGGCGGAAAAGAAGAGTGGCACCTTTTCTCTCACAGCTCCCGCGCGTCGAAGCCGGCCAGGAACCCGCAGACGTTCTGCTGCAGGAATCCGTAGGCGCGGCGGAAGTGCTCGGAGAGGACCCCGAGCTGCGGAGCCGTGACCACGCCGGGGAAGACCCCCGAGACCTCGAGGAACAGCGACCGGACGTCTCCGGCGTACGACTCGACCCGCACGTTGTAGAGGCTTGGATCGGCCTGCGTCCCGGGGAACACGAGCCGGAGCCCCAGCATGTTCATCTCCCGCCCGAGCGGCTCCCAGCGCTCCGGCGGGAAGCGGAGCATCCCCTGCATCAGGAACTCGCGCGAGTCCTGGAAGGACCGGGGGGAGACGAGCGCGCGGACCACGCACTGCTCCGCCGTCAGAACCGGGATACCCAGCCGCGCGAGCGCGCCCCGCGCGACCGCCTCGACCTTCTCGAGGAACTCGTCGAGCGTGAGCGAGGTCATCTCCTCCCGCACCTGCAGGCGGTCCTGGAGGAAGGAGGCCGCCGAGACCTGCCCGGGTGCCGCGTTGGCCGATTGCACCGTGGCCCCGCCGGGGACCAGCGTGAAGTTCTGGTACCAGGCCGCGTGCGCCTCGCAGAGGTCGCTGAAGAGCTTCTGGAGCAGCGAGGGCTGGTGCGCCATCGGCGGGTGCACGATCTCCGAGATGAACGCGATGCTCCGCGGGTCGTATCCGGTCATGGGCTCCCTCGCGCGTGTCGCGCTCAGCCTCCGTGCCGCCGCCACCGGGTCTGCCCGGTCTGGCGCCACTCGGGTCCGTCCTTGGTGTCCTTGATCTCGATGCCGACCTCCAGCAGCGCCTTCCGGAGCGTATCCGCCCGTGCGAAGTCGCGCCCCGCCCGCGCCTCCTCCCGCTGCCGGATCAGGTCCCGCGCCGCGTCGGGCAGCTCCTCCGCCCCGGCCTCCGCGTCGAGGACCCCCAGCACGACGTCCACGCGGTGCAGGAAGGCCCGCGCGTCCGCGGCATCCTCGGCGGAAGGGCTCAGCCGGTTCACGTCCCGCACGAGGTCGAAGACCGCCGCCAGCGCCGGCGCCATGTTCAGGTCGTCGTCCAACGCCTCCTCGAACCGCCGCCGTGCGCCTTCGATGGTCCGGGCGATCTCCGGGTTCCGCCCCGCGCCCGTCGCTTTCGCCAGGTTCTGGTCGAACTCGCGCAGCCGGTGGACGCTCTTCTTCGCGCCCTCGAGCCCCTCCAGCGTGAAGTTGCAGCTCTGGCGGTAGTGGGTCGAGAGCAGCAGGTAGCGGACTTCCACTCCGCCGAACCCCTTCTGCGCGAGGTCCCGGAACGTGAAGAAGTTCCCGAGCGACTTGCTCATCTTCTCGCCGTTCACGAACAGGTGGCGCGCGTGCATCCAGGTCCGGACGAACGGCTCGCCCGTGGCGGCCTCGGACTGCGCGCGCTCGGCCTCGTGGTGCGGGAAGATGTTGTCCTCGCCCCCCGTGTGGATGTCGAAGGTCGGGCCGAGGTACTTCATCGACATCGCGGAGCACTCGATGTGCCAGCCCGGGAACCCTCGCCCCCACGGGCTGTCCCACTGCATCAGGTGCGCGGCGTCCTGCTTCCAGAGCGCGAAGTCCGCCGGATGACGCTTGTCCGGGTGCGGCTCGATCCGGGCCCCCGCATGGAGCTGGTCCAGCGTGTTCCCCGAGAGCCGCCCGTAGCCCGGGAACTTCCGGACGTCGAAGTAGACCGCGCCCTTCACCTCGTAGGCGATCCCCTTCCTCACGAGCGTCTCGATCATCGAGATCATCTCGGGGATGTGGTCGGTCGCGCGCGGATAGATCTCCGCCGACTGGAAGCGCAGCGCCCGCGCGTCCTCGAGGAACGCGCGGATGTACATCTCCGCCAGCGCCCACGGGTCCTGCTTCCGCTCCCGCGCCCGCTTCTCGAGCTTGTCCTCGCCCGCGTCCGCGTCGGCCACCATGTGCCCGACGTCGGTCAGGTTCATCACCTGCCGGACCCGGAGCCCCCGGTACTCGAGCCAGCGGCGGAGCAGGTCGGCAAAGGTGAACGAGCGGAAGTTCCCGATGTGCGCGTAGTCGTAGACCGTCGGCCCGCAGTTGTAGACGCGGACCTCGCCGGCGACGAGCGGAGTGAACTCCTCCTTCGTCTTCGTGAGGGTGTTGTAGAAGCGGAGTGCCATGGTCGAAGGGCGCGGATTATACCCGCGCATACAGCGCGGCCAGGGCGGCCGCGGCCTGCCCCGCCGCGAAGCGCCGGCGCGCCTCCGCGGCGGCGCGCGCCGACATCCGCCGGCGGAGGGCCTCGTCCCCCGCGAGCCGCGCCATGGCGGCGGCCAGCGCGTCCGGCTCCTCGTCCACCACGAGCCCGGTCTCGCCGTCCAGGACCAGCTCGGGGAGGAGGCCACGGCGCGAGACGATCGCCGGGACCCCGGTCGCGAGCGCCTCGCGCACGGTCCGGCAGGTCCCGTCGGTGCCGGGCACGAGATAGACCAGGAAGTCGAGCGCGCGGAGCGCCCCCACGTACTCGTCGCCGAGGAAGTAGCCGGGCATCGTCACCGCGTCCCCGATCCCGAGGCGCCGCGCGGCCGCTTCCCCCACCTCGCGCGCGCGGGTCCCGCGCCCGACCAGCGCGAGATGCAGTCGCGGCGCGCGCGGGAGGGCGCGCCGCAACGCCTCCAGGATGAGGTCGTACCGGCGTCGCGCCTGGATGCGCGAGACCACCCCACCGAGCACGCTGCCCTCCCGCCCCCCCAGCCGTTTCCGCATCTCGGGCAACGCCCGCCCCGCGTCGAATCGCTCGAGGCGCACCGCCGGCTCGATTACGGCCACGCGCGCCGGCTCGATCAATCTCCCCAGCGCCCGCGCAACGCCCGCGCCCGGCGCCACGACGGCGCGCGCGCGCCGGATCAGGAAGCGGTCCCGCCGCCCGAGCCGCCGCGCGTCCCCCTCGTGCACCGTGCGCACGACCGGCACGCCCGCCCGGCGCGCGGCCCACGTCCCGATCAGGTGGTCGTTGGTCATGTGCGCGTGGAGGAGGTCCACGCGCCGCTCGCGGAGGAGCCGCGCGAGCGCGCGCGCGTCGGCCAGGTTCCTGAGGAAGGCCAGGTGCTTGTCCAGGTGGAGGTCGAGGAGCGGCTCGAGCCCCTCGGCGCGCGCGCGCCGCTCGAAGTCCATCGGGAACTTCCCGGGGGCGCGGGCGCAGGCGAGCTGCACGTCGAGGCCCGCCCGGCGGAGCGACCCGCAGGTCTCGATCACCGGCTCGGCGGGGCCGGTGAGCTTCCAGTTGCTGAAGAGGTGGAGGATTCGCACGCTCACTCCACGGGCCGGTCGCCCGCCTGTCTGCGTCCGCGCGTGGCGCGCTCGATTTCGCGGATCAGGAGGCGCGGCGGGACCGCGTCGCGGAGCGCCCTCCGGTAGCGGGCCAGGAAGGCGAGGCGCGGCCGCATCCGCAGCGCGGGGGTCGAGGCGTGGAGCTGGGCCAGGTTCTTCGCGCGGGCCCGGAGGCCCGGCGCGCCGCCGAACCGGACGCGATCGTAGTCGAGGAGCTTGAGCGCGACGCGTCCGCCGCCGCTCTCGACCAGCAGGTTCGAGGCCTTGAGGTCCGGATGGCGGACCCCCTCGCGGTGGAGCCGCGCGACGAGTCCCGCGAGCTCGCGGCGGAGGACTGCCCGCGCGCGCGGATCGAGCGCGCCCTGCGCGAGCGCGTGGTCCAGGCGGAGGCCCGGCTCCTCGCGCATCACCAGCCAGGAGACGCGCGCGCGGTCGGTCACGAAGGCCAGCGGCTCGGCGGCCGGGAGGCCCCGGACCAGGAGCGCGTTCCCCGCCTTCCACGCGCCGAGCCCGCGCGCCGGGCCGAGCGGAAGCGCCCGGGGCGCATAGCGCTTCACCACCAGCGCGCGCCCCCCGACGCGCACGCACGCGAGCTCGGTCCGGCGGCCGGGCTTGCGCCGCTTGAGGACATCCGGGCCCGGACGGCCCGGAGCGAGCGTCGCCTCCGCGTGGGCCAGCGCCTCGTCGAGCTCCACGCGCGCGAGGTCGCGCCGCCGGAAGCCCCGGAGCGCGCCCCCCCGCTCCACCGCGAACCGGCTGCTCTCGACGACGCAGCGGCGGCTCCGGCTCGCGATCCGCCGCCGCTCGAGCCGGCCGATCGCGCGCTCGATGGCTGCCGCGTCCTCCGGGCCGACGCATGCGCCGCACTGCGCATAGTGTCCGAGGAAGTCGCGCCGGTCGGAGGCGTCGGTCACCTTCGAGAGCGAGTGGAGGAAGAACGCGAGGTTCCGGAGGCGCGCGCGGCGTCCGGGCTCCCCTCCCGCGGAGGCGCGGTGCAGGTCGATGACGAACAGCTCGTAGTCCGCGCCGGACCGACGGACCAGGAGGTTCCCGCCGTGGAGGTCCCGGTGGAGCACGCCCGCGCCGTGGAGCCGGAGCGCGAGGGACGCCAGGCGCGCAAGCAGCTCGGGCTTGCCTCCCGCGCGCGCGCGCTCCTGGAAGAACGGGATGAACGCCTCGGCGCCCTCGATCTCGCGGGTGACGAGGTAGCAGCGGCTCTGGGCGAGCCCGCGGCCGTCCCGCCCGAGCGCGACCGCCTCGGCGGTCGGGAGCCCGGCCCGCTCGAAGGCCTGGAGCATCCGCCACTCGCGCTCCGCCTTGGAGCCGAGCACGAGCTGCTTGAGCCGCTCGAGCACGCCGCGCGCCCGGTAGCGCTTGAAGAAGTAGCGCCCCTCGCCGAGCGGGAGCGCGATCACCGTGCGGACGTTGTTGTGCTTGATCAGCCGCGCGCCCGGCTCGGAGCGGTCTGCCTCCGGGTCCCGGAGCAGGGGCTCGAGCTCGGACTCGAGCCCGTCGCGAACGCTCCAGCGGACCGCCATCGTGGCGCTCACGGGGAAAAGGGGGCAGGACCCTTTTCCGCCGCGGAAAAGGGTCCTGCCCCCTTTTCCAGCTCGTGCAGCTTCGCGTACTTCAGGAACACGTAGTACGCGCCGGTGACCGCCAGCAGGAACCCGGGCAGCCCGTCGAGGAACCCGGCGCGCAGGAGATACATCCGCAGGAACCTCCCGGCCGGCCGGAAGATCAGCGCCCCGCGCCGGAACCGCTCCCCCCGACGGTGCTTCTCCCGCGCGGCGATCGTCGTGTAGGCGTTCACGGTCCTCATGTGATGGCTGAGGTCCCGGTAGGTGAAGTGCAGGAGGTCGCCCGAAAGCGCCCGCACCGGCCCCGTCACCTCCACCCGGTCGTGCGGGTTCGTCCCGGTCCAGCGCCCGCGGTCGCGCCGGAAGAGCCGGAGTTTCCGGTCCGGATACCAGCCGCCGTGGCGGATCCAGCGGCCGAGGTACCGGGTGCGCCGCGGGAACGTGAACCCCGCCGCGTTCCCCGGCCCCTCGCGCCGGAGCCGCTCGATCTCCGCGCGGAGCTCGGGCGAGATCCGCTCGTCCGCGTCCAGACAGAGCGCCCACGGATGAAACGCCGCGTCGAGCGCGCGGTTCTTCTGCTCCACGTGGCCGTCGAACGGATGGGTCACGACCCGTGCGCCGAGCTCGCGCGCGAGCTCCGCGGTCCGGTCCCGGCTCCCGCCGTCCACGACCACGATCTCGTCGGCGAAGCCGACCGACTCCAGGCAGCCGCGGATCGTGTCCTCCTCGTCCTGGGCGATGATGCAGGCCGAGAGCTTCACGCGCGCACGAGGCGTCGCGGCCGGAGCCGCGACCAGAGAAGCGGCAGCTCTGCGGTGAGGCCCTCGGCCGCGTCGAGGTAGGCCCGGAGGAACCGGAGCCGGTCGGCGCGCGTGATCCCCGCTCCCATCCGACGGAGCTTCTCGGCCGACCGGTTCAGCCTCCGGAGGTTGACCCGCCGCGCGGACGCCGGAAGCCCGCCGGGCATCAGCCGCGCGCGGTCCAGGTCCAGGATCAGGACCCCGCCCTCGGGGCGCCAGAGGAGGTTCATCAGGTTCAGGTCGGCGTGGCGGAGACCCGCGTCGTGGAGCTCCGCGACCGCCCGCCCGGCCGCGTCGAGCGCCGCGCGACGCTGGGCGGCCAACGGGGCCGGCCGGTCGAGGAACAGGCGGCGGAGGTCCCGCGCGCCGCGCACCTCGCGGGTCACCACGAACCCCCGGTGGAGGAGGCCCGAGGCGGCGCGCCGGATGCCGGCGGCGAGCACGGTCGGCGTCGGGACGCCCGCGGCCTCCGCCCGGGCCGAGAGGCGCGCCTCGCGGAAGGGGCGCGGCGTGCCGCAGTACAGGTCCCGCGTGATCCCGCGGAGCACCCCGCCGTGGCGGTTGGCGCGCACCACGACCGAGAGGTCGGCCCCCACGTCGAGGCCGATGGGGGTGCCGCGCCCCCGGTAGCGCCGGGCTCCCTCCGGCGCCGGCGCGCCGTCCAGCGCGATCGCCTCGATCTCGTCGAGGCGCGGGCGGAGCCGGTCCCCGTCGCCGCGCCGGATCATCCGGACCGAGGCGCCCAGGGTCTCGAGAAGGAAGGGATCATCCACTGTCGTCGCCCGTGGGGATGGTACCGGCGTCCGTAGGAGGGTTCAAAGTTGAAAGTTGAAAGTCCAAAGTCGGAAGAAGAGTGTCCGCAACCCCTCCCTTCCGGCTTTCAACTCTCAACTTTCGACTTTCAACCTCCTACAATTCCGCCAATGCCTCTCTGGCCACCGTTGCCTTCCGGCGCGCGCGTCCTCATCATCCGCCTCAGCGCGATCGGGGACGTGCTCGTGGCGCTGCCTGCTCTGCGCTCGCTCAAGCGGCAGCGGCCCGACCTGCGGGTCTCGTGGGCGGTGGAGGACCGCGCGGCCGATCTCCTGCGCGGACATCCCGACCTCGAGGAGGTCGTGGTCTACCCGCGCCGCCGCTGGGTGCGCGGACTGAAGCGCCCGTCCACGCTCCCCGGGACGCTCCGCGACATGGCTCGCACCTTCCGCGAGCTGCGGCGGCAGCGCTACGACGCGGCGCTGGACCTCCAGGGGAACCTGAAGAGCGGCCTCTTCGGCCTCCTCTCCGGCGCCCGGCTCCGGATCGGCTTCGCGGGCGCCCACACCAGGGAGGGGAACCGCCTGTTCAACCACCGCCGGGTCCCGGTCCCGACCGGGGCCGTCCACCGGGTCGAGCGCGACCTCGCCCTCCTCGCCGGGATCGGGCTCGAGCCCCGCTACGAGCCGCCCGTGCTCCCGCTGGACCCCGAGGACGGACGGGCGGCGGAGGAGCTGCTCGCGCGCGCGGACGGCGCGGGCCCGCTGGTCCTCCTCCACCCCGGCACCAGCGACTTCGGCGCGGTGAAGCGCTGGCCCGCGGATCGGTTCGGCGCGCTCGGCGAGCGGCTCGCCCGCGAGAGCGGCGCGCGCGTGGTGGTCACCTGGGGGCCGGGCGAGGAGGAGCTGGCCGGCGCGGTCGTGGCGGCATCCGGGGGACGGGCCGCGCTCGCCCCCCCCACGCGCTCGCTCCGCGAGCTGGCCGCGCTGATCCGCCGGGGCGCGCTCTTCGTGGCGGCCGATACCGGACCGCTCCAGATCGCCGCCGCGCTCCGGGTCCCGCTGGTCGCCCTCTTCGGGCCCAAGGACCCGTCGGTCTACGGCCCGTACCGGACCGGCACGGTCCTCTACCACGGGCTCCCCGGTCTCCCCTCGGTGCGGCGCGATCCGCATCCGTCGCAGCGCATGGAGAACCTCACGGTGGAGGAGGTCTTCGAGGCGTCGCTGCGCACCCTCCAGGCGCGTTGACCGCCCCCTCCGGCGCCGGTATCTTCCTTCGTTTCCGGAATCTGGCTCTGTTGCCCGGCCGAGGGGGGCCGCCCCGATGCGCAAGGACGGACGCCGGCCGGACCAGATCCGGCCGGTCAGGCTGACGCGGCATTTCACCTGCCATGCCCCTGGCTCCGTCCTCGCCGAGGCCGGCCGCACCCGCGTGCTCTGCACCGCGATGGCCGAAGACGGGGTCCCGCCCTTCCTGCTCCACACGGGGAAGGGCTGGGTGACGGCGGAGTACTCCATGCTCCCCTCCTCCACCCAGCGCCGTCGAGCCCGCGAGGGGCGTCAATCGAAGATCGACGGCCGGACGATGGAGATCCAGCGGCTCATCGGGCGATCGCTCCGGTGCGCGCTCGACCTCGGAGCGCTCGGGGAGCGGACCATCTGGATCGACTGCGACGTGATCCAGGCGGACGGTGGCACGCGGACCGCGGCGATCAGCGGGAGCTGGGTGGCGCTGGTGGACTGCCTCGACGCGTTGGTCCGGGAGGGGCATCTCCCCACCCGGCCCGCGCTCCAGCCGGTGGCGGCGGTCAGCGTGGGCCTCGTCGGGAGCGAGCCGGTGCTCGACCTCGACTACGAGGAGGACTCGATGGCGGCGGTGGACATGAACGTGGTGATGACCGGGGACGGACGCTTCATCGAGGTGCAGGGCACCGGCGAGAAGACGCCCTACGACGCGGCCACCCTGGAGTCGCTGATCGCCCTGGCCCGCCGCGGCGTGCGGGACATCCTCGAGCTCCAGCGGCGCTCGCTGGCCTCCTGAAATGGCGACGACGTCCCTGATCCTCGGCACGAGGAACGCGCACAAGGTCGAGGAGCTGGTCCGGATGCTCCCCGGCTTCCCGCTCCCGATCCGCTCGCTGCGTGATTTCCAGCGCGCGCCCGAGGTGGTCGAGGACGCGCCGACCTTCCGGGGCAACGCGGAAAAGAAGGCGCTGACGCTGGCCGCCGCGCTCGGGCAGCCGGTGCTGGCGGACGACTCCGGCCTCGAGGTGGACGCGCTGGACGGGCGGCCCGGCGTGCGGTCTCATCGCTACGCCGGACCCCGCGCCACCGACGCCGAGAACACCCGCAAGGTGCTGGACGAGATGGTCTCGGTCCCCGAGCCGCTCCGCCAGGCGCGCTTCCGCTGCGCGCTCGCGCTCGCGCTGCCCGACCGGATCGTCGCCACGGTCGAAGGCGTAGTCGAGGGCCTCCTCCTGCGCGAGCCCCGCGGCACCGGCGGCTTCGGCTACGACCCGATCTTCCTGTTCCCGCCGCTCGACCGCACGTTCGCCCAGCTCTCCCCCGAGGAGAAGAACCGCGTGAGCCACCGGGCCCGGGCCCTGGACGAGATTCGCCCGCACCTCCTGGCCTTCGCGAGCCTCCTGAACCCTGTCCCGGTCCGAGCCTGACGTGCCCTTCGAGCTGAGCCGCATCCGCAACTTCTGCATCATCGCGCACATCGACCACGGGAAGTCGACGCTGGCGGACCGCATCCTCGAGATCACCGGCGCTGTCGAGATGCGCGAGATGCGGGACCAGCTCCTGGACGCCATGGACCTGGAACGCGAGCGCGGCATCACGATCAAGGCGAAGTCGGTGAGCATGGACTACCGCATCGCCGGCCAGCCCTACCGGCTCAACCTGATCGACACCCCCGGCCACGTCGATTTCGCCTACGAGGTGTCCCGGAGCCTGGCGGCGTGCGAGGGCGCGCTCCTGCTCGTGGACGCGGCCCAGGGGGTCGAGGCGCAGACGGTGGCAAACGCCTTCCTGGCGATCGAGGCGGGCCTCGAGATCATCCCGGTGCTCAACAAGGTGGACCTCGGGAACGCGCGGCCGGACGAGGTCATCCAGGAGATGCACGCCTCGCTCGGGATCGACCCCGACCACGTGCTCCGGGTGAGCGGCAAGTCGGGGCTCGGCGTCCCCGAGCTGCTCCAGGCCGTGGTCGAGCGCGTGCCGCCCCCCGAGGGGGACGCGGCCCGGCCGCTCCAGGCGCTGATCTTCGACTCGGTCTTCAACGACTACCGGGGGGTGGTGGTCCACGTCCGCGTCCGCAACGGCACGCTCAAGAAGGGCGACCGGATCGTGATGATGGGCGAGCGCACCCAGCACCAGGTGGACGAGGTCGGGCGCTTCCTCCCGGAGATGGAGGCCTGCGACGCGCTGGGCCCGGGCGAGGTCGGCTACGTGATCGCGAACATCAAGTCGATCCGGGACGTGACCATCGGCGACACGATCACGCAGCTCGGCTCCGAGGACCAGGTGGCGTCGCTCCCCGGCTACCGCCAGCCGAAGCCGATGGTCTTCTGCGGGCTCTACCCGTCCCAGAACAGCGACTACGAGGCGCTGCGGCAGGCGCTGGACAAGCTCCGCCTCAACGACTCGTCCTTCACCTTCGTGCCGGACACCTCCGACGCGCTCGGGTTCGGCTTCCGCTGCGGGTTCCTGGGGCTGCTCCACATGGAGATCGTGAAGCAGCGCCTCGAGCGGGAGTCCGGGCTCGCCCTGATCCAGACCGCGCCCAACGTGAGCCACGAGGTCCTGACCGCGGACCGGGTCCTCACGGTGGTGGAGAGCCCGGGAGACCTGCCCGACCCCTCGACGATCGAGGAGCTGCGCGAGCCGATCGTGCGCGTCTCCATGGTCATCCCCGCCGAGAACATCGGCGCACTGATGAAGATCTGCACCGAGCGGCGGGGCCGGTTCGTGAAGACCGAATACCTGAGCACGACCCGCGTGATCCTGGCCTATGACCTCCCGCTCTCGGAGGTGATCTTCGACTTCTACGACAAGCTGAAGTCGGCCACGCGCGGCTACGGGACCATGGACTACGAGGTGCAGGGCTACTTCCCGGCCGAGCTGGTCCGGCTCCGCATCCTGGTGGGCGGCGGCGAGGTGGATGCGCTCTCCGCCATCGTGCACCGGGACCAGGCCGAGAGCTTCGGCCGGGCGCTGCTCCGCAAGCTCCGGAAGGAGATCCCGCGCCATCTGTTCGAAGTGAGCTTGCAGGCCGCGATCGGCGGGAAGATCATCGCGCGCGAGAGCATCGCGCCGCTCCGCAAGAACGTGACCAGCAAGTGCTATGGCGGCGACATCACGCGGAAGCGCAAGCTCCTCGAGAAGCAGAAGGAAGGGAAGCGGAGGATGAAGCTCGTCGGACAGGTGGAGATCCCCGAGAAGGCCTTCCTGGCGGTCCTGGACTCGAGCTTGAAGGAGGAGGCGTAGTGGGCCTGGTGGACAAACGAACCAGACCGAGGGTCGAGGCGCGGTCGCCGGCCACGGCGCCAGCAAGCACGCCGGCGACGGAGAAGACGCCCTTCGGCAAGGTCGAGGCGAACATCGTCGAGAACGTCGAAGCGCTCGCGATCGCGGTCGTGATGGCGCTGGTGATCCGCCACTACTCGGTGGAGGCGTTCAAGATCCCCACGGACTCGATGAAGCCGACGCTCTTCGGCGACCAGAAGGATCCCCGGGAGCCTCAGAAGATCGCCCAGGGCGGAGACCGCATCCTCGTGGACAAGACCGCGTACCGCTACGGCGGCGAGCCGGAGCGCTGGGACGTGGTGGTCTTCCGCTATCCGCTGAACATCTCCAAGAACTTCATCAAGCGCCTGGTCGGGCTTCCCGGCGAGCACGTGGAGATCCGGAACGCGGACATCTTCGTGAACAACGTGATCCAGCGGAAACCGGCGCGCATCCAGGAGGCGGTCTGGATCCCGCTCGAGGGTCCCGGCAGCCGGCTGCCCACCGTGGGCCGCGTGGGTCCATGGACCGTGCCCAGCCGGGGCGCGAAGAAGGAGGAGGAGGCGCTCCGGATCACCGGCGAGGCCGACGTGCGTGTCCCCGCGGACTTCGGCGCCGACAACGAGTTCCTGCTCACGAACCAGGAGCAGTGCCGGGCCTGGGACATCCGCGTCTCGATGCGGGCGCGGATCGAGGGCTCGGGAGGGCTTCTCAAGATCCGGATCACCCATCCCTCCCGGGGCCAGACCTTCACGGCGGTGCTCCCTTCCGAGGGCGCCACGATGGAAGCCGGGCTCGAGCTGCCCGGTGAGGTGACCGTGGAGGAGTGGGAGAAGCGGGAACCCGGTTTCCGGCTGGAGCCCGGACGGTTCCACCGGGTCTCCTTCCACCACGTCGATGCTTCCCTCGCGCTCCGGGTGGACGGTCGGCTCGTGGCCGGGGTCCGGATCGCGCCGCCGGGCCGGTTCGAGAGCTCCGGGGCCGCCGCGAGCACACTCGACCTGTGGGCGTCGAAAGGGACGGCCGCCCGGATCGAGGGGGCGCGGCTCTTCCGGGACATCCATTACGAGAACAGGGACACCTTCGACGTGAGGATCCCCGAGGGCCACTACTTCATGCTCGGGGACAACAGCAAGTTCTCCAAGGACTCCCGCCTGTGGTATCTCCAGACCGTCCGGTTCCCCGATGGGACGGTCCGGAAGGGTGAATTCGAGGACGTGGAAGGGGGATTCCATCCCGTGCACAGGGCCTTCGTGGACCAGTACGGGAACGAGTGGCCTCCCACCATCGAGAAGGAGCTGTCCAAAGAACCGTATCCCTTCGTGCCCCGGAAGGGCCTGATCGGCCGGGCCTTCTTCGTGTTCTGGCCCGTCTGGCCGGAGTTCCGTCCGAAGTTCATCCGGTGAGAGACTGAGGGCTTGAAGCTCCTCGAGGTGCAAGGGCTCGTCAAGACCTACGGCGGGCGCCGGGTCGTGGACGGGGTGCGCTTCGAGGTGGACGGGGGAGAGATCGTGGGGCTCCTCGGCCCCAACGGCGCCGGGAAGACGACCACCTTCCTCATGTCGCTGGGGCTGGTGCGCCCCGAGGCCGGGCGCATTCTCTTCAAGGGCGCGGACGTCACGGGGCTCCCGATGTACCGGCGCGCCCGGATGGGCATGGGTTACCTGGCCCAGGAGCCGTCGGTCTTCCGCCGCCTGTCGGTCGAGGACAACATCCTCGCGATCCTCGAGACGCTTCCGATCTCGCGCGCCGAGCGCCACGAGCGGCTGGACCAGCTCCTGCTCGAGCTGGACCTGGCGCGGCTCCGGCGGAACCGGGCCGACACGCTCTCGGGCGGCGAGCGGCGCCGGCTCGAGATCACGCGCGCGCTGGTGACCAGCCCGGCCCTGATCCTCCTGGACGAGCCCTTCTCCGGCGTGGACCCGATCGTGGTCGAGGACATCAAGCAGATCGTGCTCCACCTGAAGGACCGCGGGATCGGCATCCTGCTCACCGATCACAACGTCCACGACACGCTCCAGATCACGGACCGCTCCTACATCATCGCGGAGGGGAAGATCTTCCGGCACGGCCCGTCGCGGGCGCTGGCCAGGGACGACGCCGTAAAGCGGAAGTACCTGGGCGAGCGGTTCGTGCTGGCCGAGGTCGGGCCCGATCCGGGCGTCACCGGCGAGGAGGAGCGCCTCCTGGCCGGAACGGCGCCCGCGCCGGCGCCCCCCGCGGCGCCCGCGCCGCCGGCGGGCCCCGCGGCGGGCGGGCTCCTCTCGAAAGCCGAGGAGTTGGTGGAGAAGAAGCCCGACCGCAAACTGCGCCGGCCGCCGCCGTCCCCCCGGAAGTAGGGAAGGGCTCAATCGCGGCCCGGGGAGCGACCGATAGTCCCTCCGTATGGCTCCCCCCGAGGGATCGATCCTCCTGGTGGACGACGAGGCGGGTATCCGGGACTCGCTCGGCTCCTACCTGAAGGGCCTGGGCTACGAGGTCTCGCTGGCCCAGAACGCCTACGAGGCGCTCGAGCACCTGGAGCGCTTCGCCTACTTCCTGGTGATCACCGACATCACGATGCCCCGCATGGACGGGCTCAAGCTCCTGGAGGCGATCAAGGCCTCCTACGCGGGGACCGACGTGATCATGATCACGGGGAACATCGAGCTGGAGTACGCGATCCAGGCGCTCCGCGACGGCGCCTACGACTACTTCCCGAAGCCGTTCCACTTCGACAAGATCTCGCTGACCATCGACCGGGTGCTCGAGAAGCGCCGCCTCCTGGCGCACAAGGAGGAGCTGGTCCGGCTCAGGGAGCAGATCAAGACCGAGCGCCGCGCGGCCTGGGAGATGGTGCGTGGCCTCGCGTTGGCGGTGGAGGCCAAGGACATCTACACCAAGGGTCACAGCGAGCGCGTGGCCCGCGTGTCCCGGCTCCTGGGGCAGGAGATGGGGCTGACGGGGCGCGAGCTGAACGCGCTCACGTGGGCCGGGCTCCTCCATGACATCGGGAAGATCGGGGTCCCCGAGGCCCTCCTCAACAAGAAGGGGCGGCTCACCGATGAAGAGTTCGACGTGATCAAAGGCCATCCTGCGCTGGGCGCCAAGAT
>Ga0187892_10008439_pt1 | contig 14100 bp, 9 predicted proteins | sample MA1701073metaG_FD_139345 | JGI IMG/M metagenome (GOLD analysis project Ga0187892, IMG submission 139345) | Bio-ooze microbial communities from a basaltic lava cave in the Kipuka Kanohina Cave System on the Island of Hawaii, USA - MA170107-3 metaG ...
GCCTGCAAACGTTCAGTTCGACGAGCCATTCCACAGCTGGCCACAGCTCGGCAATGACAGGGGCCACCGCTTCGTCGACCTGAACGGCGACGGGAATCTCGACGTCGTCCAGATGTCAATAGAGAGTTACGAAGACTCGTTTGACGAGTACCCTGGCGCTGGCGTCTGGCTGGGAACCGGGAACGTCGACCAGCCTTGGATTGCACAGGGATCCTCCTCGGGGAGCCCTTTCCCTTGGGGGATCTGGCCGTGGCCATACAACTCGGCACTCGATGTCTTCAACTTCGTTGAGTTCTCCCACGGCTCTTGGGATATGTGGGGATATGATCGTGGCACACGTCTTGTAGACCTGAACGCCGACGGGATGGTCGATGCGCTCCGCGCATTTGGCGGAGACGCCAGCGGACCGAGCGCGGGAGTAAGCGCCGCCCTGCTGAACAAGGGCGTCGTGCCGGATCTTCTCGAGACCGCCACGCGACCGATGGGGAGCGTCACGAGCTACGAGTACGGTCCGTCGACCCGGTACGACAACACGGGCGGTGACGGCGTCCCGGACCTTCCTCAGATCCACCAGGTGGTCACGGCGGTAACCGTCGACGACAACAACGGGCATAGCTCTCGAACTGAGTTTGACTACGCAGGTGGGGTTTTCAGGGGCGAGCATCGGGAGTTTCGCGGCTTCGCGCGTGTGACGGCGACTCGGGTAGCCGATGGTCGGCAGCGGATCGCGCGGTATCACCGAGACGACGCTCGCGCTGGCCTACTCGAGTCAACTGAAGTCAGAGGCGCCGATGGCGCGCTCTGGCTCGCGGAGCAGATCAGCTACACAAGGGACGACGTCGCTCCATACGTCAGCCTTCCTGAGTCGCAGACGCGGCTCGAGTACGACGGATTCGCGACCCCCCGCAGGTCTTTCGTTCAGTTCCGATACGACTGGACAGCCCCATCGTCGAGTGGCGAGTCGCCAATCACGGTCGGAAACCGGACCGCGACGATCGAATACGGAGAAGTGACATCCGGCGGTGCTGACGTCGATCCGCTCGACAGTCGTACTGAAGAAGTCGTGTATGCGAGCGCAAGCACGACCTACCTCGCCGAGTTCGCGATTTGCCGACGGCTGCGCGCCGGGGTGACCCCCGGCAGCGGGACTGTCGTACGCGAGACGCTCTACTTCTACGACGGGAGCGAAGTCGCGAGTTGCGCGCCCGAAGGTGCTCCGATCCCTACGACAGGCGATCTGACCAGGCAGACCGAGGTGTTGGGCGTCCCGGGCCAACCCGATCCGACCACCCGATACACCTACGACCCATACGGAAACGTGCTTACCGAAACAGCGCCGCGCGAGAACGCCGGGCAACTTCCGGCCGGGGCTGGTAGGACGACCTACACCTACTCCCCGCCCGCGCTCGCCTATGTCGATAGCGTCACGAACGGGCTGAGTCATCTTCGCAGCTTCGGATATACGTATGTTGCCAATGCCTGCGCCAGCTCAGGCCCGCAGAACGCAGGACTCGTCTACAGCGAGCGGGGACCCAATGACATCGCCCATACGACGGGAACCCGCCGATGCTACGATGCCTTCGGTCGCGTCCTTCGCGAGCTAGGGTCGGATGGCCTGACTGAGACGACTTGGTCATACGATGACGATCTCGGGAACGGCGACGGGATCGACATCACGACCTCGATTCGAGTAGGTGCCGCAGCCTTCCGCAACACCGTGGTCCGGCTCGATGGGCTGGGCCGGGTGTATCGATCGGACACGGACGGTCCGCAGGGCGAGGCGATACGCCAGGACGTGGGATTCGATCTCGTCGGGAACGTGGCGAGCGCTACGGAGCCGTACCCATCGACGGGCCCGTCCCGCGTGACGCTCTATGCGTACGATCCACTCGGCCGACGGACAACGGAGACGAAGCCCGGAGGCCGCACCGAGATCACCGAATACGACCGCGGCGTCACCCAAGTCACGAACGCCAACTTACTCGCAACAACCTATGTGGCGGATACGTTCGGGCAGGTCCGTGCCGTCATCGAAGCGAACGGATCCTCGTCCGACAAGACGACCTATGCCTACGATGTCGCGGGGGATCTGCTCAAGATCGTAGACCGAGGCGGGAACGAGACGACGATCACCTACGATAAGCTCGGGCAGCGCAGGACCATGACCGATCCTGACGTCGGCCTGACGACCTTCGACCTGTACGACGCCGGAGGGAACCTGCTCCTACAGACCACCGCAGCGGGCTCGACCACCTGGACATTCGACGCGTTGAACCGACCGATGTCCCGCGTCGATGCTTCGGGCTCCGTCGCGTGGACATACGACGCTCTCCCAAAGGCGAAGGGGCTTCTCGTCAGCAGCACTGACAGCACGGGCGTGCGCTATGTCGAAGACTACGACCGCCTCGGCCGCGTCCTGCGCGAGCGATACGAGCGCGACGGGAAGGTGTTCTCGTTCGAGACGACGTACACGCCGCAGTCCGAGGTCGCCACGCGGAAGTACCCGACGAACCGGGTCATCGCCTACGAGCGGGATGCGAAGGGCTACCTCACCGGCATTCGGAACCAGAGCGGCAGCTACTACGCCAGCTCGATCCAGTGGGAAGCGGATGGGCGCCCGCGGCGCTGGACGCTCGGAAACGGCGCTCGGACCGAATACGCCTACGATCCGATCACGGGACGCATCGATCGAATCCAGCTGATCGGACCGACAGGGACGACGCTCGACGACCTCGACTACTCCTTTGACCCAGGCGATCGCGTGGTGGGAATCGCGGCAACCACGGGTCCCTTCGCCTTCTCCTACGATACGCTGAATCGTCTGACCCAGGCGACGGGGCCCTACGGCACCGGGTTAGCGCCCGCAACGCTCCAGTACGACTACGACAACCTGGGCAATCTCCGCTGCCTCGACGCATCGGATCGGGACCAATGCGTCGCTACGGGGGGAACGGCGTTCGCCTACCCGGCCCCGGGTCCGACCGCTGTGCGACCGCATGCCGCGACCAGCATCAACGGCCAGCTGGTGTCGTACAGCGGAACGGGCAACCTCCTCGCCCACGCAGGCCGATCGTACGAGTACGACGTGCAGAACGAGCTCGTCCGAGTGCGGCAGAACGGCGCGCTACAGGCCGAGTTCCAGTACGACGCGAGCGGCTCGCGGGTGCGATCGGTGGATCGCAGCAACGCGCGCAACCACACCCGGCTCTTCATCGCCCACGACTTCGATTGGGACGCGACCTACGCGCTTGCCCAGATCCACCTTCGCGTCGGCGACGCGCACATCGCCACGCAGGTCGATCCCTTCGATCCCGCGCAAGCGTCTGCCCTCGCGCCCCGTCCACCCCCGCGCGGGCTCAATCTGGGGCTGCTCGTCTTCGGTCCGGCGCTCCTCGCCCTCTTGTTCCTTCTTGGGCAGCTCGTCGCGATCGCGCGGCGCGGCCAGCGACTGTGGCGGCAGGGCGTCGCCAGCACGACGTGCATCGCGTTCTACCTGGCCTTCGCCACCCCGGCTTCCGCGCAGACGTGGATTCCCGACGGTGACCTGAACTCCGACGGCCGCCTCGACGCCGCCGACGCGCTCCTGAGCGTGCAGCTCGCGACCGAGGCGCTCGAGCCCACGCCAGCGCAAGCGATCCGCGGCGACGTCGCCCCCCTCGAGGTCGGGGACGAAGCCCTGAACGCCGGCGACGCCGTGCTGGTTCTGCGCGCGGCCAATGGCGAGGACGTCGACGGCGACGGCCTGGCCGCCGAGCACGAGCTCGGCGCCGGGGCCAGCCCGTTCCTCGCCGACACGGACGAGGACGGTGTCTCCGACTTCGCCGAAGTGATGGAGAACGGCACCGACCCGCGCGACACGGATACCGACGACGACGGCTCGAACGACGCTGCAGAGCACGGCGCGGGCAGTAACCCTCGCGTCGCCGACACGGACGGCGACGGGATCGACGACGGGGCGGATGCCGCCCCGCGCCAGGGCACCGCTTATCAGCACACGGATCACCTGGGCAGCTCGACCGTGCAGCTCGACGCGAACGGCGGGTTCGTGCGGCGCGTGCTCTACCGGCCGTTCGGCGCGGCGGTGTCCCCGGCGGGCGGGAGCTCCGCGCGAGTGCCGACGTTTGGGTTCACGGGGCAGCGGTTCGAGAGCGCTCTCGGGATCTACGACTACAAGGCGCGCTGGTACAATCCGGCTCTGGGCAGGTTCATGCAGCCGGATCCCATGATCGCGAACCTCTATCGCCCGCAGGCGCTCCACCCGTACTCGTACGTGGAGAACGATCCGTTGAACGCGATCGATCCAACGGGGCAGCTTTCGATTCAGCTGACGTCTCGCGATGATGACTGGGATGTATCCGAGGGAGCTGACGGGGGTGGTTCACCGGGGGATACCGGGCGAGATAGGATGAAGACGGAGACCCCGCGCGCCCCCGCTCCGAACACACCTCAAGTCCGTTCGACGCCGCAAGTCAGTTCGACGCCGCCTCCGTGGGCGACGCCGTTGCCGCACGGCGTACGGACTCTCGACATCTATACCGGTACTCCTGATCTCCCGGGGGCCGAGGCTTCGTGGTTCGCACCCTGGGAGGGCGTCGGTGTCGGCCTTAGGGTTCTTTCCTCAGGAGTCCGACTGGGCATTTCGGCGCTTGGCAGCAGGGCAGCTGCGAAAACGGCAGTAAAGGCCGCAGACGACAAGGTCACGAAGACGGTGATCGAGAGGAGAGCCCTCGGTGCTGACAAGGCGACTTCGCGTCACATCATCGAGCGCAGTCCAGACGGCACGACGAGATCAGTCACCCATCAGGTGACGAAGGATGGGAAGACGCTTCATCAACACCAGAAGCACATCGGAAAGCACGGATCGGAACGCACATTCCCTGATGACTGGATAGACTATCCGAAGGTTGACTGAGCTGGGTCTTATGGAGTTCGAGGAGGCGGTTTTGGACGTCGTTGCTTCTCTACTCGCCGGGCGTAGTTCGGAGCTCGAAGAGGTTGGCCTCACGTGCCGCCCGGAGCCGCTCAGTCGACTGGGGGAAGGAACATCGGAGCTAGCGCTGAACTTCGTCGACTCCTCGGGAATCGCTGACGTGATCGAGTTCCACGTTGTCAAGGATGGACAACCGATCGCGTCGCTCCAAGAGGTTGAGGCTTGGCTTCGCGAGGCGCTCGATGACGTCGTGAGTAGGCGGCGCAGTCAAAGGTAGAAAGCCGGTGCGAAAGAACGTTCTGCTCTCGGCCCAAGCTGATTCAGACGGATCGCGCCATCGACGCGCGCTGTGAGCACAGAGCCGGTTGGCACGAGATCGCGGATCCTGCGAGGGTCCGTCGGCGCCTCAGGCCGACCGCAGGTGCGCGCGGAGAATCCCGGCGTCGAACGGCTGCTTGCGGTGCACGAGCGCGGCGCGCAGGCGCACGAGATGGAAGACGACCGCGTTGAAGCCGAGGCCGGCGACGACCAGCGCGAGCACGGGCAGGAGACCCGGCTCCGCCGATAGCGAGCGCACGGTCTCGAACACGAACACCGTGCACCCGACGCACAACGCCGCCGACACGGCGAGCCAGAACGAGGCGTCGCGCACCAGCACCAGCGGGCCCGAAGCAAGCGTGCGGCGCAGCTCGCCGCGGCTGAAGTGGTCGAGGAACCAGCCCGCGTCCTCGCCCACGCCGCGATCGCGCGGCGGCGCGAGCTGTGCGCCGGTAATCGGATCGAGCGCCGACTCGCCGCGCCGGTGCGCCTCGATGCCGGACTGGATCGCGCGGTGCACCGGCTCGGTGATCGGGAAGAAGCACGCGAACGAGAACGCGATCAGCGCGGTGGTGGCGGGCGCGAGCGCGAAGATGGAGCGGATCGCGAGCCTCACCTCCTCGGTCTGCGGCACGTTCGGCTCGTAGCCGTAGGTCGCGAGCACCGCGAGCGGAATCGTCAGCGACGGGATCACCGCGAACTTGGTCGTGATCGACCACAGCCCGCCGTACTGCGCCTCGCGCCGCTTGCCGGTGAGCAGCTCGTCGTAGTCGATCACGTCGGCCTGGATCGACGGCGCCAGGAACAGGCGCGCGGCGAACGATGAACCCGCCCAGACCAGGATCGCGCCGAACAGCACCACGTCGCCCTGCGGCACGAAGAACAGCGCGAGCGAGCCCGTGCCGCCCGACACGAACGAGAACAGCCACGCCGCCTTCTTGCCGATCTTGTTCGCGAGCCACACCCAGAGCGGCAAGCACACGAGCCCGGTGCCGAAGTAGAGGAACAGGTAGAGCGAGATCCAGTTCAGCGCCTGGCCTTCGGGCTCCAGCACGTAGGTCACGAAGTACGGCATCAGCGTGCCGGGGATCGCGCCGGTCAGCGCGCCGATCATGTACACGGTCACGAGCAGGCGGAACGCGCGATTGCGCAGCACGCGCCGCACGCCGGGCACGAGCGGGTTCGGCGGGCGCGTCGCGAAGCTCGCGCGCTCGCGCACGCGGTAGACGAGGTTCCACATCAGGCCCGCGAGCAGGCCGCCGAACACCGCCGCGAACCAGAAGTAGCCGCGCCGCGCGCCGAGCTGCGCGGCGAGCAGGCCGGGAATCGCCGACGCGAACAGCGTGCCCGCGACCGAGAAGGCCTGCTCCACGCTGAACAGGCTGTTGCGCTCGCGGTAGTCGAGCGAGAGCTCCGCGCCCAGCCCGTACTGCGGGATCTGGTACACGGTCTGGAAGATCGAGTAGACGATGTACATGACCGCGAGCCAGGCTCCCGCGGCCGCGGGTCCGAACGCCTCGGGCGGCGCGAACATCGCGAGGAACGCGAGCCCCGCGCCGGGCGCGCCGAGCGCTAGCCACGGCCGCCGCCTGCCCCAGCGCGAGCGCGTGCGATCTGTCACCCAGCCCATCAGCGGGTCGGTCAGCGCGTCGAACGCGCGGCCGAGCGACTTCGCGAGCGCGATCACGCCCAGCGGTACGAGGATCACGTCCGAGTAGAAGATCGTCAGGTGGATCGCGAGCGGGATCGCCATCGCCGCGCCCGCGAACGCCGGCGCGCCGAACGCGAGCTTCACGCCGAGCGAGAGCCGCTCCGTCGCGTTCCCGCTCGGAGCCTCGGTCGTGGCCTCGATCGGCGCGGAGACGGCGGGCTGCACGGGCGGGATTCTGTCCGGGCGAGCCCCCGGATACAAGGCTAGACTGCCCCGCCGCTTCAGGGAGGACCGCAAATGCGTCGACTGCCGTACGTTTCGCTCGCGCTCGTGCTGACCGCGCTGGCCTGTGACAGGCCCGATGCCGGCAGCGCCATCGCCTCGGGTGACGGCCCGGTCGACACCACGGTCGTCGCCACGCTGAACGGCACGGACCTGACCGCGAATCAGCTGCGCGAGTTCATGAAGGACCAGCTCTACGATCAGCAGGTCGCGGGCAAGCCCGAGGCCGAAGTGTTCGACGCCAAGGCCGAGTCGCTGGACGCGCTGGTGGACAAGATCCTCCTGCAGGACGCCGCGAAGAAGGCCGGCCAGAGCCCGGAGCAGTTCCTGGAGGCGCAGGTGCTGGCGCTCGGGCCCGTGACCGACGTCGAGGTGCAGCAGTTCTTCGACGAGAACGCCTCGCGCCTGCCGCCCGGCGCGAAGCTCGACGACGAGCTCGCGCCGCGCATCAAGGCACACCTCGAGGCGCAGCGCACGCAGCTCGTGATCAAGAACCTGCGCTCGGCCGCGAAGCTCACCGTGCTGATGCAGCCGCCGCGCATCCAGGTCGCGGCCACCGGCCCGTCGCGCGGGCCCGCCGACGCGCCGATCATCATCGTCGCCTTCAGCGACTACGAGTGCCCGTTCTGCAAGCGCGCCGACCCGACCGTGGACGCGGTGCTCGAGCAGTACCCGACCCAGGTGAAGCTCGTGTGGCGGCACCTGCCGCTCGACGCCCTGCACCCGCACGCGCGCACGGCGTCGATCGCGTCGGTGTGCGCGGAGGAGCAGGGCAAGTTCTGGGAGTACCACGAGCTCCTGTTCCAGAACCAGCAGGCGCTGGGCGACGAGCAGCTGGTGAAGTACGCGAGCGAGCTCGGGCTCGACATGAGCGCGTTCAAGGCCTGCATCGCCAGCCCCAAGGCCGCGGAGCGCGTGCGGGTCGACGCCGAGGACGCGCGCCAGGTCGGCATCACCGGCACGCCGGCGTTCTTCATCAACGGCATCATGCTGTCGGGCGCGCAGCCGCTCGACGCGTTCAAGAAGTGGATCGACTCGGAGCTCGCGACCGGCGGGAAGGTGCCGACGGCGCCGGCGTCCTGAGGCTCAGCGCAGGCGCGGGAAGCGGCGCACCAGCTCTGCGAGCCAGACCTTGACCAGGGGCTGCTGCTCGGCGCTCGACGCGCCGAGCCGCACCGCGACGACGTCGCGCTCCGGCGCGACGTACACGTACTGCCCCTGGTAGCCGTTGGCCGAGAACATCCCCTCGCCTTCCAGCGGAAGCCACCAGTGCGCGCCGTACTCGCCGTTCGAGCCCGGCGTCGGCGTGCGCGCGTAGTCGATCCAGCCCTCGGGCAGCACGCGCTCGCCTTCCCAGACGCCGTCGCGCAGGGCGAGCAGGCCGAAGCGCGCGAAGTCGCGCGCGGTCGCGAACACGAACGACGAGCCGATCCAGGTGCCCGCCGCGTCGAAGCGCAAGCTCGCGCTGCGCATCCCGATGCGCTCGAACAGCTCGCGGCGCAGGTAGGCTTCGACGGCGTCGCGCCCGCCGCCGAGCGCGCGGCCCGCCAGCGCCGAGACCAGGTTGCTCGTGCCGCTCGAGTAGCACCAGACGGTGTCGGGCGAGTGCGCGAGCTCGGAGCGCGCGGCGTAGCCGGCGACGTCGTCCTTGCCGCTGCCGAACAGCATCTCGATCACGTCCGACTTCCCGGCATCGACGTAGTCCTCGAGCCAGCGCAGCCCGCTCGACATGCGCAGCAGCACGTCGAGCGTGAGCGCGGCGCGCGGGTCGCCGGGCGCGCGCCAGGCCGGCAGGTCCGCGCGCGTGTCGCGAGCGATCTTGCCGTCGCGCACGAGCAGGCCGACGAAGGTCTGCAGGAAGCTCTTCGCGACCGACCAGGAGATCAGCGTGCTGTCGGGTCCGTGCTCCGGGCCGTAGCGCTCCAGCACGAGCCGCCCGCGCCAGATCACGACCAGCGCGTGCGTCTGGCCCGCGTCCGGGAACGGCGGCTCCGCGAAGCCGGGCGGCAGCTCGCCGCGCGGCCACTCGTGCGTCGGCCAGTCGGTTTCGCGCGGCTGCGCGGGCAGCGGAACGAGCGCAGCCATCGGGAACACCTCCGGGGAAGCGCATTCTGACACGAGCGCTCACTCTTCCCAGCTGAAGCAGGCGATCACCGGGTACTCGCGGAAGGTCGGGCCGGAATAGAAGATCCCCTGCGGGTTCACGTCGCAGATCCGCACCGGCGAAGCGGAGGGCCGCGCGGCCTGCTCGGCCCAGAACGCGCGCGCCCGGGTCGGCGCGAAATCGTGCGGCGGGCGCGCGTCGATCCCGAAGGGGCGGGTGACCGCGAGCACGAACGCCGCGCCGCAGAACAGCGCGGCCTTCAGCGCGCCGCGCGCGAACGGGCGCGCGCGATCGACGCCGAGCGCCGTCCAGTGCGCGAGCACGAGCGGCACGAACATCCAGTAGCGCAGCTCGTTGTTCTGCGGCAGGAAGGCGATCAGCGCGACCGCCCCCGCGAATGCGGCGAGCGCGGACGCGGGGACCAGGCGGGCGCGGATCGCGAGCGCGCTGCCGAACGCGAGCCACGCGAGCGTCCACGGAAACCAGCCGCCCAGCCGGTGGTGCGGACTGGTGTAGGGGTTCGCGCGCGCGGCCTGGTCGAGCGTCCACACGAAGCGCTCGCCCGGGTACAGGCGGTTCCACTCCGCGACCGACGCGGCGAAGCGCAGCGGCGCGGGCTCGTCCTGCAGCCAGCCCGGCAGGTTGGCGGTGCTCGAGTCCGGCTCCATGAGCGAGTTCGGGAACAGCGCGTGCAGCACCGGAAAGCGCACCGGGAAGAGCGGGTTCCCGTGCACGACGAGATTTCGCGCCGGCCAGGCGGCGAGCACCATCACCAGCGCCGCGCCGAGCGCGAGCGCGCGCTCGCGCGAGAGTCGGCCCGCGCGCGCGAGCCAGAAGAAACGCCAGAGCCCCGCCGCGCCGAGCAGCCCCGCGACCGGCCACGACTGCAGCTTGGTCAGCATCGCGAGCGCGAGCGCGGCGACGAACAGGAGCGCGTGGCCGAGCGGACGCTGCGACCGGTGCTCGAGCCCGGCAAGCGCGGCGAACGCGAGCGTGAGCCAGCAGCCCGTCATCAGGTCGACGTAGCCCGAGCTGAAATGGAACACGAACAGCGGCACGCCGAGCAGCGCCGTCAGGAACCAGCGCAGGCTGAACGCGCGCCCGTACACGAAGCGCAGGCCCACGAGCAGCAGCGCGAACGCGAGCACGTTGATCGCGCTCGCCGCCGAGAAGCGCCCCGTCAGCACCACCAGCGCGCCCGCGACGACGCGCGGCAGCGGCGGAAAGCCGTCGAGCACGCCGACCAGCCGCGGCTCGGGCACGTAGCTCGTGAGGCCCCAGGTCGCGAGCGCCCCCGGCAGGTGGTAGGCGAGGAAGTCCCAGTCGAGCGGGAAGCGCAGGTACGCCTTGGCGGCGAGGCGCGCGTACACGGCGGCGAGCAGCGCCCAGTGCAGACCCGCCGCCGCGCGCAGCGCTGGCTCGAGATCGCGTTTCAAGACGATTGACTCTATCGCACGCCGCCCACTAGCTTGCAGGCAAGGGGGTACCCATGCTGCTGACACCGGTCACCGCGCTCTGGGCCGCGATCCTGGGCCTCTTGTCACTCGCGCTCGCCGGGCAGGTCGTGCGCGCGCGCGCGAGCGAGAAGGTGATCTTCGGCGACGGCGCGAGCGTCCTCCTGCAGCAGCGCATCCGCGTGCACGGGAACTTCGTCGAGTACGTGCCGCTCGCGCTCCTGCTCCTGTTCCTGGTCGAGCTGAACGGCGCCTGGCCGCTCTGGGTGCTGCACGGGCTCGGCGGATCGCTCGCGCTCGGCCGCCTGTTGCACGCGTTCGGGCTCTCGACCAGCACCGGCACCACGCCCGGCCGCTTCCTCGGCACGGTCCTGACCTGGCTCGTGATGCTCGTCGAGTGCGTGCTGCTGCTCTTTTGCCGTCACCACCGCCGCCCCCGCCTGAGCGAGAGGGGCGAGCGAGGGCCGCCCCGAGCGAGCCCTGCAAGCGCCCCGACATCGGACCGCGGGCCGATGTCCCGCGGTGGGCGCGCAGCGAGCCGCAGGCGAGCGTAGTCAACTGGAAAGCAGACAAGCTCCGCCGCGACCGACCGATGGGAAGACATGCGGCGGTGTCGGCCGCCGCGTGTGCACGCGGAGGATCGGCGATGAAGACGCTCTTGCTCGTGCTTTCCACGGCGCTGCTGGCCGCAGGTGGCGCCTACGCTCACAGCTGGCTCGAAAGGTCGCCCGAGAAGCACCCGGCGGTGACCACCTTCGAGGTCTTCTACTGGGAGCTCGTGCGCAACGACCTGGACGCGGCCGGGCGCCTGGTCGCGCCCGGCAGCGAGGCCGAGCTCGCCCTCGCCGTCGACCGCGCGATCGCGCTGCCCGACGACACGCGCGCCGGCGCCGCGCGCGGCTTCGCGCTCGACCTGAACGTCGACGCCGCCGATCACGCGGGCCGGCCCGCCGTGTTCCTCGCCGGCGAAGCCACGGTCAACGTCGATCCGAAGGGCTTCGTGACCTCCTTCGGCGTGCCGGAGCTCCGCCACGTCGAAGCGCGCCTCGTCGAGCACGACGGCGCCTGGCGCGTCGCCGCGTACCGCGACCTGCGTCTGACGCGCTAGCGCGGCACCGGTGGAGCTAGAACGGCGCGAGCGAGAGCTTGCGCCGTTCGGTCGAGGCGACGAGCTCGCGCCAGATCGCGTCTTCGAGCGCGCGCGCGGCCGCGCTCTGGAGCGTCTCGACGTGCGCGTGCAGCTCGATCAGCAGCGCGCGCAGGGCGTCGTTGCTGGCGTCGAGCTCCGATACGAGCAGGCTCGCGTCGGCCGAATCCGCGGCGGCCGCGAGCTTCCCACGCAGATCCGTGTCGGTGACCACGGGCAGCGCGTCGCGGAACAGCGCGCGCAGGGCCGCGTTCTCCTGCACGCGGCGCGCGGCCGCGCGGTCCCACTCCTCGCGCACGATGCCGAGCAGCATGGCGGTGACGCCGACCGACGACTGGCGGTAGGACGGCGCGACGTGCGGCGCGACGTCGAAGAGCAGCCGTCCGGCGACGATCTCGAGCGCTTTGGGAACGTCGGGCTTCATCCGAGCTTCCCCAGCGTCTCGAGCGCGGCGCGGTCCTGCGCGTTCATCAGCCACCAGCCCGAGAGCGCGAGCACCGGGTCCTGGTTCTTGCCCGCTTGGTACTCGCGCCCGCTCGAGATCCAGATCGCCTGGCCCTTCAGGCTCGAGAACAGCTCCCACCAGCGCAGCGCCTCGGGGTCGGCGCGCAGGCCGCTCGCGGACTCCCAGATGCGGATCGCGTTCTCCTTCGAAGTGAGGCCACCGACGCGGCCGTCGCGCGCCCAACACCAGACGCGGTTGAGACTCCAGGCGAGATCCTCGAGCGGATCGCCGAGGTGCGCCATCTCCCAGTCGAGGATGCCGCGCACGTTGCCTTCCTTGTCGTACAGGAAATTCCCGGTGCGGTAGTCGCCGTGCACGACGTGCAGGCGCGCGGGCGCCGGCGGCGGGTTGCGGCGCAGCCAGCGGATCGCGGCGCGCATGATCGGCTGCGGCTCGAGCTGGTCCTCGTCGATCACGCGCGTCCAGTGGTCGAGCTCGCGGCGCCAGGCCTCGGTTGGCGCGACCGGCGCCATGGGTCCGACCAGGCCGAGCTTCTCAGGATCGGCGGAGGCGATCGCGCCGAGGATCGACCACTTCTGCTGCGCGAGCTTCTCGTGGTGGCCTGAGTACGGCGGCATCAGGATCGTCTGCGGCGAGGCCTCGAAGCCGGCCAGCTCCTCCATCACGAAGAACGGGTAGTCGAGGTGGCTCGGGTCGTTCTCGAGCCAGAGCGCCTCGGGCACGGGCACGGGCGTCGAGTGGAACGCGCGGTAGGCGGCGAACTCGATCGCGCGGTCGGTCTCGATCAGGCTGCCGGGCGGATCACGGCGCAGGATCAGCCGCCGCTCGACGCGCGTCGCGCCGTCGCGGTAGCGCAGCTTCAGCCGGTACGTCTCGCGCGACGCGCCGCCGTGGATGCGCTCGACGTCGGCCACCTCGAGCTCGGCCGCCTGCGGCAGCCGGCCGGTCGCGTACGCGGCGATGCGGGGCGCGAGCTCGTGCACGGCCGGAATTCTGTCACAACCGCGCGGTGCGTGCGCCGCGCGCAGCGAGCCGAAGGCGAGCGAAGTCGATCAGACGTAGTCGCGGAACGGGCCGGTGATCGCGAGCGTGACGCCGGGGCTCTGCACGTTCACGAACAGCGTCTTTCCGTCGGGCGCGAAGCACGCGCCGGTGAGCTCGGAATCGTTGTACAGGTTGCGCGCGATCGTGGCCGTGTCGCCGTTCGGCGCGACGCGCACCAGCCCGTCGGGTCGATCGGAGCTGTCCTCGCACACGAACAGGTCGCCCCAGGGCGCGATCGTGATGTTGTCCGGATAGTTCGGCGAGCCGTCGGCGCCCGACTCGAGGAACAGCTCGAGCGTGCCGGGGCGCGCGGACTCGCCGGTCTGGCCTTCGCGCTCGCTCGGCACGTAGCGGAAGATCTGGCCGCGCATGGCCGCGCCGCCCATCGTGGCGGTGAAGAAGACGCCGGAGCTCGAGGCCCAGATGCCCTCGCCGCGCGCGAACAGCGCGGCCCGCTTCTCCTTGTGGCCGCGCAGGCGCAGGTCGTCGAGCGGCGCGTCTACACCGTCGAGCGTCACCCAGTCGGCGGCGAAGGCGCGGCCGGCCGGGAAGCGCGGGCTGTCCTTCCAGTTGCGCGTGTCGGCGGGCGCCTCGCGCAGGCGCAGTGCCTGCAGCTTGCCGCCGCGCTCGAGCTTGCCCGGCGTCTCGGGCAGGAAGCGGTAGAAGAGCGAGTCGCCGCGGTCCTCCGTCAGGTACACCGCGCC
>Ga0187892_10008440_pt1 | contig 14099 bp, 12 predicted proteins | sample MA1701073metaG_FD_139345 | JGI IMG/M metagenome (GOLD analysis project Ga0187892, IMG submission 139345) | Bio-ooze microbial communities from a basaltic lava cave in the Kipuka Kanohina Cave System on the Island of Hawaii, USA - MA170107-3 metaG ...
TTGGAGGATGCTGAAGGAGCCAAGTATAATTTTAGTTTGGAAGGTAATGTTACAAGAGAAAAAATGCTCAAAATATTTGAGTTAATGGATTTGATGAATATAGAGGAAAACCAAGGATCAACCACTTTGGACTCGGTCGGTGCCAAAATCTGGAATATTGTGGATAAGCACTTTCCACTAGGTAAGTTCACCTCATCAACAGTACTTGAGAAATATGAGGATGAGTATGCTGAACCTATCAAACTTAGCATAATATCCACATACCTAGCTAGATTTGCCTCAAAGGGCAGGGTAGTAAGAACAAAACAGGGTAGAGAGTGGGCCTATCAAATAGTTAAGATCGCTCAAAAACAACACAACTTTTCCTAGGCAAGTAATACCTCATAATTAGGAAATTATTACTTTTTTAATAACAAGGTGGTCTTGGTTCATTACTACTTTGACATAATCGCCCTTTTGCAGCTCCAAAAACTTTCTAAACTGCTTTGGGATTGAGATTGTGCCACCAGACGTAATCTTGACCAACTCCTCATTCTTCTGCACAGTCATATTATTAAATAATTAGTTTCTATATTTAAAATTTTATTATTTTAATAATTTAATAAAACGGGTAGATTATAATGGTTTGGCACCATAATTTGAATTTCTACTGCTGAGTTGGTATTATTTTTACCATGCCGATCTTAGTTTTACCCTTATCGGTTATGTAGTAGGTAAAGGGTTTGGTTTTCATATTTCGTTCCACATAACCTTCTTCAAAAAGCTTCTTCATCATCCTTGATGTATGCTCCCTTGTTCTTCCTATTGTGATTTGTATGTCACGTGATGTCATCGGCCTTTCTGTGATTAGCTTCAACACATAATCTACGGCGTTACCGAAGTTAATGTTGTGCATACGCTCCTTAATCTCTTCTTGAGAGCCAGCACGCAAATCTTGCTTTGTATGCCTTTCTACCCTCTTTAACAATGAGTCTGGTACCTGACCCTCACTATCTAACTCCAGAGAATCCAATCGTATCTTCATATCGATTAGTTGGTTCTCATAATACTGTAATCGTTCCATATGAGAGCCGAGTTGATCCGACTCTGTTCTTATGAGGGGTTTTATCTTGTTGTATATCATAATAGCAAAGAGGCCGCTCAGAAACGCAACAAAAACACCAACCATCACACCTAGATCAGGAATCTCTACTAACATCACACAATTACATCAAAAATCGTGATTTATCATGTTAGAGCAACTTTTTTTCACACACCACATATCAATCACAACATCATAAATATCCTAAACTATGTTGGTTTTTTGTGCCTGAAATAACCAACATCACACTCTACAAGCACGGTGAAGTAGCTCTGCAATCACATTAATGATTTCTTCCTCTCTTTCAGGGAAAACATCACTACCCTGTATCACAGAAACCTGTTCAGAAAGCCTTGACATTAACTCCACATCCTCTGGAAGAAGCACCCCAAGGCCCTTAAGCAGGACGATAGAGTAGTACAAAGCCAACAATTTCTCTCTTGATTGCTTTACCTGCCTGAAATATGCCCCTTTTGTTATACTAAACTTACTTTTTTGTAGGTCTGACTGATTTAAAATAATTTGAATTTGTCTTTCAGTAAACAATGATTTTTTTATAATTTGTTTTATTATATTGTTAAAAATAAGATCTTGGGGTTCTGCCATAGCTATACAGATCTGTATACAAAGTTCAAATTAAACTTTAAAAAGTTCATGATTAAGCAGTCTTATGACAAGCGTAGAAGGTTACCTAAAAACCACTCTCAAAAAGAAGAAAGCATTGCTTTTCGTTCTCATTGATTCTGAAATATCTGCGATAAAATCTGCAGTTACACTTGCAAAGAATGTTGAGAAGATTGGTGGCTCTGCAATTCTTGTTGGTGGATCATCTGCCACTGATCAGATTGGCATGACTGAGGTAGTCAAATCCCTAAAAAAATCATTAAAAATTCCAATCATACTCTTTCCCGGTAATGTGACAGGGGTTGTTCCTGGGGCTGATGCAATTTTGTTTAGCTCACTTTTGAACTCCGAAAATCCATACTTTATCTCACAAGCCCAAGCACTAGGGGCACCAAACGTCCTAAGATTTGGTCTTGAGGCACTTCCAACAGCTTACATTGTGATAGGTGAGGGAACCTCGGCTTGGTTTGTTGGGGCTGCACGAGCCATACCGTTTGATAAGGGAAACATAGCGGCCATGTATGCCCTCTCAGCACAATACCTTGGGATGAGATTTGTCTATCTTGAGGCAGGCTCTGGCGCATCATCTCACGTGAAACCAGAAATGGTAAAAGCGGTTCGTAAAGTCTTCAAAGGATTTTTGATCGTAGGTGGTGGAATACGAAATTCTCAAACTGCAGGCGAGCTTGTTAAAGCTGGGGCCAATGCTTTAGTTGTGGGTACCCTGGCAGAAAAAAGTGACAGTCTTAAGATTCTAGCCGATATTGTAAAAACGATCCAGAGTGTAAAGAGATAACATGTCTGAGACTGTAGCACTACGGCTGCAAGACACCCCAATGCCTAATTATTATCTTGATTACTACACCAAAATCTCAAAGGAGGTCTTTTCTACCTTTGAGAAGGCCGCTGCTGCAAAATCTACCCTAGCTGATTCGTCTGGGATGGTAGAGCCAAAAATTGCATTTGATTTGGCAGATCGTGTCTCCAAAATGCATGAGATTGATGTTACTGATAACTTAAGAGCCCTCATACAAAAAACCACAAAAGAATTTGCTGCCCTGAACCTTTCTGAAGAGATTGCACGCGGTAAGTATTCTGGACTAGACGCCACGTTGGAAGAAAAACTTGACTTGGCAGTAAGAGTGGGCCTTGCCATCGTAACTGAGGGAGTTACTGTTGCCCCATTACAGGGAATCCATGAAGTAAAGATAAAGAAGAATCGGGATGGTTCTGAATATCTATCGGTCTCTTTTGCTGGTCCAATAAGGTCAGCTGGAGGAACAGAGGCGGCCTCTACAATGTTGATTGCAGATCATGTTAGAAAGATTGCCGGTCTTGCAAAATATGAGGCAAACTCTTTTGATGATGAGACAGGCAGGTTCGTTGAGGAGTTAAGGCTCTATGAGAGGGAAGCAGGGAACTTCCAATACCATGTTGCAGATGAGGATGTTGTTGCTGTAATATCAAATCTACCAGTAGAGCTAAATGGTGTTGATACCGATGCAATAGAAATCGTCAGTCATAGAAACATGGCTAGAATTAGCACAAACAGGGTACGAGGTGGTGCGCTTCGTGTGCTAAACGATGGTTTGATTGGAAAGTCAAGAAAGTTGCTAAAACTCATAGAACTATTCAAACTGGATGGTTGGGGTTGGCTAAAGGATCTCAAAGGAGCAATCCAAACTGGTGATGAAGATGCTGTTTCTCATAGGATGAGGGAGGTCATAACCGGAAGGTCGGTGCTTTCAATGCCAAAAAAATTCGGGGGATTTAGACTCCGATATGGTAGAGCATGTAACACGGGCTTTGCCACAGTTGGAATACACCCTGTTGTGGCAGAGATATTAGACCATGCGATAGCTGTTGGAACCCAGATCAAACTTGATGTCCCAGGCAAAGCCTCGACAATAGCCTTCGTGGATTCGCTTGGCACCCCAGTAGTTAGGCTTGTAAACGGAAATGTTGTAAAAATCAAAAACACAGCTCATGGGATCAAACTAAAAGGCCAGATTGAAAAAATCCTACATCTTGGCGACATTCTGATTAGCTATGGTGATTTTTTGGAAAACAACGCTGAGCTTGTGCCTACTGGATATGTGGAAGAATATTGGATAGAAGAGCTCAAAACAAAACTTGTAAAATACGAGTCAGAGGTTCCGACTCTTTTACAATATACCTCAAAAATTCCAAGTCTAGATGAGGCATTCAAAATCTCACTTGATTTTAATCTACCACTTCACCCAAACTACCTGTATTTTTGGGATCAGTTGTCACCTCAAGAATTTGAACAGATCCTAAAACCAACAAATGCAGAACCTGATTTGATAATCTACCAAAAAAATTGTAAACAAACCCTTGAGAAACTTGGGGTTCCACACGAAATTGCAAAAGATTCAATTCTACTAAAAACAACTGAAGCTGGAGTTTTCTTTTATTTGCTTTTTAGAAAGCCAATTAAACTTGATACTTCCCTAACAGTTCCTCAAATGATTTCACAAGCATCTGGAATAAAGATCTGCAATAAGTTTTCTACTGCAATAGGGGTAAGAGTAGGTAGACCAGAAAAAGCCGCTGCAAGAAAGATGAAACCGCCAGTTCACACCCTATTTCCTGTGGGTAGTAAAGGCGGGGCATCACGTGATCTAATCAAAGCATCAAAACAACCAGACTTTTACTGTAACATAAACAATCGGATTTGTAAAAACTGTAACGAATTATCAATTGGAATAGCTTGTTCAAAATGCAAAAGTAAAACAACATTAGTTTTTGTTTGTCCCATTTGTAGAGCTGAGCTTGATTCTAATTTCTGTTCAAAATGCAAGAAAAACACGGTTTCTCATACATACAAAGCATTTCCTCTCAAAGAGCGACTTTTTGCTGCCCAGGAAAAGACTGGTATCCGAGTTCAAGAACCATTCAAGGGAGTAAAAGAACTCATAAATCAAGACAGGATAGCGGAACCCCTCGAAAAAGGCATCATGAGACAGAGTCTGGGCCTCAGTGTATTCAAAGATGGAACGATAAGATTTGATGCAACGAATGCACCACTTACTCACTTTAAACCAGAATGGGTTGGTACCTCATTAGAAAAGCTTGCAGATCTTGGTTATACACATGACATTGAAGGCAAACCACTTGTCAAGCCTGATCAACTTGTTGAGCTCAAGATGCAGGATATTATCATTCCATACGAGTGTGGGGAATACCTATTCCAAACATCCCAATACATTGACAAAGAATTTGAAAAGCTATTTGGCCACTCGGCTTTTTACAAAGTGAAAAACATAGATGGACTTGTTGGGCATCTAATAATTGGATTAGCTCCCCACACCTCAGTTGGAATTGTTGGACGAATAATTGGATATACAAACACACATGTGTGCTATGGTACACCCGTTTGGCACTCTGCAAAAAGGCGTGATGCAGATGGTGATGCTGATTCAATTATGCTTTTGATGGATAGCCTCCTCAACTTCTCAAGGCAATTTCTGTCAGACAGAATAGGTGGGCTTATGGACGCACCCCTACTGGTACAACCAATTGTTATACCACAAGAGGTGCAAAGACAAGCACACAACTTTGAAGTTGCAAGCACCTTACCAATCTCGTTTTTTGAGGCAACTTTGGCACGACAAAAAGCAAGTGAGATAAAAGATGTTGAAACTCTGAAATCAAGACTTGAGACAGAAAAACAATTTTATGGATATGGATTTACCCACGTCACATCCACACTTACAACATCTAGATCGAGGAGTGCCTATTCTACACTCGGATCAGTTTTGGAGAAGCTTGACATGCAGATCAGGACTGCAGATATGATTAGTGCCGTAGATTCTAATGAGGTGGTGTCTATGGTTATGACTACACATCTTTTACCCGATATCATGGGAAATCTGCGGGCATATTCCGGACAATCATTTAGGTGCACTACATGTGGTGCAAGTTACAGAAGAATCCCCCTTTCACAAAACTGTACAGAGTGTGGCAATAAACTCATCCAGACTTTGACTAGGCCTTCCGTAAGCAAATACCTCAAGCTAGCAAAGAGATTACTTGGCAAATATGAAATTGATCCATATCTGAAAGGAAGAGTTCTTGCTCTTTTAGACGAATTAGAATTGGTGTTTGGAAAAGAAGACAGCGATCAGGCTCTTCTTACTGACTATGCTTAGTGAAGTTTGACATACTCATAAGCACCAAGCTTATTATCAAAACAATAGTGAACTTTTTGGTAGTTTTTTCTGAATGATTTTACTTCAGATGAGACCTGCTTCTTATCTTTTTTATCCACTACGACTTTTTTGATGAAATTTGTAACCTCCCTCATTTCTGATTCTTTCATACCCAGACGCGTCAGCTCGGCAACACCAAGTCTTATACCGCCCGGATGAAAGTAATTCCTTCCAGCCTTGATATCGCCTGGTATAAGCTGTCTATTTACAATTATGTTTGCTTTTTCCAGATCGGCCTCAATTGTACCGCCATCACCAAATGAAAGTACATTTACCACAATTTGATGAGATTTGGTAAAACCATGCTTTTCTCCCAACACTCCAAAACCAAATGAGTTTAAAGCTTCTGCAAGTGCTTTTGCATTTTTTATTACCTGACTTGCATAATCCTTTCCGAACTCGATCATTTCTGCAAATGCAATCGCTTTTCCAGCTACATGGTGTAGATGATGATTGCTTGTCATCCCAGGAAATGTGGCTCTTTTGATCTCTTCTCCATACTTTTCAAATGAGACAATCATTCCACCCTGTGGACCAAACAAAGTCTTATGAGTACTCATGGTCATAGCATCTGCTCCCTCTCTCAAAGGATCTTGGAACTGCCCTCCTGCAATTAGACCAGCAACATGGGCCCCATCATAATTGACAAACATCTTATACCCTTTCAAAAAGTCTGCAAGTTCCTTAACAGGATGTGGAAACAAAAAAACAGATCCGCCAAACATAGCCATTCTTGGTGTTCTACCAGCCTTTTCAAGCTCAACTACCTTTTGCTTTGTCTTATCCACATCAATTGACATCTCTTCTGCGTCAAATGGATAGAACTCTATGTCTAATCCATGTACAAGACCTGCCGTTCCAGCATGCTCTTTTTTACCATGCGATATGTGCCCTCCAGATGGAATTGAAGGAGCTAGCATCACATCACCTGGATTTGTAAAAGCGGAATAAATGGAAAGGTTAGCTACAACACCAGAAATTGGTCTTACGTCAACAAACTCTGCTCTAAACAGTTCTTTTGCAAGTTCAATGCACTTGAATTCCACTTTATCAATGTAAGTGCAACCAGCATAGACACGCTCACCTGGCCAACCTTCGGCATATCTATTTGCAAAGTCTGAAATTGCAGCTTCTCTTACAGCAGGACTAGGGACGTTTTCACTTGCAATGAGAGGAATAGAGTTTGCGAACCACTCATTATGCTCTTTTAACATGGAAAGTACTTCTTTGTAAGCTTCTTTTGGTGAGGATGCCGTCATGTCGTGAGAGGTCAACTTTCCTAATTTAAAAACATCGGTTGAGATTTTGGGAAAATCTGCTTATCTATTAGAAACTAAAAATTCAGATTCTGATAAAGATATAAAAAGGGAACAAAAGGCTTTACTGAATTATGTCTATACAAGCTGCCCAAGGTGGAATTCCTGTTGTCATTCTAAAAGATGGTGCTACCCAGACTAAGGGTCGCGATGCTCAGAAAAATAACATTACTGCTGCAAAACTAATTGCAGATATTGTTCACTCAAGTCTTGGTCCAAGAGGAATGGACAAGATGCTTGTGGATTCTCTTGGTGATGTAACCATAACAAACGATGGCGCAACAATTCTAAAAGAAATTGATGTTCAACATCCAGCTGCAAAGATGCTTGTTGAGATTTCAAAAGCAACTGACAATGAGGTAGGAGATGGAACCACCTCAGCTGTCGTTATTGCGGGCGCACTTTTAGAAAATGCTGAGGCTCTGATTAATCAAGAAGTTCATCCAACCATAATTGTAGACGGATACAGAAAAGCAGCTCAAAAGGCAATCCAACTTTTGGAAAAGCTAGCGGACAAGGTAGTTCCAACAGACAAAGAAATTCTTGGTAAAATCGCTAGAACTTCAATGCAGACAAAGCTTGTCAGAAAGGACTCTAATGGTTTGTCTGATATGATAGTAAAAGCAGTAGTTGCCGTAGCTGAAAAAATGGATGATGCATACACTGTAGATATAGATGACATTAAAGTGGAAAAGAAGGCAGGCGGTTCCATAAAAGATACTCTTCTCACAAAAGGAATCATTCTTGACAAAGAGGTAGTCCACAGTGGTATGCCAAAAAAGATTACCAACGCAAAGATTGCGCTGATCAATAGTGCTTTGGAGATTGACAAAACTGAGTTTGATGCAAAGATCAACATATCAAATCCAGATCAGATGAAGTCGTTTTTGGATGAAGAAAATAAGATGATCAAAAACATGGTAGACAAGGTCATTGCATCCGGCGCAAACGTTCTATTCTGTCAAAAAGGAATCGATGACATTGCTCAACATTATCTTGCAAAGGCTGGCATACTAACAGTGAGGAGAATAAAGGAAAGTGATCTGACAAAGCTTGCCAAAGCAACAGGAGGCAGAATCGTAACAAATCTGGATGATTTATTTGAGAAAGACTTGGGTTCAGCAGAAAATGTAGAGGAAAGAAAGATTGAGACAGATAGATGGGTTTTCGTGGAAGGCTGTAGACATCCAAAGGCAGTAACCATTCTTGTCCGTGGAGGTTCACAAAGAGTTGTTGATGAAGTCGAGAGATCGGTTCATGACGCACTCATGGTTGTAAAAGATGTTATGGAAAAGCCGCTGATCGTAGCTGGCGGTGGCGCACCTGAAACTTATGCTGCAACAAAACTTAGAGAGTGGGCAAAGTCACTTGAAGGACGAGAACAGCTTGCTGTAGAAAAGTTTGCAGATTCACTTGAAATAATTCCACTTACACTGGCTGAAAATGCTGGCATGGATCCAATTGATACTCTCGCATCACTCCGTTCAAAACAACTGAAAGGAAGCAAATGGACTGGAATAGATGTAATGAGAGGAATAGTAGCAAGTATGCACTCTAGCGATATTTTCGAACCGCTTTCTGTTAAGAATCAGATTATTTCCTCTGCCACTGAAGCTGCATGCATGATTCTTAGAATCGACGATGTAATTGCAGTTGCAAAATCTCCTGGCGGTCCTCCACCTGGTGGTGAAGGAATGGGTGGCATGGGAGGAATGGGCGGTATGGGCGGCATGGGCGGAATGCCACCAATGGACATGTAATTCCTTTACAAACAAATTTCAAAGATAACACATCAAAGGTTTATTTGCCGATTCTTATTACAAAATTTTATGCAAAAAGGCGGTTCAAAAATTCTTACTGGCGTAAAGTATGTTTATTTGATATTTTTCTTCGCACTACTTTCTGGGCTTTTTTACCCCATAATAGAAAGAGGCGCAAGTACGAATGGAGTCATTATGGGAGTGATCATTCTTTTTATTGGTTTAGCAGGAGCATTATGTCTATACAAAGCTGGCACATCCGATAAAAGACAAAGAACATACCTTATTGCAGGATTTGTGATCTTAGCTATATCATTACTACTTGTTTTTGCAGCTGCTGGAAGACTATAGACTAAATATCAAAATACAGATAGAATTCATGTGGATGAGGTCGTATAGATATTTCACGATGATCCTTTCTTTCTAACTCTATGATTTTGTCAAGTACTTCATTTGTAAATATTGGGGCTAGGAATTTTCTGTCACTTTCAAGTGAATCGAGGGCTTCCCCAAGATTTGCAGGTAATGATTTGATTCCTTTTGCGTCACGCTCTTCTCTACTCATCTTATAGATATCTTCATGAATCGGGTCTCCTGGCTCAATCTTCTTTTTGATACCATCAAGTCCTGCAGCAAGTACAGCAGAAAAGACAAGGTAAGGATTTGAGGAAGGATCTGGCGCTCTGAACTCTAATCTTTTTAATTTTGCATATTTTTCTCCCCTAAAGTGAGCAGGAACTCTTACTATTGCAGATCTGTTACCTGTACTCCATGCAATGTAAACAGGTGCTTCGTAACCGGGAACTAGTCTATGATACGAATTTGTTGTAGGTGCAACTAGTGCAGCTAATGCCCTTGCATGATTCATTATTCCACCGCAAAAATATCTTGCAGTCTGGCTGATCTCTTCTTTATCATTTTCATCAAAAAAAGTGTTTTTGTTATCTTTCCAAAGACTAATGTTTGTGTGCATGCCAGAACCTGCGTCCATCGCAATTGGTTTTGGCATCATTGTGGCAACCTTGCCGTACTTTTGCGCAACATTTCTCACTACATACTTGTAGGTTTGTGCACCATCAGCTGCATTCGTTAGATAATCATAACGGATATCAATTTCACACTGACCTGCGGTTGCAACCTCATGATGATGATTATCACACAGTATGCCAAAATTTTCGTTCAAGCATTCAACACACTCATTTCTAAATTCTGTTAATGTGTCAGACGGGGTACTTGGATAGTATCCTTTCTGCAAAGCCATTGGATAGCCAGTTCCATCTTGGCTCCATGGTGCTTCTTTTGACTCTACTGAATATGATTGACCCTTGTACGGTGTCAAGACGTCCCAATGGACCTTATCAAAAACAAAAAACTCTACTTCTGGTCCCCAAAAACTATGGTCAAACCCTTGAGTCTTGAGGTGTTTTTCTGCCTTTTGTGCTATGGCTCGTGGATCTGTCTCAAGCCTCCCTTTATTCCAACCCCAGTAGACATCACAAATCAACCTACCAGTCTTACCATTAATCATCCAAGGAATAATAGCAAAGGTGTTTGGATCAGGTTTGAGTATCATATCTGATTCATCAACACTCGCAAATCCAACAATTGAAGAACCGTCAAGCTTTGGTAACCCATCTTCCATCTGTTCCTGCGTAAACAAGTTGGCAGAAATTGTTGTATGATGGAATCTTCCCGTCAATCCTGTGAATTGTAGATCGATAAATTTTACTTGTTCATGTTTTATTTTTGCAAAGATCTCGTCAGCTGAATAAGAAATTGAACTGGGTTCTCCACCAATCACTTTATATGGCAATTTAGTTCCTTGATCATACCACGAGGAACCGGTCATTTAAGGATTATTGGGTGTGCAAATGTCTGAAATAAAAAAAATTGACGTAAGTTCAGTGTATAGTATCTTACAAAGAGAAATAGAAAATGATTCTGTTCAGGAAATTGATCCGCAGTTTTATTCTAACATAGCTGAATTACTTGGCAAGCTAAAAAACCAAGGATATGATGGAATTGAATCAAAGATCAAAGACTCGCTTGTCCAGATGATAAGCGACATGACAGCACTTCTTTTAAAAATAAGGATTGAAAAGACAATAAGATCAGATGATCTAGATTACACCAATTTACTTGATGAAGAAAGATACATACTGGATTCTGAGGATGAGCTACGGCAAAGAAAAGATACAATTCTTGCTGCAACACTAAACGGTAGGCTAAAACTTCTTGAAACAGTAGCTAAAAATCACAAGTCAAGAACCGTCGTAGTACGGTTCTTAAAGTCAATAGACCAAATAGTAGGCTCGGATCTTCAGAAATATGGTCCCTTTGAGGCAGAAGATGTTGCCACTCTTCCCTTTGAGAACGCCCGTGCTCTCATTACCAAAAAAATCGCTGTAAAAGTAAGCTGGGAAGACTAGAAATTACCTTAACTATTTCTGCAGAATAAATGTCACACCTAGGAATAGATATTGACTTTTATTTTTTGCTCACCATATACCCAGTTGTAGGACTCCTTCTTGTAGAAATTATCTGTAGAGTAGCAAAGATTCCATCTTGGGTAAAACTTGTAGCTCAAGGAACTACATGTATCGGATTTGGAATAGCGTACGTTACTCTGATTGTAGCACACTGGATTACCGCAGTGGTTCTTTTTGCATTATCATTTGCACTATTTTATCAAGCCAGAATTGCTAAGATAAAACCAGAACAATCAATTTAGTCACTGAACTTAACTTTTCCAAAAACACACCCATACTATCAAAACATATTTACAGAATACACTGTGATAAACAACAGATTTTCAAAATGCTCAAGGATAAAGTAGTAATTGTAACTGGTGCAAGCAGTGGAATAGGGTATGCAACTGCACTTGCTTTAGCAAAAGAAGGAGCAAAAGTAACAATTGCAGCAAGAAGGACTGATCGCCTAAAACAACTAGAAAGTGAAATTATAAAAGCTGGTGCACAATGCTTAGTTGTTCCATGTGATGTAACAAAACGCAAAGATTGTGAATCACTAATAGATACTGTAGTAAAAAAATGGAATCGTGTTGACATTCTAATTAATAATGCTGGCATTATGCCACTTAGCTTTGTAAAAAACGTAAAAGTTGATGAATGGGAACAAATGGTGGATGTCAACATAAAGGGAGTACTATTTTGCACTGCTGCAGTAATACCTCATATGATTAATCAGAACTCTGGTCATATTGTCAATATATCTTCAATCGCAGGCAGAATTGTATTTGCTGCTGGCAGTGTTTATTGCGCAACAAAATTTGCGGTGAGAGCGTTTAGTGAAGGACTACGACAAGAACTAAGTACTAAACATAAAATCAGAGTTACAACAATCGAACCAGGAATTGTGGCAACTGAGCTTACAAACACAATCACTGACAAATCGTTGGAGTCTTTCTTAAAATATGCACAAACCATAGAAACTTTACAATCTTCGGATATTGCCAACACTATATTGTTTGCACTAAATTCTCCACCACACATGAATGTAAATGAAATTATGGTAAGACCAACTCAACAAGAAAGATAGCAGTACTGGTGATATCTATAAAATCTGCAAACATTTTGATTCTTGGTGGTGGATTTGGTGGTCTTGCAGCTGCAAACGAGCTAAGACAAAGCCTATCATCTGATTTCAAAATCACCGTAATTGATAAAAAAGACTATTTCATGATGGATCTTGTAAAACTCTGGATCTTGAATGGCACAAGGGAGTTTGAGTTTTCAAAAAGACCGTTGCAGCCTATAACCAAAAAGGGAATTGATTTTATCAATGAAGAGATAATCAAAATAGAGCCAAAAAACAAGATTGTTGAAACAAAGTCAAAAAAACTATCTTACGATTACCTCATTGTTGCACTTGGTGTGGATCTAGCACCAGAACAAATTCCTGGGCTTTCAGAGCACGGGCTAATCTTGTATGAGATCAAAGACGTACCAAGAATTAGTGAAGCAGTCAAGAAAATGAAAACGGGCAAAATTGTTATGGCCATAATGGGCATGCCATACAAATGTCCACCAGCTCCATACGAAGCTGCACTTCTCATCAAATCGATGCTAAAAGACTCTGGAACAGACAAATCAGTGCAAATTGATTTTTACAGCCCTGCACCAATCACACTTCCAGCTGCAGGACCTCAGGTAAGTGAAGAACTCTTACAGCTACTAAAATCAAATGACATTAACTTTTATGGCTCAAACAAAACGATCTCAGTTGGAGCAAACACTCTCAAGTTTGAAAACTCTGAAACCAATTTTGATCTTCTCATAGCTATTCCTCCACATAAAGCTCCTGCAACCATTGTGGAATCTGGCTTTGTACAGCAAGGCAAATTCATACGAGTTGACAGAAGTTGTAAAACAAGTTTTGAAAATGTGTACGCAATAGGGGATGTAAATGAGATAATGGTTACAGATAAGATAGCGGTTCCAAAAGCTGGAATTTTTGCAGAGGGCGAAGGAATTACTGTTGCTAAAAACATTGTATCACAAATAAACAGAGAACAAGAAAAAGCAACCTTTGATGGAAAGGGTGGTTGCTTTGTTGAGATCGGAAAGAAAACGGCGGGATACTTGGAGGTTGATATGTTTGCGAGCCCTAATCCTGTTACTTTATTGAAACAACCAACACAAGAACACTTTATGGATAAAGAAAAATTTGAAAAAGACAGACTTGATAAATGGCTATGATCTTCTTTTCTCTTTTCCCAAATGATCTAATATTCTTTTGATTCCACTATCAAAATCCTACGATTTAATAATTTCACTATTATCCCTCACTTGGGGGCCGTAGTCTAGCTTGGTTATGATGCCAGCCTGGGGTGCTGGAGATCGCGGGTTCAAGTCCCGCCGGTCCCATTATTTTCAGGCAAACTAGACACATATAGTCGCAATTCATCCAATATCATCAAATTTCTGAAGACTTTTCCACAAATACCAAGTTGCTACACTACGATAGGGTTTCCATCTCATTCCAATCTCTTGTACTTCCTTTGATTTCGGCAGGTCTGGCAGTGAAAATGCTAACTGAACCCCCTTTCTCAATCCAAGATCACCAA
>Ga0187892_10008442_pt1 | contig 14098 bp, 13 predicted proteins | sample MA1701073metaG_FD_139345 | JGI IMG/M metagenome (GOLD analysis project Ga0187892, IMG submission 139345) | Bio-ooze microbial communities from a basaltic lava cave in the Kipuka Kanohina Cave System on the Island of Hawaii, USA - MA170107-3 metaG ...
CAACGTTGCACCGGGCCCGCGCAATGGGGATATCGCTTCAGGCGATGCTCCTCGTGCCGATCGACGCTCGCCGGCCGGGCGCGCCGCGTGCCGGGATGTCCGTTCTTGGCCCCGGGACGTTTCCGTCGCTTGGGGGCCGCCGGCTTTTCATACACTCAGGATCATGCCCGAGGGGGTGCTCGGCGCGGGGGCCGGTCAGCGGAAACCGGAGAAAAAGGGATCGCGCTAAGGCGCCAAGTTCTCGTAGGTCGAGTCATCGACTCGACATTTTAGCGGGGTCTCCGTTTCCTTCTCCCTCAGCCTCCTCTTCGTTCTTCTACATTCGCCCCCCGGGCATTGCGGGAGTTTCCGCCTCCGCGTCTACCGGATGCCGCTTCTTGGCGTCATGGCGCCTTTGCGTGAGATCGTCCTCCGTTCGCCGCCCTTCCTCCTGTTTTCCAACCCTCCGCTTCGGTGTTCCGGATTCCCTCTCCGCGCCTCCGCGTGAGGTCTTTTCGGCGCTCGTACCGATCGCGCGGAGCGGCTACGTCGGGATTCGGGCTCCGCAGCGCTCACCCGTGGCCTCGTTCACCAGGGTCATGTTTCCGTTCTCCCCGATCTGAAGTTGGGTGTTGGCATTGAGAAGTTCGATGCCGTAGACCGTCCCATCCGGCGCAAGATCGACGTTGAGCTCGTCGCTGACGCGGATCGTTTCAACCTCTGCCGTCTTGTCCCGAAGCGCCAAATAGGCGACGTTATAGCGTGGGTCGTAGCTGAGTTTCATATCCAGGTCCTAAAAGAATCTCACCAGGACGGTGATCACCAGCCAGCCGTCTTCTTCGACGGCGATGGCTTCGACCTGTTTGGTCGCAAATCGCCGTCCCCGCCAAACCCCATGATACGCAAAATTCCGGCGAAAACCAATCCGCCCGAACTTGGCCGGGAAACGCTCGCCTTCCGCGACCGTGGCGATGACCTCGGCTTCGGTCGTGCCTCGCTCGGCAAGACGGAGGAGGGCATGAGGATGGAGACGAATACTTTCCATGATCGCTGCGCGAGGTTCGTTCGCTGGAATCGATTAGAGATCAAAGTGACTACAACCACAAGCGAACGCCTCAATGGATCAATCGAAAAACCGCGGATTTTCGTCCAAAAACCGCTAATCGCACCAATTCCGAATTTCGTAGATCAGCGCGCGCGTTATGTGGGCGTAGGCAACAGGCATCAGGCATGAGGCAACAGCCACGGAGGCACGAAAGGAGCGACGGAGGGCGATGAAAATGCCAAGAAGTCAAGACGTCGAAAAGTCAAAAAAGGAGCGCACCGGAGCGCGTTCACGCCGCGCGCCGTGCCGCCGGTTGCGCGGTTTCGGCGATCCGACGTCGTCCTGCCTCGGCGCGCCGGATGAATCCGGCGGCTCTGAGCGGACATTCACAAGCCCGCGTCGGCGTTTTCGAAGTCAACGTATTCCGGATACCACATCGACTCGGCGACGAAGCTCGTCGATTCGGCCGTCGGGGATCGCTCGGCCGATCCGTTCATCGCGGGCCTCTCGGATGATCCGCCCGGCGATCGTTCGGCTGATCTTTCGCATCTCGGACTGGTGGGGGTAGACGGCCCCGCTTTGAAGCCGGTCTTCGGACACGCTTTCGGCTACCCCTGGTTGCGCAGTTCTTCGACCCAATCGAAGCGGGCGATAGCGCCAGGGTTGATTTTCCGGAAACGGGAAAACGGGGGACAGCCACCTGTTTCTCGGGACGTTTGCGTCGCTTGGGGGCCGCCGGCTTTTCATACACTCAGGATCATGCCCGAGGGGGTGCTCGGCGTGGGGGACGAAGGGTCTCGCGTCGGCATTCAATTCCGCGATGCGTTTGGCCAAGGCCAACAGCATGAGGGTGACGGCTTCGGGACCGGGCAGCGCCAGTGGCGGCGGCTGTGGCTGTCCCTGTACTATGTCAGATTGCAACGGATCGTGCCAGACGAAGGCGGGATGCAACCTCTGTTGCTCCTCGTACTGGAGTGGTAAGGATGTGGCCATCTGCCAGGGTGGCTGCCCTCAGGTGTGAGCATGTATTTTCATAAGCTGGCCGGCGCGCGGGCTGTACCCGTGATTGCCCTTTGCGTCGTGACGCGACTTGTTGTGGCCGAGCCGACTCGCGGGCCAACGACTCCGCTCGATGCAACGGATCGTGCGCGAGAAGTTCGCGCGGGAGCGTGGTTCAACGCCCAACCGGTCCACCTGTTTCAAACTCCGCGTCTGGCACTCATTGAGTTCTGGTCCGTCGGCTCACCCGAGAGCCGTCGGCTCGTCGGGTGCCTCAATCGATTGAACCGTACCTATACCGACGGTCGTCTGACCATCATTGCGCTGACGGAAGACGACAAAGGGCGGGTGGCGTCTTTCATTCGGCGGCAACGCGTTTCCTACAAGGTCGGCGCCGACAGCCGGAGCGCGGATGACTATGGGGTCAGGGAGCTGCCAAGTGTGTTTCTTGTTGATCTAAAGGAACAGCGGGTCGTCTGGCACGGCGAAGGGCGAGGCTTGGACCCTAAGCAGCTTGAGGCGGCAGTTTCGGCGCAAGTCGGTCGGGCCGACGGCGCCGACCGCTCCGCACGGCGCGCGGCCGAGGAAGAGGCGGACCGCGCTTTGATCATGGCGCGAGGCGCGGAGAGCGAGCGGCTGCTCTCAGGAAACGTCGATGCGATCCTTAGCTCTCGCCCCGCTGAAGAGCCGTTGCAGCCAGCCGACCTTCAGCCATTGGATGAGTTCTACGAAGCCAATCTTCCCACTGATGCCCTCGGACCGGACGCGCCGAGTGAGAGCTATTCTCGGCTTCTCGCGGCTGGCGCGGGGGATGAAAGCGGCTATGGAAAACTGGCCGCGTCCGGTCGTCTCTCGGAAGATGCGAGGCTTGACGTCCAGGAGCGACTCTTGTCAATGGTGCGCGGCGATCCCAACGGAGGTGTCCGTATGAATGCCGCCGTGAATCTCGGACGTTTCGTGGGTCGTCAAGGAGACGGAGCCCTGTTGGAAGCGCTCCGCGAGGTCTATGACCTGGAATCCGACGCGTTCGTTCGGGGGCGCATCCAAGAGGCTATTGACCGCATTGCTCCCGCCACCGCCACCGTTAAGGAGACACTCGATCGCCCGAGCGCCTATGGGCTGCGCCGCCAATTGGCAAGCCAAAGCGATCCGGCTTCGAGCCGTTGGGCCGACGCGCATGCCTACTCCAAGACGGTGGCCGCCAAAGGGATCGGAGAACTCTTGAAGGACTACTGGGCGACGCCCGATGGTGCTGCCGAACCTGATCGAGAGAATGCGATCCTGAAGCGCAACGCCGCGCTTCTGCAAGTTTCCCGCCGAATCCCGACCTTGTCGGCGGAGGACTTCTCCGCGGTTCAATCGAACTTCGTGCGGATGCTGGGAAGCGAATCCGATGTTGGCAATCGGCGCGACGTAGTTCTGGGCCTTTGGGAGCTGGCCAAGAAGGGCGGCGCCTCGCCCCGGGCCGAGATCACCCATTCGCTAGAGGAACACCTGCCTCGCGAAAGCGACCAGTATTTAGTCGCCCCTACGATTAAGACGATTTTGGATGATCTGAAACCTAACCCATAAGGCCGCGAAGTCGCCTTATGCCGATCATTCTGCGTCGGCCTTGCCTTCGGCTTGGGCGTCTTCATGATCCGCAATACCAACGACATGAGGTCCTGGGACTTGCCTCGGGGAGTTTATGTCGTGCCGGGCTATGGTGGCGGGATTTCGTCACACTCAGGCATAATCATCGAGGCTAACCGGGCCTTTTCTTGTCATCCCTCTGATACAGGCTCGGGCAGGGTTCGAGGCGGTTTCGGCCCTCGGCGAACACCGCATACGTTGCTCCGGACCAGATGGAGGCACCGCCGCATCGCCCGTCCTTGGCCAAGGCGTAGAACTTGACGTCGAAGTTGGGGCGGCCTTCGGCGTCGCGCAGGCGGCGTTCGGTGGTGGTCTCGACGATGCGTCGCAGTGCGGACAGGCAGGCCTCCGTGGGCGAGAGCCCAGCCCGCATAGCCTCGACGACCGTGTGCGCTCCGCAAATCTTAACCACGGCCTCGCCGCGCCCTGTACTGCCGGCGGCCCCGACCTTGTTATCCACGAATAACCCCGCGCCGACGATGGGCGAATCGCCGACCCGTCCGGGTATTTTGTAACTCAGTCCGCTCGTGGTAGTCACACCGCTGATGTCGCCGGCGGCGTTGACGGCGAGGCAGTTGATGGTTCCGTACGTGTGGGGCAACGGCTTGGGGGCACTGGACTGGCCGCCGGACTTCTCGTCCTTTTCGGGCGGAAGCCAGTCGTCGTCCTCGGAGTGGCGCTCCTTCCATTCCAGCCAAATCTTGCGGGCTTTGTCGGTCAGCAGGTCTTCTTCCTTGAAGCCGTGCGCTTTGGCGAAGCGCAAGGCCCCTTCGCCCGCCAAGAACACGTGATCCGTGCGCTGCATTACCAACTGGGCGATTTTCGAGGGCGTTTTGATGTTACGCAGCGACGCCACGGCGCCGGCCCGGCAAGTGGGGCCGTGCATCACCGACGCGTCGAGTTCCACGATGCCGTCTTCGTTGGGTAGGCCGCCGTAGCCGACGGACGTGTCCTCCGGGTCTTCTTCCACGATGTTCACGCCGGCGATGACCGCATCGAGGGTGTCGGCACCGTTTTGCAGCATGGCCATAGCCTTCTCCGTCGCCCGCAGACCATTGGCGCTGGCGACCACGACGGGCCGCGAGGGTGTGGCGGGCTGCACGGGCGCCTCAACGGCCATGGCCGCCCGCAAAGATCCGGCCGCCGCGAGAGCCGCGGCGGACTGGAAGAAGTCTCGTCGAGAAAGTTCGCTCATGGGGTGCTCTGCCTTTCGCAAATCCTATGACATCAAAGTTTGGCGCGGTCTACCGCGGCTCGTTCCAGCTTCAGCAAGCGCTCTTTTTCGGCCAATCCGCCGCGAGAAGAAAAACCGCCCAGGCCGCCGCCTGAGGCCAGCACTCGATGGCAGGGGATCACAATGGGGCAAGAGTTATGGGCCATGACGCCGCCCACCGCCCGGGCAGCGCGGGGATTTCCCACGGCCCTGGCCAAGTCGGCGTAGGACAACGTCTTGCTATAGGGGATGCTCGCGCAAGCCCTGAGTACCCGGCGATGAAACGGCGACTTCGTGGACAAGTCCACTTCCGTCGAAAAAACGGTGGCATGGCCGGCGAAGTATTCGACGATCTCGCGTCGGAAGTCGGGCAAGGCGTTCGGCTTTTCGACCGCTTCGGGAAAACGCGACTGGATCGTCCGCCGAATTTCCGCGGCCGATCCGGGCAAGAACGTGGCGATTAGCTGCTCATCGCGGGCGACAAACCCAAACCAACCCCACTTCGTCTTGGTCAGACAGAATTCCATGTTCCCTTCACGGTCGAACAAGCGATGTTGGGGCTGGCCGGATTCACCTCGATCTTGCGGTCCTTGGGCGAGACAACGAGGTCCATATCTTCCATCGCTATGGCGCCCAGAAGAACTTGGTCGCCCATTACGAGTGCCCCACCGAAGCCCACGCGATTCTTGAAGCGGATTTCGATCGGCCCGACGTAGGGCACGAGGCGCTTGCTGCCATCGGCGATGGTCACTTCCTTGTGATCATACTGGTCGAGGCGAAGTTGGATGGCCACATGCTGCGGGATGCACATGTGCACGGCACCGGTATCCGCCAAGGCCTCGATATCGACGGGCTGCTGGTCGGGATAGCGCGGGTTGCGAAGGGTAATCATTGTCATAACAAGCCCCACTCGGCGGAGCATAGCATATTTAGCCGATTTACGCCACAGGCAGACCGCTTCGCGTTTCTTGACGTCCTTCCGTGTCATGAAGTTGGGAGAAGATTCGCAGGCGGAGGGAATTGAGGACGACGCTGAGGGAGGAAAACATCATCGCGGCGGCGGCGAGGCCGGGCGGGATTTGGCCGAAGGCGGCCAGGGGGATGGCCGCGAAGTTGTAAGAGAAAGCCCAGAAGAGGTTTTGGCGGATGATTCGTAGGCTGCGGCGCGCAAGAGTGACAAGGGCTGGCAGCCTGCGCATGTCGTGGTGCACAATGGCGATGTCCGCGGCGCCCGCGGCCACGTCGGCGGGCGAGCCGAAGGCGATGCCCACCTCCGCGGCGGCCAGAGCCGGGGCGTCGTTGATGCCGTCGCCGACGAAGGCCACGCGCTTGCCGGCCGCTTGACGCCGGACCACCTCGGCGAGTTTGTCTTGGGGGCCGACTTCGGCGCGCACGTCGCTGATGCCCAGCTTGGTAGCGATCGCCGCGGCCGTTTGGGTTTGGTCGCCAGTGATCATGACCGTTTCGATGCCAAGCCGTGACAACTCTGAGACCGTCTCTGCGGCGTTGGGGCGGAGTTGATCGGTCAGGCGGATGAGGCCCACGCATTGCCCGTCCACCGCAATCCACACGACTGAAGAACCGGGGGATACGGCGCCTTCGCCAAGCCTCTTGATTTCCGCGGCCGAAAGGTTGGAGTGAATCTCCGCCTCGTCGAGGAGCCTCTTGCTGCCGGCCCAGACGGTTCGGCCGTCGACTCTTGCGAAAACTCCCAGGCCCGGGCGGCTGGTGAATTCCGTCGCCGGTACAGAGGACAGGCCCCATTCGCGAGCCTTGGCCACAATCGCCCGGGCGAACGGATGCTGGGAATGTTGCTCGGCGGAGGCGGCCAGGCGCAGGACCTCCCGACTACCGAAGGTCGCAAGGGGCGGATGGTCGTTCGCCCGCCCCTGGGTCACGGCGAGCACGTTGGTTACGGTTGGTGAGCCCGTCGTCAGCGTGCCCGTTTTGTCGAGCAACATGACGTTGACCGCCGCCGCGGCTTCGAGGGCGGCGGCATCGCGGACCAGAATGCCTTGCTGTGCGGCCGAACCGGTGGCCACAAGCACGGCCGTGGGCGTGGCCAGACCCAAAGCACACGGGCAGGCGATGACCAGGACCGCGATAGAACGGTTCAATGCCGCGCTCCAACCCCCGCCGGCAAAGAACAGAGTGCCCACGAGCGTTGCCAAGGCCAATGCGATTACGATGGGCACGAACACGCCGGCCACCCGATCAGCGATGCGCTGCATGCGGGTTTTGCCGGCCTGGGCCTCCTCGACGGCTCGGGCGATGCGGCCCAGGGTCGATTCCGTCCCGACTTGCATCGCCTCGACGGTTAGAAGCCCCTCGCGGACAACGCCCCCGGCGATCACACGGTCGCCTTTTTCGCGGTGCCGCGGCAGTGACTCGCCGGTGACGGCGCTTTCATCGACGGCCCCTTCGCCTTCGGTAACAGTCCCGTCGACGGGAATGGTTGTGTCCTGGGCTACGCGGATGCGATCCCCGCGGCGTAGCCGCTCGACGGCGACTTCCTCTACGCCGGCCGGCGTCATCCGCTGGACGGTCTTGGGAACTCGCCGGGCTAGTCCGGCGATGGCGGCGCCGGCATCGCGCTTAGCTCGGGCCTCCAAGTAGCGGCCCACATTGATGAACGCCAGGATCATGGCCGCAGCGTGGAAGTCCTCGGCGTCCGGTTGGCCCGTCACTAGCCGTGCTACGCCGGCGACGAAGGCCGCCGAGACCCCCAAGGTGATTAGCAAATCCATGTTGGGGGTTCGGTGAAGAATGGCCCGCAGCCCGCCGACCAGGATGGGCGCCCCCGCGGGGGAAATCAGAAGTACCGTACTGAGCAAGCCCTGAATGGCGTGCGGCCAGACATGCCCGCCCGCGTCGTGGGATTGCAGCAGGCCGCCGAGCCAGTGCACGGCCATGATGGGCAGACTCAGGCCGATGGCTTGAAAAAGCGCTTGCCTCTGCTCGCGAAGCGCGCCCGTCTGCGCACGGCCGGGGGTGAGCGCCGACACGTCGTCGGGACGAAGGGCCTCCGCATCGTAACCGACATGTCGCACCGCATCGACAAGCGCTTTCCGTGAAGGCGCTGGATCACCCAAGACCACCACGGCCTGTTCGGTGGCAAGATTGACCCGCGCGTCCGCCACGCCGGCGACGGAGCGCAAAGCCCGTTCCACGCGAGCCACGCACCCGCCGCAGGTCATTCCATGGATACGCAGGCGAATCGACTCATTGGAGGGCATCGCCCTCGCCGGACTTGCATCGGCTTGCATGGCTGTAACTCATCCTAGGCAGAAGGCGGGAGGCTCGCCATCGAGGAGCCAAACCAGTACAATGCACCAACGGAGGCGTCGCGGGCTAAGGCCGCGTGAGTTCGTTACGGTCCGGTCTAAAGAGAGGGCGGAGTTTGATCATGGCAAAGCTTCCCTTTGTCGGGCGAGTGTTCTTCAAGGTTTTTGTCGGGGTCCTTGTACTCTTGGCTGCCTACCTCGTGTTGACCAAGTGGATCACGGGGGCTCTTCCCGTTCGCGACATAGTGGGGGCCTCGATCAGCGCCGTTTTGCTTGCCTACCTTGTACACCTGTGGTTGATTCCCGGCGGTGAGCCGCCGGACGATTCGTCGCCTTAAAGCGAGCCGTTTGGGAGGTCGCAAATCAGCGTTACATTCGTCTTCGACCAACGCGCCCACGCTACCGCCCCGAAAGGGGGCGGCGGATGATAGCCACGGGTGAAGCGAAGCGCGACTCCCGTGGCAAAGGACGATACAGAGATTTCCGCCCTGAAGGGGCGGAGGAAACCGGCGGATTTCTCACGTTGCTTCGACGGCCGCCGGCCGGGGATCGCTACCGCGACGGCGGTGGGCGTTTGCGACGCTTGCGTCGTCGGTCGTTCCCATTGGTCGGTTCAGCGCTGACGACGTGTCTCAAATCCACGAGCGGCCAATCTTTGGCAATGCTTTCGCCGTCCTCCGGAGTCGAACGACGCCTGCGACCATTCTTAACTCGAGCAAGCCCAAAATAGACATGCCGCAAGGAAACCACGAATGAGAACGCTGCGACCATCCGAAAGGGCCAATTCCATCGGCTGGAACGGTTGCATTCGAAGCGATGCCTTGATTTCCTCGCCGCGCATAACTGCCTAATCGTAACCGATCGACTACTTGATCGCCACGGGCTGCGGTGAGACGTTGGCCAGCATCCGATCCAGGGCCATCAGCGCCAGCCGCTTGATCTCGGGATCGACCTTGATTTGATTAACCAGCCGCCCGGCCACCAACTCGTCCAGGCACCAGAGCAAATGCTTCAGATCAATCCGGTACATGGTCGTGCACAAGCACTGAATGCCGGCCAAGGAACGGATCGTTTGCTCGGGATGTTTGTCTGCCAGTCGGTTCACTAGGTGGATTTCCGTGCCGATCGCCCATTTGCTGCCCGGCGGAGCATCGTTGACCGTGCGGATGATGAACTCGGTGCTGCCCGCAAGGTCGGCCTTTTGCACCACCTCCCACGGGCACTCAGGATGAACCAGAATCCGGAACTCCGGATCAAGCCGGCGGATTTCATCACACTGTCGCTCGGTGAATAGGCCGTGCACACTGCAATGGCCTTTCCACAGGAGCACGCGGGCCTCCACCGCTTGCTTGGCCGTCAGCCCACCGTTCGGTTTTCGCGGGTCGTATAGGCCCATCTCGTCGAGGGTAATGCCCATCGAATAGGCCGTGTTGCGGCCGAGATGTTGATCCGGCAAAAAGATCACCTTGTCGCACCGTCCAAAGGCCCACTCCAAAACCCTGCGGGCGTTGCTGCTGGTGCAGCACGCCCCTCCATGTCCGCCGCAAAATGCCTTGATGGCCGCCGAGGAATTGACATAGGTGATGGGTACCATCTCATGGCCGCAGTCCTCGACCACGAACTCCCAAGCCTCCTCGAGCTGCTCCAGCTCGGCCATGTCGGCCATGCTGCAGCCGGCGGAAAGATCGGGCAGAATTACTTTGACGCGGTCCTCGGTGAGAATATCCGCCGACTCGGCCATGAAGTGCACCCCGCAAAAGACGATGAACTCGGCCTGCTTCTGAGCGGCCCCGATTTGCGACAGCTTCAGACTGTCGCCGGTGAAATCGGCGAAAGCAATGACCTCGTCCTGCTGGTAATGGTGGCCCAGGATGACCAGCCGGGAACCGAGCGTGCGCTTCCGCCCGCGGATCGCGTCGCACAGTTCCTCTTCGGTCAGCGAAGAGTACTTAGGCGGTAGGGGTGGCTGGAACAACATGTTCAAATAAAGGCACGAAGGCACGAACGGAAAGGGAGTCCATGAACTTGGACATTCGGTTAGACATATCTGCCTTCTCCATTTGCCATCGGCCATCCGGCTACTGGATTCTAGGAAGCCGTTTTGGATTCGTCAGTAGCTTAGGCCGTTCTTGCGCAAGTGGGTGTACGGCGGCGTATCGCCCGTGACGCTGCCCCAAACCACTTCCGCCGCATAGAGGTCGTGGTCGCCGATCGAGACTTTTTGCAGCACCTGGCAGCCGAGGTGGGCAATGCAGGAGGTGATCCGCGGCCCGAACTCCGTCGGCTGGACCGTAAGCTCGGCGAAGGCATCGTCTTCCAGCGAGAAGCCCCGCCCGAAGTGCCGGAACATGGCCGCGGAGTTGCTCCCGATCACGTTGAGCAGAAATCGTCTCGAAGCGTCCACCCACGGAGCCGCGGGACGACCCTGTTTCAGACAGACCGTCACGGCCGGGGGATCAAACGAGGCCTGCTGAACCCATGACACCAGCACGCCCGTCGAGCGCCCGTCGTGGTTGACGGTCAAAATGGAGCACCCGCTGGGAATCCGCCCGATGGCCGCCCCGATCTGACTTAGGTCTGCTCGCATTGCAACGGTTTCCCTGGCCCGGTGGTCTCCGGTGGCCGTGCACCTGAATCAAAAACCCATCCGCCCGATGCGGCCTTAGGCCTGCTCTCCAAGGCCTGCCTTAAATGACCGTGCGCGATCAGGCGCTATCCCCAAGCCGCCGGCCTGAAGCCCGCACGATGTTCCCCTAGGCGGCGCGCAGGGTCACTCAGCCCCGAAAATTGTAACGTGCAGTCGGGTTCACTCGCAAGCATTTTTGGCCAGCGGAGAAGCACACGCATGAGATCGCAACGATAACTCTCGACGAAGTGATGGCTAGGTCGCAAGCCTGGGCTTGCCGCAAACGCGAGGCTCGCTCAGCCCCCGACGTTCCGCTGGGCGGCTTTTGCGCACGGCCATTTAGGGCCCGTCCACCGTCCCGTCCCCCCGTCCCTCCGTCCCTTCATCCCTTCGTCCCTTCGTCGCTTGCTATACCCCAGTCCTCAGCTTGCCGATGCACTCTCTAAGCCGGGGTGCGCCTTGTGCCCTCCGGCTAACCCCGTACTCCATTGTGATGACACCGGAAAAACCGTCACCCAAGGCCAGCGTTCTCCTCGTCGAAGATGACGAGGAGCTGCGCTTCATCCTGGGCGCGCACCTTCGCGCCGCCGGCTTTCGCGTCTTGGAGTCCGGCGACGGCTACCAGGGCCAGCGAATGGCCGTCGAACATCGGCCTAATCTGATCGTGATGGATATCGGCCTGCCGGGCATGGATGGCGTGTCAGCCACTCGGGCGCTGAAGGCCGACGAACGCACTTCGGCCATCCCCGTACTCATGCTGACCGCCCGGTCCAATACCACCGACCTGGTGCGGGGATTGGAAGCCGGTGCCCATGACTACCTGGGCAAGCCCTTCGACGTTACCGAGTTCACGGCCCGCATTCGCACACTCCATCGGCTGGCCTCGGCCCACTCCGAGTTGGACCGGCTGAATGCACGGCTTGAACAGGAGGTGCATTACAAGACGCGGCGGCTTCAAGCCCTTTACGAGTACATGCGCGATCTGAATCACGCTCAATCGCGCGAGCAGATTCTGGATCTCCTGATCCGCTGCGCGGCCGAGCTGACCCGGGCGGAGCGGATTTCGCTTTTCCTTCGGGACCACGCGGGCGAGAAGCTCGTCTGCGTGCGGGCCGTGGGGCTGGATCCCGCCCGGGTCGAACCCATTCGCGTGACCACGCCGCAAGGGATCGCCGGCCAGGTGTATCGGCGCGGGACGACGCTGGCCGCACGCACTTATGGCACCGAACACCGCAGCGAGTCCCCCTATAGCCGGCCGACGTTCGTCAGCACGCCGCTCATTTCCACGTCGTTGGAAACGGCTGACGGCAAAATCGGCGTGCTCAACGTGACCAACAAGGCCGACGAGGCCCAGTTTTCGGAAGAAGAGATCGAGTGCATCCGTTCCGTGGCCGATGCCGCGGCCATTGCCCTGGACAACATGCAGCGCCGCGCCCGCCTGCAACAGTCGGTCCGCGTTCTGTTGCAGACGCTCGGGCACCTGGCTGAATTCCGCGACGAGGAGACCACGCAGCACTTAACCCGCGTGTCGCGCATGGCCCAAGTTCTGGCTGAAGAGCTTCAGGGCCAGAGCCAGTACGGCGAGCAGATCACCGCCGAATTTATCGAAAACCTGGTGCAGGCAGCGCCGATGCACGACATCGGCAAGGTCGGAATCCCCGACGAGATCCTCACCAAGCGCGGCAAACTCACCGACGAGGAATATCAGATCATGAAGACCCACGCCGACATCGGGCGGCGCGTGCTCTCCCGGGCGATGGATCCGAATTGCCCAGTCCCGTTGTTGCAAATGTGCATTGACATCGCCCATTCGCACCACGAGCGCTACGACGGAAAAGGCTATCCGCGGCGGCTGTCCGGGCGCCAGATACCCTTGGCCGCGCGGATCATCGCCCTCGTTGACGCCTACGATGCCATCACCAGTGCGCGGCGATACAAGCTAGCGCACTCGCACGAGCGGGCCGTCGAAGTCATCCGCTCGGAAGCGGGCAGACATTTTGATCCCGTCATCGTCGACGCGTTCCTTCGCTGCGAACAACGGTTCAGCGCCCTGCGCGAGGCACGCGATCCGGCGGCTAAGGTCGGCGAAGTTGCCTCCGCGAACTGACTCACCCCTCAGAGTCCGTCCCCCTAGTGTGCCTTAAACGGTTCCCGTTTCGGCTAACAAAAAAGCAGCGGCACTCCACTTTTGCGAAACCTTTCTAGTTTCACTTATCAAAGGAGGGCCGAAACCGCCGTTATGGCGAGCGGCGATTTTCGGTCAAAAAAAAGCTTGACGGTTTGGCCGAATTTCCAGTACATTATCGGGTTGTTGTCCTCAATAGTCCCCGAAATAGATAGCGAGGAGAAAGCTGATGATGAAGCGGAGGTATGGGAAACTTGGTTTTCTGGTTGGTGGAGTAGCGATTTGTTGTTGTCTTACCGCGAACGTTTTTGCCGACGTCGGCACGTTGATCATCAACGTGGTGGACAAGAGCGGCAATCCACTTCCTGAAGCGAGTGTTGGCTATCGCGTCAATGGAGGAGGAATCGCGAAAGCAACTCCCGGCGGATATGCCAAATGGGTGATCAAAGGCGCGGGCGAGAAGCTATCCCTTGAGGTTTCGCATCCGCGCTGGGGCGATGTGACGGTCGAGACGGCCTTGCCGTCGGCGTCGGAAGTCTCCGTTAAGGTTCGCATGCTTGGCAAGCAAGCGACCGTGGAGATCGAGCCGAATCGTGCCTTGCCGGCGCAGGGTCTGAGTCGGCGCGAAACGCCCGTTCGTGGCGCGCCGGGTGGGGATGGTTCGCCAACACTGATCCAGACACCTCGGGCCTCGAAACGGAATTATGACGGGGGCGTCAGCCGCCAAGGACCTCCGGCCTGCGGAAGCGGCGGCGATTGTTGCACGGGAACGCCCGGCACCCCCGGATGCATGGACGTCACTTGCTGCCAGACCGTCTGCGCGTGCGATCCCTACTGCTGCGACGTGGAGTGGGACGGCTTCTGCGCGGCGGACGGATTTCCGCCCGGCTCGGGCTGCGGCGCTGAGGTCCTTTGTCCCAATATTTGCGCCGGCGGTCCCGGCGTTTGTGGGCCGGGCAACGGCGACTGCTGCACTGGCGACGGCACGCCCGGTTGCGATGATGTCGCGTGCTGCGAGGCCGTTTGTGCCTTCGACTCTTTCTGTTGCGATGTCGCTTGGGACGACCTGTGCGCCAGCGAAGCCGTGGACATTTGTCCGGCGCTGTGCGGCACGCCCTGCGACGTGACCTGCGCTCCCGGCAAGATACCAGAAAATGAACCGGAATGCGGCTTGGTCGATCACGACGGCGATGGC
>Ga0187892_10008444_pt1 | contig 14095 bp, 14 predicted proteins | sample MA1701073metaG_FD_139345 | JGI IMG/M metagenome (GOLD analysis project Ga0187892, IMG submission 139345) | Bio-ooze microbial communities from a basaltic lava cave in the Kipuka Kanohina Cave System on the Island of Hawaii, USA - MA170107-3 metaG ...
CGCCCGTTCCGTGCCGTGGTCGCGCAGCACGTAGTACTGGTCGGGCGTCAGGATCCGCCGCCACTCGGCCTCGCTCTTGGTGATCTCGAACTTGCCGGACGCCGCATCGCTCCGCCGAAAGCCGAGGAATGCGCCTGTCGCCGCCAGGGTCCCGGCCAAGGCCCCGCCACCCAATAGAATCCTGCGATTGATCATCGTGAAGCCTCCTGCTCTCGGCGGCTCATACGCACAATTCGTCAGCACGGACCAATCACGGGAATGCGAGGGAGATCACAGAATCTCCCTCAGCATCTGCGATTTAGGCCGCTTCCGGCTGGGCGCGCGTCGCGATGGCGTGTTCCGCGAGCTTGCCGGTCAGTTCCGCAAGATGGTCGAACTTGTAGGTAAAAGACGACGCCCCTTGCGTCGCAGAGCGCAATTCGATGATGAAGTTCTGCAGCTCGGCCTCCGGGATGTGCGCTTGAACCGTGTCCCACCCGGGCCATCCCTCGCGCGCGTCGTAGCCCAAGAGCTGTCCGCGCTTGCCGGTGATGATTTGGTTGATGCGCGAGGTCTGCTCGGACGGCGTGTACACCTCCACCGCCATGATCGGCTCGAGCAACACTGGCGAGCAATTTGCCATGCCCTCCGACATGCCCACGCGCGCGGCCATCTGGAATGCCGCATCACTCGAATCCACGCTGTGGTAGCTGCCGTCAATCAGCGTGACGGAGACATCGACGACCGGAAAGCCAAGCGGGCCCCTGTGCAAATAGTCACGCACGCCCTTTTCGACCGACGGAATGAACTGCCGCGGCACTACGCCGCCGGAAATCTTGTCGACGAACTCGAAACCTGTGCCGCGCGGGAGCGGCTTGATCTGAATCACGACATCGCCGAACTGCCCGTGGCCGCCCGACTGCTTCTTATGGCGTCCGCGCTGCTCGGTCGATTTGCGGATGGTCTCGCGGTAGTTCACATGCGGCGTATGTGTCGCGAGCTTCAGCCCGAATTTCCGCTCCGTGCGCGCCAGCGCCGTCCGCAGATGCACCTCGCCCTGCCCGCGCAGGATCGACTCGTGCGTCTCGGCGACCTGTTCAAACACGATCCCCGGATCTTCTTCGCGCAGCTTCGCGATCGCGCCCGAGAGCTTGACGTCGTCGTTGCGGTTCGCCGCTTTGATCGCGAATTTGTAGACCGGCGGCAGAATCTGTCCCCGCTTGAGCGCCTTGATCGCCTTTGGCGCAGCCAGCGTCTCGCCCGTTTGCACTTTCTCCAGCCGTCCGATCGCGACCAGATCGCCCGCACCCGCAGCCGGCAGCTTTGTCGCCTTCTCGCCCTGCATCGAGAACAGGCCGGAAGCGCGCTCTTCTCCGCCGTCGCTGCGCGCGAACGTGGTGCCATCTTTCACGATACCGCGAAACACCCGCGCCAGCGAAAGCTTTCCACCCGCGGCGTGAAATGTCTTCACCACTTGGAGTGCAGGATCGTCGCCCCCGCCGCTCAATCCTTGCCGCGCGGCCGCGCGTAAAACGTCTGGCACCTCGTGCCGCAGTGCCTTGAGCAAACGCCGGATGCCGTTGTCGCGTTCGGCCGAGCCCATCAGCACCGGCACAATCAGACCCTCCGCGAGCTCCCGTGCCAGATCGGCAAACACCTCGTCGCGCGGCGGCTCGATGTCCGAGAGCAATTCCTCCATCAGATGATCGTCGTAGTCGGCGAGCTTCTCGAGCATCTGGTAGCGCGCCTCATGCTCGCGGTCAGTCATGTCCGAGGGGATCGCAATCACCTCGGAGGCCGCGTGTTCGCGATAGACGAAGGCCCGCTCGAGCGCCAAATCGACAAACCCGGTGACAACGCCGTCCTTCCAGATCGGCACTTGGCGGAGCACCAAGGGGCGCGCGGACGCAGGCTGAAGCGCCGACAGCAAATCTCGGATCTGGCCCTGCGCCTTGTCGATCTTGTTGATGAAGAGGAAATGGGGGATCTGAAGATCAGAAAGCCGCTTCAAGAGCGGCTGGAGCAGGGCGGCCTTGGAGGGGTCGGGCTCGGCCACGACCACGACGGCATCTGCGCCGGTGAGGGCGTTCAGCGTCTCCTGCAGGAATTCGATGGAGCCTGGGCAATCGAGAAAGGTGAAAGTGTCACCCAGATAGTTGATCACGGCAGGCGTCACTTCGACGCTCATCATGCGGTCGCGCGCTTCCGCTGAGGCGTCGGCGACGGTGTTCTTCTGCGCTTGGCTTCCCTTTCGCGTGATTGCGCCGGTGGTCCACAACATGCTTTCGAGCAGCGTTGACTTGCCGCTGCCCTGAGGTCCCACCAAGGCCACGCAACGTGGCCCATGTCCTCCCTTGCCGTTCTTGTCTGCCATGAGGTCGCTCCCAAAAGGCCCGGGGGCGAGACGCCCTTGTGAACCGGGCCCTCTATCGTTTCAACGGATTACCGCGAAGCGCAAGCAAAAAAGCGCTTAACGCAAGCTCGCGCAGAAACGCTGAATGCGTTGGCACGCATTCTCCAAAACGTCGTCGGAGGTTGCGTAGGAAATGCGGAAATAGGGCGAGAGCCCGAACGCTGCGCCGTGGACGACGGCCACGCCCTCGGCTTCGAGCAGCTCCGCCGCAAAGTCCTCGTCGTTGCGGATCGTTCGTCCCGACGGCGCGGTCTTTCCAAGTGTTCCCTTACACGAAGGGTAGACGTAGAACGCGCCCTCCGGTGTCGTGCACTTCAAGTCTTTCGCCTGGTTGAGCATCGCAACGACGAGATCCCGCCGCTTTTGGAACGCGGCCGCCCGCGGACGGATGAAGTCCTGCTGCCCTGTCAAAGCCTCCACGGCCGCCCACTGGCTGATAGAGGTGGCCATCGTCGTCGATTGCGATTGCACGATCGACATGGCCTTGATCAGCCGTTCGGGCGCGCCGCAATAGCCGATGCGCCAACCGGTCATCGAATAGGCCTTGGAGCAACCGTTCATCGTCAGCGTTCGCGGATACAGCCGCGGCTCGACCTGCGCCATCGTCGCGAAGGTAAGGCCCTCATAGAGGATGTGCTCGTACATGTCGTCGGTCAGCACCCACACGTGGGGATGATCGAGCATCACCGCCGCCAGCGCTCTCAAATGCGCAACCGAATACGCAGCGCCCGTCGGGTTGGACGGCGCGTTGAGCAAGAGCCACTTCGTCTTTGGCGTGATCGCTTTGGCGAGTTGCTCAGCCGTCATGCGAAAACCGTTCGCCTCATTCGTTTCCACGACTATGGGTGTGGCTCCGGTAAGCTGCACGATCTCGGGGTAGCTCACCCAATAGGGCGCGGGGATGATCACCTCATCGCCAGCGTTCAAGGTCGCCATGAAGGCGTTGAAGATGATCGCCTTGCCACCGGGAGCCACGAGAGTTTGGGCGGGTTTGTAGTCAAGCCCGTTCTCGCGCTTGAACTTTTGACAGATCGCCTTGCGCAGCTCCGGGATTCCTTCGACGGCGGTATAGCGTGTTTCGTTGCGTTCGATTGCGCGGAATGCCGCCTGCTTGATGTTGTCGGGCGTCGGAAAGTCGGGCTCGCCGGCGCCGAGTCCGATGACGTCGCGCCCTTCCGCCGCGAGATCGCGCGCCTTTTGCGACACCGCGATCGTCGCCGCCGGTTTGATCCGGCCGAGCGCGTTCGACAAAAAACCGGCAGGCAGCGTTGAGGAGCCGCTCATCGTAAAGGTCCAATCCCGGAATGAGACGCTGGGTCTAGCAGATTCGCTCAAGCCGCGCACACCGGGGGAGGCTGCGGCGCGTTCGCGGCTTAAGCCTTCTTTAGCGGCGCCTTTCGACAATCAGCCGACAACGATCGGACGACGCAATGCGCATGGCGCGCTCATTCCCACTGATGGCGACCCTAACAGTGGCGTTTCTCGCCGCTTGCGGGAACGCCGAGGCCCCGCACGGCCGCTGGGAGGGTTTTTCCGCCTCCGCGAAGTGGCTTGTCGCAGTGCGCCTTCAGGTGGACCCCGGCAACGTCATCAAGGCCACGGCACTGTCGGTGAACGTCGATGGCGTTTCGCTGTCGCGCCGCCTCGAGTTGACCCGGAAGATCAAGTCGACATTGCTCGAGAAGTGGCCGTATGCGGTGGCGGCCGCGATCGACTACCGGAACGGCAGAGTGACCAAGGCTGGCGGTTTTGCCCCGCTTTTCGTCTTCGATCCCAGGGTCGGCACCATGACCTTCAATTTCTATGCAGACGGCCGTCTGAGCGAACGAATCAAGCTCTACCCTGTTCGAGCCTTCTCCAATTCCGCGTTGCAAGAGGATTAATTCGCCCTGGAGCCCGCAATAATGTTGGCAATTCGCTGGTGTTTCCGGCATCTTAGCCTGGGGAAATCAAAAAGACGTGGGGTGGGAGTGAAGCCCGGTTCGAGTTTTGTGACAGTTGCGTGCCTCGCGCTCTTGGTTGCGGCGTGCGAGGGGACAGCCGCCGGCGGCGCCTGCACGACACGCCAAGATGTCGGGGCGAAAGTCACCTCATTGACCGATGCCCTGCATAAGGCGCAGAGCGTCGGCAAAATTGATGCCGCCGGCGCCGGCGCCATCGCTGCCCGCATCGTGGAGACCGGCGTAAAATACGGCCCGACGAACAAGCATCGCACCTATTGCGAGGCGCTGGACCGGATTCGCACGGACACCGGCATCTAGGTTCAGACCCACAACCGCGCACTTGCCGCGGCGGAGTTGTGCCTGCTACGACACGCGGGCAACCGTCGTGCTTCGAGGCGTATCCCCCGTGTTCCGACAGCCGAAGACGCTCCTCGCCGCCTTTCTGCTTCTGCCAGCGGCCGCTTGCGTGGATCCGAGCGATCGCGAGGACATCGCACAGTCCCCGTTGGTCACCCCGCCAATGATGAACACCCGCCCTGCCTCCTTCGACTGTGAAGACTCCGGCCGCGTCGTGGTGCGCCCGATGGGCGACGACGGTCGCGCGATAGTCTTGGCCTTCGTCAACCGCGAGGTGAACTTGAAGTCGGTCCAGGCCGATCAGGGCCAAAAATACTCGGACGGTCAGACCGTCTTTTGGATGCAGGGTGAGAAGGCCACCCTTTTGCGGGCCGGCGAAGACGAACCGGAGTCTTGCGAGAAGAAGTAGCGCCTATTCGATGGCGACGTAGACGTTGGTCAACAGTTCGGCCTCGTCAGTCTCGCTCGGGTCTGTGACGTTTTCCTCCCACGACACCGGCTTTTCCTTCAGGTTCTTTTCCTTCACATAGGCGCGCAGCCGCTCGTAGGTTGCCGCGATGGTGTTATAGGGCCCTTTGTGCGTCAGCCTGACGGCGCGTCCGGCATAGGTTTCCCCCAGTTTGACGCCGTCTTGCTCGGGAAGGGCCGCCTCCGGCTTCGCCTCCAGCGGCAAGGCCGCGTCGAACACCCAGTCGCCGCTCGGATCGTGCGAAATCGTGATGGCAAGCGGCAACCCGGCTGGCGAAAGCTGATGCGCCATGCCGTAGTTCAAGAGCTTTTGGTTTGCAGCCCCAAGCGCGGCCGAAATCGCCGCCGCATCCGAAGCCTTCGCCTTGGCGCGGGTGAGGATCACCGGTCGTGCCTCGACCGTGACGATTTCAGGCCCCTTGGTCGCGTCCGCGTCCGACGCCATCGGGATGTCGGGCGGCGTCGAACTGGCGCCGATCGCGAGGGCTGCCGCAGTGTCGGCCTTGGCCTGCGCCTGGACCAGCTGCTTGAGGTTGGCAAGCCCTGCCTCGAAATCGGCCCCGATCCAGGTGTCGAACATGAGCCCCATGTAGCGCATCAAAGGATTCGTCCCGACGTCGGTGTCCATGCTCCAGGTCACCTTCGTCCCGCCCTCAGCGGGCTCCAGGTCGAACGTTCCCGTGGCTGTCCCCTGTTCCAGGAAGTCGAGCTTCGTCTTCACCCGTGAGAACGGCGTGCTCTCGACGATCTCCTGGCTGCCTTTGCCTTCTTCCGCGCTGTCCCAGCTCAGCTTTGCGCCGACGCCCGCCGGCGGGCCTTCGAACTCGAGCTTCATGTTGGGGTCGCGCTTATACCAAGGCCCCCATTCGCGCGAGCGCGTCAGATCGTTGACCACGGCGAAGACTTGACCGGGTTGCGCGCCGATCACCGTCGAGCGCTCCACATGGACCTGTTGCGGCAGCAGGAACGCCCCCCCGACCGCCAACGCGACGATGACGACGAGACCGATGATGATGTTGCGCATCATTCAAACCCCCATGAGGCCGCCCGCCCGCGATCGGACGTCGGACCCAAGTTCACCAATCTAAGCATAACACCTTCCGCAACGGCCCGCCCGCCGGCCACACGCTCTTTTTCAGCGTCGATTGTTCCGCCTTAGTTTACGAACAAACAAGGAACATGTCAAATGAGCGGCGCGCACAATCATTATGTCCCCGTAACTTTTCTGCTGCGTGGGTTTGACGGCGCGGTTCAGAGAGGCGCTTACTTATTCATTGACCAAGGGCCTTGTGAATTTGCTCTTGGCAAGCTGCGCTTTCCTCCGGCGTGATCGTCCCGCTCCAGTCGGGCCCGAACTTGGCCTTCGCGAGCGAGATGACGTTCAAGCAATAGGTGCCTGCGCGTTGCGTGGCCCCCGAACTAGGAGCCGGGCTAGCCACGGCGACTGGCACCACCGTAATCGGCGTTGAAAGACCTTCGGATTCATCGATGGTTTCGCGCGGCACCCAGCCGCTCGCCCATTCCTGTCGGATTTGTTCCGCGCACACCGGGTCTCGTGGGTCGAGCCGCACGCGCCAGCTTTCGCCGTATGCAGCCCGCGCGAGCGCGATGAACTGCACGCAATGCGCCGACATATCGGTCGTCGTTGCGGTAAGCAATGGCGGCGTCTGGCGCTGCGTGTCGATTGTTCGCACGGCAACCACGGAGCCGACGCCGAGCAGCGCCACCCCAAGCCACACGTACATTGTGCTATTACTGCCCGCCGCTATGCCGGCCATGCGCTATCTCCCGCCGGCGCCGTCCAACCGCGCCAGTCCGATGGCAAGTGCCTGCAGCATCAGGCGATGCGGCGCCCCGCTTACACGCTTCACACGCGCCGCCGGGCGCTCTACCAACTCTCCGTCCCGTCGTACCGAGTAGATCAACGTGTTCCCGGCTTCGAGCGCATGGGCGTAGAAGTGTTTGCTCACATGCATCGAACGACGCCTGATCGCCTTTGTGATCGCGTCGATCGCTTGAACGTCGAGATAGGGCTCGCCCGCGACCGTTGCGCCCTTCAGTCGCTCGAGCTGCTCGATCACCCGGTTATCCGCCATTCGCTCGGCGTCGTAGCTCGACCGTGGGTCGCCGTCGCGTGAGCACTTTGTTTCGACAATGCGGACCTCGAACGTCTTGCCACCGATTTTCCGGACGAAGACCGCGTGCCCCTCCCCGTCTTCCGGAGGCATTTGCTGCCAACCGTCCTTCGCGTGCATCAAAGCCGTGGCCAGGTCTCCGACCTTGCCCAAACCCGACTGATCGGGGTGGTCTACGCCAAAGGGCTTGCCGCCCGCAGCTTGTGGTTCGCTCGGAACTGCCAATCGAAGCGGCGCATAGCGCGCCCAGGAAAGCCAAGCGAAAAAGCAGGTAAACAGCGCCATGACCGCAATGAGCGCGACGGTATCGAAGTGCATTTCATCCCCCCGCAACGAACGTACATCACACCTGCACCGCAGGGATGCAGCCGCCTCGAGAACACGTCTAGAAAGAGACATCTGATGCAGCCCGGACACGCTAACGAACGGGGGAACTCGCTCGTCGCTTGTTCGCCAGACGTATCGGTTCGCGTGCCGCGCGACTATCGATGAGGCTGGCCGACCGCGACCGGATCAGTTAGCGCCAGCCACAATACTGCCCCAATAACGGAGGATGCGCGGATTGAACCAGCCGCTGCGGTATTGCTCGTAGGTAATCACCGTCGGCGCGCGGCCGCGCGCGCACGGAACTCCGCGGTCGAGTTCGTTTTGGGAAAAGGAGCCTCGGGCACGGCGACACCAAGGAAACGACACAGCGGCTCCCAACCCTCCGAGACGTCGAAGTCGAGGCGTCGCGAAGCCGGCACGGTGCGCTTCACCTCGGCATTGTGGGCAGCATAGGCGCGAAGTGCGTTCGCCTTCTCCATATCTCCGCCGAATGTTTGCTCGGTGATGATGAGGTTCACCATCTCGGACCATGGGCGCATCTCGGGCGCCATTTCGCCCGCGATCCCTTCTTTGATCGTTTGCGAAAAGCTCCCCCACCACGACTCGCCTTCGCGCTCGGTGTGGATGACCTTGGCGTGCGGATAGCGCTGCGTCAGCTCGCGCCAGAAATGCGACGACGGCCAATCGACGGTGGCGTTGAACCCGTCGAACAAGGCCTCCCAATCAACTGCCTCGCCGCGCGCGGCCGTGGTCCAGAGGGCCACATGCTGCGGCCGCGGGAAGACTTCCATCATGTGGTAGCACGGCCCGAAACCCAGCTGCTCGAGTGTGGCCTTAAGCGACAGCGTCCCGGTGCGCCCAAGTCCCGTTCCGATCACCTTCAGCGCCATCGCATGCTCTCCCGACAACCGCGAGCATCTTGCCCACCCTTCCCCGCGCTTCAAGAGCGCGGGTTGCGGAAATCGACCCCCGGTTTCTCGACAAGGCGGAATCGCGTGGCCATAGTCCACGCATGTCGATTTGGGGCTGGCTCCTCCTCGGTGCGGGCACATGGGTGCTTGCCGTCATTCTCAAGGTGCTGGCCGATTTCATCGTGCAGCGCACAACCGGCGCCAATCTTCACGATTGGCTGGCCGCGACCCTGTCGGGCCTCTGGTCTTCGCTGTGCGAGCTAGGCCTCGCAGCGCTCGCGTTTTGGTATTGGAGCGCTTCGTTCGCCGACGCGCTGGTCTTGGCGCTCGGCGCTGCCTTCGCCGAGTTCGTGATTCTGCTCATCGGCGCCGCCGGCGCGAACTTTCAAAAGCCGCAGGCAAAGGCGAAGGCGGCGGCCACTTGGAACGCCTTTTTTGCCGAACGCGCAGTCGCCTTTGCCAGCCACATGGCGAGCCGCGCCTTGATGTGGCTCGGCATCGGCGGCACAGCGGGCCTTCCGGCCGTCGGTAGCGCGTTCGGACTCTTTGCCGTAACAGAAGCGATCCAGGCCTACGGTCAAGCGAAGGAGTGGGATTGGCTGAACGCGCGCATCCTGTGGTCCTATCTGCTGTTCCAGATTGTGATCATCGCGGGCCAAGTCGTTCTGTTGATCTGGTGGTGGGGGATCTGAGAGTCGTTTCAATCCGGCACAACGCGCAAAGATTGACAGAGCCTTAAGTCCTTTGCCGTTAGGCTCGGGCGTGTGCGCTTCGGAGTGACACGCATGGTGATGGACCGCCCGACTCTCCTCGCGATCTTTCTGGCCATCGTCGGCATGATCTTGGTGGCGGGCCTGCTCTTTGGCGGCACGACACCCGCCGGCGAGCACGCGCGTCCGCAATATGCGCCAGGTGACGTGCGCTACGGCTTTCAGCAAGCCGATGCCAAGAAACCGAAGCGCAAGAACAGCGCGCCGGCCAAGGACCAATTCGTGACCGACGGTTCGACCACCTCCCGTGGCAATTCCGACGCCGATGTCGGCGAAGAGTCCGCGGAACCTTCTGAAGAGACCTCCGCCGAAGAGCCGCCGCTCGACTAACCCTTAACTCGTTTCCACGACTCTCGCGCCGCTTGTTCGTCGCGAGAACGGTTCGCGCCTCGCGCGATTGCTCCGCACCAAATCCCTCGCCAATGGCGGCGTCGATCACCCGATTTCCACGAGCGAAAACGTCGGAGTTCGTTCTATGGTCCCGGCGATCGGTCAGCTCCTCCCTCCCCCAAAACAGCAGGCAGACCCGCCCATGACCCGCCTGAGCCTCCTCCTCGCTTTGTTCTCGGCCACAATCATCGCTTTGACTGCTGCCGCGCTCGCCGCCGACGATGTGATCCCGCGCAAAATCATCTTCGGAAATCCAGAGCGCAGCACGCCGCTCATCAGCCCCGACGGTTCGAAGATCGCATTTTTGGCGCCGCTGAATGGCGTGTTGAACGTTTGGGTCGGCCCCGCGAACGACATCGCGGCGGCAAAGCCCGTGACACAGGAAAAGGTACGCCCGATCCGCATCTACGCCTGGGCCGCGAACGGCACGCATCTGCTCTACGCGCAGGACCAAGGCGGCGATGAGAACTTCCACATCTACGCCGTCGACGTCGCCAAGAACACGACGAAGGACCTGACGCCATATCCGAAAACGCAAGCCGACATGATCGGCACAGTCTACGGCCGCCCCGACGAAGCGATGATCGGCCTCAACAACCGCGATGAGAAATGGCACGACGCCTGGATCATCAACGTCGTCACCGGCAAAAGCAAAATGGTGCAGAAGAACGACGGCTTCGCACGCTTCATTCCCGACAACAAGCTTGCCGTTCGCTTTGCCGCAAAGCCCACGCCCGACGGCGGCCAGGAAATCCTGCGTCTCGATGGCGCCGCATGGAAGCCGTTCACGACCATCCCCGGCGACGACTCGCTGACCACCCAGCCGCTCTTCTTCACCGGCGACGACAAGTCGCTCTACATGATCGACAGCCGCGGCCGCGATAAGAGTGCATTGACGCTCGTCGACGCCGGCGCCGGCACGCACGCCGTCGTCGGCGAGTCGCCAAAGGCCGACGTCGCCGGCATCATCGGCGACCCGGTATCGAAGAAGGTCCTGGCTTACGCCGCCGAATACGACCGCACCGAATGGACGGCGATCGATCCCGCGCTCAACGCCGACTTCACGTTTTTGAAAAGCCAAATCCCCGGCGAATGGGAGTTGCTCAGCCAAACGAAAGACAACAACCTTTGGACGCTGCGCATCGACAACGTCACCGAGCCGGTGAAGTTCGTGCTTTATGACCGCAAGGCGCGCAAGCTGACAACGCTGTTCAGCGCCCGCCCGAAACTCGAAGGTGCGCCGCTCGCGGCCATGCATGCCCGCGTGATCAAGTCGCGCGACGGCCTCGACCTCGTCTCGTACCTGACGCTGCCGAAGGACAGTGACCCGGATGGCGACGGTGTGCCCGCCAAGCCGCTGCCGATGGTGCTCAACGTGCACGGCGGTCCGTGGGGCCGTGACAGCTTCGGCTACAACGCCGAGCATCAATGGCTCGCCAATCGCGGCTACGCCGTGCTCTCCGTCAACTTCCGTGCCTCGACCGGATTCGGCAAAGCCTTTGTCAACGCCGGCGACCGGGAATGGGCCGGCAAGATGCACGACGACCTGATCGACGCCGTCAATTGGGCGGTCGCGAACAAGATCGCCAACAAGGACAAGGTCACGATCTATGGCGGCTCGTACGGCGGCTACGCGACGCTGGTGGGCCTCACCTTCACGCCCACGACCTTCGCCTGCGGCGTCGACATCGTCGGCCCGTCGAACCTGACGACGCTGTTGAACAGCATCCCGGCCTATTGGACGGCATTCCTCGACAACCTCAAGCGCCGCGTCGGCAATCCGACGACACCCGATGGTCAGAAACTCTTGAAGGACCGCTCGCCGCTCTTCCGTGCCGACAAGATCGAACGTCCGTTGCTCATCGCCCAAGGCGCCAACGACCCGCGCGTCAAGCAAGCCGAGTCCGATCAGATCGTGAGCGCAATGACGCAAAAGAAGCTCCCGGTCACCTACGTGCTCTACAAGGACGAGGGCCACGGCTTCGCACGTCCCGAGAACCGCACGTCGTTCTATGCGATCTCGGAAGCCTTCCTGTCGAAATGCCTGGGCGGCCGCTTCGAACCGATCGGCCAGGACTTCGAAGGCTCTTCGGTCGCCGTCCCCACCGGCGCCGAACATGGCTCCGGGCTGAAGGAGGCGCTTGGCGCGCGCTGAAGCGCGGGGGCATGCGAGGGCGAATTGTCGCGCGGTCGACGCGCGGTCGACATAGCAGATGGCGACCGCGGAGTCGGCAGGAGCATGGCGGGTGAGGATTCGGGCCTTCGTCATCTTCATCTCCACCCGGCAGGCTCAAAAAAATCCTATCCGTTATATCCGTTCGAACGGCGGATTTGCGCCAAATCATCCGTTCGGAATCCGTTCGGTATCCGTTGCAAACAACACTTCATCCGTTCGCGCGGCCATTCACTTTCATTACCTCGGGCTGGTCGTTTTCGGTCATAATTCATACTTATGAACGGCGTGCCAAGGTTCAAGGCCCCTTCGATCACTTGATCGAGTCGATCAATCTTGATCGCCGCGGCAGCCGGGCGTATCGGCGTTCGCGCAGCTCGAAAGCATGGCCGATGAACGCCGCCCTGCCGCTTGCCGACCTCGATCAAATCCTGCGCGCCCTGGAGAAGCAGATCGCTTTCTGCCGCGGCGCCGGCGCGCCGTTCACGGCCAATGTGCTTGAAGTCGTGCGCGAGAACCTGACCGGCGGCGGCGCGTTGGCGCCGCTCGTGGTGCCCTGGCGCGGCAACCCGCTCGGCGACGCGTTGGCGCTGCGCATTGCCGGCGCATTGCATTTGATGGTGCGAACGAACCGCGCGTCCGGCCTTGCGCGCTACTATCCAGGCCATGGCGGCGCTGCCTGGGACAGCGCCCAAGTCGCGCGCGAAGTCGACGCTGCGGTGACTGCCAACGCAACCTTCATTCGCGAGGTGCTCGCGAGCCCGCCGCAGACGAACGAAACCGGCCGCTCGGCCGTGTTGATGCCCGGCTATGCGCAGATCGCGCGCCACACCGGATTGCCGCTCGATGTGCTGGAACTCGGGGCCAGCGCAGGACTGAACTTGCTGTGGAACCGCTACGCCTATCGCTACGGCGATCGCTTCGTCGGCGACGCCGATGCGCCGCTCACCATTAGCGCGGAATGGCGCGGGCCTTGGTGCGGCGTTGAGCACCTGCCGCGCGTCGCTGCGCGCCACGGCTGCGATCAGGCGCCGATCGACCTTCATGTCGAGGGCGCCGCCGATCGCCTGATCGCCTATGTGTGGCCCGAGCAAACCGAACGGCTCGCCCGCCTTCAGGCGGCGATCGCGCTGGCGCAGCGCGAAAAACCTGCGGTCCAAAGGATCGATGCCGCCGATTGGCTTGACCAACGCCTCGCCAAGCCGCCGCAGGGCGTCGCGACGGTCGTCGCCCACACGATCGTGTCGCAATATTTTTCGACGGAAACCCGCACGCGCGTCCGCGCCACCCTCGACGACGCCGGCGCACGGGCAACCGCCACCGCCCCGCTAGCCTGGCTTTCGTTCGAGCAATACGCGGTGGATCAATTGCCCGAATTGCGCTTGACGCAGTGGCCCGGCGGCGAAACCTGCACCATCGCCCGCGCCCACCCTCACGGCGCCTGGATCGAGTGGCTCGCCGCCTGAGGCGGTCGAACGATCCGTCGCTACGATCGCCGTGATGGTGGATGTCAACGATGGGCTCCGACGCTCGGTGCCGCGCGGCCGAACACCGACGCCTGCTTTGGCCAGCACATCATGGAGCTGAAGCCGACTTTGGAATCTGAGCAGGTTTGCCTGTTTCAAACCCGCACCGAGTTCATCCCGTAAGCCGCTACGCTGCTGCCACTTCGCGGCGGCGAAACGCTGGTTGGTCGGCAACCGGTCCGATAGTGTCCCTGACCATGATCGGGAGGTGCGCATGGTTTCTGGGTCCTGTCATTGCGGTGCCGTTCGCTTCGAGGTCGACGAGGCGCCCGCCGAAATCACCGATTGCAGCTGTTCGATCTGCCGCCGCACGGGCGCGCTCATGGCGTACTATTCGCCCAAGCGCGTGCGCTTCACGCCGTCATCGCCCGCCACTGACGTCTATATGTGGGGCGACAAGGTGATCGAATTCCACCGCTGCAAGGTTTGCGGCTGTTTCACGCACTGGAGCGCCGTGGACAAGACGTACGACCGCATGGGCGTCAACACGCGCATGATGGACCCCGCCGCTCGCGCACGAGCCCGCGTCCGCCGCTTCGACGGCGCCGACACGTGGAAATTCCTCGACGAATAGCCTGCGCCCCGTAGCCGCCAAGCTGCTGCCAAATCCAGGCGATGCCCGTGCTATGTCGACCGGCGGGCCTCCCGAACCTATACTCGCGCCCATGCCCCCCTTCCGTCCGAAGAGCGGCCTTGCCGAAGC
>Ga0187892_10008446_pt1 | contig 14095 bp, 9 predicted proteins | sample MA1701073metaG_FD_139345 | JGI IMG/M metagenome (GOLD analysis project Ga0187892, IMG submission 139345) | Bio-ooze microbial communities from a basaltic lava cave in the Kipuka Kanohina Cave System on the Island of Hawaii, USA - MA170107-3 metaG ...
ATGAACCCCAATATTGATAGGGCTTTCACCAAAACAGTCCACGATGTCGTGAGACCTTTTGCCAATTAAGGAGTCCACGATGTCGTGAGACTTTTTAGTCCACGATGTCGTGAGACCTGACAAGTACCTATTTGGAAATGACCTGCTCAACATTGTGGAGCGCCTGATCCAGCCGCGCGAGCAATTCAAGCAGTTGGCGCGCGGCTTCTTCCGGCGCTGTAGCTGAACCAGTCCCACCAAACAAACGATGTGTCGTTTGTTGTGTCTGCTCGACGGCGCGGAAGAGCAATAACACCTGTACCTGTTTGGTTGACTCTGCGGGCGAACGCGAATTCGGCGGCGCAGTACGCTCGCCCGCTAGCGCACGCAGAACCGGTTCCAGCAGCGCACGGAGCCGCCGACTTTGCGCGGTCAACCGCGCGACGTGATTGGCGCTCATCTCTGTAATGCGTTGCTGTGCCGCAGGTGACAACTCGCTCTCTGCCGCATAACGATCCAGCAGGCGACGCAAGGCCCACACCTCTGACAACGCCGCCGATGATTCGGAAATGACTTCATTGGAAAGCTGCGCGATTTTCCGATCAATGGCTTGGTTCTCATCGGCACGGCTCGCGCTTCCGAGTTCCGCAAAGTATTTCATCAGCCGTTGCTCAAACACATTTTTTGTCGCTGCGCCGGATGTGGTTGTCTTCACTGCTTCAGTGACGGGCGCTGATTGTGCAACGCGCGCTGGCTGTTTCAGCGCCGCCTGCCGCGCAGCCTCTTCAACCGTCTGAATCTGTATTGTTACCAGCGGGATGTCGCGCAACGCTGCCGCCAGTTGCTGTTTGCGTTCTGTTGTCTCGACCAGCCCGCGCACCAGAATCTGTCTGGCCATCTGTCCTGCCATCTGTCCTGCCATCTGTCCTGCCAGCTGGCCTGATGGATCAGGCATGACCTCAATCTGCTCTCCCAGATCCGCCTGCGCCTGGTGCAGCGCGTAGCGCGCAGCGACTTCCGCGTCCTGCAAGGCCGCTTCAGTAGGCAACGGATTGGTCGAGGGTGACGGCGACGGTGAGACGAGAGCCGCAACCCGCAATGGCAAAGCTGTGGGTGAAGTTGACGCCAAAACTGCTGGCACGGGCGTCGGTGCAAGATCGGCGAAGACCGTCAGTGCTTTGAGAGGCAACACTTCATAAGCCGTCTCGCTCAGTTCGTATTCGCGGATTTCGTTTTCGACCTGCACCTTGAAGTGTTGCGCGACGGCGTGCCAGTCGGCGCGGCGCACGATAAGCGACGCTTCAATGATCGCATTCACGGCATACGGTTCCAGCGTTAAGGTCGTTAGCTTCAAACCGTCTTTCGCCTTGCTTCCCGGCAACGCCAGTTCCGTGATGGTTTCGGATTTTGACCGGATGGTTTTGCGCCACTCGGCAAAAGCGGCGGCAGAAAGAGGGCGCTGCAAATCCAGATGGTTCGCCGCCAGGACGGCTTCGATTTCAGCGATCAACGGCGGCGCAGCTTTCTCATTCGCCCGGCTGGAATGAATAAATCGCCATCCCTGACCGTCAGCAACGCGCTGCCGGAATTGGTTTTTCCCCAACTCTCTCCAACTCTCCCACGTGACCGTCTCATTCGCGCCCGTACGTTTCACTTGAATCCGCCGATAGACGACTGGTTCGGCGACCTGGATTATTTGCGCGGCCTCAGACCGCGTTGCGCGCTGCAGCAGTTCCTCGGCTGACACCACTCGCAGATGTTCGGAAGAGAGCAACCAGAAGGCGAATCCAGCCACGACCAGCGCCATTGTCGCGGCCACTGACCAGCGCAGCAGCATCGGTTGCTTTGACAACGCTTGAAACCATCTGCGTAAGCGGACAGACAAGCCGATTCCGTCTCCCTGGTGTAAGCGCAGTTCCGCTTCAACTGGCAATGCTTCCAGCGTCTCAGTCAGCCGATTCGAAACACCACGCCAGACTTCCTCAAAGGGCGGCAAATCGCTCTGCCGTTGTGGTTGCGTCGCCTTAACATAGCTCTCAATATCGCGTTCCAGTTCGGTCAACCGCACGCGCAACCGCCAGTCACCAGCCAGCAGTTGGCGGATTTCTTCCAGCCGTTCCGGCGCCAGTTCGCCATCCAGGTACGCCAGCAATTCACCGTCGTCGGGTGAATCCGGTTTTATGGCGCGTTCCTTTTTTTTCCAAAATTTCTTCATATGCTTGTCTGAAGTGTCGCAGTGCCCGCGCCATCAGTGACCCGATGGTGTTCGGATTGAGGCTGAGCGCTGCGGCGACTTCTCGATAAGATAGTCCGTTGGAGCGGAGTTCGAGACATTCCTGTTCTTTGGGCGACAACCGGGCGCGAGCCTGATTGGCGCACTGCTGCAATTCTTTTTCCAGCAACAGGTCTTCCGGCGTGCGGGGCGGCGCAAACGCCAGGACATTGCTTTGCGACGTTCCCTGCGCGCCCTGGGCATACGCTTCACGCACGCCCTGATGGCGTATCCGGTCAAAGGCCAGATTGCGCGCCAGCCGAAAGAGCAGCGCGCGATCATGCCGGCGAATCTCGCCGGCCTGCGCGAGCTGATAAAAGCGCAGAAAGCTTTCCTGCACGACTTCCAACGCGTCGTCTTTGTTTCCCAGCAAAGCATAGGCATACCGGTACAACTCCGCATACTCCTCGCGGCAAAATTGCTCGATTCTGGTCTCGTTAATCTGCATCGCGGTCTGCCGGTCTGATTGGATTTTTTGCCTACATGATAAATGACGTTTGGGGAGCATTTTTAGTGCAGAGGGGAATACAAATTTGCAGATACCGGCGGATTTTGTAGCTGAGGCGATTTCCGGTGCAGTGTAGCGTTCATTTTCCAGGCAGCGCCGCCCGGCAGGCGCGGCGCAGATACTCTTCGTATTCCCACTGACCGCTCGCGCCCGCCTGGCGCGCAATCACCAGCTTCAAACTCGGCACGAAGGCCAGCAACTGGCCGCCGGAGCCTGGCTTGTAACGCGCGTCGGCGGGAATGTCCACGCCTTCTCCCACCTGTCATCGCTCCTCGGCTTGAGCGCTTCGGGAGTAATGCCGGAGTGTGATTGAGCAACGTGCATAATGAACAGCCCCTCCGCCGCAGCCGCCTATTTGCCCAGGCTCCTGAAGCGCTCGTGCGGGAGTATGATGAACAGCCCTTCCGCCTCGGCGAACGGCTCGCCACCGGCACCCAGCAGCCGTCCGCGCGTGGCGACTTTCCGGCCATCGGTGTGCTCCACCCAGGCTTCCAGTGTGGCCAGTGTGCCGAGCGGGAGCAGCCGCCGAAACTCGATGGTCAGTCGCGCCGCCACCACTGAGTGGCCAGCCAGCCAGGCCGCGCAGCCTGTGGCTTCATCGAGCACTGCCGCGATGCTGCCGCCATGAGCGTGACCGGGCGGCCCTTCGGCTCCTGGCCCAAACCACACCTTTCCGACCAATGCGTCGTCCTGGTCGCGCCGAAAATACCGCACGCGCAGGCGGTCGCCGGCCGGCTCACCCGACACAAAAGACCTGAGCGTGCCGACCGCCAGCAGCGGGTTCACCGGGCTCCAGCCAGGCTCGGTCTCATCCGCCGACGCGCTGAGCAACTGTTGCAGTTCATCTTTCATGGCAGTCAGTGATGTTTCAACCGGAGACTTTAGGCTCCCGGTACCAGCGTGGCCCGGAGAGGTATTCTTTATCGGTCGGCTTGAGCAGCGTGAGCGAGCGCTTGGGATCGATATGAGAGCAGGCCACGTGAATCGCGCTGATCAAAGCCACGGGGGCCACATACGAAGTGAGAAACGATGGGTTGACGACGGAAGTGACCAGATGGGTGTCGCAGTAACGCGCGATGGGTGTCGTGTCGCTGTCGGTGATTCCGAAGGTGGCGACACCCTTTTTGCTGGCCTGCTGCACGGCCTCGACGGTGACCCTCAGACACTGGCCGAAGCTGATGGCGATCAGCAAATCTTTGGCGGTCAAAACCTTGACCTTGTGTTGCAGTTTTCCTTCGCTCCCATTCAGCGCTTCAGCGTCTAATCCCTGCGCTACCAGGCCGTAAGTGAAGTATTCAGCTAACGAGGCGGCAAAGTCCATGCCGACAATCAGAATGCGCCGGGAGCGGTGGATGAGTTTGGCCACCTCGATGACCCGGTTGCGATCCAGGCCGGTTCTCAGCGCGTTGAGATTATCAAGCGCCTTGTCCAGGCTGCGATCAATATGGTCAGCGACGCCGCGTTTCTCCCGGGTCGCCGCCTTGAGCGCCGTATAGGGTGTGATCCGCGTCATGAGGTGCTGTCTGAGGTCCACGCTGAAATCGGCGAAACCTTTGTAACCTAGGGACTGGACAGTCCGCACCACCGTGGCCGCATCGACATTGTAGCGTTTGGCCAACTCGCGCGAGGAAAGAAAGCAGGTCTCTTCGCAGTTTTCGAGAATGGCGCGGATCAACTGCTGGCGATGCGGCCCGAGCCGGGATTGCGCTTCGGCGAAGCGGGACTCCAGCGCCGTGGGCGCAGCCTTCGCGCCATTCCGTTCGATATCAGACTGTGCCTTCTTGCGTGCTCCGGATTTACTCATGCTTGTCCCCTCGCTCAGCTTTTTCGTTCGATCCGCTCAACCGTCTCGGTACAGATCTCAATATAGTCGAGGTCAACCGCGAACCCAAGCCCCGGACCAGGCGGTACTTCCGCCGTGCCGTCGGCGGCCACGCTCACCTCGGGGACGATCACGTCGCGCTCGAAGTAACGGGAGCTGGCCGAGATGTCACCAGGCAGCGTGAACCCCGGCAAGCTGGCCAGCGCCAGATTATGCGCGCGGCCCACGCCTGATTCCAGCATGCCGCCGCACCACACCGGAACGCCTTGCGCGTAACACAGGTCGTGAATGGCCAGGGCCTGTGAGTACCCGCCGACGCGACCGATCTTGATGTTGATCAAACGGCAACTGCCGAGGCGCAGGGCATGCTCGGCTCGCCGCGGACTCGTGATGCTTTCGTCCAGGCAGATCGGTGTTTTCAACTCAGCCTGCAACGTCGCGTGGTCGAGCAGATCATCGTGATCGAGCGGCTGTTCGATCATCAACAGGTTGAACGCATCCAACGCCTTCAGGCGATCCAGGTCCTTCAGCGTGTAGGCTGAGTTGGCGTCGACCGAAAGCAAAATGTCCGGATGGCGCCGCCGCGCTTCCGCGACAACATCCACATCCCAGCCAGGCTTGATCTTGAGCTTGATGCGCTGATAACCCAGGGCCAGGTACCGATCCACACGCTCGAGCAACGCGGCGAGCGTGGGCTGGATGCCGAGGCTCACGCCGACCGGCGCGCGCGCGCGTGTCCCTTCAATCAGCCCGGAGAGAGACTGCTTCCGCATCTGCCCGATCAAGTCCAGCCAGGCCAACTCAAGCCCCGCCTTGGCCATATTGTGTCCCTTGAACGGAGCGAAGCGCGCCGCCAGCTCATCGAGGCCCGCAACCGGCTCGGCCAGCAAGGCCGGCGCCAGGTAATCGCGGATGACGTGCGAGGCCGTGCCGACGGTCTCGTAGCTGTAGTGTGGCTCTTCGAACGCGACGACTTCGCCCCAGCCGCTGAGGCCGTGGCCCGCGACACTGACCAGGAAAACGAGCCGCGAGTGGACGCGTCCGAAGCTCGTCTCGAAGGCTTCTTTCAGTGGCAAACGGATAAGCCGGATATCCACGCTGTCCACACTGACTGGCTGGACTGAGTGGCCGGTCATAATCCGCCGGCGATGATCAACGGTGTTAAGTAGGTTTCGCATAGCGGGCGCAACATAGCATACCGCCATGGCGGAGGCAAGACGTCAGCGCAACATCTGTTGCTCTATTGACTATGCGCAACGCCTGGTGTATACCACGGCCATCGCCGTGGAGCCTGCGGGCTCACGCGCATGATCGTGATCCAAACTTTCAATCCGAACTGTCAACCTGTTGCCTTAAGAAGTCACTGGAGGTGAACCATGAAATCGTCTTCCACATTAAGCAAAATCCTGACATGCGGTTGTCTGCTGGCGGTGTTAATGCTGCTGGCCACGCCCTCCTTGTTCGCTCAGGCGGTCTCCGCCCGGCTGGAAGGGATAGTGAGTGATACGGGGCAGGCCCTGGTTCGAGGCGCCTCGGTCGTGGCCACGAACATCGCCACCAACATCGCCCACGAAACCACCACCAACGAGACGGGACGCTACGTCTTTGTCACTTTGACGCCAGGCAGCTATACCATCAAGGTATCCATGAGCGGCTTCAAGCAAACCCTTCGGGAAGGAATCGTGTTGCAGGTGCGCGACGCGGTCACCATCAACTTCACCCTCCAACCGGGCGAGGTCAACGAAACTGTTTCGGTCACGGCCGAGGCGCCGTTGCTGGATCAAACCACGTCCAAGCTGGGAGCGGTGGTCGAGAATCGCCAGGCGTTGGAGCTTCCGCTTCAGGACCGCAACGCCCTGATGCTTTACTATCTCGTGCCCGGCGTGAATCCCGTGTTTCGCATGGTCGGCCAACAGCAAACCGGTGGCGTGGATGGACTGGCGCCGCATACCGGCAACACCAAGGTTGAAGGAGTCTTCTCCAGTTGGACCAGCTTCGACAACTCGCCAGCCGACATCGGAATCAGCATCCCGCAGGAGGCCGTCGGCGAATATCGCGTGACCACCTCCGGCGCCACCGCCGATACCGGACGCGGGTCGGGCGCCCAGGTCTCGATCTCACTCAAATCCGGCACGAACAAGTTTCACGGGTCGTTGTTCGAGTTCAACCGCAACGAGGCTTTCAACGCGAACAGTTTTTTCAATAATCGGGCCGGTGTTCGGCGTCCGCCTTACCGGCGCAACCAGTTCGGCGGCAGCCTCGGTGGACCGATTATCAAAAACCGCGCCTTCTTCTTCTTCACCATGGAGTTTGACCGCCTCAGAACATTTTCCGAGCAAAACCACTTGGTCTACACGCAGACTTTGCGCGACGGTGTTTTTCGCCACAACACGCAAGGCCCCAACCTGACGTCAAGCGTTGATGCCCAGGGCAATCCACGCGTGCCGTTTGCGACGATCAACCTCCTGACGGTGGATCCAACGCGCCTGGGCAAAGACACCTTCTTCCTGCCGAAGCTCCTGGCGGTTATGCCTCCCCCAAACAACTTCGATATCGGGGATGGTTTCAATCTGGCCGGCCACCGCTTTATCGCGCCGGTCAACCAGCCGACCAACCAATGGTTGTTCAAGATCGACTATAAGCTGTCGGAGCGCCACCAGCTCGCGGTCTCCGCCGAGAGATCCTTGCAGACGTTTCCCTTTCTCTTTCTCGTCACCAACAAGCCGATGGAGATCCTCAGCTTCTATAAGCGCGGCGCGCAGGCGCGTCTGGTCTCGACCTTTTCGACGCGGCTGATCAACGAACTGAGCGTCGGCGGCAACCTGGGCCGGTTTAAGGCCGATCTGCAGACAGGGCAGGAAACGCCGAACGGCGCGATTTTATTGAACGGCCTGGGGACCAACAACGCCACTCACGGCAACCTCTTCGATGTTGGTCGCGGACTACAGCGTAATCCCAATGTCAACCTGGGTTTCTCCGACAACCTGACCTGGATCAAGGGAAATCACACGCTCGGTTTCGGCGGCGAGATGTGGTTCGAAACGCTGAATATCAATTCCGGCGCTGGCGCCTGGCCTACTATTACGACCAGCGCCGGCATCAATCCGGCCAATGTTCCGGCGATGCCCGGACTCAACAGTAATGATCGCGCTCTCGCCCAGCAACTGACCAATGACTTGACCGGCACGATCGGCAGCATCAGCCAGAGCTTTTTCCTCAACAATAAAACCGGCTTCACAGCGAACGAGCCGAACTACAACCCCGCACACGTTGTGGAATCCTCGCTCTACGTGCAGGACCTCTGGAAAGTCAGACGGAACTTGTCGTTGGAACTGGGGTTGCGCTACGAGCTGCTGCCGTGGGCGCGCATGGCGAACGGAGTCTATATTCAGCCGGTGGGCGGTGTGGACGGCGCGCTCGGCATCAATGGACCGGCGAGGCAGCCGACCCGTTTTGGATTGACTGAAGACGGCCGCGCCCTCATCCGGACTGACAAGAATAACTTTGGGCCGCGTGTAGGTTTCTCGTGGGATCCCTTCGGCAAAGGCAATACGACCATCAGCGGTTCCTACCGGATCGCTTATGATCGCTTCATGCTCGCCACGCAACTGTTGATCTCGTCGGCAAGCTTTGGAAAGAACACCTCGGCCACGCTCACTCCGTTCACGCGACTGTCGAATCCAAACCTGTATACCACGATCCTTCCGTTTCCGGTTCCGGCGGCCTTCGCCCCGAAGGACTTCGACCGGATTGGCCGCGCCTACGTGGCGGAGCCTGACCTCGCGACGCCCTATGTGCAGAGCTGGTCTTTGCGCATCGCCCATCAGATGTTCGGCCACTGGAAAGTCGAGGCGGCCTACGTCGGCAACCACGCCGTCGGCCAGCCGCAGGCGATCAACCTGAACCAGATTGAAATGCGCGCGAATGGTTTTCTCGACGCTTTCAAAATCGCGCAGCGCAATGTAGCCCGAAACAACAATCCGGTTGTGGGCGAGAGCCTGGGCAATTTGACGGCGCTCTTTGCTTTGTTGGGGACCTCGCAAAACGTCAACATTAGCCAGGGGCAGGCGGCGGCGGTGGCCAACTTTCTCGACACCTTCGCTCCGCAGAACGGAAGGAGAGGCGATCTCATCAGACGAGCCGGGCTGCCAGAGAACTTCTTCCGCTTCAATCCGCAGGTGGGCGACTTGAATGTGGTCGGCAACAGTGGGCATTCCACCTACAATGCGCTCAAACTCACGGTTGCCCGTCGCCTGTCGAGTGGTCTTTCGCTGCAAGGCAGCTACACGTTCAGCAAAAACTTCACCAATTTTATCCCGGGGCAACTCCTCACCGCCGACTACCGCGATAACGCGAACCAGAAGCTCGATAAAGCGCTCTCGCCGTTTGACGCCGCGCATACCGTGATCGCCAGTTGGCTCTTCGAACTGCCTGTCGGCCGTGGTAAGCGGTTCCTGAACGGCGCCCCGAAACTGATCGATGGAATACTGGGCGGGTGGCAGATCAACGGGATCTACAATTGGGTGACTGGCCGGCCGCTCTTTATCACGACCGGGCGCGCCAACCTTTCCTTTGCGGCCAGCACGCCCAACTTCAGCGGCAAGCCATTCGATCTCTCGAAGCCGTTCGACAATGGGACCAGCATTACTACCCTCACACCTGAGCAGAAAGCGCAATTCAGTAATCCGGGCGCCGGAGAAGCGGGAGGGTTACCCAAATTTTCCTTCCGCAGTCCGGGATTCACGAATCTCGACATGGGCCTGTTCAAGAGCTTCCGTCCAATCGCGAGCCACGAGCAACTGCGGGTCCAGTTTCGGCTGGAGCTTTTCAATGTCCTGAACCACGTCAACTTTCTCAATCCGGATACCAACATCAACAGCCCGAGCTTCGGTGTGATCACGAGTAGCTTTCCGGGCCGGATCGGCCAGGTGGCGCTGAAGGTCATCTTCTAAAAGATATTTTCCTGTCCCCCATTTTCCTGTCTCAGGCCGCGGCTGACAGGAAAATGGAGGGACAGGAAAATCATTCGCGCCTGTCGTGGCGCGAGAGCTGCGAAATGAATGCAACAAGTGTCGCTCTGTTGACTTGATGCAACAAGTGATGTATACACCTGCCACCGTTATTGAAAGATCACATCAGATATCACGAATGTAAAGCTAGCGACTCTTTGGACAAGCTGATGCTGGGATGATTCAGGCGTCTTGCCGAAGCCAGGGGCAGGTCGAGAGCCATTGTTGTTTCCCAAGCTCGCGTGGTCTCCACTTGCGCTCCCGGCTTTTTCTCGCGACGGCGCGGTAAGCCGCCGCGACGGCTTTTGTAAACACACTCATCCCAGATGGAGGTATGCGAAATGAAACCGATTAGTTTGACTCTTGGGAGTCGGATCACTTTGGTGTTTTTGTGTTTGCTGGCGGCCGCTCCGGCGCTGGCGCAAACGGCCAACACCGGCGCGTTGACCGGCGCCGTCACCGATCAGAACGGAGCAGCCCTGGCGGGAGTCCAGGTCAAGGTAACCAACGAAGCGACGGGAGAGGCGCGCACGGTCGTCTCACAGTCGAACGGGAGCTATTTTGCGCCGCTGCTCTTGCCCGGTCCCTACCGCGTGGAGTTTTCCAAGGCTGGCTTCAAGGTGGCGGAAAAGAAGGGGCTGCCGATCAACGTCACCGAGACCGCCAGGTTCGATGTCCAGCTTGTAGTAGGGGGAGTGCAGGAGACGATAACGGTCACCAACGAGGCCGCCTTGCTGCAAACTGAATCGAGCGCTCTGGGGCGAGTCGCGGATCAAGTGGTGGTCAGCAATCTGCCGCTGGTAACGCGCAACTACACTCAGATCGTCACCCTTTCGCCCGGAGTCGCCGCGGGTGTAACCGACGCCACCGAACTCGGTCGGGGGAGTGGCGGAGAGTCCGGAGGAAATTTCCGCACACACGGAGCCTTTGGCAGAGACAACAACTTCCAGATGAATGGACTGCCGATTAATGATCTTCAGGCGAGCGGGAACTTTAGCGGGGGCGTGGCTGTTCCCAATCCGGATGCGATTCAGGAATTTAAAGTACAAACGGGACAGTACGACGCCGTCTACGGACGGAACGCCGGGGCCAACGTCAACGTCGTGACCAAAAGCGGCGGCAACGAGTTTCACGGCAATGCGTTCGAATTCCTCCGCAACGATGCGCTCAATGCCAACAACTTCTTCCGGAACCGCGCCGGCCAGCCTCGGGGCGTTCTGAAGCAAAACCAGTTCGGTTTCACTCTTGGGGGACCAATCAAACAGGATAAGCTGCAGTTTTTCGGCTCATACCAAGGCACGCGCCAGACCAATGGGGTAACTGGAGGTACGGCGGTCAACATCACGACTCCAGCTCTCACAAACGACCGTTCGCGGGCCGCGTTGGGCGCGCTTTTTGGGGGGCTGACTGGATTTGCTGGCGGTGTGGCGGTTGCTCCCGATGGCTCCAACATCAGCCCTCAGGCGCTCGCAGTGATGAACCTCAAACTCCCGAACGGGCAGTTCGTGATTCCCACGCCGCAGACTGTCGCCCCTCTGACGCCATCAAATTTCCTCACGCGAGGGTTTTCCGCCCTCAGCGTCCCGGGTACCTTCGACGAAGACCAGTTCATGGTGAATCTGGACTTCCTGCACACGGATAACAGCAAATTCGCGGGGCGCTTCTTCACGGCCGACAGCGACCTCCTCCTGCCGATACCGGGATCGCAGGGTTTCGGGCCAAGTATCCCAGGGTTTCCGGTCCTGAACCCCAACAAATTCCGAAATCTGTCGGCGAGTCACGTCTACACATTCAGCCCAACCGTGGTGAACCAGTTAGACTTCGGGTTCCATCGGACAGACGTCAGCAGGCTGCAGCAGGAGCTCTTCCAATTTTCGGATATAGGAGTTACGGCGCCACGAACAGCCAACCTGTTTCCAGTGATCGGTATTGCCGGTCAAGTGGCTACCGGTGGAAATGGGCAGGACGTGCGGATCGTTCAAAACCATTACACTATCCAGGACTCCCTCACCTATGTTCGCGGGCGGCACACGTTCCGCTTCGGCGGCGGCATCACGCGTTCAAAGCTCGACATAAAAGATTTCAGTTTTCTCGGCGGGATGTTCTTTTTGACCTGGCCCGACTTTTTGCTGGGACTGCCGGGCGGGGCGCCGCCTGCCGGTAACGGCACGCCGTTTAGCCATATCTTCGCGGCGGTTGACGCCCCCGGCGATCTTGATCGGTCGTGGCGAATCTGGGATGGGAATGCATACATCCAGGACGATATAAAACTGACTTCGTCGCTGAGCGTAAATCTCGGCCTGCGTTACGAACGGATTGGACAACTGGCCGACACTGGTGGACGGAACGGCGGGTTCGATATCGCCGCGGCAAATCCTAATCCTCCGGCCGGAGGCTCGCTCGCGGGTTTTCTCGTCTCGGAGAATTTTCCCGGCGCCGTTCCGGCCGGCGTGACGCAGTTAGATAACCGTTTCGGCGTTCTCGGTAAGGGGCAGAACAACTTCGGCCCCCGCGTCGGCTTAGCCTGGAAGGCGCCGAATTCCTTCCTGCCGTTTACCGAACGGATGGTTATACGCGGCGGATACGGGATTTATCAGTCGCGCGCGACCGGGCAACCGTTTCTTCAACTGGTTGCGGGACAGCCCTTTGCGAGGGTTCGTTCAACGGCATTCCCAAATACCGGCGCTATTAGTTTCGCCAATCCGTTTGGGCCGAACTTCACTCCGCCCCAATTCACCCCCTACTCGCCAACGACCCTGCTAAGTATAAGTCTTGTTGATCCGGATTATCGGCCGCCGGTCACGCAGCAGTACAGCCTGAACCTTCAGACAGACCTGGGGAAAAACTTCCTGCTGGAAGTCGGCTATGCGGGTACGCGCGGTACCCATCTGATCTATGCGCATTCGCTCAACCAGGCGCGGCTGGCCAGTCCCTCCAATCCGATCCGGGGAGTGACGACCAACACCGCGGCGAATGCCGCGCTGCGCGTCCCCATTCTCGGCTTTACTCCGGGCGGACTCAGCGACATAGATTCATCAGGAAACTCCCGGTACCACGCCCTGGAAGCCAGTGTCACGAAACGGCTCTCGAAGGGGCTGCAGTTCCTGGCCGCTTATACTTTCGCCCGCGCCTACAATGACGCATTTGTCACTGATGCCAGTGGGTTCGGGTTTTCCGGAAATCAGAATGACCGCCGCGCCAATTATGGCCGCGACGTCTTCTCCAACCGCGAGCATCGGTTCGTGTTTAGCTATGTTTATAACCTGCCCAGCCCGAAGCGGTTTAATGCCGTTGTCGATAATCTGCTCGGCGGCTGGTCGGTAGCGGGTGTGACCACGATCCAGTCGGGCCTGCCTTTGAGCCTTTTCGGTACCAACGCGAACAACGCCTTTGGCATTACGGGTGACCGCGTACAAATAGCTCCCGGCTGTACGCATGCCGATCTGGTTACTTCCGGCTCGGTGACTAGCAGGCTGGGCGGGACGAGCGGTGGTTCGGGTTATTTCAACACCAACTGCATCGCCCGCGTCAATCCTAACGCTCCACTCACTCCGGGCCTGCAAACCAACCCTGCGGCTTGGCCGCTGATAGAACCCGGCGGAGGCTCCAATTTTGGCAATAGTGGTGTGGGCATAGTCACCGGCCCAAGCCAGAACAACTCCGACATCGCGATCATCAAGCGGACACCCATCGGTTTTTTGGGTGAAGGCGGCAACATCGAGTTCCGCACTGAGCTTTTCAACGCCTTCAATACAACGCAGTTCGCCAACCCGGCCAGCAGCGTTGCGTTCCCGTCGTTTGGCACGATTACGGCCACCGCGGTGAACGCTCGGATCATCCAGTTCGGGTTGAAGCTGAACTTCTAAAGGTTGGTACAGTACCGCGCGCGACTGCTGCGCGGCTGTCTCATCAGTCAGCCGCTTGCTTACGCGCGCGGTACTGTAGCGGCGTTCTGTGGCGGCGGGTCTCAATAGACCCGTCCGATTCCACATGCTGACCGGTTTTCTCTTCAATCCGCGGCGGGTCTGTTTAGCTTGTCATTACCTAAATCTTTTCATTTGCGCGCGCTTTCTTCCGCCGCGTAGCGGCCTGATGAATTTAGCCGTGGGTTTCAACCCACGGTTACGGGCCAAATATTTCCCCCGTCGCGTAGCGACGATTGAACCAACCGGGGAGGCAGAAAAATGGCAAACACCTACGCGGCGCTCTATTACCACGTCGTCTTGAGCACGAACAATTGCGTGGCGTACATCAAGCCGGAGATCGAATCGTGCGTCTCCCGCTTACCTCGGCGGCGTGGCGGGCGCCGCACAAGCTGACGGCGTTGCAAGCGCGGGTTCAATCGTCGCTGACGCGACGGGGTGATGAATGATCGCGCCGATCCGTGGGTTGAAACCCACAATGATAAAGTCACAAATGTACATTACTTGAGGTTTGACATCGTCAAGCCCCTCGTCCGCCTCCGAGCGAAGCGGCAAGCAGAGGCTCTTTGAAAGATTGGCTCC
>Ga0187892_10008447_pt1 | contig 14092 bp, 15 predicted proteins | sample MA1701073metaG_FD_139345 | JGI IMG/M metagenome (GOLD analysis project Ga0187892, IMG submission 139345) | Bio-ooze microbial communities from a basaltic lava cave in the Kipuka Kanohina Cave System on the Island of Hawaii, USA - MA170107-3 metaG ...
CAATGCGCTCGATCAGCTCCAGCGGCGTAAGCTGTGTTCGTCCACCCTGGCGCCGCGCTTGTCGCTGGTGGGCTCGCTGTACTGTTTGGCGCAGCGGTACACCAGCTCGCTACCAGCCTTGCGACCCATGCTGGAACAGGCCGGCCACGCGTTGACGGTTGACCTCCCAGGCGATCGGTCCCTGCCTCTGGAGGTCGACCGGGCGCGCATGGTCCAGGTGCTCATCAACCTTTTGACCAATGCGGCGAAGTACACACCCCTCGGTGGGCAGATCCGGCTGAGCGCCGCAGTGCAGGGCGACCAGGTGGCCATCGCGGTCACCGACAACGGCGTGGGGATGCCGCGGCACATGCTGCCCCAGGTCTTCGACTTGTTCACCCAGGTCAAGGACACGCTGGAGCAAGCCCAGGGCGGGCTCGGGCTCGGCCTGGCCCTGGTTCGCCAGCTGGTGCTCATGCATGGCGGAACCGTGGAAGCGCATAGCCCGGGCGTCGGGCTGGGCAGCACCTTTCGGGTTTGCCTGCCCTTGGCGGCGAACGCCGCCAAGCCCGTGCCCCTCGCCAGCGCGCCGGCCGAGGCGCCTGGGTCGCCCGAGCCAGCGCAAGGCCGCCGAATCCTCGTGGTCGACGACAACATCGACGCGGCCGAAAGCCTGTCCACGATCCTGGAGATGGCGGGTCACCAGCTCACGATGGCGCACACAGGGCCCGACGCCGTCAAAGCCGCGGCGCGTTTCCATCCGGATGTGGTCATCCTGGACATTGGCTTGCCGGGCATGAGCGGCTACGACGTCGCCCAGGCGCTGCGCGGCAGCGGGCCGACGCTGATCGCCTTGACCGGCTGGGGCGCCGAGCACGATCGCCAACGCGCCAAGGATGCCGGCTTCGACTTCCATCTGACGAAGCCGGTGGACATCGAGATGGTGGAGCAGCTGCTCGCGTCGCTGCCAAGCGATGGATCGAGGTCGGTGACCGCCTGAAACTCGCACCGAGTCATCGGCTCACCGTGTCGATGGCGTCGGCGTCTTCCGCGGCCTCCGGGCGAAAATCCGAGATCCACGTCGGCGAACAACAGGCCTTCCACGGTCTCAGGCAAGGGCTCGCACAGGGGCTTGGCATCCGGGCCGAAGATCTGTGTGAAACCACCACCTTCCAGCAGCAGTTGCCTCTTCTGGGGCGTGTCACCCAGCATGTCGAGCATTTCCTTCGAGACCAGCGCGCCTGGGAAATAAGGCGAGCCGCGGAGCCTGCGCCGGCCTTGCCACTGATCTTGCGCAGTTCCTCCACGCCCGCCATGTGATGGTCACGTCTCCATCGTCCGGGCATGCCCTGATCGACGGAAACCTCGCACAGATAGGAGTCCGCCGCAACATCGTTGCGATGGTCCCGGAGTTCTCGGTGCTGCCCAGCCTGGTGGAAGGAAGCGATCTTCTGGTGATCCTGCCCGAGCGGGTCACGAAGCTCTACGCGAGCCAGAAGAGACTGAAGGCGCTGGACCTTCCCGTCGTGATCTCCTCATTCGAGGTGCGCATGCATTGGCATCATCGAACGCAGAACTCCCCCGATGCACCGCTGGTTGCGCGAAGAGCTGCATCGCACCGAAGGCGGGCCAGGCCGCGCGCAACCAGTGGTTCAGGGTGCGCTTGGTGAATGCCAGCGCGCTGCGGCTTGCGCTGGCCAGCTGGTCGGCGATGTCGCGTGCCCGGGCCTGCAGTTCCTCGTCGGGAACGCACAGGCTGACCAGGCCGATGCGCTCGCCTCCACACCGCTCAGTGGCACGCACGTGAGCAGGTGGTACTTGGCCTTGGCCAGGCCGCACAGCAGCGGCCAGATCACGTCCGCGTGGTCGCCGGCGGCGACACCCAGTTTGGTGTGGCCATCGATGATCTTGGCTTTTTCCGCGGCGATAGACACATCGGCCAGCAGGGCCACCGCCGCCCGCAGCACCGTGGATGGCGGAGACGATGGGCAGCTCGCAATCCATCATCCCCTGCACCAGCTCGCGCGCTTCGCGCATGACGCGCAGGCGGGCCTGCTCGCTGCCCAGCATTTCCTCGACGAGGCCGATCTGGCCGCCTGCAGAGAATCCCTTGCCCTCGCTGCGCACCAGGATCACCCGGGCGCGGGCGTCCTGGGCGATGCGCGTCCAGAGCGTGGCCAGTTCGCCATGATCGGCCGCATCGCAGGCCGGCAGCGTCCCAGCGGGCCCGAAGATCACGTCCACCACGCCGTTGGCGTGGAACTCCTCCTCAAGGTGACCGCAGTCGCGGTGCCGGCGAAAAAGGCGCGCAAGGGCATCAATCCGTTCACCAAAGAAGCGTCCGCTTGCGATTCAAAGCGGCGCGACAGCCGGCTAGTCCGTCTCACCTGTGCTACCGCTCGCCCGTGATGGCGCGAGCAGACCCCGCTCTGGCGCGCAATTCGAACTTCTGGATCTTGCCCGTGGATGTCTTGGGCAGTTCGCCGAACACGACCGCCTTCGGCACCTTGAACCCCGCCAGGTGCTTGCGGCAATGCGCCACGATGTCCTGCGGCGTGGTGTGCGCGCCGGCCTTGAGCTCGACGAAGGCACACGGGGTCTCGCCCCACTTCTCGTCGGGCTTGGCCACTACGGCAGCGGCCAGGACATCCGGGTGGCGGTAGAGCACGTCCTCAACCTCGATGGACGAAATGTTTTCGCCGCCGGAGATGATGATGTCCTTGCTGCGATCCTTGATCTTGATGTACCCATCGGGGTACTGGACCGCCAAGTCGCCGGTGTGGAACCAGCCGCCGGCGAACGCTTCATGCGTCGCGCCGGGATTCTTCAGATAGCCCTTCATCGTGATGTTGCCGCTGAACATGATCTCGCCCATGGTCCCGCCGTCCCAGGGCACCGGCTGCATCGTCTTTGGATCCATCACACGCGCGCCCTGCTGCAGGTGGTAGCGCACACCCTGGCGCGCATTCAGCCGCGCGCGCTCGCCGATGTCGAGCCGGTCCCACGCTTCGTGCTTGGGGCACGCCATCGCCGGGCCGTACACCTCGGTGAGGCCGTAGACGTGCGTCAGGTCGAACCCGAGTGTCTCCATGCCCTCGATCATGAATGCCGGCGGCGCGGCACCGGCCACCATCGCCTTCACGCCCTGCGGCAGGCCTCGCTTGAGGTCGTCGGGCGCGTTGACCAGCATGCCGTGCACGATAGGCGCGCCGCAGTAGTGGGTGACGCCGTGCATCTTGATGGCCTCGACGATCGCGTCCGCCTCGACACGCCGCAGGCAGACATTGACGCCGGCCCGCGCCGCCACCGTCCAAGGGAAGCACCAGCCATTGCAGTGGAACATCGGCAGCGTCCAGAGGTAGACAGGGTGCTTAGGCATGTCCCACTCGAGGATGTTGGAAACCGCGTTCGTCGCCGCGCCTCGGTGGTGATACACCACGCCCTTGGGGTTTCCGGTCGTGCCGCTCGTGTAGTTGAGAGCGATGGCATCCCATTCATCCTGCGGCAGCTCCCACGCGGAGTTCGGATCGCCCTCTGCCAGCAACGCTTCGTAGGTTAGTTCGCCCACGCGCTCCGCTGACCCGGTGAACAGCGGATCTTCCGCGTCAATCACGAGCAGCGGATCGCGTCTTTTGCGACACGAGATCGCGCTGCGCATGACGGCCGCGAACTCCGGATCCACGATCACCACCTTCGCTTCTCCGTGGTCCAGCATGAATGCAATGGTCGCCGCGTCCAGACGGGTGTTGAGCGTGTTAAGAACGGCTCCAGCCATGGGCACGCCGAAATGCGATTCGACCATGGCGGGCGTGTTCGGCAGCATGACCGCCACGGTGTCATTGCGGCCGATGCCCCTGGAGCGCAGCGCGCTAGCAAGGCGGCGACACCGAGCGTATGTCTCCGCCCAAGTGCGCCGCAGCGCACCATGGATGATGGCGTGATGCTGCGGATACACCTCCGCAGCGCGCTCGATGAACGAGAGCGGCGAGAGGGGCACGTGGTTGGCAGGTGTCCGGGGCAGATCCCGGTCAAAGATTGAAGTCATGGCCCGTGTCACCCGAGTTTGATGCCCAATGGCGGCAGCACTGCCTTGTACCTGCGCATCTCCGAATCGACGCATGTTCGGAACTTCGGCGGCGGCATCAATGTAACGATCGCGCCGGTCGGCGTCACTGCCCTCGCGGAACGCCAGAATGCGTCAGTCGCTTCACTTCCAGCGTCCCGTGCCGTGCTTCGCAAAGGCCGCAGGACATCGTCGACCTCCGAGATAGGTGCACCACTACTGAGCACCATCAGGGTCGCGAGATTCCACCGATAGTTTCCTTCAAAGTATTCGAACATGCAGTCTCCATGCCTCACGGCGAGGTTCAAACAAACAATTGGTTCATGCGCAGGGAGCCACCAGATTTATCCTCCGCTGATTTTGGGCGCAGGTTTCTTCAGCGCCTGAGCGCGTAACCTCTCAAACTCCTTGGACCGCTGGCAGAACCTCGCCACGGCACTCCCCGAAGCCAATGCGGGCCGCGCCGGGCCTCTCACACCAGCCTTTCACCACCACGCTGTCGCCGTCCTCAAGGAAGCACCGCTCCTCACCCGTCGTGGGCAGCGGCACGGGGCGCGTGCCTCCTGCGCTGAGTTCGACTAGCGCGCCGGCCTCGCCCGGTGTCGGACCCGAGATCGTTCCGGTGCCCATCAGGTCACCGCTCTGCACGTTGCAGCCGCCGACGGTGTGTTGGGCGAGCATCTGAGCGATGGTCCAATACTGATGGCGGAAGCTCGTGGCGGTGATGCGGTCGCCCGGCAGACCGTGGGCGCGGTGCTGGGCGGTCTGCAGATGCACCTCGAGCCGCACATCCAGGCTGCCGTCAGTGCGATCTGCTGTGTCGTGGAGGTATGGCAGCGGCTGCGGATCGACCGCGAGGCGGTCGAACGGCACCCGAAACGGCGCGAGCGCCTCCATGGTGACGATCCACGGCGAGATGCTGGTACAGAAGTTCTTCCCCAGGAACGGGCCAAGCGGGTCCATTTCCCAAAACTGGTGGTCGCGCGCCGACCAGTCGTTGAGCAGGCACATGCCAAAGATCCGATCGCGTGCTTCGGCCAGCGGCACGGGCTGTCCCAGCACGGTGTCGGGGCCGACGAAGAAGCCCACCTCGAGTTCGAAGTCGAGCCGACGACACGGGCCGAACGCCGGCGCCTGCGTGCCCGGCGCGCGTGACTGGCCATGCGGCCGGTGGAAGGCCGTGCCGCTCAGCACTACGCTCGACGCGCGGCCGTGGTAGGCGATCGGCAGCCACTGGAAGTTGGGCGTCAGCGGATTGTCTGGACGGATCACCCGGCCCACGTTCACCGCGTGGTGCAGCGAGGTGTAGAAGTCGGTGTAGTTGCGTACCTGCACCGGCAGCTTCATCTCGGCTTGCGCCATCGGCACTAGGCAGGCGCGCACCTTGTCCTGAGTAGCCGGGTCCGCGTCGGACGAGAGCATGCGGAACAGCGCTCGCCGCAGCGAGCGCCACGCCGGCTGGCCCAGTCCCATGAACGCGTTGAGGGTTTCGCCCGCGGCAACGCTGCAAGCGACCTGCGCCTGGCCTTCCAGCAAGCCGGTGGCGGCAAGATGGCCAAGGTCGAGCACCTGATCGCCGATGGCCACGCCGCCCCGCGGGGGCTCCAGCGTTCCCTTGTGCGTGAACACTCCGTGCGGCAGGTTCTGCAGCGTGTAGTCGCAATCGGCCGCCTGTGCGGCAGTAATCCAACTCCGGGCGGAGGGGTCGTGTGTCGCGTCCAACATGGTCAGCCTCATGCATTCGCCTTCAGAGTGTCATCAAAGATCGCGACCGCCCGGGTCCATCCGGCGGAAGCGCCGCGGATCTTGTGCGGAAAGCAGCTGATGAAGAACCCGTCCGCGGGCAACGCTTCGAGGTTGTGCAGCTTTTCAAGGTGGCAGTAGCCGATGTCCCGGCCAGCCTTGTGTCCTTCCCAGATCAAGGACGAGTCGCGCGTTTGCTCGTACTTCTTCGCCGTGTGGACGAAGGGCGCGTCCCAGCTCCACGCGTCGGTGCCGGTCAGCCGCGCACCGCGCTCCAGCAGGTACATCGTCGCGTCGTAGCCCATGCCGCAACCGCAGGACACGTAGTCAGCTTGCCCATAGCGGGAACCGGCACGCGTGTTCACGACGACGATCTCCAGCGGCTGCAGTTCGTGACCGATGCGCGCGAACTCCTGCTCCACTTCCCGCGCAGTGACGACATGGCCATCGGGCAGGTGGCGGAAGTCGAGCTTCACGCCGGGCTGGAAGCACCACTCAAGAGGCACCTCGTCGATGGTCGTCGAGCGCTCCGCCTTCCCCAACGCCTTGTTCATCGTGCTGTGAAAGTGGTACGGCGCGTCCAGGTGGGTGCCGTTGTGGGTAGAAAGTCGCACTGTCTCGTGAGCCCAGCCCTCACCCTCGGGCAGATCGCCTTTGCGCAGGCCTGGAAAGAACGCGGCAATCTCCTCGGCCGAATTCTCGTGCGTCATGTAATCGATGTGCGGCGCGAAGGCGGGCGGGTCGCTCAGGACGTCGTTTTCGAGGTAGATCGAAATGTCGATAAAAGTGCGTGGCACGGCGATCTCCAGAGGTTCAGTCCAACGTGATGTGCTTCGTCTTGACCAGGTCACCCCAGAGCTTCGCCTCGGCGCGCACCATCGATGCCATTGCGTCGGGTGTCGCAACCATCGGTTCGCTGCCCATCTCCACGATCTGTTTCTGCATCTCCGGCGACTGGGTAATGCGAGTGATCTCCGCGCTTAGCCGCTGCACGATTTCACTGGGAACACCAGCTGGGGCCCAGATCCCGTGCCAGCCGGATACGGCCACTTGGGGGTAGGTCTCAGCGACCGTCGGGATGTCGGGGAACAGCGGGTTGCGCCTGGCGCCTGTGAAAGCGATGGCGCGCAGCTTGCCCGAGCGGATCATCGGAATTGCGGAGGCGGCAGGTTCGGCCAACAGCTGGATCTGGCCGGAGATAACGTCAATCGTAGGCGCTGCCTTGTAGGGTATGTGCAGCATTTCCACCCCCGCGCTTTGGTTGAACAGCTCCATGAACAGGTGCGGGAAGCCGGCAGTGCCATACGACCCATAAGCCAATTTGCCCGGGTTCTGCTTCGCGTAGGCAACCAGCTCCTTGACGGACTTTACCGGCAGGTCGTTGTTGACGACGATGAACAGCCCCTGCGAGATGAGTGGTGCCACCGGGCGGAAGTCCTTCTGCGGATTGAACGGCAACTTGCTATAGACGTGAAGGTTGACCGTGAATGTGTTGGAGACGTTGTAGAGCAACGTGTAGCCATCGGCCGGCGCCTTGGAAACTGCGTCAGACGCGAGGTTTCCGCCCACCCCCGGCCTGTTGTCGATGACTACGGGCACTCCCAACGACTTGGACAAGCGCTCAGCGTAGATGCGCCCGTACGTGTCTGGCGGCGACCCCGGCGGGCCCGCGTTGACCAGCTTGATCGCCTTGGCCGGCCAAGCCTGCTGCGCGTACGCAGCATTCCAGGTGAGAAGGGTTGCGGCAGCGCATGCGGCGGCTGCACGCGCGATCACGTCGCGTCGTGTGATGATCATGAAAGCTCCTGGTTAGTGGGGGGTGGGAATCACGGGCAGCAAGAGGAACGAGGGGTGCTTGGCGCCCGTGTGCACCGTCACCTCGCCGCCGAAACGCTCGGCCGTACGATCTTCGGGGTGGTCGTGCAGAAACACCGACGAGCCGCGGATGGCCTTGCCGTAGATCTCGGGCCAAGGGCCGGGCAGATCGTGTTCGAAGTCGGAGCTGCCAACCGTCAGCACAAGCCGCCATCCCTTGGGGAAGGCAAAGCTCATGGGCCAGATCTCGATCTGCAGTTCGTAGATCTGCCCCGGCTCGAGGAACTGTAGCTCGTCGTGCGCCAGCACGGGCTGCCAGGGCTCGGACGCCTTGGCATCGAGCTTGCGGTGCGAGGCTCGCAGCCACCCTTGGGCCAGCGGAGCATTGGATTCAACTGCGCCGAGGATCAGATGCTCCTTGCCTTCGGGATCGTATGCGCGAACCGTGAGGAACAGATCGGCATCGCGCGCGGTGGTGGACACGTGCAGCGTGGCCGCGAGTGGTCCGGTGATTTCGGTGTCGTGCTCGAAGGGTGCAGTGCTGAAGCTGACCTTTCCCTTGAGGCCGTCGAATCTGGCCTGCACCGCTTCGCGCGGTGCCTGGTTGCCCAGCTGGTTCGCGCCTGCGTCGAGATAGGCGCGCGTCCACTGCGTCCCGGCCAGCGGCCATTCGTGCTCCGCGCGTTTCTCGAAACGGTCCGGGTGGCGCACTTGCATGAGGATAGGCGGCTCCTGGTCCCAGCCGTTGTCCTCGCCCTTGAGGAAGTGATCGAAGAAGCGCTTTTGAAGGGCAACACCATAGTCTGTGTAGAACTCGGTCCAGTGTTCCAGGCCATGGAACTCCAGCCACTTCTGCCGCGAGCCCGCGTGCACCCATCCCTGGACGTTTCCGCGCAGGTGCAGTCCGTGGCCGCCCCAGTTGGCGCATGACAGCACGGGCACCTCGACCGCCGCGAGGTCCGTGCCGCGCGCTTCCATGAAGGGTGAAGTGATGAGCTCCGCCTCTAGCAATTGCGTATCGATGTCTATGCGGCTTGCCCGCAACTCCTCCTGGCTCAATTCGCCTGGCCCGGAAATCGGCTGGCCATTGTTCGCGTTCACCCGTCCGCGCGAACCCAGGCCATGCTGTACGTTCTCCACTTGATGCGGGTACCACTCCTTCATAAAGGTTCCCAGGATGCCGCCATGCCGGGCGCACTCGCGGTAGAAGTCGGAGAAGCCCTCGAAAGGGCAGATGGCCGCAAGGTGCGGTGGCCGCTTGGCGGCAACCATCCACTGGGTAGCGCCGTAGTAGGAGACTCCCGCGAGGCCGATCTTGCCGTTGGACCAAGACTGGACCGCGGCCCACTCGATGCAATCGTAAAAATCTTGCACTTCGCGCGGCGACCAGACGTCGATCACCCCGGGAGAGCGTCCCGCGCCGCGCGAATCCACCCGGATGCAGATGTAGCCGAGCGGGACCCAGCGTTCAGGGTCGGCGGTCTCCCAGTTCGCATACTTGCCGCTGCTGCCGCGCAGCACCTCAGGATGTTTCGTGGTCAGCCCCTTCCATTGCATGGGGTATCCCTCGCCGAAGTGCAAGCCCTTCCCATAGGGCCCGTACGACATCAGGACAGGGTAGCGGCCCGCGTCATCAGGCCGGTACACGTCCGCGCGGACGGTAGAGCCGTCGTCCATGGAAATCTCGACATCCCAATCGATCTGCATTTGCTGTCTCCTTATAAAGCAGCTGTATCAAACACATGTTTTAAGTCTAGGCGGGGCTGGGTCGGGTGAAATCCGGACAAACCCCAATCGTTCGTTTCAAGCGATCGTTTTAAATACTCGGATAATGAGAATCATGACAACCGAACCACAGACCGGCGCCGATGCGCGCGAACGCATCCTGGCCGCAGCCGAGCGCTTGTATGCCCAGAAAGGCGTGGACAAAACATCCACGAGAGAGATCACTGCCGAGGCGGCGGTGAACGTGGCCTCAGTCAACTACTACTTCCGGTCTAAGGACGGACTCACAGAAGAGATCTTCATGCGCCTGGCCGAGCGGGTGACGAATCTTCGACTTGCCGACCTGGCCACATACACGCAGTCGGCGCAGACGAGTGGCGAGCCGCTGCGGCTTGAGGCGCTCGTGGCCTGCTTTATCAGGCCCTACTTCGAGCCTGGACTCAACGGAGCCCTATTCGCCCGCTTCATCCTCCAGCACAGGTTGCATCCGAGCGAAATGACACGGCGCGTCTACGGGCAGTACCTGGACCCCTTCGCGCTGGATTTCATCGAAGCCTTGTGCCTCACGGACAAGCGAGTGCCGAGGATGGAATGGGTCTGGCGCTACAGCCTGATGGCCGGTGCGGTCATGCTGGCAGTGACGGACACCAGCCCCGGAAACCGCATGGCCGTCCTGACGCACGGGCACGCCGATGCAATGCACGGCAACGAGCTCGAGCGCCACCTGGCGGAATTCCTTTGCAGGGCATTGAGGGGCATTGAATCGACCGGTCGATGATTGCGCTGTGGCCGCGCGCCAGCGTCAGCCGTGGAAGCCTGTCTCGCGGGTCGCATCATCCATGGAGACGGGCCGGGCACGCGTTCGCAGGATATGCAAGTGCAGTCCCCACCGGAAAGGTTGCGGATGCAAGATTGAACTGTGGGTGGTCTTCGGCGATACGCCGATGCAGGCAGGACACAGCGCTCAGAGGGAGATGTCCGTTGGCCGAAAGCTGCCGTTACCCGCACGTGTTAGGGATCAGGGCTTGCAGTTTGAATCACGAGTTGCTCGATAAAAGAGCAGATCAGACGCGCCGGGTGCGTTGTGCTCCCAGGCGCTGCGCACGAACGCGGTGAGTGCCGCGATCTCTGAGTCCGTGAGGCTTTGCCCAAAGGCAGGCATGCCGTAGGGGCGCGGATTCCCGGCCGTCGTAGGAGGGAAGCTCCCACTGATGATCACCTTCACGAGGTTGGCGCTGGAGGCCATCGTCACGTGCGGTGTCCTGCCAGGGGCGGGTACGCGGCGCCGCCGCCCTCCCCTTGCTCGCCATGGCACTGCGCCCATTGCGCCTTGTAAAGCTTGGCCCCGAGTTCCAGCACCTCACTCGCGACTCTCACCGGCTCCGCCACGCTTGCCCGGTGCTGCGGCAGCGTCCGCAGGAAGGTCGCCATGGCCCGCAGGTCGGCGTCGCTGAGGTGCTGGGTGCTACTGAACACCATTCGGCCATCGGCCCCATGGCCGCGCCCTTGGAAGTCTGTCGATCCTTGCACCGCCTGGCGCCGTCGCAGAACATCAGCATTGCACCGGGCCCCCTGTTTTCGGCAGACCAGCGGTTTCGCCATCACATTCGCCTGAACTACGGGCATCCGAGTTCTGCGCAGCTTGGCTCCGCGCTGAAGACACTCGGTCGCTTGGTGCACGTACATGCGAGCTAGCGGGTGTGACCCAGCACGAGGGCTCCTGAAGCTGGCATGGGATGTCGCCGGCACCGAGTTCGGCGCCCGGCATGTACGCAAACCTATGCGTGGCTCATGGCCGGAACAGGGACGTCGCCTCGAGGTGGAGCACTTCCGTGTCCGATTGATTAAACAACTGCCAGCGCCAGCGCAGCACGCCCAGCCCGTTGCGCGAGCGGCGCACTTCGAGCATCGTGCCGAGAAACCGCAGCGCGTCGCCCGGGCGCACCGGCGCCGGCCACTTGACGTAGGCCAGGCCGGGCGAGGCATAGGACTCCGAATCTGCCAGCGCAGCATCGGCAGCCATGCGCATGGCCATGGCGCAGGTGTGTCAGCCACTGGCGATCAGCCCGTCGAAGGGCCCGGCGCGCGCGGCCACCGGGTCCGTGTGGAACCACTGGGGGTCGTATTGGCTGGCGAAGGCGATGACGTCCGCCTCCTTCACCGGGTAGGGGCCGCCCGCGATCTGCTGCCCTTCGTGGAAATCTGCGAATCGCATCCGCGGTTCAGTCGAAGGAGGCCATCGCGGCCATCGCGGCCATCGCGGCCATCAGTAGGTCTCCAGGTGCAGGCGCCCATCGCGCCGCAGGGATGGCCCGACCGCCTCCCAGTCGAGGCCGGCCGTGGCCGCGATGTCGCGCAGCGTCAGGACCACGCCCTCTTCCATGGACTTCAATCCGCAGACATAGAAGTAGGCATTCGGGTCGGCCAACAGCGGCGCCAGGTCGGCCGCGCGCTCGCGCATAAGGTCCTGCACGTAGCGCTTGGGCTGCCCAGGCACCCGGCTGAAGGCCAGGTTCACGTCGATGAAGTCCTTGGGCAACTGCTGCAGCGGCCCGAAGTAAGGCAGCTCCTGCGGGCTGCGGGCCCCGAAGAACAGCAGCAACTTGCCGCTCTCGAACTTGCCGGAATGACGAAGGCGCCGGCGCCACTCGGTCATCGCACGCATGGGCGCGCTGCCCGTTCCGGTGCAGATCATCACGATGTGGCTCTTCGGGTGGTTGGGCATGAGGAAGCTGGCGCCGAAGGGCCCGATCACCTCCACCGTGTCGCCGACCTTGAGGTCGCACATGTAGTTGCTGGCCACGCCGCGCACGGGGCGGCCCTCGTGGTCTTCCAGCACGCGCTTGATGGTCAGCGAGACGTTGTTGTAGCCGGGCCGCTCGCCGTTGCGCGCACTGGCGATGCTGTACTGGCGCGGGTTGTGGAGCCGGCCCTTCTCGTCCGCCCCGGGCGGCACGACGCCGATGCTCTGGCCTTCGATCACGGGAAAGGGCGTGGCGCCGAAGTCCAGCACGATGTGGTGGGTGTCGTACTCCTTGCCGACCTCGGTCACCCGCACGTTGCCGGTCACCGTGGCGGTGATGCTCTTGACCGGCGCTTTCGGCCCGTACACGTTGGTGAAGGCATGGGCGGCCGACCACGGCGGCACCGTGGCGCCGTAATCGGCGCTGCGGAAGGCGGTTTCGCCGGGTGGCGGCTCGGCCACGGCGGGCGCCTGGACGAGTTCGAGAACCGCGTTCTCGTCATCCAGGCCTGCCGCCTCGGCCAACTCGGCTTCCGACAGCGGCTGCGGCAGGGACTGCCACCCGAACTGCTCCTCCACCGTGTACGCGCGGATCTTGGGCATGGTGCGCCAGTTGTCGATGCTGCCCGTGGGACACGGCGAGATGCAGGCCATGCACAGATTGCACTTGCTCGCGTCGACCACGTAGTTTTCCGCGTCGTGCGTGATCGCATCGACCGGGCAGATCATTTCGCAGGTGTTGCAGCGAATGCAGATCTCGGGATCGATCAGGTGCTGCTTGATGAAGATGACGTCGGAGGCGTCCATGTTGAATCCCCGGAAGTCATTCCGACGGGCGCATGCCCGTCGGAATGCGGTCAGTTGAAGCGCACGTACTCGAAATTGACCGGCTGGCGGTTGACGCCGATCACAGGGGGGGCGATCCAGTTGGCGAACTTGCCCGGCTCGACCACGCGGCCCATGAGGCTGGCCACGAAAGCGCGGTCTTCGGCGCTCGGCAGCCACTCGCCGGACTTGGCGTTCCACTCGGCGTCGCTGATGATGCGTCCGTCCGGCGACACCTTCACACCGGACAGCGCGCCGATGTTGCGATGGAAGGCCTTGTGCGGCACCGTCAGGCGCACCGGGATGCCGGCCTTCTCGATCACCTTGTTCCAGCGGCCCACGCCGGACACGCTGTCCTTGATGTAGTCGTCGCGCAGCACCTCGTTGAGCGCGTTGAGCATCGGGACTTCCTTCTCGACCAGCTGGCCGCCCACGGCATTGAGCACCTTGTACGACTGGCCCCGCAGCTGGTGGTCGTCGGTGCGCTTGCCCTCGTCGAAGCGCCCTTTCAGGCCGGTGCTGTAGAAGGTGGCGGCATTGCTGGACTCGTCGGCGCCGAACAGGTCGATGGTCACGCTGTAGTGGAAGTTCAGGTAACGCTGCAGCGTGGGCAGATCGATCACGCCCGCCTCGCGCAGCTTCTTCGGGTCGTCCGTCTTCAGCTCGTTCATGACCTGGCAGGTGCGCTGGATCACGCGGCTCACGCCGGACTCGCCCACGAACATGTGGTGGGCCTCTTCGGTCAGCATGAACTTGGTGGTGCGGGCCAGCGGATCGAAGGCCGACTCGGCCAGCGCCGACAGCTGGAACTTGCCGTCGCGGTCGGTGAAGTAGGTGAACATGAAGAAGGCCAGCCAGTCGGGCGTCTGCTCGTTGAAGGCCTGCAGGATGCGCGGGTTGTCCTCGTTGCCGCTGCGGCGCTCCAGCAGGGCCTCGCCCTCCTCGCGGCCGTCCTTGCCGAAGTACTTGTGCAGCAGGTAGACCATGGCCCAGAGGTGGCGGCCCTCCTCCACGTTGACCTGGAACAGGTTGCGAAGGTCGTACTGGCTGGGGCAGGTCAGGCCCAGGTGGCGCTGCTGCTCGACCGAAGCGGGCTACGGATAGGAAATTCAACCGCATGAGGCCAAGTATGGCAAAGGTTGGGGCATTCAAACCGCTTTGGCCCATGCAGTTTGAGCGTTTGCTACTGTCAACCCCCG
>Ga0187892_10008448_pt1 | contig 14091 bp, 10 predicted proteins | sample MA1701073metaG_FD_139345 | JGI IMG/M metagenome (GOLD analysis project Ga0187892, IMG submission 139345) | Bio-ooze microbial communities from a basaltic lava cave in the Kipuka Kanohina Cave System on the Island of Hawaii, USA - MA170107-3 metaG ...
CGCACTTCCACGCCGTGCCGTGGACGTCGCTCGTGGCGAACCTGGCCGCGGTGCCGCTCGCCGAGGCGCTGCTCGCCGCCGCGGCGCTCGGTGCGCTCGCCGAGGGCTTCCTCGAGGGTGCGGGCGGCGTCTGGCTCGCGGCCTGCGAGCCGCTCGCGGCGCTCCTCCATGGCTCGATCGAGGGCTTCGGCGGCTGGCCGGGCGCGCTCCTCGCGACGGGCTCGGCGGCCTGGCTCGCGCCCGCCTCGGCGCTCGCCGTGCTCGCGCTCGCGGGCGCGCTCGACCCGCCGCGCACGGTCGCGGCGCGTGCGCCGGATCCGCGCGCGGGGCCGCTCGCGGCGATCCTCCTGGGCGCGGTGCTGCTCGGGGCGGCGTGCGCGCGGCCGCTCGCACCGCCGCCCGGACGCTGGTGGCTCGTGGTGCTGGACGTGGGCCAGGGCGACGCGCTCGCGATCGGCTCGCGCGCGGGCTGGTGGCTCGTGGACGCGGGTCCGCGCTCGCCGCGTTGGGACGCGGGCGAGCGCGTCGTGCTGCCGTTCCTCCGCTGGGCCGGCGTTCGAGTGCTCGAGGCGGTGGTGGTCACACACGACGACGGTGACCATTCGGGCGGCGTGCGCGCGCTGCGGCGCGGCCTGCCCGTGCGCACGTGGCTCGGCCCGGCGCCGCTCCCGGGCCTCACGGGACCGTGCGCGCGCCTCCAGCTCGCGCCGCTCGCGCGCGGCGACACGCTCGCGCTCACCGTCCCTGCGCGCATCGCGTGGCCACCGCGCGCGCACGAGCCGGACGCGGCGCTCGCCGCCCGCGGCGACAATGCGGGCTCGCTCGTGATCGAGCTGGGGGAGGGCGCCGGCCGCGCGCTGCTCGTGGCCGACGCCGACAGCCTCGTCGAGGAGCGGCTGCTCGCCGCACCCTCCCCGGCGCTCCTCAAGGTCGGGCACCACGGCTCGGGCTCCTCGAGCGGTGCCGCCTGGCTCGCGCGGCTCCGCCCCGCGCACGCCGCGGTCTCGTGCGGCGCGCGCAATCCGCACGGGCATCCCGACCCGGGCTCGCTCGCGCGGATCGCCGCGGCGGGTGTTGCGCTCGCGCGCACGGACCGCGAGGGAAGTCTCTGGTACGAGCTCTCGCGCTCCGGCGCGCGCCGGCTCGAGTGGCGTGCGCGCGGGGAGTGGACCGGATCCCCGCGCGGCCCGGACGCGGCCGGGAGCGCGGCCGCGCCCCGCGCGCACTGACACGCGCCGACCTCGCCGCGAGGGGGCGCCGGAGTCGCGCGCGCGGCGGTTGAAGGCCGTCGCATGCCACGCTAGATTGCGGTGTGCTCGCGCGACGCCAGGTCCGCTTCGCCGTCTTCGCCTCCGGCGAGGGCTCCAACTTCGAGTGCCTGGCGCGGGCGGCCGCCGGGGGAGGGCTGGGCGGGGAGGTCGTCGCGCTCCTCTGCGACCGGCCCGGCGCGCCCGTGCTGGAGCGCGCGCGGCGGCTCGGCGTCGAGCCGCACGTGCCGCCGGCCGGGCGCTTCCGCACCCGCCTCGAGGACGAGGGCCCCTGGCTCGACGCGCTGCGCGCGCGGCACGTGGACGTCGTGCTGCTCGCCGGGTTCATGCGCCGGCTGCACGCGCCGCTCCTCGGCGCGTTCGCGGGCCGGATGCTCAACCTGCACCCCTCGCTCCTGCCGGCGTTCCCGGGCCTCGACGCGATCGCTCAGGCCTGGCGGCACGGCGCGCGGATCACCGGCTGCACCGTGCACCTCGTGGAGGAGACGGTGGACGGCGGGCCCATCGTCGCGCAGGCGGCGGTGCCCGTGCACGACGACGACACGCTCGCCGCGCTCGAGCAGCGCGTGCACGAGGCCGAGCACGAGCTCTACCCGGAGGCGGTGCGGCGGTTCGTCCGCGAGCCGTGGCGGCTCTCGGGACGGCGGCTCTGCTTCGGCGCGGGCGAGGGGCTCCGGCTCCCGGAGGAGGCCGCGCGTGGATGAGCAGTGGAGCCTCGAGGCGCGCGCGGGCCGGCCGCCGCTCGAGGCGGTGGTCTTCGACGCCGGCGGCACGCTCGTCCGGCTCGACTTCGAGTGGATCTCGGAGATGCTCGCGGAGCTGGGGGTCGCCGCCACGCCGGCCGAGCTTCGCATGGCCGAGTTCGCGGGCCGGCGCCGCTACGACGCGTCGGCCGCGCGCGCCCCGCGCACGCCCGCCAGCGGGCCGCATCCCGTGCTCGGGAGCGTCGGGCCGGGCGAGGCCTACTTCGCCGGCCTGCTCGAGGCGGCGGGCTGCCGCCACCCGGTGCTCGAGGAGGCGCTCGAGCGGCTGCGCGAGCGCCGCACCCCGCCGCACTTCCTGTGGGCGCGCCCGATGGAGGGCGCGCGGCAGGCGCTGGACGCGCTCGCCCGCCTGGGCTTGCGCGCCGCGTGCGTCAGCAACTCCGACGGCCGCGCCGAGCAGCACCTCGTGGACTGCGGCGTGCGCGCCGGGCTCGAGTTCGTGGTGGACTCGCAGCTCGTGGGCCTCGAGAAGCCGGACCCGCGCATCTTCCGGCTCGCGCTCGAGCGCCTGGGCGTGCCGCCCGGGCGGGCGGTGTACGTGGGCGACCTCCGCAGCGTGGACGAGGCGGGCGCCCGCGCCGCCGGCATGCACTTCGTGCTCGTGGACCCCTCGGGCGGTTATGCTGCGCCCGGCACGCCCGCCATCGCGAAGCTCGACGACCTCCCCGCCCTCCTTGCGTCACGCTTCACGCTGGTCGCGTCGCGAAGCGCCCCGAACCTCCCGTCATCCTGAACGGCCGTCCGGTGAGACGGCAGGAGGATCCCTCATGAAAGGCATCGCCCCGCCCGCGCTCGATCCGCGGCTCCTCGACCCCGCGAACGCCGTGACCGAGCCCGAGGTCCCCGGCGCGCGCGGCTTCCGCCGCGGCAAGGTGCGCACGGTGTTCGAGGCCGGCCCCGCGCACTTCGTGATCGTGGCCAGCGACCGGCTCTCGGCCTACGACTCGGTGCTGCCCACGCCCATCCCGGGCAAGGGCGTGGTGCTCTCGCTCCTCTCGGCGCACTGGATGCGCACGCTGCGGGCGGCGGAGCCGAACCACCTCGTGAGCGACGAGCCCACGGCGTTCCCGCCGCCGTTCCGCGAGCACGCCGCCCGGCTCGCCGGCCGCGCGCAACTCGTGCGCCGCGCCGAGCGCGTGGACATCGAGTGCGTCGTGCGCGGCCACCTCACCGGGAGCGGCTGGAAGGAATACCGCGCGCACGGCACGGTGTGCGGGATCGCGCTGCCGGCGGGACTCCACGACGGCTCTCGCCTCGACCCGCCGATCTTCACGCCCGCGACCAAGCACGACTCCGGGCATGACGAGAACATCCCGTTCGAGCGCATGGCCGCGCTCGTTGGCCGCGGGCGGGCCGAGGCGCTGCGCGAGCGCTCGCTCGCGCTCTACACGGAGGCGCGCGCGCACGCCTGGGAGCGCGGGCTCGTGCTCGCCGACACGAAGTTCGAATTCGGCGAGATCGACGGCCGGCTCGCGCTCATCGACGAGGCGCTCACGCCGGACTCGTCGCGCTACTGGGACCGCGCCGAGTTCGAGGCCGGACGGCTCCTGAGCTTCGACAAGCAATTCGTGCGCGACTGGCTGGACGCGACCGGCTGGGACCACGAGCCGCCGGCGCCGGCGCTGCCCGCCGAGGTGGTGGCGCGCACGCAGGAACGCTACCTCGAGGCGCGGCGGCGGCTCACGGGGGGCGCGCGTTGAGCGGCTCGGGGGTCCCGGTGGCGGACGGCCCCGGCACGGAGCGCGGTCCGGGCCCGCGCCCCGCGGCGGGCGCGGAGCCGCGCGCGGCCGCGGGGCCGGCCGCCGGCTGGCCCCGCGCGGCGCTGCTCTCGCTCTCGGATCGGAGCGGCGCCGCCGAGTTCGCCGCACTCCTCGCCCGCGGCGGCACGCGGCTCCTCGCCTCGGGCGGCACCGCGGCGTTCCTGCGCGAGCGGGGGCTCCCGGTGGAGGCGGTCGAGGACTGGACCGGCTTCGGCGAGCTGCTGGGCGGGCGCGTGAAGACGCTCCACCCGCACGTGCACGCGCCGATCCTCGCCCGGCGCGGCTCGGGCGCCGACCTCGCCGAGCTGGCCGCGCGCGGACTCACCCCGCTCGATCTCGTGGCGGTGAGCCTCTACCCGTTCGAATCGCGCGGGGAGGGCCTGGACGACGCGGGCATGGTCGAGGAGATCGACATCGGCGGCGTGGCGCTCCTGCGCGCCGCGGCCAAGAACCACGACGGCGTGATCGTGGTGCACGACCCGACCCAGTACGCCGAGGTGGCCGACGCGCTCGCGCGCGGCGTGACCGCCGCGGACCGGCGCCGCTGGGCGCTGGCGGCGTTCGCGCGCACGGCGCGCTACGACGGCGCGATCGCGGCCGAGCTCGCCCGCCGGCTCGCAGGCCCCGGCGAGCCTCCGGCGGTGCAGGCGCTCGTGATCGAGCGCGCGCGCACGCTCCGCTACGGCGAGAACCCGCACCAGGCGGCGGCGCTCTACGTGCCGTCCGGCCAGGCGGGCGGGCCGGCCGCGCACCGCGAGGTGAAGGAGCTCTCCTACAACAACCTGCTCGACCTCGAAGCCGCGGTCTCGCTCGCAGGCCGCTTCGCCCGGCCCGCGTGTGTCATCGTCAAGCACGGCCAGCCGTGCGGGGCCGCATGCGCCGACACGGTGCTCGAGGCCTACGCGGCCGCGCACGCCGCGGACCCGCTCTCGGCGTTCGGCGGCATCGTCGCGGTGAATCGTCCGCTGGACGGCCCGACCGCGGCCGCGATCGCCGGCCGCTTCGTCGAGTGCCTCGCGTTCCCGGCGCTCACCCCCGAGGCCGACGCGGCGCTCGCGGCGAAACCGAACGTGCGGCTCGTCCGGCTCACGGCCGCCGACCTCGCCGCGCCGCTCGCCTGGCGCTGGACGCCGGTGGGGCCGTGGGTGCTGGCGCAGCGCGACGCGGGCGCGCCCGCGTCGCCATGGCGCACGGTGACCCGGCGGGAGCCGGAGCCGGCCGAGCGCGCAACGCTCGCGTTCGCGTGGGAGGTGGTGGCCTCGGCGCGCAGCAACGCCATCGTGCTCGCGCGCGACGAGGCCGTGCTCGGCCTGGGGAGCGGCCAGACCTCGCGCGTGGACGCGGTGGACGTGGCGGTGCGGAAGGCGCGCCGCGCCGGGCACGACCTCGCCGGCGCCGTGCTGGCGAGCGACGGCTTCTTCCCGTTCCCGGACGGCGTGACGCTCGCCGCGGAGGCGGGCGTGCGGGCCGTCGTCCAGCCCGGCGGCTCGGTGAAGGACGTCGAGGTCGTCGCCGAGGCCGACCGCCTCGGGCTCGCGATGCTGTTCACGGACCGGCGCGTGTTCCGTCACTGACGCCGGGGGAGGGAGGCACCGCATGGACGCGACGCAACGCCGCACCGTCGCGCTGGCGCTCCACGCCATCGCGCTCGTGCTGTTCGTGTTCTTCTTCGGGCGCCAGGCGTCGGACTGGGCGAGCTGGAACGAGAAGCGGGACACGCTCGACCTGGGGTTCCTCAAGGTGAGCGCCCGCCCGCCGTTCCCGAACGACGCGCGCAGCGTGCTCGTCGGGCTCGTGCTGCCGATCGTGCTCACGGCGGGCGGGCGCGTGATCGGGCGGGGGCGGTCGTGACGCCGCGCCGCGCGCGCCGGAGCGCGGGCGCATGAACCCGTTCGAGTTCGTGCGCTGCGAGCTCTCGAGCCCGCGCGAACCCGAGGCGGCGCTCGGCGGGCTCGAGCGACTCGTGCGCGAGGGCTTCGAGTCCGGCGGCCGGCGCTACCGGCTCTTCGGCGCCCGCCGCGGCCGGCGGGTCAGCATGAGTCTCGGCATGCCGGTCTTCGGCGGCGGCGCACCGATCCTGCGCGCCGGGCTCCTGCCCGAGGTCCGCCCGACCACGTTCGAGGTCACGATCGGCGCCCGCCTCGAGGTCGTGGCGCTCGGCGGCTTCTGGGCGCTGCTCACGGCGCTCGGCGGGGGCTGGCAGATCGTGCTCCAGGCGCGCGAGGCGCTCGCGGGCCGCGCCGGCTGGGGCGCGGTCGCCGACGTGCTGCCGGGGATCGCCGTCATGGCCGGCATCCTGGCGCTTGGCGTGTGGCTGCTGCGCCGGAGGACCGCGCTCGATTCCGTGCTGCTGCTCGAGGCGTTCCGCGACGCGGTCGGCGCCCCGGGCGGGGCCGGCCGGCCGCACGCGGCCCATCCTTAGAGAGAGGGAGACCCCGCACCCGTGCCCCGCACCTCGGTCGTCATCCTCGACTTCGGGAGCCAGTACACGCAGCTCATCGCGCGCCGCGTGCGCGAGCTGGGCGTGTTCTCCGAGATCCTGCCCGGTCCCTCGCCGGTCGCGGACATCCGCTCGCGCAGGCCCGGCGCGCTCATCCTCTCCGGCTCACCCGCGAGCGGCTACCGCGCCGAGGCGCCGCTGCCCGACCCGGGCCTCTACGAGCTCGGGCTCCCGATCCTCGGCATCTGCTACGGCTTCCAGGTCACGGCGCAGCTCCTGGGCGGAACCGCCGCGAAGGCGGAGCGGCGCGAGTACGGCGCGGCCACGTTCGTCCAGGACGGCCGCTCGCCGCTCTTCGCCGGCGTGCCGAAGCGCTTCCGCGCCTGGATGAGTCATGGCGACGAGGTGCGCTCGCTCCCGAGCGGCTGGGTGAAGGTGGCGCATACGTCGAACTGCGCGTTCGCGGCCGCGCGTCACGACTCGCGCCCGTTCCACATGATCCAGTTCCACCCCGAGGTCGAGCACTCGCCGCACGGCCGCGCCGTGCTCGCGAACTTCCTGTTCCGGATCGCGAAGTTCGAGGCGCGCTGGAGCATGAAGGGCTTCGTGCGCGAGGCGGTGCGCGAGATCCGCGCCCGGGTCGGGGACGGCCGCGTCCTGTGCGGACTCTCGGGCGGCGTGGACTCGACCGTGGCCGCCACGCTCATCCACCGCGCGGTGGGCGCGCGGCTCACCTGCGTGCTCGTGGACCACGGATTGCTGAGAGTCGGAGAGGCCGAGGAGGTCGAGCGAGAGCTGGGCCGGCGCCGGCATCTGAACCTGCGCGTCGTGGACGCGCGCGCGCGCTTCCTCGCGCGGCTCGACGGGGTCACCGACCCCGAGCGCAAGCGGCGCATCATCGGCGAGGAGTTCGTGGCTGTGTTCGAGGAGGAGGCCGGGCGCGTGGGCCGGCCGGAGTTCCTCGCCCAGGGCACGCTCTACCCGGACGTCATCGAGTCGGCCTCGGCCGGCTTCGGCGCCCAGGTCATCAAGACCCACCACAACGTGGGCGGCCTCCCCGAGCGCATGCGCATGAAGCTCGTCGAGCCGCTGCGCATGCTGTTCAAGGACGAGGTGCGCGCGCTCGGACGCGAGCTGGGGCTGCCCGCGGGCCTCGTGGACCGCCACCCCTTCCCGGGCCCCGGGCTGGCCGTGCGCATCCTCGGCCCGGTGCGCGAGGACGACCTGGAGATCCTGCGCCGGGCCGACGCCGTGTTCCTCGAGGAGCTGCGGCGGGCCAAGTGGTACGGGCGCACGTGGCAGGCATTCGCGGTCCTGCTGCCCGTCTCCACCGTCGGCGTGATGGGCGACGAGCGCTCCTACGAGCGGGTCGTGGCGCTGCGCGCGGTGGACTCGGTGGACGGCATGACCGCGGACTGGACGCGGCTCCCGCACTCGCTGCTCGCGCGCGCCGCGAGCCGGATCACGAACGAGGTGCGCGGCGTGAACCGCGTCGTCTACGACGTCACGAGCAAGCCCCCGGCGACGATCGAGTGGGAGTGAACGGGCGCGGATCGGCGAGCGCCGGTAGCTCGGGCGGGCGCAGCGGCCGGAGCGCGCCCGCGGCGCCGATCGCGCGTCCGCTCGCCGCGCTGGCAGCCGCGCTCGCGCTCGCGCTCGCCGGCTGCGCGCCGCCCGGCGCCGCCCCGCCCGCGGCCGAGGCCGCGCCACGCCTGGTCGCCACCCCCGCGGGCGTGCGCTGGCAGGGGGCCGCGCTCTCGGGCACGCGCGACGCGCACACCGTGCACGTGGAGCGCTGGTGGCGCGCGGCGCGCGACACGGGGCTCACCGGCACCGCGGTGCTCGTGCCGCTCGCCGACACGCTCGCCGCGCGCGGCGACACCGCGCGCGCCGACTCCCTGCTCGCCTCCCCCCGGCTCGCGCGCTCGCCGTGGGCGTGGGAGGCGCTCCGCCGCCGGGCCGCCTTCGCGGAGCGTGCGGGCCAGGTCCCGCGCGCGGCCCGGCTCATCGACGCGGCGCCGCGCGCGGCCTGGCCGGACGCCGACGAGGCGGCGTGGCGCGCGCACCGCGCCGGGCTCCACCTGGCGCTCGCCGACACCACCTCGGCGGAGGCGCTCGCGCGCGGCGTGCTCGAGGACCACCCGGCCACGGCGCCGGCCTCGGGCGAGGCGCTCGCGATCCTCGACCGGCTCACACGGCTCAGCGGCGAGCGCTTCGCGCCCCGGCTCGAGCGGCGCGCGGCCGAGGTGGAGTGGGCGAACGGCCGCCGCGACCGTGCGCTCGCGCGAAACGCGCGCCTGCTCCGGCAGGGAAGCCCCGAGGAGCGCGGCAGGGACGCCGTGCTGCGCGTGCGCTGGCTGCGCGAGTGGCGGCGCTTCACGGCCTCGCTCGCGGCCTCCGACACGGCGCTCCGCTGGAGCCGAGGCACACCGGAGTTCGAGCGCGCCCGGCTCGAGCGGGCGCGCTCGTTCCGCGCCGCCGGCCGGAGCGACTCGGCGCTCGCGACCTACCGCAGGGTGGGCCGCGGCACGGCGCCGGCGGCGCTGCGCGCCGCGGCGTGGTGGGAATACGCGCGCGAATGCCAGGACGAGAGCCGCTGGGACCTGGCCGCGCTCGCGTTCCGGCACGCCGACAGCGTGGGGCGCGGCACCGCGTCCGCGTCGCTCGTCCGCCACGCGCGTGCGCTCTCCGGACTCATGCACCTCATGCTCGGCCGCGAGGCCGAGGCGATCGCGGCCTGGCGCGGGAGCGACGAGCGCCGCGCGCGCTTCTGGCTCGGCGTCACGCTCCGCCGCCGCGGAGTGCCCGAGGGCGACCGGCTGCTCGGCGAACTCGCGCGCGAGGCCGGCTACGACATCTACGCGGTGGCGGCGCGCGACACCCTCGGGCTTTCGAGCTGGCCCGGACGCGTCGCGAGTCCCGCCGCGGACACGCTCGAGGCCGAGCTCGTGGGCGCTCTGGTCGCGCTCTCGGGGCCACTCGCGCTCCCCGATGTGGCGGCGCGCCTGGTGGCCGCGCGCGACCGGGCCGACCCGCGGCTCCCGCGCGGGCCGGCACGCGCGATCGCCGGCGCGTCGTGGCGCGCGGTGGCGGTGGCCGCCTACGCGGGCGGCGACCTGGCCGGCGCCACGCGCGCGGCCGACCGCGCGCTCGCGGCGGCGGGCGCGGACAGCAGCGTCTGGGAGTGGGTGCCGTGGGCGTTCCCGCCCGCGTTCGAGAGGGAGCTGGCAGCCGCCGCGGACCGCTTCGGTCTCGAGCGCGCGCTCCTGTGGGGGCTCGCGCGCCAGGAGAGCCGGTTCGACCCGCGCGCGGTCTCGCGCAGCAACGCGCTCGGGCTCGCCCAGCTCCTGCCCGGCACGGCGCGCGAGGTGGCCCAGGAGCTGGGCGAGCGGCTGCCGTCCGACTCGCTCGTCTTCGAGCCCGATCGCGGCCTGCGCTACGGGGCCCACTACCTGCGCAAGATGCTGCGCCGCTTCGACGGCGCCGTGCCGGTGGCGCTCACGGCGTACAACGCCGGCCCGGGGCGCGTGCGCGCGGACTGGCGCGGGATCGTCGAGCTGGGCGGCTGGGCGCTCTACTTCGAGATGGCGGCGAACGCGGACACCCAGGACTACGTGCGCCGCATCCTCGGCTACCGCCAGGCCTACCGCGAGCTCAAGCCCTCGACGGAGGGGCCGCCGTGACGCGCGCGCGCCCCGGGGAGGGCATCGGCGCCGGCCGGGGCGGACCGCCGGCGGGGGCGGCGTGAGCGTGCCCGAGCCGCGGCTGCCCCAGCCGCTGGAGCCGCTCCGCACGCCACAGTGGCTCACCGAGGCGCGCCGCAAGGCCATCCACGCCTCGTTCCTCGTGCTGCCGCTCCAGCTCCTGCTCGAGTGGCTGCCGTGGCCGCGCACGCGCGGCGAGTTCCGGCTCCTCTTCCTCGGCCTCACCGCGGCCGCGGTGGGGCTCGACGTGCTGCGCATCCACGAGCGCCGCGTGCGCACGTTCTTCCGCCTGTTCTTCGGCGGGATGATCCGCGAGCACGAGCGTACGGGCCTGCTCGGCTCCACCTACCTGCTGCTCGCGGCGCTCATCGCCATCGAGGTGTTCCCGCAGGGCGTCGCCGCGGCGGCGCTCGGCTTCACGGTGCTCGGGGACGCGGCGGGCGCGCTCGTGGGGCGCGCGTGGGGCCGGCACAAGGTGTTCCACAAGTCGCTCGAGGGCGCGCTCGGCTGCCTTGCCGCCTGCCTCGCCTGGGCGGGGTTCGTGGCCGCGGTCTCACCCGTGCCCTGGCCGGTCGTGCTCGCCGGCGCCGTCGTCGCCACGCTCGTGGAGGTACTCCCGATCCCGCTCGACGACAACCTCGGCATCACGCTCGCCGCCGGCTACACGATGCGCCTGCTGCTCGGCTAGCCGCCTCCCCGGCTGCGGGTTCGCGGCGGCCTCCGGACGGAGCTGGCGCGCCCGTCACGAGGGGCTTGACCCGGCCGTGCCGGCGGGAGCAAGGTCGGATCCGGGTCCGGGCGCTCCGAGTCCTCAAGAGAAGCCTGGGAGGGACTTCCATGGCGCGTGGCACGGTCAAGTATTTCAACGACCACAAGGGCTACGGTTTCATCACCCCGGAAGGCCAGGAGGGTTCCGAAGTCTACGTCCACTTCAGCGCCATCGAGAGCGGCGGGTTCCGTACGCTCCACGAGGGCGAGCAGGTGGAGTTCGAGCTGGTCAGCAGCACCCGAGGCAACGAAGCGGCCCACGTCCTGAAGATCTGATTCACCCGGTCCGGATCCCCGCGCGGCCCGATGCGTCCCATCGGGCCGCGTGCGCGTTCGGGCCCATGCCGAGGTCGCACCGCGGCCGCCGCGAAGCATGGAGCGTGGCGAGCGGACCGCGGCCGACGAGCCCGCGCCTGACGCGGGCCTGACCTCGCGGGACGCGCGCACGCGACACGCACGCGCGCGCGCGACGACGCCCGTGACGCGGAGCGTCACGCGGCAACGGCTTGTGCCGACACGCGCATCGCGTCGCTCCGGGCCGCATCCCACGGGTCCCGGAGCGCGGCCGTCCCCCCCGAGTCGAGCCGGGCGTTCTTTGCCCCTGACCCTGTGAGGCCCTATCCTGCCCGCCATGCTGGAGAACCTTCTCAAGTCGGTGTTCGGCTCCAAGCACGAGCGCGAGGTGCGCCGCGCGGCGCCGATCGTGGCCGAGATCAACCGCCTGGCGGGGGAGTGGGAGGCGCTCTCCGACGAGGAACTGCGCGGGAAGACCGCGGAATTCCGGGGTCGGCTCGAGCGCGGCGAGGACACCCTGGACGACCTCCTCCCGGAGGCGTTCGCCGTCGTGAAGCTGGTCTGCAAGCGCCTCTGCGGCCGGACCTGGGACGTGTGCGGCCTGCCGCTCGCCTGGCAGATGGTGCCCTACGACGTCCAGCTGATCGGCGGGCTCATGCTGCACGAGGGCAAGATCGCCGAGATGGCCACCGGCGAGGGCAAGACGCTCGTGGCCACGCTGCCGCTCTACCTGAACGCGCTCACCGGGCAGGGCGTGCACCTGGTCACGGTCAACGACTACCTCGCCCGGCGCGACAGCGAATGGATGGGCGAGATCTACCGGTTCCTCGGGCTCACGGTGGGCTGCATCCAGCAGAACATGGACCCCGCCACGCGCCGTGCCCAGTACGCCTGCGACATCACCTACGGCACGAACAACGAGTTCGGTTTCGACTACCTGCGCGACAACATGGCGGTGCGCCCCGAGTACCGGGTCCAGCGCGGGTTCGTGTACGCGATCGTGGACGAGGTGGACTCGGTCCTCATCGACGAGGCGCGCACGCCGCTCATCATCTCGGGCCCGGTCGAGGAGCGCGGCGACGAGCTGTTCGACCAGATGAAGCCGCTGGTCGAGCGCGTCGTGCGCGCGCAGCAGCAGTGGGCGGCGGCCACGCTCACCGAGGCCGAGAAGCTGCTCGCCGACCCCGCGAAGGAGCGGGAGGCGGGCGAGAAGCTGCTCCAGGTGCAGCGCGCCGCGCCCAAGCACAAGCGCTTCATCAAGCTCCTGTCCGACCAGCCGGTGCTGAAGCGGCTGATCACCCGGGTCGAGCTCGAGTACCTGCGCGACAAGCGCCTGCACGAGCTGGACGAGAGCCTCTTCTACACGATCGACGAGAAGTCGCGAAACGTGGACCTGCTCGAGCAGGGCCGCCAGCTCATGTCGCCGTCGGACCCCGAGCGGTTCACCGTGCCGGACCTGACGGCGCAGCTCGCCGACCTCGAGGGCCGCGAGGACCTCACGCCCGAGCAGCGCATCGCCGAGCGCGACCGGGTCTACCAGGCCTACGGCGTCTCCAACAACCGCATCCACAGCGTGCACGCGCTGCTCAAGGCCTATTCGCTGTTCGAGCGCGACGTCGAGTACGTGGTCCAGGACGGCAAGGTGATCATCGTGGACGAGTTCACGGGCCGTCTGATGCCGGGACGGCGCTACTCGGACGGGCTCCACCAGGCGATCGAGGCCAAGGAGCAGGTCACGGTCGAGGGCGAGACCCAGACGCTCGCCACGGTCACGCTGCAGAACTTCTTCCGCATGTACAGGAAACTCGCCGGCATGACCGGTACGGCCGAGACCGAAGCGGGCGAGTTCTGGCAGATCTACAAGCTCGACGTGGCGGTGGTCCCCACGAACCAGCCGGTGCGCCGCAGCGACCACAACGACGTCGTCTACCGCACGAAGCGCGAGAAGTACAAGGCGGTCATCGACGAGATCGCGGACTGCTTCGAACGGGGCCAGCCGGTGCTGGTGGGCACGATCTCGGTGGAGGTGAGCGAGCTCCTGAGCCGCATGCTCAAGATCCGCGGCATCCCGCACAACGTGCTGAACGCGAAGTACCATCAGAAGGAGGCCGAGATCGTGGCCGGCGCCGGCCAGCGCGGCGCGGTGACGATCGCCACGAACATGGCCGGCCGCGGCACCGACATCAAGCTGGGGGCGGGCGTGCCCGACCAGGGCGGGCTCCACATCCTCGGCACCGAGCGGCACGAGTCGCGGCGCATCGACCGCCAGCTCCGCGGCCGCTCCGGCCGCCAGGGCGACCCCGGCTCGTCGCGCTTCTTCCTCTCGCTCGAGGACGACCTCATGCGGCTCTTCGGCGCCGAGCGCATCTCCGGGCTCATGCAGAAGATGGGCGTGGAGGAGGGCGAGGTCATCGAGCACGGCATGGTGACGTCCGCGATCGGCCGGGCGCAGAAGCGGGTCGAAGCGCACAACTTCGACATCCGCAAGCACCTGCTCGAGTACGACAACGTCATGAACAAGCAGCGCGAGGAGGTCTACCGGCAGCGCGACGAGGCGCTCCTGTCGCAGGACATCAGCGCGCGTGTGGTCGAGGATGTGCGCGACGCCGCGGCCGAGCGGGTGGAGCGCTTCGCCGACGACAAGATGCACCGTGCCGAGTGGAACCTGCGGGGCCTGGCCGACGAGCTGTCGTACCTGTGCATGTCGCCGGGCTCGCCGGCCGACCTCGAGGGCGAATCCCGCGAAGCGGTGATCGAGAGGGCGGGCGAATGGGCGGAACGCGCCTACCGGGCCCGCGAGGCGCAGTTCACCGCGCCGGTCATGCGCGAGCTCGAGCGCCACCTCTACCTGTTCACGCTCGACGAGCACTGGCGCGAGCACCTGCACGAGCTGGACTACCTGAAGGGCGGCATCGGTCTCCAGGCCTACGGGCAGCGCGACCCGCTCGTTCAGTACAAGAAGGAGGCGTTCTCGCTGTTCGAGACCATGATGGGCGAGGTGCGCGAGGACTTCGTGCAGCGCCTGTTCCGCGTCCAGCTCCAGCCCTCGGCGGCGCGCCAGGTGATCGAGGAGGCGCCGCGCGCCCCGCGTCA
>Ga0187892_10008449_pt1 | contig 14090 bp, 17 predicted proteins | sample MA1701073metaG_FD_139345 | JGI IMG/M metagenome (GOLD analysis project Ga0187892, IMG submission 139345) | Bio-ooze microbial communities from a basaltic lava cave in the Kipuka Kanohina Cave System on the Island of Hawaii, USA - MA170107-3 metaG ...
ACCTCGGTGACCGGTATGTCTGCGGAGGCAGAAGCCCTACTTGGACGCCATCCGTGGCCAGGGAATGTTCGTGAATTAGAAAATGTGCTGGTGCGGGCAGCAGTCCTGGCTCCAGGACGCATGCTGACACCGGCCGACCTTTCCCTGTCTCCAACCCAACCGCAGCTTCCAGAAAATTTCGCTGAACTTTCGTTAGAGGAAGTGGTCCGCCGGAAACTGAAGTCGTATTTTCAACAGTCGTCGCCACTTTCACTCACTGACCTCCATGCGTCGATTGTCGGACAAGTAGAAAAGCCACTGATTGAGCTCATCTTAGAGTACACTGGCGGCAATCAACTGAAGGCCGCTGAACTGCTCGGCATTAATCGTAATACCCTGCGAAAGAAACTGACAGAGTTAAAGATCATAACAAAAAAAGGGACAGGAAGTTAAGAGTTCCAAGTTTCAAGTTTTTTACTGACAACTGACAACTGACAACTTTCTTCCATGTCAACATTTACCTTCCCGAATCCACTTTACGCTATTGCCGATACGCTGGGCCGACCTGAACTCTCGTTCGTGCCCCTTGCAGAACAGCTCTGTGCTGGTGGGGCCAAGCTATTACAATTGCGCGTGAAGGACCTCCCGTCACGGGATTTCCTCACCCTCGCCCAACAGGTGCGGGAGGTGTGTCAGCGGTACGGATGCTTATTCATTATCAACGATCGAGCGGATATTGCTCTTGCGGTCGATGCCGATGGGGTTCACGTTGGACAAGAAGATTTGCCGCTGGCAGCGGCGCGGAAAGTGCTTGGCCCACATAAAATTGTTGGAGTTTCGACTCACGATCCCGCCCAAGCACAAGGGGCAGAACGTGGCGGGGCAGACTACATTGGCTTTGGTCCATTGTTCGGGACGACAACGAAAGCGACCGGCTACAGCGCCCGTGGACTGGAGCAGCTTCGAGAGATTCGCGCTTTGGTTCGGCTGCCTATCGTTGCTATTGGTGGGATCACTACCGAACACGCGCCATCTGCACTCGCTGCCGGTGCAGATGCGGTGGCAATGATTAGTGACCTGGTGTTGGCTCCTGATGTGGCAACGAAAGTGAGGGACACACTCGCTGCTCTTCGCATCACGCATCACGTATCACGCATCACGTAATACGCATCGTGCCGGTTAGCGTTCAGCCGTCAGCTATCAGCTTTCAGCAAAAACAAGGAGAGGCGCATCCTGGAGGCTCTGACTCGTATCAGCAGTTGGGCAAAATCTTCTGTGTTTTCTTGTCTGGCTGACTACTGAAAGCTGATAGCTGAACACACACTCACGTTTTCCCCCCTTACCCCTCCTCTTCCGCTCCACTTGGCGGTTCCATATTTTCGACCAGATTGTCAAAGCGCGTATATTCTTTACGGAAAGCGAGACGCACGGTTCCCGTCGGACCGTTGCGTTGCTTGCCAATAATGACCTCGGCGATACCCTCATCTTGTGAGTCTTGTTTATAGACCTCGTCGCGGTAAATGAACGCGATCAGGTCTGCATCCTGTTCAATTGCTCCTGAGTTATGACTCACAATGCCATCAGTCAACCACGAGGCCGGGCCAGGAACGGTGAGGTCGAATACCTCCTCCTCTCCAGCAGGTTCAACTGTAGTCACTCGATCCCAAAAGAGGTCGCTGGTTGCGCGGCTCCGCAATTCTTCATCATCGAGCAGCTCGGCATACTCAGCCAGCACTCGTCGAGAAGGGGCAAAGCGAACACGAGCATCAGGCCATACCTTCGTTGTGACAGGTTCCGGTAGGGTTCGAGCAATTGCCACACGGTCACCAACACCAAGTTCTGCAACCCGTTTCCACCCTGCTGCACCAAGCAGGCGATGTCGCCCAGTAGCACGAATGATTCGTCCACTCGCCATGCGCACAGCAAAAACCGCTCTCTTTCCTACCCTCCACACTCGATCACTGAACGCTCGCACGATACGACCATCAGCAGAGACGGACAGAACTTCCGGAGTTGTTCCAACGAGATCATGAATGGCAACTCGGCGTCCATCCGCCAACACAACAAGGGTATCCCCTGGTACGCATTCCCTGATGTCCGACATCATCGGTCGGCGGTCAGCGCGTTGTTCCACTTGTCGGTTGAGCTGTGACAATGCCACAACAGGGACGTTCAATTCCTTCGCCAGCGACTTGAGTCCACGTGAGATTTCTGACAACTCCTGCGTACGGTTTTCCTGCGCGGTCAGACCACGCATCAGTTGCAGGTAGTCGATAACGACCAGCCCGAGGTTAGCCTCCCGTTTTAAGCGTCGCGCTTTGGCACGCAGTTCAAGCACATTTTGTGCAGGCGTATCGTCAATAAAAATGGGCGCTTCCGCCAACCGACCAGCGGCCATCGCCAGGCGCGGGAAATCGCGTTCACCGAGATACCCGGCACGCACCTTGGCATTGTCTACCCGTGCCTCGGAACAGAGCATACGCATCACCAACTGCTCTTTAGACATTTCCAGCGAGAAGATCCCGACCGCCGTGTTGGCGTGGAGAGCAACGTATTGCGCGATGTTCAGCACGAAGGCGGTTTTTCCCATGCTCGGCCGGGCAGCCACAATCACGAGGTCTGCCGGCTGAAAACCAGCAGTCAGACGGTCAAGATCGAGAAAGCCGGTCGGCACGCCGGTGACTAACTCTTTGCGTTCGTAAAGTTTCTCGACTGTCTTGATCGTGTCCATGATCATGTCACCCATCTTGAAGAACGCCGGGCGAATGCGTTTCTCGGACACGTCAAAGATCAACCGTTCTGCTTCATCGAGAAATTGTTCAATGTCTTCCTCGCCGTTGTAACACCGACTGGCGATTTCGTTGGAGACGGTAATCAAACTGCGTAAGACCGCCTTCTCGCGGATAATCCGCGCGTAGTGAGCAATGTTGGCCGCACTCGGCACTTTATCGGTCAGTTCGGCAAGGTAGGTTGCCCCGCCAATATCTTGCAACTCTCCGCGGGCTTTGAGCGTGTCAGTCAATGTCACCAAATCAATCGGCTCGTTTTTCTCACTCAGCGCAATCATCGCGCGGAAAATTTTGCGATGCGACTCGCGATAAAAATCGGCATCACTCATAGTCTCAATCACGCGATCCAACGCGTGAGAGTCAAGCAGAATGCCACCGAGCACCGACTCTTCAGCATCAAGGCTTTGGGGAGGAACTTTGCGCAACGCGTCTTCAAGAATAGCCACGATCGTCTCCCTTGGTAACGTTACTCTCGCGCTGGGATGGGGTTCATTTTCTCTTTTTCTTCGCTCAACGACAAGGGGGTTAGTCGATCGTCGCCCGGACGTAGGTAAACCGCTGCGAGAGCTGTTCAAGTCCGTCGGCAATGCGCGGCCCGTACCAGCATAACGCCATACCATCAATACAGTAGAAATGCCCGGCCCGACCTGCTGGAGTGTCCACTAAGGGCTTCAAGTGCTCGAAGTGTTTCGTCGTGAACGGATAGGGTTCACTTGGTAACAGGACAACATCAGGCGCAAGCGCGGCCACGTCTTCGAGCGTAGTCGAAAAGTAGCGCTCTGATTTCTCGCGAAAAATGTTCTCCCCTCCGCAACACCACAACATACTGTCAGCGTAGGTATCCGCATTAAAAGCCATCCACGGTTTTCGCCAAATGGGGCAGAACACCCGGAGTCGTGGATTCTGGGGAGACTCGCTCGTCACTCGTTCATATACCGTACGCAGATGGGTCACCAACGGATCACTCGTCGTGCGACAGTCAAGCACCACACCCAGTCTTTCGATCATGCCAATGCCATCCACCACTGTCCGGGGAGCAGTCACATAAAGCGTGAGCCCGTGCTCAGCTAACCAAGTAAAATCTTCCCGGCGATTCTCTTCGTCGTTGACAATCACCAGATCGGGAGAGAGCGCGAGGATCGCCTCAAGCTGCGGGTTTTTGGTACCGCCGACTTTGGTGATTTTCGTTACTTCGTCTGGAGGATGAGTGCAGTATTCGGTCACTCCAATCACCCGGTCTCCAATACCCAGGGCAAAGAGGGTTTCGGTAATGCTCGGCACGAGAGAAATAATTCGCCGTGGGGGGGTCGGAACGTCGATCGTGCGCTGAAGTTCGTCAACAAATTGCATATTCTTCTACTCACTGCTCCGCGACCGCAGAATATCTTCGAGTTGTTTCTTTTCCTCCGAGGTAATTTCTCCGGTGTTGGGCGCAGCAGCAGTTGTGGTCTCGGTCTGACGTTTTGTTACGGAGGTCTGCTGAGCTTGCGCTGGAGTCGATTTTTCCACGGCGTCTTTCCCTCCCAGTACCCCAAAGCGCCGCAACTCAGCTTTCATGAAAAAAATGGTCCCAAGCACCACTACGACTACACTATAACTCAAGAACAACAGAAGTTTCGGAATGCTCCAACTTCGTCGTTGTTTCCGGCGAACCGGTGCCCGTCTCGCCTGTTTTTTTGCTGCCATCCCACTCACCTCCCCACAGTCTGCGGCCACAGCAATGTAGCCATCGCTTCCCATCCACTCCGTCGCGGCCAGTCATCCACTCCGTTGTACCATTTGAGTCCCAGCGATTGGAGTCGGTGACTTCGTGCGGCCAGGAAAAACCAGAGTCTGGATGTCGGTCCGTAGAAAAATCGGGTCGCATAATACAAACGTGTCAGTTTCTTCCCCAACCAGGAACGCTCTAATGCCTCAGTGTAGTCCGCAAAATCGAAGCGCTTCGTCTGTAACGCCTGCATAATCGTCTGAGCAGCAAATTTGCCATACTCAAGTGCAAAGGATATCCCCTCTCCCATCAACGGCTCAGCTCCAGCTGCATCTCCGACCAAGACGACATGCGGGGCCGCAATGGGACGCTTCGGAATGTAGCCAGCGATCGGGAAGGCGCGGAACTTAGGACTGACGAGTTTCGAGTTTCGAGTTTCGAGTTTCGAGTTCGCACAGAAGGAAGCGAGCTCAGAATTCAGCAGCTTTTGCAGATCAGCATTGCCGAGTTGCGTATCCCCTAATGAATAAATCCCCACGTTGACGTGCGGCACGCCCTGAATCAGGCACGGGAACTCCCACAGATACCCTTTCAGTCCCTGGCTGACCGGAAGAAAATTGAAATCGTACCGTTGTTGCCCAAATCCATTCCAGGTGGTTGCAGAAACGGGGACATCACACATGATCGCTTTGCCGACAACCTCACTCTCTCCACCGACCAATTGCCGCCGGACGCGGCTTCCTGAGCCGTCCGCACCAACAACCACACGAGCCCGGTACGTCTCTTTGTCGGTTACGACCAAAACTCCACCAGATTCACGGCGCAGTTCGAGCACTTTCTCGCCTTCACGAATTTCTGCCCCACGTTCGCGGGCGGCTTGCACGAGCGAACAATCAAATTCATCGCGGCGAATGATGGAACACATTCCGGCATCCGCACATGACACCTCATACCCAGGGGGGACGCGGACGTAAGCCCGATCAACCTGGACGTGTGGAACCGACAGCGGAATATCAAGTTCGTTGAGGCAGTCGAGCGTATGCGGAATTAAGCCACCAGCGCAGATTTTTTCGCGCGGGTGTACAGCTTTATCGAGCAACAGCACCTCACTACGCAACGCTGGATCATGTTTCAGAAGATGAAGCGCAGTAGAACTCCCGGCCGGGCCGGAACCAACAATGACAACGTCACGAGGAATCACGGGTGCAAGGCTAACATAGGTCAGCAACCGGCAAAAGGACTGGCACGGTGTTCCAATATAGTGACCGCAAAGGAAGTCAGTGTTGCCCACGACGGAGCAACACGCTAAAAATCTTTGACGGAAAGGAACACTGCACATGGCGCGAACCAGTACAGCCGAGGCAATCTTGGCGCTTGCCGCAGAAATGCGCGAGGGAAACACCCAGCTCGTTGCATGGTTGCAACAATCGTCCGAGCGACAAGAACGACAGAACCAGGCAACAATCGCTGCGCTGCATGAAATCGGCAAAGGACAAGAGCGCATCGCACAAATTGTGGCAGACAATACCAAGGCGCTGGCAACCATGCTGCTCGAATCCCAAGCTCTTACGGCACGCACCTTGGAGCTGACACGCGATATTCATACGCGTATCACTGGGGGAGGAAGCGAAACTACGCACTGAGATATTCTTGAGAGAGCAGGCAACACCGCAAACACTGGCGGCCAAGCGCCAAGACACACGACGCGTGATACGCGCCCTACTCCACTGAGCCTGTCGAAGGAGGGCTTGTGTGGTTCGACTGGGCACATCACCGGCTCAGCACGAGGGGATTTTGCATTTGCCTGCCGCAGGACTTTGCTTCACAATAACAATCGCAGAGTATCCATAGAAAAGGAGTGCGTATGTCCCAAGTAGCAACAGACTCTGGCGTGCCTTTCAAATTGAGTGTCCGTCGGGTCAGGCTGACCGAAGAACAGTTCGCGCTCCTGTGCCAGGAGAACCGCGATTTCCGCTTTGAACTCACTGCCCAACAGGAGTTAGTGATTATGCCCCCAGCAGGTTCAGAAACCGGATGGCGCAATAATGAGGTTTCCTATGTGCTGACCGCCTGGACGAAGGCAGACGGCACGGGTCTGGCGTTTGATTCCTCCGCCGGGTTTACACTGCCGAACGGCGCGATTCGCTCTCCGGATGCCTCGTGGGTGCGACGAGACCGTTGGAACGCGCTTACTCAAGAACAACGCGAAAAGTTTGCGCCGCTGTGTCCCGACTTCGTCGTCGAACTCCGCTCTCGCACAGATCGCTTGGCTGATCTGCAAGAGAAGATGCAGGAGTACATGGACAACGGCGCTCGCTTGGGCTGGTTGCTCGATCCCATCGACAGGCAAGTTCACATCTATCGCTCCGGTCAGTCGGTCGAGGTGTCAGACAACCCTGACACACTCAGCGGTGATCCAGCGCTGCCCGGTTTCGTACTGCCCGTGCGCGAGTTGTGGTAGTGCTGTGTCTATGATGATGGGTCCATTGTCATCTACGAGGGTGGTAAGGTTAAAACCTTTTTCCTCACTGCCACTAAACCCGCAAAGTGCGTATATTGTTGGAGCAGTGACGAGGGGAGAGCGCTTCACAGCCTCTTGAGCGCTGCTACAATTTCTGTCTTGAAGTCAGTAAAATCACCAAGTTCAGTCGTCGCTGTCTGATAGACGATCATGTCGTCAACATGACCGTACTCATGGACCAGAAGGTTCCGGAAGCCCTTCATTGTCTGCACGGTCTTTTTCATCTCGGCAGAGAGTATCCCTGCCTGCTCCAACTTCTCGAATAAATCATTCTCTTCAGCCGGAAGCCCAAGACGCAATCCCGAGACCATGAGGTTACAGACATCAATCACGCACTCAACCGCAATTTGCAGGAGCCGCTCGCACGCGCGTTTCTTTTCTACTTGCCGATACTCGGCAAAGTCCTGTGGAGCGATGACTCGCAAGTCTCGGATATATCCATCAAGCTTATCGAGCTTGGTCAGAATACGCTCATGATCCAGCACGGGCGACCTCCGTGAGGTAGGCCTCATACATCGGCCTAAAGTCCTCAAACGCTTGCGCGGTGCGGAAGGCGAGCGCATAAAGTGCGTCAGCGTCTTTTTCCAACACAACTTTCCCTTCCTTCAACACCCGTCGTCTAATGTAGAGGGGCAGTTGTTGAAAAACGTGGACGTCGAGGTCGCTGCGTGTCAGATAGGCTAACTTTTTGCGCGAGAGGGAGAGCGCATCATATTTTCGTGGCTGAAGGACTACACAGACATCGACATCAGAGGTAGGAGTCTGCTCGCCGCGCGCCACACTGCCAAATAGCAGGACGGCCAAGACGTCCGTGTCCTGTTGGGCTTTTCTTAGCAGTTGCTCAAGTTGTTGGTCTGTGCCCATAATTGATTGGCGTACCATGAGGACACGGCGCAGACAAGCCGCTCACCCTGCACCGCCGTCAGAAATGTAGGGCGTGCAAAGCGCGCCGATCAGAGGGCGCGTGATACGCGCTCTACTCCACTGAAGCTTCTTCCCAGGGGCCACGGCACGAGCATGCCACTCGTCATGGCTGTCTACCAAGGCTACGAGGACATTGGTATCAATCGGTCAACCATATCTGCCGACCCACCGCCAAAGTCAAAAGTGCTGAGGATGACGGTGTTGTTGGCTGTGCCGCCACCGTCGATCAATTGCAGATCGAGGGCAAACGGCCCGGCTAGATTCCCGGCAAGTGGTGTGGTGTCAATACTGACGGTGAAGCTCACCACGTAACAGAGCGACACGCTCAGTCCTAACCACAGTCCCGTGATCACACCGAGACCTTGGAAGAAGAAATGTATCCGGCGCATGAGTTGGTCTTCTTTCATCGAGTATTTGTTGCTGCTTTTAAATTCCCTCTCCCGGATGGGAGAGGGCTAGGGTGAGGGGGAATCGCAAATAGTTTCATCGTCCATTGCTCCCCGCCAACACCCGTGTACTGTACGTAATCCCCTGGTTACTTGGATTTGCAAACTCCAACACTACCACCGCACTCTCACCCGCGTTAAGTACATTGTCCGTACCCACATTGACGTTGATGTATGGGCTCACCGGTGCTGCACAAGCAGTGTTACCACTCTTATTAAACAGCGTCACATTGACGCTAAGACCATCGAGCACCAAAGAGACAGGTCCAGCAATGGAACTGCTGCCGATATTCCTCAGCGTCACTTGTTGCGCGTAGCGGCCTGTAGCAGGGTTCCGACGAAAGCCACCGCGAGTGACGGTCACCTGGGCACCGACATTCGTGGCACAGACGGGTGCGACAATATCACATGCATCACCCAGTCCGTCGCCGTCGGTGTCTCGCTGGTCAGCATTGGCAACTGCTGGACAGTTATCCACACAGTTCGCTACCCCATCTCCATCACCATCCGTATCCGGCGTGCCACAGCCACACACACCCGGAGCAGTTTTACCTGCATCGCTTGGGCAGAGGTCATTGCAGTTCGCTGTCCCATCACCATCACTGTCCGTATCTGCTATGCCACAATCACACACACCGGCAGCAATCTTGTTCGGATCGGCCAGGCAGACATCCTGGCAGTTTGGAGTTCCGTCCCCATCGCTGTCCGTGTCGGCTACCCCGCAGCCGCAAATCCCTGGAGCAATCTTGTTTGGATCGTTCGAGCAGGTGTCCGTGCAGTCCGGCGTCCCATCGCCGTCACTATCAGTCTCTGGCACCCCACAGCTACACGTGCCCGGATCGATCTTGTTAGGATCATTCACGCAACCGTCGCACCAGTCTCCAGTGCCGTCCCCGTCGCTGTCGGTTCCTCCACACAGGTCTACAACTTCGGTAAGGAGAAGTGAGACTCCACCGCCGTTATCGCTGAGGATCTCGTCCGGAACGCCAAACTGTACAAGCTCACCCTGCGAAACGACAAACCGGCTCGTCTTCGATGTAGTCTGGTCAAAGGCTTCCTGCGGTGTCTCACCACAACACTCACCACCTCCGGTCAATGCCGGGTTGCTATCCGTTGGTGCGTATCCACCCCAGAGGGTGCGCCAGCCGTTAGTTCCGGTGCTCGGATTCCAGGCAGTAAAGAGCGCTTCGCTGTTAATAGTGGGGGTGATAAGGGTCGCTTCGTATGTCCCAGCAGGGGAAAAGACCTCAACCGCCTCAAACCCACTCTGAGGGCTGCCATGCACACGCGCATCAATATTCACCACCATTGAATCGGTGAATACCAAAGGACAACTTCCACTACAGATAGGATCTCCAGTCGGAAAAATCCTGATGATTCTCCCCAAGTCTTTCTCCGATACGTACACCGCATGGGTGCTATCGACAGCAATACCGATGGGAAAATCAATTCCTGTGGCAAACGGAGAACTGTCCCATTAGCCACATCAACTTTCCGTATTTGGTCATCGAATGGTTCAGCGAAATAGAGATCCCGACCAAGTTCACAACCTGGATCAAAAGCCATACCTGCGGGGTTAACAAGCTCTGCTGTAACAGGAGTTATGACGCCATTGAGCATGACGATACTACCTGAACCGCTGCCATTGATTGTTCCTGCAAAAAGCTTGTTGGTAGCGTCAAATGCCAGGGGGTTACCGACCACACCCAACGAAGCGATTGGAGGCTCGACGATCATCCCCGATGCGGAGATCCCATAAATCTGCCCATCATTTTCTGCCACCACGATTCTGTCTGTGCTATCGATAGCTATGCCATTCAAGTTTGCGAATCCCGAAGCAAAAATGACGTCCGAGCCACCATTCAAGGAATTGGCTATCGTAACCTGCCCGCTGCCAGCGACGAAAACTCGCCCACTGCTGTCAACCGCAACGCCATCTGGATCACCAATAGCACTACTGGAGGCAAGGATAGATCCCGCTGGAGAAAGACGGACGACTGGACAGGCACCGCAGTCAGATCCAACAATGAGGTTGCCCTTGGCTTCGAAAGCTAGCTTGGCAGGTTGGTCAAGCCCTGTCGCAAAAACTTCAGCGTCAAACCCTGCGGGGACCAGAATGCCTGGCACTGAAGAGGGTTGCAGCGCAAAACTTTCGGTTGCGAATACGACGAATAAGGCTACAAGGCTACAACGATCAATTCAAGAAATCTCTCTTTTCTCATCTCTCTCTCCTCTCGAAGTCTGAGGAATCGGGTCTGGGGTCTGAAGTTTTTGCTGCTGAAAGCTGATCGCTGATAGCTGACTGCTGTCTTAAGGCGAGGACGGCTTCAGTAGAAGTCAGGAACAGCGTGTACCCGCTGCCGCGCGAGAGAAAGTTGACCTGCTCGTCGGTCTGCCCCTGGTTGGGCTCGAAGTGCAGGGGGACCTTGGTGTAGGTAACTTGCAGTTTGGTCTTAGCGGAAATAGATTCTTGGAGAACTGTACTATCTATCTGTGAGAGATTTATCGGGGAGGGGAAGAAGTCCAGAGTCCAGGGTCGGGAGTCAGAGGAAGCTCTTCTCTGGCTACCAGTCTGAGTGGCGCAGGCGGCTGCCGTCAGTCCCAGAATAAGTGTCAGCGGTCATGCCCAGGTGATCCGGTCAGCAGAGTGCACGGCTCGCCCCTTTCTTTTTTACGCCTTCCACGGTTACGTTCCCTTCGCTCAACTCCCTCCTCTACCGTTCAGGTCGATAAGGCGAAGCGAAGCCACAGCACACATACAGTGCTTTTGTCAAGGGTCTGAGGGGAAAAATGGAGGAAAATAGGGAAACGGGGAAACGGCAGATGGCGCGCTCACTCTGTTCGCTCTATAGCAAATGGCTCGTTCGCTGCGCTCACTTTATGGCTTATGGGGAAACGGAGAAACAGACTAGAGGCTGGAGGGGAAGGCAAAGAAGGGAAACGGGGAATTAGGCTATAGGCTGAAGGCCTCAGGCTGGAGGGAAGAGGAAAACGGGGAAATGGCGAAGAGGGAAATGGGAGACAGAAAGAGACCCTGGGAATGAGGAACTGAAGAAGGAAAGCGCAAAAACTGCAACGTCTCCTAGTTTCTAGTTGTCCCCTCATATCAGGGAGCATATAATCCCTCGTGATGAGCACTCAGGTCGTTCTCAATCTCCCAGACGATACCTATGAACGCGTGACGCAGTTTGCCGCGTATGCCCAGCGCAATGTGTCGGAGATTGTCATAGATGCGTTTACCTCCATGTTGCCCTCGCTCGACACCCTCGCGCAACTTCGTAACATTGCCAACCTTTCTGATCGAGAAGTGCTGGCATTGACCGAACTTCGTATGGCACCAGAGGCCGACCATCGCCTGAGCGAGTTGTTAGACCGTCAGCAGGCAGGAGAGTTGACTGACCTCGAAGGAGCCGAGTTAGCAGCGTTGATGCGCACCTACGAAATAGGGCTGCTGCGCCAATCACAGGCGCTGGCTGAAGCCGTGCATCGTGGCTTGATCCCGCCACTGTCGTCATGACGGCAGGGAAGATTCCCGAGGAGATCAGCGTCCGTGTTCGTGTGGCGGCCGGGAATCGGTGCGGTTACTGCCTGACCTACCAGCGCTATGCGATGCAGGTGCTGGAAATCGAGCATATCATTAGTGCGCGAACATTGGCACGAGTACTAACCAGGGGACGGGGGACCGCAATGGCATTCTTCACCCTGCTGCTGGTCGGTTCGATTTAGGACATCAGCATTTTACGGGAGGTAGAGACGTCCCGCTCCACGGAAGGTATCCAGGTCCAAGCCAATTTCCACAAGGCGATCCGCACATGCTTCTCGATAGTTCCGTTCGACCATACGATCTAGACGACCGATCGTGAGTACCGGCAACGCTGTCGCGTAATTCTCCTCTCGAATGACCTGCTCCAGCGAGTCCGTGCCGTCCATATTACGATTCCCAGTCAAGAGCAGCAGCTCTCGCGCTTGCACGAACTGCCACACCGCACGGTCCGAACTCATGAGCGGGAGACTGATTTCCGCAAATGTAACCAAACGAAAGAGGTTCAACTCTAACCACCCGCTGGTGGCCATGGTGCTCCAGAGCAGCGCCGCGTGACCTTCGATGTTGTGATCCGCCAACACTGTGATCATTGCCGATCACGGGAAGCTTTGCGCGCTTGTAGCTTGGCATAGACCGCTTCCAGCCCAGGCTTAGGAGGTTCGTGGGCACGCCGCGTAAGGCGCTCTTGATTCCGCTCTTCCCAATAGCGCCGATTCTCTTCGGCCCGTTGCACGACCTGCTGATACTCTGCCTCAACAGTCTCACTGTAGGTAGTTATATAGGCTAGGACATCAGACATTTGTTGAGCGGTGAGGTTGAGCCAGTGTTGAATGAGCTGCGGCGGCCAGTCAGCCTTGAGGTAGGTGAGAATGTCGTACAAAGTAATCCGCGTCCCTGCCAGCGTGAGCCCGCGTTCGGTACGCACAAGTGTTGCCGTGGTGGTATGTGTTTCTAGCATGATGACGTCTGGCCTAGATCGTCCCTCAGATATTCTGGTTGATCAAATAAAAACGATCGAGAACCGCAATCTCACGCCACGCCTTCCCGCGGATGCACGTTGCCACGAATCCATTCAACAATGGACTGGGTGCTTACTCCGGGAGTAAAAATTTCTTTCACGCCAGCTTGTTTAAGCACTGAAATGTCGTCTTGTGGAACGATCCCTCCACCAAAAACCGCAACATCCTCAGCTCCACGATCTTTGAGCGCTTTCATCACTGCCGGAAAGAGGGTCATGTGTGCACCAGAGAGGATGCTGAGCCCAATCGCGTCAACGTCTTCTTGCACCGCGGCCTCGGCAATCATGTCCGGTGTTTGATGTAAACCAGTGTAGATCACTTCAAATCCGGCATCACGCAACGCCCGGGCGATGATCTTCGCGCCACGGTCATGGCCGTCCAGTCCTGCTTTCCCTACGAGAATACGTAGAACTTTCTCTTCTGACACAAAGAACCTCCGAATAAAAGCTATCAGCAGTCAGCTCTCAGCTCTCAGCAAAAAAGGAAGGTCAAGCAGGGGCCTCTTTTACCCTCATCTCACCAAGGGCTTTGAACTTCCTCTCCCCTGGCTGAAAGCTGAACGCTAATAGCCGAAAGCTAGTTACAGCCACGCCGGGTCACGATAGACGCCGAATACCTCTCGATACATATCGGAGATTTCGCCTAAGGTCACGTGATGTTTTACTGCTTCAATGAGATGCGGCATCAGGTTGTCGCCATTGCGGGCCGCGGCATGCACCCGACCAAGCATCTCGCGGGCCTTGGCACTATCCCGCTCGCGCTTCACCTTGCGCACCCTCTCCACTTGCCGCCCTTCAACATCGTGGGCGATCTTGAGAATATCAATCGGTCGTTCTTCCGGAATAACGTATTTATTAACCCCAACAATCACTTTCTCTTTGGAATCAAGTTGTTGCTGATAACGATACGCTGCATCGGCAATCTCTTTTTGTGGATAGCCCATGTCGATGGCCCGAATGATTCCGCCCAATTCATCAATACGGGTGATATAAGCGAACGCCTCTTTCTCCATCTTGTCGGTCAACGCCTCGATGGCCCAACTGCCACCCAATGGATCAGCGGTATTCGCTACACCACTCTCTTCGGCAATAACCTGTTGCGTCCGCAGCGCTACCATCACTGCTTGTTCAGTTGGTAACGCCAGCGTCTCGTCCATCGAG
>Ga0187892_10008451_pt1 | contig 14090 bp, 10 predicted proteins | sample MA1701073metaG_FD_139345 | JGI IMG/M metagenome (GOLD analysis project Ga0187892, IMG submission 139345) | Bio-ooze microbial communities from a basaltic lava cave in the Kipuka Kanohina Cave System on the Island of Hawaii, USA - MA170107-3 metaG ...
CGCCTCGCGCACCAGCGCCTCGAGCTTCGGGCCGGGCTCCTTTCCGCCCAGCACGCGCGAGGGCAGCGCCTTGAGCGGCGCGAGCGCCGCCCGCGCTTCGACCTCGTCGCTGCGGTCCGACGCCGCCCGCACCTTCTCGACCAGCTGCGCGGCGTATCGCAGCTCGTGCTCGAAGCCGCCGACCGCCTTGTGCGCCATGAATTGCAGCGCGTCCATCTCGTGCTGCGCGACGGCGTCCGCCGGCGCACGCGATGCGACGTACGCGGGGTAGAACTCGCGCTCGTAGAGGTCGTCGGCCACCGCCAGGTCCCTCGTCTCGATCACCTGCCGGGCGCGCCGCTGCAGCTCCTTGAGCGCGGTCTTCGGGTCCTTCGGCTCAACCGCGGGCTCGCTCCCCTTCGGCGTCATCCTGGACTTCATCGGGTCGTCGCGCCCGGGCCGCACGCCCGCGCCCTCCGGCCTCGCTTCCTTGTCGGTCGCTACCATCGTCCGGCAGAAGCACTCCGTGTCCCCGACCGTCTCCACGATCCGCCCGTACCGGTCGATGATGACCTTGACCACCGGCTTGGCGCTGTCCGTGGCGCCGCCCGGACGGAACTCGACCGGGACGATCGACACGCGCCGGTCGCCCGGCATGCGCACGTACTCCTCGCTCTTCACGTCGCGGCGCAGGCGCAGGTCGTCGAACCCGTACGCGGGGTCGATCACGAGCAGCTCCCGCGTGGCGGCCTTCCTCAGCTCCCCCTTCTGCCGCTCGCGCAGCAGCGCCAGCGCGACCGTGTAGAGCACCGGAGTGTCGCCCGACTCCCGGATCGTCCGCGTGCGCCCGTCGAACGACCGGATGTCGGCCGTCCGCGTCGTCGCCCCCGCGAGCACCTCGAGCGTCGCCTTCTGCTGGTTCTGCACGAGCTTCGCGTCGAGCTTCAGGACGTCGAACGCCCCGTCGAGCAGCGCCGTGACCTCCTCCTGCACGTCGACCAGCGTGACGTCCGACTCGGTGATCCGCTGATAGGTGCCCGCGCTCTCGTAGAGGTACTCGAACTTCCACTCGCGCCCCTCGACCGGCCGGACCCGCTCGTGGGCCCAGCCGCGGTGTTCCCGGGCCTCTTTCGACGTCCCCTGCTCGATCCGGTACCACGTCTCGAGCGTCTGCTTGATCTCCTGCCATTCCGACGCCTGGTCCGCCTGGACCGCGAGCATGAGCGCGAAGGCGAAGTGCATGCCGTCTCCTCCCGAGGCCACCCTAACCCGAGGGGGATTATAGCCGTCAGGACGCTAGTGGCAACCCCGAATCACGAATGGGCCTTGGGGACCGAATCACGAATCACGGTCGGGCTCCGCGCAGCGTGCGTGACGCTGCGGCAGCGCCAAGCCATATTGCCCTCATGAGCAAATTCTGGTCCATTTCGTCGGCCGGCGCGAGCGTGCATGTCCAGTTCGAACGCATCGGCACGGACGGCCAGGAGTGGAAGAAGAAGTTCGCGGATGCCGGGCAGGTGCGCAGCTTCGTGAGCGGCCGGATCGCGGAGAAGCTGGCCAAGGGATACAGCGAAGTGCGCCCGCGATGACTACCGCCGCAGCGCCTTGACCTCACGGATGAGCCGGCCGAAGAGGTGCGCCGACTGCCGGCGCGTTCGGGTCAGCTCGCCCTTTACGTCGGTCATCTCGCCCTTCAATCCCGATTCGAGATTCGCCTACTCCGTGACTTCGATCTCCACCGGCTTCGCCACGTCCCGGTTCGACGGCGTGTAGTACTCGTACGCGTGCGTCTCCGGCGTCTTCGCCTTCACCGGGTACTTCGCCCGCAGCCCGTACGAGAACTCCACCGTCTGCCCCGGCGTCATCTGCCCGAAGTAGAGCGTCACCTGCTTCGACGACGCGCTGAACTTCTGCAGCTCCTTCTTCTCCACCATCTTCTCGAAGCCCGACGCGTCGAGATCGAAGCCCGGCGGCAGCCCGAGGTCGATGATCACCATGTACGTCGACACGTCGCCGTTGTACGTCAGCCGCACCTTCGCCTCGAGCACGTCGTTCTTCGCCAGCTTCGTGCGGTCGTACGCCACGCTCACCTCGATCGGCTTCTTCTCCTCCTTCACCGCCACAGCGCTCCACGGCACGAAGTGCCGCCCGACGATCTGGTACATCATCGTCGACTGCCCTTCGACCTTCACGGCGATCTCGTTCTCGCCCGCCTTCGTCAGCTCCCTCAGGTCGAGCAGCTGCAGCACGTCCGACTGGTCCTCCGTCACCTCGACCACCTGCTCCTTGCCGTTCACCGACACGCGGAGCTTCACGGTTCCCTTCTGAGGAGACCCGCCCATGCCCTTCACGAGCGCCTTGAGCGCGAGGATCGTCGCCTGGGTCGAGCCCCACGCGCCGCCCGACTTGCGCACGCCCACCAGGTACGCGAGCGCCTTGTTCACCGTCGGCGTGAAGCCGCCAATCCGCATCATCGCCTGCGCGATGAGGGCGGTCGCCTCGACGTTCCCCGCCTCGCCGCGAGCGTAGCTGAACGTCTGCCCGTCCAGCCGCCAGTAGCAGCAGTCCTTCTCCTCGACCTTCTTGTCGTCGAGCCGCGCGCACAGGTTCTGCGCGTCCTCGCCCTTCGGATCGACCGCCGCGAGCGCGATCGCCGCGAGTCCCGACGCGTACGGATTGTCCTCGACCTCCTTGAGGTGCTCCTTGAGGTACTTCGCCGCCTTGTCGATCGGCGCGCCCTTCACGCCCGCGTCCGCGAGCGTCCACAGCACGTAGGCCGTGAGCGGCACGTTCGTGTTCCGGAACGCCTCGATCGCCTCGCCGTGCGTCCGGCCCGCGGTCTTCCACGAGCCGTCCGGCGCCTGCTGCGAGATCATCCAGCCGGTCGCGCGATCGACCACCCGGCGGTCGACGTCCGTCACTCTCGACGCGTCGACGAGCTGCTGCGTCCCGTACGCCGTCACCCACAGCACAGGCTCGTTCTGCCCCGCCCACCAGCCGAGGCCGCCCCCCGGCGTCTGGAACGTGAGCATCTTCTGGACGCCGACGTTCAGGTACTCCTGCGCCTTCATCATCTGCTCCGGGTTGGCCCTCCGGGCCACCCTCAGGTAGTCCACCACGAGCACGTTCGGATACGCGCTCGAGGAGGTCTGCTCCATTCAACCCCCCGGCATCCGCAGCATGCCGTCCAGCCCGTCGAGCACGCTCGCGAACACCCCCGGATACGCCTTGAAGAGGATCTTCGACGCGCCCTCGACGGCGTTCGGCGGGATCGTCACCGTGTGCCGCACCTCGCCCGAGAGCTGCCCGTTGAAGACCGTCTCGACCATCTTGCCGTCCGGGACGATTTCGACCGAGCGCACGATCGCGTCCTTCGCGTTCTTCGACCCGCGCGCGTGGATCTCGATCTTGTTCGCCGCGCCGAGCCCCTTCGCCCGCACGCGGTAGTACACGACCTTCACGCCGCCCGGCTCCATCGCGATCGACTTCTCCGCGTCGTCGCGCAGCTCGAACGCCTCGCTCTTCGCGAACGTGAGCGTGACCGTCTGCTTCTCCTTGAGGTAGTTGTAGACCGCCACCGGCACGCTCACCACGTCACCCTGCGTGAGCGACACCGGCAGGTCGATGTCGACGAAGAAGTCTTGGAAGACCAGCAGCGGCGCGGTGGTCGAGCCGAGGCGGCCGTCCACCGTGTTCGCGCTCGCCGTCAGGCGCCACGTCGTGATCGAGTCGGCCATCGTGAGCGCCAGCTGCGCGCGGCCGTCCGCGTCGGTGATGATCGACGGCTTCCACGCCAGCGTCTCGGGGAAGTACTCGCGGACGCGCGCGGCGCCCCCGCCGTCGTCCTCGGACTCGTTGTGGTCGGCCGCCGCGAATCCCTTCTTGTCTTCCTTCGCCATCTTCGCCTTCTCGGCCACGGGCGCCATTGCTCCCGGCGCCGGCGCCCTCGGCGGTTCGCCGGCGCGCCCGCCGAAACGCCCGCCAGCTCCGCCCCCCTCGCCCCTCAACTGCTCCTCCCCCAGCTTGCGGCGCCAGTGGTCCCAGCGGCCGTCCACCGCGTCCTCCAGCTCCTCGTCGTACGCGACCGTGAGATGCCGGATCTGCGGATCGGGCTGGTAGAACACGCACCCGCCGTAGTTCGCCTGGTAGCCGCGCTGCGGCTGCACCAGGCCGACGTTCACGTCGTCCGCCGTGTCGAACTTCCGGTCCGGCCCGGCCGACATCAGCGTGAACTTGCCCGACAGCAGGCCGCACGGCATCTGGCCGCCGACGCCCGGCCGCAGGGCGACGAGCTTGTACTGCGTGCCCCACGGGTCGTTCGCCTCCTCGGCCTTGATCGCCTTCTTCTCGATGAGGACCCCGATCGGGTCGGCCGGCAGCGCCTCGCGCCCCTTGTGGATCGTCTGGCAGATCGAGTTGCCGATCCGGTCGGCCGCGCCGCGCAGGATGCCGAACCCGACCCGCTGCGACGAGAACTGCGCGTCCTCGCGCGCGAGCTGCTCGAGGTCGAACGGACGGCCTGCGATGTCGGCCGTCTGTCCCTCCGTGAGGATCTTCTCCGCGACGAGCGTCCTGAGCACGTCCTTGCGGAACGTCCACGCCTTGCCGTCGAACTCCGCGATCTTGTCGAAGCCGCCCTTCTGCGCGAGCGCGGCGAGCCCGTTGTAGATCGCGGCGCGCTGCGAGACGCTCGCGATCTTCGCGATGTTCGCGGCCGAGAACGCCGCGTTCTCCTTCGCCAGCGCCGCGAGATCGTACGGCTTGCCGTCCGGCCGGACGAAATCGCCGGCCTTCGCCATCGCGTCGGCGACGTACGCGTGCTCCGCCGTGATGATGCGGTCCTTGCCCGCCAGCTCCATCAGCCGGTTGAAGATGTGGTGCCGGCGCGTGCTGTCGGCGATCTTGCGGAGATTCTCCTTCGAGAACGCCGCGTCGACCTTCTCGAGCTTCTCCATCGTGATCGGGTCGCCGAAGTAGTCCTTCACCTGCTCCGGTGCGAGCGCTCCGGCCTTCGCCATCCGCTCCAGCACGTCGGCGGCCGTGGGATCGTTCTTCGCCGCCCATTCCACGAGCTTCGCGAAGATGATCTCGATGTTCTGCGCCGACATCAGGCGCGCCCAGTACTCGAACGTGAACGACTGGTTGAGGCCGCCGAGGTCGCCGATCGTGAGCTTGTTGCCCCACGGATCGACGAGCATCTCCTTCGGCAGCTGCCCCTTGCCGCTGACCGTCTCGAGCAGGTTCGGGTCGATCGAGCGCTTCCCGCCCGTCTCCACCCAGAACTTCCCCTTCTGGCCGGCGATGTAGTTCTGCAACCCGGTGTAGATCTGCTGCATCTTCTGGTGCATCTGCGCGACGCGCTGCTGCATCGTGTTCGCGCGGGCCTTGCGCTCCGGCAGGACGACCGGCGCCAGCAGCACGATCGCCGTCTCCTTGCGCCTCGCCTCCTCCTCCGGCTTGCCCCCGCGCTCCAGCGCGCCGGCGACGCTCCCGCCGCCCCACTTGATCTCGATCTTCGGCGCCATCAGCTCCTTCTGGAGCATGAAGTAGATCTTCTCGAGGCCGGGCTGCATCTCCTGCAGCGCATAGACGCTCTCGTCCACCACGATGACGCCGAGCGCGCTCTGCACGCCCTTGCCCGCCGCGTCGGTCACGCGGAACGAGATCGCCGACTCCGCCCCCGGCAGGTACGTGTCCTTGTCCGCCGAGACGTCGATCTTCAGGTCCTCCGCGGGCTGCACGAAGACGATGCGCGAGTCGCGCACGATCTGCGCGTCCCCCATGAACGCGTACGCGTGCACCTCGAGCGAGCCGAACAGGTCGGGCGTGAGCGGCAGCTCGTAGCGCCCCTTCCCCTTCGCGAGGTCGCACGTCGTCGTCAGGATCGTCTGGCCGCGCCGCACGACGTCGAGGTAGACGATCGTGCTCTCGAACGTCCCGAAGACGTCGAGCGCGAGCTTCTCGCCGACCTTCGCGATCGCCGCGCCGGGCCTCAACAGTATCTGGTCCTTGCCGTACTCGCTGGAGAGGGCCTGCGTCCGCTTCGCCTCGTTCCCCTGCTTGTCCTTGCCTTCGATCGCGACGTTCAGGATCTGCCCCTGCAGCTCCTCCTCCTTCGGCGTGAGCCTGAGGGCTGCGAAGCCGGACTCGTTCGTCCGCCCCTTGATCTCCTGCTTCGGCGTCTTGAGCGTGACGTCCGCCTCGACCGGCGCGCCGTCCGGCGAGGCCGCAAGGACGTAGACGATGTTCTCGATGCCGGGGACGATCTTCCCGCTCTCGGCGACCGCGCCGATGAGGAGCGGCTGGTTGCAGACGCTCGCCGTCTTCACGACCGTCTCGGCGTGGTCCGCCGAGTCGGTGAGGGTCGCTTCGACCTGCAGGAACGCGTTGCCCTTGTCGAGCGGCTGGCCGACGAAGTACTCGGGCAGCTGGATCTCGAACTCCGCCGAGCCCTTCTCGTCCGTCTTGACGCGGGTCGTGGCGAACTCCCGGAGCGCGACGTCGAAGGTCGCGGCCTTCACGACGAGCTCGCCCTTCACCGGCTTGCCGAAGAAGTAGTCAGCCTGGACGGTGCCCTTGACCTTCTCCTTGGGCATGTAGAACGGCTTGTCTGTCTTGACCGCGAGCTTGAACTTCGGGAGGACGTACTTCCTCACCGTGACGGTCTTCTCCGACTTCTGGCCGGCGACGTTCGCGGTCACCTTGTAGTCGCCCATGATCACTTCGTCGGCGAGCTGGAAGTCGACGTTCGCGATGCCGTACGCGTTCGTCTTGTCGGCGCGCTTGAAGACCTTGTTGCCCTTGGCGTCCTCGATCTCGAAGGAGATCGGCTGCTCGCCGAGGGCGCGCATCGTCATCGGGTCGAGCGCCAGCGCGCGCATGCGGATCTGCTGGCCGGGCTGGTAGAGCGGCTTGTCGCTGACCAGGAGGATGCGGTACTCGCGCTGGATCTTCGCGGCGAAGCGCTGCGTGTCCTCGCCGACGCCGCTCTTGGTGCGGATCTCGATCGTGTAGTCGCCGTCCGCAAGCTTGGGCACGGTGAACGACGCGTCGGCCGCGCCCTTCGCGTCGGTCTTGCCGCTGTAGAGGTTCGCGACCTTGCCGGTCTTGTCGTGGAGGTCGATCTCGACGGACGCGTCGCCGAGCGGCTTCACCTTGTTGACGCCCTTCGTCTCGACCACGACGACCCTGGCCGCGGCCTTCGATTCCGGGGCGAGGACCGTGGGCACTTCGACGTAGACGTCGTGCGCGGCTTTCGGCGCGTCCTGCGCGACGGCAGGCATGACGACGAGAGCGGCGACGATGGCGAGAGCGGCGATACGCATGCGTTCCTCCCAGCAAAGCTCGACCTGAACTCTGGCTTAGACGCCAACTGCAGTTGGCAGGTTCGCGGAATCCGCCATCTTGCGATCAGTGAATGCGGTGCGTAAGAGGCACGCATGACTGCGGCGCTTCCCCCCACTTCGCAGGCTCTGCTGGACGACCGCGAGCGACCCTACTTCCTGTGGTGGCTCGATGCGACGGTAGGCGCACCGGAAGTACGTACGTGCAGCGGTCATGCTTCTGGGCGTCGTTCTTGTGATTCCTTGACGGTTGCGCGCCTGCGCCTACACTGAGGCGATGCCCGCCGCTCCCGTCGATCTCATCGTCCACCGCGCGGGCGAACTCGTCACCCTCCGCGGCGACCGCGGCGCCCGCACCGGCCCCGCCATGTCCGAAACCGCCTCCATCCCCGACGGCGCCGTCGCGATCAGGAAGGGCCGCATCGTCGACGTCGGCACGACCCCCGCCATCCTCAAGCAGTACCGCGCGAAGAAGAAGCTCGACGCCCGCGGCCGCCTCGTCACCCCCGGCCTCATCGACGCCCACACCCACCTCGTCTTCGCCGGCTCGCGCGAGGACGAGTTCGAGATGCGCATCCGCGGCGCCTCCTACATGGACATCGCCAAGGCCGGCGGCGGCATCCTCTCGACCGTCGCGCGCACCCGCGCCGCCTCCCGCGACGCCCTCGTCAAGGACGCGCGGGTCCGCCTCGCCGCGATGCTCCGCCACGGCACCACGACCGCCGAAGTCAAAAGCGGCTACGGGCTCTCGACGGAGCACGAGCTGAAGTGCCTCCACGCCGTCGCCGACCTCGCGCGCACCCAGCCGGTCGACCTCGTCCCGACCTTCATGGGCGCCCACGAGGTGCCCCCCGAATTCGCCGGACGGCGCGGCGCGTACGTCGACTACCTCGTCAACGACACGATCCCCGCCGTCGCCGCGAAGAAGCTCGCGCGCTTCTGCGACGTCTTCTGCGAGGTCGGCGTCTTCAGCGTCGAGGAGTCGCGCCGCATCCTCGCCGCGGCCCGCGACGCCGGCATGGCGCCGAAGCTCCACGCCGAGGAGTTCAAGGCGTCGGGGGGCGCGGAGCTCGCGGTCGAGCTGGGCGCCGCCTCCTGCGATCACCTCATGGCGGTCACCGATCGCGGCATCCGCATGCTCAAGGGCCAGGCGACCGTCGCCGTCCTCCTGCCGGCGACCAGCTTCTTCCTCGGCGCCGGTCGCTACGCCCCCGCGCGCCGCATGATCGACGAAGGCGTGCCGGTCGCGCTCGGCAGCGACTTCAACCCGGGCTCCTCGCCGACGTTCAATATGCAGCTCGTGATGACGCTCGCGTGCACGCAGCTGCGGATGACTCCCGCGGAGGCGCTCTGCGCCGCGACCGTGAACGCCGCGCACGCGATCGGGGCGGGCGAGCACGTCGGATCGCTTGCGGCCGGCATGATCGCGGATCTTGTCGTGTGGGACGCGCCGAACCTCAAGTATCTGCCGTACGCGTTCGGCGCCAACCTCGCCGCCGCGGTCGTCAAGGCGGGTCGGATCGCCACCGAGTAGCCGCGCCGCCGTGTACCCTAGGTATATGAGGGTCGTCCTCCTCTCCCTCCTCGTCCTCACGCAAAGCGCCCAGGACCCCGCTCCCACCATCGAGGGCTTCCCCGACGCCTGGCCCGAGCGCGAACGCACCGCCGCCCAGCGCTTCGGCATGAAGACCATCGAGAACCTCCCCGTCCCCGAGCTCGACGCCGGCCCCGGCGACCAGCGCAACGTCCGCCTCAAGTCCGCCTTCCGCACCCGCTCCGCCTGGCGTGTCATCGCCATCAAGGTCTCCAACCCCGCCCCGCAGCCCCTCGACTGCCGCGTCGTCCTCCCCCAGCTCGACCTCGTGGGGGAGCTCCACGTCCCGGCCTTCGACTGGAACAAGACCTTCTTCATGATCGAGGAAGACCCGAAGCGCACGTCGCTCCTCATCGAGGTCCGCCGCAACGCCGCCCTCCTCGCCTCCTCCGACATGAAGCTCACGGCGGCGCGCACCGGCACGAAATGGCAGGCTGCCATCCTCGTCGACGAGTTCCGCCGCGAGATGGACTTCCGCCTCAAGTGGCCCCGCCACCGCGCGCGCATCGAGACCGCCGAGTCGGCGACCACCCCGCTCCCCGACGCGTCGCTCACGCTCCTCCACAAGTCGCTCGGCCTCCGCGTCACCGTGAAGACCGACGCCCAGGGCGTCTGGACCGGCCGCCTCCTCGGCGGCGAGTGGGTCGTCTACGCGCGCAAGGAGATCCGCCGCACGCCGAAGCCGGTCGCCACGAAGGACGGCCAGACGACCGCCGAGATGAAGCCCGCAATCGACCTCTACTATCTTGCCGGCCCGCTCGCCGTCGGAGGCAGGGAGGAGGGACGCCTCCGCCTCGCCCCCGAACGCCGCGCGCCGCTGCGCATGCTCGACACCAGGGACGCCGCGATCTTCCCCGAGCGCTACGCGATCACCCCCTGCGACATCGGCCCCGCCCTGCGATACCAGCTCGCCCACGGCGCCGCCGCCGAGGACTTCATCCTCCGCTGCGCCGCGCCGACGACGGAGCCGACGCTCCACGCCACCGCCAACCTGTCGTTCGAGGTCCAGGCGTGGGCCTCCACCGCCCCCGCCGAGCGCATCCTCTCCCTCGAGCCGAAGGTCCAGCCCGACAAGGACATCGTCCTCGCCGTCAAGGGGCGCGACATCGGCCGCCTGCGCTTCGAGCCCGCCTCCATCCCGGGCGGCGACCGCCTCGCCGCGACCCTCTCCATGCCCGACGCCGCGCGCGAGACGTACGCGATCGAGACGCGCGAGCCGATGACCGTCTACGTCCCCGCGGGGCTCATCCGCTGCGGCCTGCGCCTCCACTCCGGCCCGTCCGTCTACCACTTCGCCCCCGAGGCCTTCAAGGTGCAGCCGGCCGAGTCGGTCGACCTCTCGCCGCGCGGCCTGCAGGTCCTCCCCCACTGGCTCGAGTACCGCGGCCTGCAGGTCTGGGTCTGCGTGATGGACTCGCGCGAGCGCTTCATCACGCGCGTCGAGAAGGGCGAAGGCCTCCTCCAGGCGTCGACGAACAACAGGCCGCTCTTCGAGGAGAAGCTCGAACAGCAGCTGACCTTCCACTACCCCGACCAGTTCAAGGACGTCCCGTACGCCGGCATCATCTATTCGGCCGCCGTGCGCGTCGGCACGCAGTGGGTGAAGAGCGCCCCGGCCCGCGCGCTCCCCCGCAAGCAGTTCGGCGATCCCCCGGCCTTCGTCATGGCGCCGGAGAAGATGAGGACGCGCGCCAGGCCGATGCTCCCGATGGTCCAGAAGACGCTCGCGATGTGCCTTGAGCGTTTCGGCTTCGCCAAGCTCGACCAGCTCATCGACGTCATGATCCGCATGCCTCCCGAGCTGCCGATGCTCGCGGGCGGCGACCGCGTCATCCTCGAGATGACCTCCTGCCTCGACTACGCGCACGAGACCGACACGTTCGACCGCACGTTCCCGCACGAGCTCGGCCACAACCTCGGCTTCGGCCACGACTCTTACATGGCGATCGCCTACCACGGCTGCGACGAGGGGCTCCTCGGCTGGCCGGGATACGTGCTCCAGGTCGGCAAGATCCCCAACCGCCTGCTCGAGTGGCTCGACCGCGACCAGCACGACTCCGGCGAGTGGTCCCCGTCGGGCGACCTCTACGCGTCGATGCGCCTGATGTACGGCCCGCTCGCCCACAAGCGCATGTTCGAGGCGCGCAAGAAGCACGAGAAGAAGCTCATCGCGGCCGGCTTCTCCGTCGAGGAGCGCATCGCGGCCTTCTACTCCGCCGCCACAGACCTCAACCTCGGCTGGATGTTCCGCGCGCACGGCTGGCCGGTCTTCGACTACCGCGTGCAGCTCGCGCTCGTCGCGATGGCGGACGCGTCTCTCGCCGGCGAGTTCAAGATCAACGAGAAGATCGACGGCTCGTTCCTGACGACGTGGTGGATGCGCGGGCCGATCGACATGGCGAAGGAAGCCGACTTGCCTCCGTGGAAGATGCACGCGTGGCCCGGCCGCTTCCTGCGCATCGCCGACGAGGACACGGTCCACAAGGAGCAGGCGTTCCACTTCTACCTCACGCTCGGCAGCGACGCGACGCGCGCGGTCTTCCTCTGCATCTCGACCGATTCGCAGGTCGACGTCTACCTCGACGGCCAGCGCGTGACGCGGGTCTTCGCGGCGCCGCAGAAGACGCAGCCGGCGCACGACGACTACACGCTCGGGCGCGTGCAGGCGACGCGCGTGCCGCTGCTGCTGCACGAGGGGGGAAACGCGGTCGAGCTCGTCGTCGTCAAGCCCGCGGGCTCGAAGGGCATGTTCATCGAGCTGGCGGGGCAGAACGGGCGGCCGGTCCCTGGCATCGGCCACGCGCTCGACTACGGGCCGGACGACCGCACGAAGGCGGACGGCGAGAAGGTGCAGCGCCCGATGATCCCGGCGGTCTGTAACGGGTCGATGGAGGCGGGCAAGGGCGTGCCCGACGCGTGGATCATGGCGTCGAAGGACGGCGACGGCAACGTGCTGGCGACGCTGGATGACAAGATCAAGGCGCACGGCGAGCGGAGCCTGAGGCTGGAGCTCGACGGGCCGGTGCGCGGCAACGTGATCCAGCGCTGCATCGTGGACGAGGAGGGGGAGTACGAGCTGACCGGGTTCGTGCGCACGGAGGGGTTCAAGGAGGGGGACGTCGCCTTCGTGATGCTCTTCTGGGGGCAGCCGGAGGAGGGGACGGGCTGGGCGCACTCGGACATCGTGACGAAGACGCGCGAGTGGAAGGCGTTCCGCACGAAGTGGAAGGCGGACCGGCGGGCGGCGTACGTCGGGTGCGTGCTGCGCGGCGGCGCGGGCGCCAAGGCGTGGTTCGACCAGGTGCAGCTGACGAAGCTCAGGTAGAGTCCCGGTCCCGGATCCCGGATCCCGGTTTGAACCGGGCGGGTGCAACTGACCTTGAATCCACGTGGCCTCACTCACATGCGGGTCTTTCCCGCAAAGGTACCGCGCTTCGATGGAGGGCACCGCCAGGCCCACTGCAACCTTGAGCGGAGACCTGTTCGGCACGGGCGTGAGCTGGCTCGAAATCAGGGCGACACGCGCCGAGAGCCGACATAGGCGACACACGTGCGAGGCCGTATGCTCGTGCGCGTGGGGTTGGGAGTCGTCCGAGTCGACGACGAGCGCCAGCGCGTCTGCGGCAGTGTGGTAGTGCAGACTCTTCATTACGACCGGGAGCAGGTTGTAAACCGATGTGCGTCGTTGCGATCACCTGAACCGGCGCGCGTTTCTCTCCGAGCTTTTCCGGGTAGCAGAGTCTGTAGATGGCATCCTGCACGTCGCGCAAGAGGCGCGGATGAATGCCGTGGTCGGGCTCCTCAAGGCAGACAATGGAGGGTGGAACCGGAAGGTACGCGAGCGTGAGAATCGCCAGCGCCATCAACGTGCCGTCGGAGAGCTGGTGCGCCGCGATTTTGTAGCCACCGGCTCGCGTTCGCAAGGCGAAAGAGCGTTGGCCTGGCGCGGGAGTATCGAACAGCACGCGGTCGAATTCCGGCAGCCACTTCCCGAGTTCCTGGTTTAGCGCTTCGAAGCGCTCCGGATATGCATCGCGAAGCTGGTCGAGCACTACAGCCAAAGTGGTGTCGCGCAGAACCTTGAAGTTCTGGAATCTGACTGACTGCAGCATCCCGCGTATTATGTCGACAAACGGGTCACCGGCGCCGCGCGAATCAGTTGGGAGTTGGCGGTTGGGAGTCGGGAGTTCGCGGCGAGCGCTGCCGCCACCTGACCCACCTCACCACCACCGCCGCGATGTTGACCGCGATCCCCGCAGGCATCATCACCATGCCGGCCGTGCCGTATCCGCCCGTGCCCTGCCCGACCATGTAGAGCGCCAGCCCGACGCCGAAGAGCGTCCACCCGAGCGCGCGCAGAACTACGGCCATGGGCAGGTGTCCGGGATCTGGGATCTGGAATCGGGAATCAGCGTTTGTACTTCTTCGCCAGCATGAGCCGGTTCTCCGCCCGCTCCTTCGCCTCCCGCGCGCGGTCGCGGTCGACACCCGCCTCCGCCTTCGCCAGCCGCTGCTTCGCGCGCTCCAGCGCCTCCTCCGCGCGCTTCACGTCGATCGCAGAGAGCTCCTCGGCCGTCTCCGACAGGATGATCGTCCGCTGTGGAAGCACCTCCATGAACCCGCCGCTCGTCGAGTAGTGCGCCTCGCCGCGCTCCCGGCGGATCGTCACCTCGCCCGCCTGCAGCGTGCACAGGAACGGCGCGTGCCCCGCCAGCACCCCGTAGTAGCCGTTCTCGGCGGGGGCCACGAGCGACACGATCTCCTCCGAGAAGACGATCCGCTCGGGCGTCACGATGTCCAGCTTGAAGGTCTTGGCCATTACTTTCTCTTCAGCAGCTCCGTCACGACCGTCAACACCAGGATCAGGACCGCAACGACGAGGAGCACGACGAGCGCCCCCATCGGGCCCTTGCGCGCGACCAGCAGGAGCAGCGCCGCCAGCGCCGCCGTCCCCGCCAGGCCCGCGCCCAGAACCGAACGCTTACCCACCCATCTTCTTCGCTTTCTCCACGACCTGGTCGATGCCGCCGACCATGTAGAACGCCTGCTCCGGCAGCTTGTCGTACCGGCCCTCGATGATCTCCTTGAACGACCGCACCGTGTCCTTGAGGCGCGAGAACTGCCCCGGCGTGCCGGTGAACTGCTCCGCCACGAAGCACGGCTGCGAGAGCATC
>Ga0187892_10008452_pt1 | contig 14088 bp, 9 predicted proteins | sample MA1701073metaG_FD_139345 | JGI IMG/M metagenome (GOLD analysis project Ga0187892, IMG submission 139345) | Bio-ooze microbial communities from a basaltic lava cave in the Kipuka Kanohina Cave System on the Island of Hawaii, USA - MA170107-3 metaG ...
CGAAAGGCGTCGCGCGCTTGCGTACGTTCCGAGAGCAGCCCCGCAGTCTCGCCCACGGCAAGGAGCAACTCCGCCCGTTGCCGGAGGTTACCGCCCGCCGCAGACTCGTGCAGGTCGAGCACTCTCAGCGCCTCCCCGAACTGACGCGCGGCCTCCTCGTATGCCAGCCGTCGCAGGGCCGCCTCCCCAGCGCGCCGGCAATAGTAGACGGCTTGCTCAGCCCCGCCCGCGGCGGCGGCGCGCACGAAGTGGTGCGCGAGCACGGCGTCGTCGCGGTCCGGGTGGTGAACGGGCAAGTCCTCCAATGCACGCGCGATGGCAAGATGCAGCCGCGCACGGTCGCCGCTCGGCTGCTCCTCGTAGAGCGTCTCCTGGACCAATGCGTGCGCGAAGCGGTAGCGCAGCCGTGCTGGGTCAGGACACTCGACCACACCTGCCGCGCAAGCCTCGTCGGCGGCGGTCAGCAGCGCCGCAGGCGTCACCTCGCCAGTTTCGCTCGTCTCAACCACGGGCAGGCTGAAGTCGCGGCCGATCACCGCAGCCACGGTCAGCAGACGTTGTGTAGCGGGCGTCAGGTGGCGAACGCGCTGCCGAATCGTCTCGCGAATGCCGGGCGGGATGGAGTGCACGCGCGCCGGGGCGCCAGCGGGGTCGGAGACAAGCAAGCGCGCCAGTTCACGAACGAAAAACGGATTCCCGCCGGTGCGCTGGCACACCGTTTCGGCGAGCTGCGCCGCTGGTTCGAGCCCCGCGGTGCGCAAATACATGCTCACCTCGCCGGCCGTGAGTCCAGCGAGGACGAGACACTGGCCGTCGCGTGCGAGGACACCCAAGGCACTCGACAGGGGATGGTTGGCGTCGACATCGACGTCGCGATAGGTCCCGAGGATCAAGAGGCGGGTGCCGCGGCACTCGCGCCCGACAAACTGCAGGAGCAGGAGTGACGAGGGGTCCGCCCAGTGCAGGTCGTCGAAGATGATCACGGCCGGCTCGGCTTGGGTGCGCTGCTTCAAGAATTCAGCGACGCTCGCGAACAGGCGAAAGCGCGCTCCGGTATCCAACGCGTCAGGCAGAGCGGTGTCCGGCCAGCGTAGCTCGGGGAGGAGCAACGCGAGATCTGCCACCAGGCCGCCGAGCTTGCCTACTATCGTTTCGAAGTCGCAGGTTGCCAAGCAGGCCCGCAGGATCTCACTCCAAGGCCAGTACGCCGGTGCTCCGCCCCCCTCCCAGCACCGCGCCCAATACGTGCGCCCGCCAGTTCGTTGAACGGTGGCGGTGAACTCATCTGCCAGCCGCGTCTTGCCGATGCCGGGCTCGCCAGCGAGAAAGCACAGCTCCAGCCGCCCAGCAGCCGCCCGAGCGAACGCGTTCTGGAGCAGTGCCAGCTCGCGCTCGCGCCCGACAAAGGGGGTGCCTGGGACCTCGTCTCTGGCCGCTGAACCCAGCATGTGCGCCTCGCAGGAGACGTTTCCACGTATAACCCTGCGGGTCGAACTCGCTCAAGCGCAAGCTGTGACCATCTCACTCGGGGACTGGCAGGAGCCCACCCCTCAGCGGGCTACCTGGGAAATCACGTACGCGAAGGGCGCTCGATTCGAGATCGAGGTACGCCCGTCGCACCCCGAGGGTGATGGGCAGATTACCATTGATGGATAATTAGGGAATATTCCAGAGGAGCCGCTCGTCATAGTGTCAGGGAGAACGAATTGACCCGAGACGAATTCGCAACGCTTGCGGTCAACTACCTCGGTGAGGTCACCGCCTACGCGCGGCGCCTCACACGCAACGCGGCGGACGCGGACGACCTCGTGCAGGACACGTACGACCGTGCTTTCGGCCATTGGAACGAGCTGCGTGAGCCGCGCGCGTGCCGGGCGTGGCTGTTCCGCATCACGCGCAACATCCATACCGACCAAATGCGAAGAGGCGCAGCACGGCCCGAGCTTCGCCTCGTCAACCGGGGTGATCCACTCGGCTCCGAGCGCGTGGTTCCTGCAGAGAGTGTCGAACGGCTCGATGCTCGCCAGCTCGAGGCGGCCTTCAAAGGCCTCCCCGATGAGCAGCGCGAGTCCGTCTTGCTGTGTGACCTCTGGGGATTCCAGTACGACGAGATTGCGCAGATCATGAGTTGCCCGTTGGGCACTGTGCAATCGCGCATCGCGCGGGGTCGGGCGATGTTAGCCACGTTGCTAGCCACAGATGCCGCACGCGAGCAGGGGCGGGGACACTAATGCACTGCGACCAGCCCAAGGAGTCACTGTCGCTGTACCTCGATAACGTGCTGGCACCGTCCGAGCGCGACGCGGTCGCGTCCCATCTCGCCACCTGCGGCATATGTCGAGCGTATCTGGAGTCGATGCGCGCCGTGAAACACGCGGTGGCGCGGCTGCCGAGCCAGGAGGAGCCGCCGGGCACAATCCGAGCGCATGTCGAAGCCTTGCGACTCGATCGGCGGCACCGCCGCGGTTTGAAAATCGTGGCCCCGGTAGCAACGGCAGCAGTACTTGTAGTGGCCATCGTGGCAACGGTAGCGCTCCGGCGCGGCGATCGCGCGGCGCAACTGGCGGAGTATCTGATCGCCGATCACCTGAGCTCTGTCCCCGAGGTGAAACCTGCAGAAATTGCCTCGAACGATCGAGAGGACGTGGCACGATTCTTCGCGGAGCATCTGCCGTTCGCCGCGGTGGTACCCGTTTTGCCGGGCACGCAACTCATGGGCGCAAGGCTCTGCCGGATCGAGGGCCGCCGGGTTGAGCTGCTCTTCTACCGGCGGGAGGGCCAGACGCTGTCTCTGTTCGTCACGGATACCCCTGTGGCCGGTGGGCCGTGCTGGGCGGCGCGCGGTCATCACGTCTGCAGCCGCTCGAATGCCGAGCTGACACTACTGCTGGTCGGGGAGCTGCCTGCCGAGGAGTTGCGCCGCTTGCTCGACGAGAGCGTCTTGTAGACGGCCTCCCGCTCCGCATTTCGTTCCACGCTCCGGGAACATCTCGGCGCTGAGTTCCGTCTCCCTTTACGGAGAGATGACGGGCTGCCGAAAGCAAAGAAGGAGCGGTCCCTCTCTTGGTGCTCTTGGCGAAAGGGGAGGTCCGCTCATGAGATCCGTCCAGACCCTGTTGTCTCGGGTGCTCTTGGGATTGGGCGGTGGTGGTTGTGCGTTCGCACCGCGCGCCGTTCCCGTCGACCCGAACGTCAACTTTGCGGCTGACGGATCAGTCGGGGTAGGATGAGTCTCGTTCAGGGGGCGCTGCGCGCCCCATACACCGTGATCGTCGGCGTGCTGGCAGTCGTGGTCCTCGGTCTCACCAGCGTCGCCGCCCGCATGCCGGTAGACCTGCTGCCGCAGTTTCAAACACCTGCTGTGCAGATCGTCACGTTCTACCCCGGCATGCCCGCCGAGGTGATGGAGAAAGACATCACCAGCCGGCTGGAGCGCTGGACCGGGCAATCGGTCGGCATCGCGCGGCAGGAGTCGCGCTCCATGATCGGTGTGTCGATCGTGAAGGACTTCTTCCACGAGAACATCGATCCGGCGGCGGCGCTGGCGCAGGTCAGCTCGTACGCCATGTCAGACCTGTTCTACCTCCCGCCCGGCACGATCCCACCGATGGTCATGCCGTTTGACCCGACCGCAAGTCTGCCCCTGGCGTTGATCACCGTGTCGAGCGCGAAGTTCGACGAGACCAAGCTGTATGACGTCGCGTATTTCGAGCTGCGCAACCGACTGCAGGGTATCCCCGGTGTGATCGCGCCGGCGGTGTACGGCGGCAAGCTGCGGCGCATCCTCGCATATGTCGACCGTGATCGGCTGCAAGCGCGCGGCCTCTCACCAATGGACGTGGTCGGGACGCTGAAAGGCTTCAGCACGCTGATCCCCACCGGGAGCGCCAAGATCGGCGACTTCGACTATCAGATCCTCACCAACGGGATGCCCGAACACGTCGCCGAGATGAACGACTTCCCGGTGAAGATCGAGAACGGCGTGCCGGTCTATATCCGCGACGTCGGCGAGGTGCGGGACTCACATCAGATCCAGACCAACGTCGTGCGCATCAGCGCGGCGCCGGAGTTCCAGAGCAAGCGGCAGGTCTATATCCCGATCTACCGGCAGCCCGGCTCGAACACCATTCAGATCATCGATGGCATCCGCGCGGCGCTCGGCTCGATCCTGGCGCGCCTGCCCGAGGGCATCAACCTCACCGTGGTGATGGATCAGTCGGTGTACGTGCGGCAAGCGATCCGCAGCCTGGTCGACGAGGGCTGGCTCGGCGGCGGCTTGGCGGCGCTGATGATCCTGCTGTTCATCGGCAACCTGCGCTCGGCATTGATCATCACGCTGGCGATCCCGCTGTCGATCCTGGCGGCGTTCATCGGCCTGTACTTCACCGGCAACTCGGTCAACGCAATGGTCCTTGGGGGGTTGGCGCTTGCCGTCGGGCGCCTCGTCGACGACGCCATCGTCGTCCTGGAGAACACCGACCGCCATCTCGCGCTGGGCAAATCGTCGCTCCAGGCCGCGCTGGACGGTGCGGCCGAAGTCGCCATGCCCGTGGCGGTGGCGACCATCACCACCATCGTGGTCTTCTTCCCGGTGGTGTTCCTCACCGGCATTGGCAAGTTCCTGTTCACGCCGCTGGCGCTGGCCGTGAGCTTTTCCATTGCGGCGTCGTACCTCGTCGCGATGACCATCATTCCCGTGTGCAGTGCTCGATTTCTCCACGGTCACGCCGGGGCGGAGGCGGCGAGCAGCGGCGTGCTCGCGGCCGTGGACCGGAGCTTCACGCGGCTGCGGGAGTGGTACGCCCATCGCCTACGCGCCGCGATTGCGCACGGGTGGCTGGTGTTGGGCGCCGCGGGTGTCGTCTTCGTGATCGCCCTGGGCTTGATGCGCTTCATCGGCACCGAGCTGTTCCCGGAAGTGGACGCTGGGCAGCTCTCGATTCGCATGCACGCGGCCTCGGGGACGCGGATAGAGCGAACCGAGGACCTGGTAGCGCGCGCCGAAGCGGCCATCAAAGACACTGTGCCGCACGACGAGCTGCAGATGCTGATCGCCAACATCGGCGTGTTGCTCGACTGGCCGGCGGCGTACACGCCGAACGCCGGGCCGCAGGACGCCTTCTTTGAGGTGCAGCTGACCGAGCACCGATCGGACACGGCGCAAGGATACGCGCGGCGTCTACGGCAGCGACTCGCCGAGGTCGTGCCGGAAGCGGAGCTCTCGTTCCACACCGGCGGGCTCATGGCCGCGGCGCTCAACTTTGGTCTCCCCTCGCCAATCGACATCCAGGTGACCGGCAACGACCTGCATGTGGCACGTGGCATCGCCGAGCAGATCCGAGACGCCATCGCCGGCGTGCCCGGCGCTGTGGACGTGCGCATCCCCCAGCGTCTCGACTATCCGGCCATCACCGCCACAGTGGATCGCGTGCGTGCCGCCAACCTCGGCCTCACGCCGAAAGCGGTGGTGCAGAACATCGTCACCAGCCTCAACTCGTCGATCAACTTCGACCCGGCCTTCTGGATCGACACCGGCAACGGCAACCACTACTTCCTCGGTGCGCAGTATCGCGAGGCCGACATCACCGCGCTCAGCACGTTGGAGAACATTCCGATCACCATGGGTCGCGGCACGGTGCTGCAGCCCGAAACGAGCCGCAATGGCCTGCCACGCACCCACGATGGGTCGCAGGATCCGGTGCTGCTGCGCAACCTGGCAACCTTCGAGCGGACGACGGCGCCGACCGAAGTGAACCATCTGAACATCAGCCGGGTCATCGACGTGTTCGCCAACGTCAGTGGGCGAGACGTCGGCAGCGTCGCGGCGGACATCACGCGCCGGATCGAGCCGCTGCGGGCGCAGTGGCCGAAGGGCTACACAGTCACTATGCGAGGTGAGGTGCAGAGCATGGCCGAGTCCTTCGCCAATCTCGGCTTCGGCTTCGTCCTCGCCATCATGCTCGTCTACCTCGTCATGGTGGCGCAGTTCCGCTCGTTCCTCGATCCCTTCATCATCATGTTCGCCGTGCCACTCGGACTCATCGGTGTCGTGGTGATCCTGTTGCTGACCGGCACGACGATGAACGTGCAGTCGTTCATGGGCGTGATCTTCATGGTCGGGATTGCCGTGTCGAACGCGGTGTTGCTGGTCGAGTTCGCCAATCGCCTGGGCGCGCAAGGCCGCGCTCTCGACGACGCCATCGTCGACGCAGCAGCGATTCGCTTGCGGCCGATCATCATGACGTCACTGGCCGCGGTGATCGGCCTGTTACCGATGGCCATCGGCTTGGGACATGGCAGCGAGGCCAACGTGCCGTTGGCGCGCGCGGTGGTCGGCGGATTGAGCGTCTCGACGGTGCTGACGCTCTTCGTCGTCCCGGCGCTGTATAGGATCTTCAAAGGTGAGCGGGCGAATGCCACCGTCCGCACCGATTCCCAATGAATTGGATACGCGCACGTTCCGCGTGGTCGGCGTCCCATTTGATCTGTATGCCCGGATCGGCCAGGAGCGCGGGCGGGTACAGCAGCCGCACTGGACGCACGTGGATGGCTACCAGGTGCTGAAGGGTGGGCAGGTGCGCGCTTGGTGAGCGGCGACGTGCGCTACGGCGGATTGCTCGATCTCTGTAGCACCGGCACCTCCGACCAGCGGGAGGGTGTGATCGCGCGCTTCGCCGTCGTACGTCGGAGCGGTTGATGTCCTAGGGGAAGGGGCTCGGTTCCTCCTCGAACGAGGGCCGCGGGTTCGCATCCTGCTTCCTGGCCCGACCCCGTCTCGCCTAGCCCTAAACCGGTCATCCAGTGCGCTGGCGGCTCGAGACCAAAACGAATCATCGCGCGGTCCGAACCCGTGCCGTCTGAGGCGGTCTGAGGAGGCGGTTGAATGCCGACTGAACCTGAACGAAGGTTTGACAGTCGGGTCCTACACCATCAGCAACAGTACGTTCAGCGGCAACACGGCCGACGTCGGAGGTGCGACCGCGACCTTCAGCGGGTCCTACACCATCAGCAACAGTACGTTCCGCGGCAACACCGCCGGCTTCAGCGCAGGTGCGACCCGGACCGCCAGCGGGTCCTACACCATCACCAACAGCACGTTCAGCGGTAACACGGCCTTCAAATCCGCAGGTGCGACCGGGACGTCGGGCGGGTCCTACACCGTCACCAACAGCACACTCAGCAGCAACACCGCCGGCCTCGACGGTGGCGCGATTTTCACGGTCGGCGGCCAAGTCACGCTGACCTATGCCACCCTCGCCGACAACTCTGCACCGATTGGCGCGCATATCGCCGCCGATAGCCTCGTTGCCTACGGCTCGGCGATCGTCAATCCGCAAGGGGGTGGGGCCAACTGTAACCTCTCGGGCTCGACGATCTCGAACGGGTTCAACTACACGACCGACGATACCTCTTGCGGCCTCACCGGAACGGGCGATACGGAGAACGGGCCGGATGCACAGTTGCGGCCGCTCGCAAACAACGGCGGGCAGACGCAGACCCGCCTACCCGCCGCCGGGAGTCCCCTAATTGATGCGATCAACCAAGCGGACTGTGATCCGGCCGTCACCGTCGACCAGCGTGGGGTCAGCCGGCCGCAGGACGGTGCCTGTGACATCGGCGCCGTCGAAGTCCAAAGGGTCACGAGGCAGGCCCCGGTGCTCTCCATCTGGGGTGTGTTGTTCCTGCTCACCACTCTCTGTGGAGTAGGCTCGGTGAGCATGCGGCGAAAGCGATGCCCCCGCGCCGACGGGCGTGCTGGCGGCTGAACGGGCCGCTCTCCCTCCGGCTTGACAGAACCAACGATCCTCCAATACGACGCCGTCGTGTGATCGTCCACGGCACAGCGGAGCGTCCGTGAATCCCACCAGACCACTCTTTACCGGCCCGCCGGGCGCACAAGGCATCCAATGGTTGGCAGTGTTGCTAACGGTCACTGACTGCTCGAGATCAGTTCGGGGGGCCGGTGACGGTGACCGTCAAGAAGCCGACACGTCTCTGCTAGGGGCGCTCCGGTGGCCGCGGTTTCAACCACCGAGTCGGGAGGCCAAGGTAGGGTTCCGGGCCTCCTGTCGCTTGATATGCGGCGCGAAGGTAGGTATCCGGTTGCGAACGTTGGCCCTTGACTGGGAGGCGACACCGGAGGGGTAGATGCGAGTGAACATGGCTTCGAGATTCGCGTCGGTAGGTTTGCTGGTCGGTGTCACGGTGCTCTCCAGCGGCTGTGGTCTGCTCGATGTGCGAATGACCAGCGCGCCGGAATCCGTGCTGAGCGGCGACCCGGTGACCTTTGACATCAAGCTCACCAACCGATCGCAGTGCCCGGTGGAGCCGGCTGCGGCCTCTCTCGTCGCGTTCATCCCCGTGGGCGAGTTCGATACTTTCGTGTTCGGGGACTTGCCTGAAGATCTTCCTCCCCAAGTGCTGCAGTTCATCGAGGAGGTTCGCCAGTTTCTCGACGCGCTGTGCGTCGGCGGTGATCCGCCCATTCCGGATGTGCCTGTTCTTCCGGCGCTGGCCTCCTCGTGCCGTCGCGGCAACGGCGAGATCGTCTGCGAAGTGTCGGGACTCATTCCCGCTCGGGAGGGGAGCAACGACAACGTGACGTTCGCAACGCTCGGTGACAGGGCGCAGTGTGAACTCGAAAGCGGGACGATGCGCTGCCGATTGCGCATACCCCTTCCGATGTCGCCCGCGAACACGACGGCGGGCGCCTTGACGCAACCATTGAACTGCTTGACTGCGGATCAATTCAGCAACGCCGTGGATTTCGATGCGTTGTGTTTCGTGGGGACGTTCCCGGCGGTCGAGGGATTGGAACCGGGAGAAATGGCGATGGGTCAGGTGACCCTGCCGGCGCGCGGTGCGGGCGTCGTGCGCAGTCTCGTCGTTGCGATGACCACGAACGAGGATGAGGCCGGTGTTTGTAAAGGCGGAACCGACGCGGGACAGGCCTGCAACCGAACGGACATGACGGCGTGTCCGGGTAGCACGTGCGGCGAGGGCATCTGCGTCGGCGGCGACAATAATGACCGGGGGTGCGATGTCGCCACCCAGACGGCCGATTGCCCGAACGGCGGCACCTGCGCCGCCTGCGCCGACGTATCGACGAATGGGTTCCTGCCCTTGGACTGCACAACGACGACGGTCATTGCACTGGAAGTGGCTCCCGCTATGTCGCCGTGGCGCCTGGCGAGCTTGGGTGCCATCCTCCTTGCGGCCGGTTCCCTGTGGTTGCGGCGGCGGCGCGGACGCGGGTGAGGTCGCCGAGGTAGCGACCGTTGCACTGCCCGCAGATCGCTTGATAGCGCGAGAGAAAGGCGACGCCCTTGCGCAGCGGGACCCACGCCATCACGGAGCGAAGAAGCACATCGGGACGACCCTCGACTCGTTATTCGAGGAGTTGGGCGAAAAGGAGGAAGTCAATCTTCTCACGCAAAAGAAGCTCCTCGCTGCGCGCGTCCAGCAAGCAATGACCCGGAAGAAGATGACCCAGACGGACCTCGCTCAGGCCATGCGAACGAGCCGGACAGTTGTGCACCGGTTGCTCGATCCCAAGGACACGGGTGTCACCCTCGCTACCCTGTGGAAGGCGTCCAAAGCCCTCGGTGTGAGCCTGGTGGAAGTCTGCTGATCCGAGTAGTCGACGCCGCCGGCTTGCAGGCCGATATCCCCGTCCGCCGTCCTGACATCGCAGCGAGTCCGAGTGTAGGGGCACCTTGACCAGCGCGGACGCAGCCCCCATGCCAGCGGGAGTCGCCTAGCGCTTTCAATCTGCTCTTGCTCATGACCGCCAACGTCCATGCGGCTACGCGCTAGCCGTGTACTCGGAGTGAGTACGGCAGCACCGCAGTAACTGTGGGGCGTCCGACTGCGCATTCCCAACGTGGCTCATCCTGCGGCAACGCCACGCTGTTTTACACTGACTACAGACGGCGCCACTGCCACTGTGCGGAACATTTCCGGACCGAGGAACGTCCTGTACCATGGAGGCGTACGGTCACGGCATTCATCCTCGATTGCACGACATTCATCCCCGATTGGCGGTGTCGGCGTCGGAGTCAACGGGAGGTCAGAGGGATGCGAGGGGCCACGCTCGCCTCAAACGCGGCCTGCCCGCGGCGGCCGTTCGTCGGCCACACGCTGGCGATGGGTGCATGCCTGCTGGCGATTCCGTTGGCCTGCGGCGGCCCGGACGCCAGCAGCGCAGCGCGCGGCGCGGCGGCGCCGACGGCGGTACGTGTGCAAGTGGCCCGCCCAGAACGGCGCGAGGTGTCGGGCTCCATCCAGTTGCCGGCCAGTGTCGAAGCGTTCGAGCAGGCGCGGTTATATGCCAAGGTGGCCGGCTATCTTGGAACGATCAATGTGGATATCGGCGATCGTGTGCAACGCGACCAGCTCCTCGCCGTCCTCAACATCCCCGAGATGCAGCCGGAGCTGGCGTCCGCGCAGGCGCAGTTGGCGGAGCGCCGCGCCCAGCTCGCCAAGGCCGAGGCCGACGCCAGCTTGCAAAAGACGCTGGTCGAGCGGGCCCGAGCGCTGCGCGAACGCAAGGCGGTGACGCAGGCCGACCTCGATGAAGCACACGCCAAGCACGCCATTGCGCAGGCGGCTCTGCAGCTCGCCGCCGCTCAGGTGAAGAGCGCCCAAGCCAATCTCGCCAGGCTTCAGTCGTTGGCCGAGTACGCGCGCATCAAGGCGCCGTTCGACGGCATCGTTACCGAACGCTTCGTCGATCCCGGCGCGTTGATCCAGGCGGCGACGGGTAGCGCCAACGTCACCCCCATCGTCACCGTCGCGCGCATCGACCGCGTGCGCACCTTCGTCGACATTCCGGAACGGGAGGTACCCTTCGTCAGCACCTCCAACGCGGCTTCGTTGGTACCGAGCGCATTCACCGACCAGACGTTCGCCGGGCACGTCACCCGTTTTGCCGGCGCCCTGAATCCGGCAACCCGCACGATGCGCACCGAGGTCGACTTCGAGAACCCGGAGGGACGCCTGTACCCCGGCATGTATGGAAGCCTGACCCTTGCTCTCGAGGTACACCCCGAAGCGCTCACGCTGCCGTCGGCCGCTGTCACCACGCAGAAGGACGGCAAGTCATTCGTCTATGTCGTCGCCGACGGGGCGGCGCATCAGAAGTCTGTGCGCGTCGGAGTCGACGACGGTATCCGGGCGGAGATCCTCAGTGGGCTCGACGGAAGCGAGGAGTGCGTGGTTACCGCCTCTGGGTCGATTGTCAGCGGTACCCCGGTGCAGGTGACCGGCACCGGCGGCACGCCCGCGGGGTCATGATGGTGCTCCTGCGTGTGCAGCGCCTCGTGCTGCTTGCCCTCGTCGGCATGCGCGCCGCCGGGGCGTTGGGCCAAGAGACCCAGGGCGCGACGGCGCCAGCAGGCGTCCGTCTGCGACCACTTGTGTTACGTGCCATGAAAGGCGAACCGCAGCTGCCAATCGACTACGCGAGCGCGCTGCGGCTGGCGACCGCGCAGAACCTCGACATCATGCAGGCCCGCGCACGGGTCCGGGAGGCGGAAGGTGAGCACCTGCGCGCCATCGGAGTGCTCGTGCCGTGGCTGTCCGCTGGCCTGACGGTCTCTCACATCGACGGTGAGATCCAAGGTTCGTTCGGCGATCTTGAACGGCGCGAGTTCAGCACGATTAACCCTGCGGGACGCGTCAACCTGCTGCTCAACCCAGGCGAAGCGATCTTCAACTTGCTTGCGGCCTCCAAACGGGCGGACGCCGGTCTCTCCGCTTCCGAGAGTGTCGGGCAGGAGACCCTGGCCCGCGTCGCGACCGCCTACTTCGCGCTCCAACGCGCCGAGGCGCACATCGACATCGCCGCCTCCGCGCTCGAGACGGCTGCCCAGCTGCTGCAGTTGGCGCGCGATCGGGAAGCGCTCGGCAGCGGGTTGGCAGTCGATGTGGCGCGCGCCGAGGCGCGCTACGCCCGCGAAGACGTGGCGCTGACCAGCGCCGAGGAGCTGTTTCGCAGTGCGTCGATCGACCTCGCTGACGTGCTTCAGTTGGACCCGACCGCGGTGCTCGTTCCCCTCGAAGGTACCGTGCAGCCACTCGCGCTCGCCGACTCTGAGCGTCCGTTGCCGGAGCTGATCGAGCAAGCACTCGCACGACGACCGGATGTCAGCGAGGCAGGTCTCCGGGTCGGTGCCGCGGGAGACACGCGCCGCGCCGCGCTGGCAAGGGCCCTCGGCCCGACTGTGTACGGAGCGTTCGAGGAAAGTGGCATCGGCACGAGCTTCGACGTCGGCAATCGACAGATCTACGGCGGGTTCGTGGGCTGGACCTTCTCGGCCTCGTCAGTCGGCGATGTCCAGGTAGCCAGCGCCCGGCGTGAGCAAGCGCACCTGCAGCGCACGCAGAAAGAACAGGCCGTCAAGGCGGCCGTTGTGCAAGCGCGCACGTTGAGGCTCACGGCGAAGGCGCGCGTGAGCGCCGCACGCCGCGGCGTCGTCGCCGCTGAAGAGTCACTCTCGCTAAGTCAGGACCGGTTTCAACACGGCGCGGGACTGGAACTGGAAGTCCTCGAAGCCCAGGAGTCGCTCACCGCTGCGCAGACGGCCGTGGTCGACGCCATCGTCGCGTACAACGTCGCGCTAGTTGCGCTGCTGCACGCGACCGGAGGCGTATCGGCTGCGACACTTGGGGCTGGTCCTTGAACGTGCAAGCTACTTCTGATCGGTCCTTAGCGCAGAACCCTTCAATTTCCTGCCGGACCGGACCGACCTGACGCATTCCGAACCCAAGGGTCGAGACCCATCGGTTGGGCAGTTGACGGCTGGCTGGTACTGTAGGCGGCGGATGCCACCCGAGTCTGTGACCAGGACATCGGAGCCCGACGAGCGCTTTCCCGGCACGCTGGTCCTCACGCTCGCCGCGCTCTTCTTCGTGCTGGAGCTGCTGACGAGCTTCCATTCAGCGTACGGCCATTACAGCGACGAGTTCAACTACCTTGCGTGCGCCAAGAGACCGGACCTCGGATACGTCGACCACCCGCCGCTCGCTCCCTTCATCCTCGCGATCAACCGCACGCTGCTCGGGGACTCGCTCCCAGCGTTGCGGTTCCTGCCCGCAGTGTGCGGCGCGCTCACCGTGCTCCTGGCGGCGTGGGTCGCCGTGCGGCTTGGCGGCGGTGTCTTCGCCCGCTCGCTCGCCGCCCTCTGCGTCGTGACGGCGCCCCTCTATCTCAGCTTCTTCTCGTTCTTCTCCACCAACTGTTTTGAGATCGTCCTGTGGACGCTGACGTTTTGCGTGCTCATCGAGCTCGGTCGGTTGGAGAACGAGCGGCTCTGGTGGATCATCGGCGGGCTCGTCGGCCTGGCCGTCATGACCAAACACACCGGCGTGACTCTGATCGGCGCCATCGCGGCCGGCCTCGTGATCTCGCCCATGCGACGGCATCTGCTGACACGACACGTCTGGCTGGGCCTGGGTCTCGCCTTTCTGATCGTCCTGCCGAACCTCTACTGGCAGGCCCAGCACGATTGGGCCTCTCTCGACTTCTACGTGGTCAACGATCGCATCCACAACGTGCCGACATCCGCTCTCTCCATCCTCGAAGGGCAGATTGCAGGGTTCAACCCCGCGGCGTTCCCGGTCTGGGTCGCAGGGTTGTACTTCTTGCTGATTTCACGGCGCGGCCAGCGCTACCAGCTCGTCGGATGGGTCGCTGCCGTTCTCTTTGCGGCGCTCCTTCTTTCTGGAAAAAGCCGCACTGATCGGCTCCAAGGAGTCTATCCGCTCCTCTTCGGGGCTGGTGCCGTGCAGATCGAGTCCCTGTTCAGCCTCCGGGGCTTTCGGTGGCTGCGCTACGCGCTGCCGGCGCTGTTGATTGCCATTGGTCTGGCTGTAACGCCCCTCTTGGTCCCCATTCTGACTCCCGAAGCCGCCGCTCGTTACATGCGAGCGCTCGACGCGGAGGAGCCAAAGTTTCAAAGGGAGGTCGGCACCTCGCTGCTCCTTCTGCCGCTGGCGCACCGCATGGGCTGGGCGGAGCTGGCCGAGTACGTGTCGACCGTCTACACCGGCCTGGAAGCCTCCGACCAGAAGGGAGCCGTCATCCTC
>Ga0187892_10008453_pt1 | contig 14088 bp, 10 predicted proteins | sample MA1701073metaG_FD_139345 | JGI IMG/M metagenome (GOLD analysis project Ga0187892, IMG submission 139345) | Bio-ooze microbial communities from a basaltic lava cave in the Kipuka Kanohina Cave System on the Island of Hawaii, USA - MA170107-3 metaG ...
GCGACGTAGATCGCACCGCCGCCGGGATCCACTGCGACGGTGGGGTTGCTGCCGCCCGTGGCCACAGCTACGGGCGGCCCGAAGGATTCCGCGTCATCGACGCGGGCACAGCTCGCGGCGCCCGCGGCGGCAAGCAGCAACGCCGTTGTGCGCCACGCCACTGCGACTTTCGATGCGCTCATGGTCAGGTCCTCCTCAGCGGATCTGGATGCCGGCGTAGAATGCGCGCGGCTGGCCCGGCGCAAACTCCTCGCCCCGGGCCGCCGTGAACGATGAGGTCTCGGCGTACCGCTCATCCAGCAGGTTCGTGCCCCGAACGAAGAGCATGGCGCGGCCAACCACGGGAACGGCTAACCGCAGGTTTAGCAGATCGTGACCCGGATAGCGGTGTGTATTGTCGGCATCCATCCAGTAGCGGCCGATGCGCTGCCATTCCAGCGATACGGAAGCACCATCACGGAACGCGGGCCGCCACGTGAGCGCGAGGTTGCCCACCTGCTGTGGCGCCGTCTCCATGGTGTTGCCGCTGAAGTCCGCAGTCGCACTGGGCCGCCAGTCCTCATACGTGTGGCGACTGAGGCCGAGGCCCGCATCGAGACGCAGCCGGTCGAGCACGGCCGCGCCCAGGGCCAGCTCGACGCCGCGGTGCAGCGTTTCGCCCGCATTCGCCGTCTGCGTCGAGCCATCGGGATTCGTGAGCGAGAGGATGTCGTCCGTCTTGGTCATGTGGTAGGCGGATGCCTCGAGCCTGATGCGCCGTGCGTTCAGGCGGAACCCGGCCTCGAAGTTGTCCGCCTTGATGGGTTGCAGGCCGATCGTGTTCTCGGCGCGGCCCTGCCGGAACAGCTGGCCCTCGCTGGGCGCGCGGAACCCGTGGGCGTACGCGGCAAAGAGGTTCAAGGCAGGGGTGACCTCGAGGGAGGCGCCAAGTTTCGGGCTCAGGTGTGTGTAGTCGACACGCGTGCTGGCGGGCCGGCGGTACCGGCCGGTCGTTTCGACGCTCAATTTGTTCTCGTAGTCATACGCCATGGCGTCGAAGCGCAGCCCGGCCGTGATGCGCAGCCGCTCGACCGGCGTGGCTTCCGCCTGGAGGTACGGCGACGCGGAGAGGAACGTGACATCGTAATCGTAGACCGGACTACCATCCGTGTACGACTCGAAGATCGTGCCGGCGCGGACGGGCGCGATCTGCTTCTCGAACTGGGTACCGGGGCTGAAATCGAGGTCGGCGCCGGCAATCAGGCGAGCGCTCATGGGCTCGAAATCGCGACGGTACTTGAGCAGCGCGCCGGCCGAGCTGTGACCCGTTTCCCAGACACCCGGATCGAACGTCAGTGTCCAGTTCGGCAGAATGTTCATCTCGTTCCAGCGGACGAACGGCGTCACGGTGAATAGCGAATTCTCGCCCAGGCGCTCGTAGACGGAGTGCAGCCGGAACGCCTGGATCCTGCGGAACGAGATGGGCGTGTAGTTGACGGTGGGCCGGTCGAGATAATCGGCGCGGGAGATGGCGGAGGAGCCGGCCGTGTTCTGGTCGATGCGCGAATACGTGACGACGGTGCGGATCGCGCTCGCGCTGCCGAGCGTGCGATCCCAGCGGATTGTTCCGCTTTCGCGGTCATAGGCGGTGCCATCGCGCCAGCCATCCGTGCGTGTAACATTCAGCTCGGCCAGTACGCCGTTTGCGCCGCGTACTGTGCCCGCCGATGCGAGCAGCCGGCCGAAACCCCAGGCGCCGCCTTCGAGCGAGACGCTCGAGCCGTCCGCCGGACCGCGGGTCACGACATTGACCGAGCCGCCAATCGCATCGCTGCCGTAGAGCGCCGTGGCCGGGCCCTTCACGACTTCAATGCGATCCGCATTCGGCACGTCGATCTCGTACAAGGCATTGTGATTGAAGAACCCTGTCGAGCGCGTGGGCACGCCATCCTCGAGGTACAGATAGACGGGATTCGTCGTGATCGGGTGGCGGATCGACGCCATGTGGCCTTCGCCGCCGGTGACGTTCACCCACACACCCGCAATGCGGTTCATGATCTGCGACGGATGCGATGGCTTGACTTCCTGAATGGTGGCATCCGTGATGACGCCGACTGTGGCCGGCGTCTCCGCGCGGCGCTCGGCCTCGCGGCTCACGGTGACCACGAGTTCCTCGGCGGCGATCGGCTGGATGTCCAGCACGATTGTAACGCGCGCCATGCCGCCGGCCGGCACTTCGACCGTGCGCCGGTCGAGGCGGCGGCCCACGTACTCGGCGGCGATTTCGACCCGGCCGGCAGGCACGCCCGTGATGCGGAACGCGCCCTGCTCGTCAGCGAGCGCCGCCAGTCGAGTGCCCACGACGGTGATGCGGGCGCCCGCCAGGCCTGCCGCGGTCTCGCGTGATTGAATCGTACCCTCGATTACGCCCGCCTGCTGTGCGCGGATCGGCGAGAACGTCACTGCCAGGCTGGCCAGCCAGATCAGCCCGTGTTGAAACACGCGCCTGCGATGCATGCACATGGGAAACCTCCTCGGTTCAGGATTCTCGGTGACCCGGCGTGGCAGTAATCCCCGCGGATGCGAGGAGCGCCACGCACGGCGTCCGTCAGTGAATGTCAGGCCGAGAAGACCGAGGGAGGTGCGGTGGCGAAGGGTCGGAGGTAGCGAAGCGCGCTGCGAAGCTGCGTCGCGCTGCGGCGCGCAATGCGCGTCGCGGTGACGGCTTCGAGCGCCGGCGCTGCGCGTGTTTGCGTTGCCGGCAGTGAGGCGCCGTTGGCGAGACTGCACTGCCCGACGCACGTGCACGGCCCGTGTGAATCGTGCGAGTCGGCTGCACTGCGGTCCGTCGCAGCCGCGTGATGACCGGCATGGGCGTGCGCTGCGTCGGGCGCCGCGGTCTCGCCCGGTACAACATCGTGGTGCGGACACCGGTGCACACCGGACGCATCGATTCCCGCCGTCGTCACGAACCACGTGGCGACGATTAGTGTGAGAATGCGTGTGGCCAGCCGGTACCGTTTCATTGCGACGCGGGTAGTCGATCCTGGTGCGTGCAGCTCGGTGATCCCTGAAGATAGGATGGCACGCGCCGAACGCAACGTTTACGGGCCTGCGCCGGGGACGAAACGACCGGGCTGCGCCATGGCTGCACTTGTCAGCGTTCCCGTTGTGAGTGCAGGATTTGCATGCAGGCTCGCCCGGTCTCGTGGCGGGCGGGCGGCTGTTTCGTGGCAGCACGCGGAACCCGCGAACCGGATGAACCGTACTTGTCGCCAGGGATGGCTCGCCGCCATCATGGGGCGCTGACATGGGGGACTTGAACCCGAGGACGATCCGCTTGCGCAGGCACTTCCACCGGCGGCATGACGTATCGGAGCGACGCGGCTTCCGTGTCGCGCTCGGCGCAGTGCTGCTCTGCGCCGCGTGCAGTGAGGTGGAAGAGCTGGCGCAGGGTCTGTTCGACAGCCGGACGGCCCGCGAGCGCTACGAGGCGAGCCTCGAGGTGGCCGGCCTTGCGGGTACGGCGCTCGCCCGCGACTGGCTGTCCGCCGGCGCCCGCGCGCTGCACGAAGCGCCTGCTGTCCGATCGCCCCACGCCGAGCAGGGCTACCTCGCGCCCGAGCAGCCGGCCGCCCTGGCCTTCCGCGTTTCCGCGCGGCGCGGCCAGGAAATCGCCTTCGATGTGCAACTGCCCGGCGATTCCGGTGCGCTCGTGTTCATCGACGCGTGGCAGATCCAGGCGGACACGGTGACACCGCTCCGGCACATCGAGAGTGCTGACAGTGGTGTTCGCAAGCTGCGCTTCGATGCGCGTCGTGATGCCGAGTTCGTGCTGCGCGCACAGCCGGAGCTGCTGCGCGGCGGCCGCTTCCAGGTCAGCGTCAACGTGGGGCCCACACTCGCCTTCCCCGTGTCGGGTGCCCGCGAGACGGACATTGGCAGCTCGTTCGGTGATCCCCGCGATGGTGGCGTCCGCGATCATCACGGCATTGACATCTTCGCGCGTCGCGGCACACCGGTTGTAGCGTCGGCCGAGGCTGTCGTGAGCCGTGTCCAGGTCACGCAGCGCGGCGGCAAGGTCGTGTGGTTGCGGGATCAGCGCGGCAACTCGCTGTACTATGCCCACCTCGACAGCCAGATGGTCGCGCAGGGGGAACGCGTCGAGATCGGCGACACGCTGGGTCTGGTCGGCAACACCGGCAACGCGATCTCGACTCCGCCACACCTGCACTTCGGCGTGTACCGGCGCGGCGAGGGTCCGGTCAACCCGTACTGGTTCGTGTACCGGCCGCGAGGCGCGCTTCCACAGCTGGCCTCGGATACATCGCTGCTGGGTGACTGGGCGCGCACGCAGCGGGACGGCATCGTGCTGCGCGCCGCCCCCGATCCGGAATCGGACACGATCACGACGCTGCCACTGCACACAGCGATCCGCGTGATTGCCGCGGTGGGCACGTGGTTCCGGGTACAGCTGCCCGATGGCTCCGGCGGATACCTCACATCACGGTTCGCGGAGCCGGCGGAGCAGGCGGTTCGGACGGCGAGCCGCTCGGCCGCGACACCCGTGCTGGCCTCGCCGGCGCCGTCGGCCGGCGTGCTGACAGAGATCGAGGCTGGAAATGCCCTGCCCGTGCTCGGACGGTTCCGCGATTTCCTGCTGGTGCGTGCCCCCGACGGCCGCGCCGGCTGGCTGGTTCAGGAGCCGGGTTCCGAGTAGACGCCGCCGAGTCCATTCAGCGACTCGACTGCGACCACAGCTTCCATCATCCATCCGGTCCGCAAGAGGCGACGGTGATGGCGGCCGCCGACAGATGCGCGGCGACCACGCCTGCCTGCATATTGCAGCATCCTTCGGTCTCGAGTACGAGGTTGGCCATGTTCCGGACTCGCGCAATCGCCATGTGCGCGCTGGCGCTGCCCGCCGTGTTGCAGGCGCAAGCCACGCCGCCCTATGACCTTCTCGTCCGCGGCGGGACTGTGGTCGATGGCACGGGCGGGCCCGCGTTCCGGGCCGATGTCGCGGTTCGCGGCGACCGAATCGTGCGCGTAGCGCGTGAGGGCATTCCGGCGGATCAGGCCCGGGCCGTGCTCGATGCGCGCGGACTCATCGTCGCGCCGGGCTTCATCGACAATCACGCGCACATCCAGACGACGATCCACGAGTTTCCGCTCGCCGAGAACTTCACGCGCCAGGGCATCACCTCGATCGTCGCATCGCTGCACAGCGGTTCGCAGCCGTGGCCGCTCGACGCGTACGCGTCCGCGCTCCGCGTCGCCGTCAACGTCGGCTTCTTCTCCGGCCACTCCTGGGTCCGCCGCGAAGCCATGGGCATGGCGAACCGGGCGCCTACCGCGAGCGAGCTGGACAGGATGAAGTCGCTGGTCGAGGCGTCCATGCGGCAGGGCGCACTCGGCCTCTCGACCGGATTGCTCTACGTGCCCGCGTTCTACGCGAAGACGGAAGAGATCATCGAGCTGGCGAAAGTCGCGGCGCGCTACGGCGGCATCTATGTCACGCACATGCGTGATGAGGGACCCGGCCTGCTCGATTCCGTGCGCGAGACGATCCGCATTGCGCGCGAGGCCGGCATCCCGGTGCAGATCAATCATCACAAGGCCGTGGGCGAGAAGCAGTGGGGCTGGAGCGTGCGCACGCTGGGCATGATCGATTCCGCGAATGCCGCGGGCCTCGATGTGCGGCACGACCTGTACCCGTACACAGCGTCGAGCACGGGGTCGAGCATCCTGTTCCCGCAGTGGGCGCTCGCGGGCGGGCAGGATTCGCTCATCGCGCGATTCGAGAATGGCGCCGTGCGCCGGCGGATCGAGGAGGAGATGCGGCGCATCATCCCCGAGCGCGCGGGCAACGACCTGGCTCGCATTCAGTTTCGCGTCCTCGATTCCGATCACCGCTATGATGGCAGGACACTCGCGGACCTGGCGCGCGACCGCGGCCTCGAGCCCTCGCTCGAGAACGGCATCCGGCTGCTGATCGAGCTGCAGCGGAACGGCGGATTCAGCGCCATCTACCACAGCATGGATGAAGCCGATGTCATCCGCATCATGCAGCACCCGCTGGCCATGATCGAGACGGATGGCGATCCTGTCGCCTGGGGCGATGGCTTCCCGCATCCGCGCAGCTACGGCACGTTTCCGCGCGTTCTGGCCAGGTATGTGCGCGAGCTGAAGGCGATCACACTCGAGGAGGCGGTCAAAAAGATGTCGTCGATGCCGGCCGCGCAGATCGGGCAGCACGAACGCGGCCGCATTGCCGAAGGCCTCTTTGCGGACATCACCGTATTCGATGCGCAGAACATCGCGGACCGCGCGACATACACGGATCCGCACCAGTATCCGGTCGGCATCCGCCACGTCATCGTGAACGGTGTGCCGGTGATCCGCGACGCCTCGTTCACGGGTGACCGGCCGGGCCGCTGGCTCAAGGGCCCGGCTCGACCGCCGCGCGCCAATCCTTGAAAGCGTTGCGCGCATCCTTCTACGGCCTGGCGTGTGTGGCCGCGGCGCTGCTCTGCGCGGGCCACGCCGCGGCGCAGACGCTCGTGAACATCACGGTCCGCGTGATGTCGCATGAGGGCACAATCGAGGGCGCAACCGTGCGGCTGGGCGCCGCCGCGATGGTCACCAATGTCGCGGGCGAAGCGCGGCTCCGGGCCGCGCCCGGCAGGGACACGCTGCGCGTCGAACGCTTCGGTTACGCCTCGTATTCGGCCCTGCTCGAGATTGTGCGCGATACGACCGTGGTCATCGAGCTGGAGGAGGAAGCACTCGAGGAAGAGGCGATCGTCGTCACCACCGCACGCGGTGAACGGCGCATCGAAGATGAACCTGTGCGTGTGGAAGTGGTTACGCGCGAGGAAATCGAAGAAAAGCTGCTCATGACGCCCGGCAGTATCGCGATGCTGCTCAACGAGACGACCGGGCTCCGCGTACAGGAGACGTCACCTTCGCTCGGCGGCGCCACCATTCGCATCCAGGGACTGCGCGGGCGTTACACGCAGCTGCTGGCCGACGGACTCCCGCTCTATGGCGGACAGGCGGGCGCACTCGGTCTGCTCCAGATCCCGCCCATGGACCTGCGCCAGGTCGAAGTCATCAAGGGCGCGGCGTCCGCGCTCTACGGCGCGTCCGCGCTGGGTGGCGTCGTGAATCTCATCTCACGCCGGCCTGACGGCTCGCACGAGCTGCTGCTCAACCGCACCACGCGGGACGGGACCGATGCGCTGCTCTGGCTGGCCGGTGCGCCGCGCGATACCGGCTGGTCCTGGACGCTGCTGGCCGGCGGCCACCTGCAACGCAGCGTCGATGTCGATGACGACGCCTGGGCCGACATTCCCCGGCACCGCCGCGCGTCCGCGCGGCCACGCATCTTCTGGAACGGCGGACCTGGCCGCACGGCCATGATCACGAGCGGCGTCATGGCGGAGAATCGCACGGGTGGCGGGCGGTTGCCCACCGGCGAAGCGTGGAGCCAGAATCTCGAGACGCGACGGCTCGATGCGGGCGGCACTCTGCGCCTGTTCTTCGGTCAGTTGATCGTCGATGCACGGATCGCACTCGCACGAATCGCGCACGACCATCGATTCGGCGCTGCGCGCGAACGCGATGCGCACACCACGGCGCTCGGCGAGGTCGCTGTGCGCGGCGAGGCTGGCGCCGGCGTGTGGTCGCTCGGCGCCGCGCTCCAGCGCGATGCCTACCGCGCAGACGATGTCGCCGGCTTCGACTACACGTATACCGTGCCCTCGCTTTTCGCACAGCTGGAATCGCCGTGGGGCGAGCGGCTCGCGGTCTCCATCAGCGCGCGCTGGGACGCACACAGCGAGTACGGTTCGTTCGTGAGTCCGCGCGCGTCCGCGCTGATCCGTGCGGCCGAGCAATGGACGCTTCGCCTCTCGGCCGGCGGTGGCTATTTTGCGCCCACGCCGTTCACCGAGGAAACGGAAGAGGTGGGCCTCTCGCGTGCGATGCGGTTGGCGGGCCTCGAGGCCGAGACCGCACGCGGCGCATCGGCCGATGTCGGCGGCACGATCGGCCCGTTCGAATTCAACGCGTCCGTCTTTGCTTCGTCCATCGACCGCGCATTGGCCGTGCGTGCGTCGCCGGCCGGTCTTGCCGAGCTGTTCAACCTCGCGGGCCGGACGCACACCACGGGAACCGAGCTGCTCGTGCGCTACCGCAGAGAACCCTTCGGGCTCACGGCATCGCATACGTTTCTGCGCGCCACGGAGCCCGTGCCGGGCGGCGCGCGCCGCACCGTCCCCAACTCTCCGCGCCATATGGCCGGACTGGTCGCCGTCTACGAAGTGCACGGCTGCGGCCGCGCCGGCATCGAGGCGTACTACACCGGCCGCCAGTCGCTCGAGGACAATCCGTACCGACAGCGGAGCGTCGATTACCTGATTGTCGGGCTGCTGTTCGAGCGGCGGTGGGGCCCCGTGCGTGCGTTCCTGAACCTCGAGAATCTTGGTGATGTCCGACAGACTCGCTGGCAGCCAGTCGTATTGCCGGAGCCCGGCGAGTACGGCCGCTGGACCGCCGACTCCTGGGCGCCGCTCGAAGGGCGCCTCTTCAATGGCGGCATCCGCCTATCTCTCTGAGCCGACACGAGGACTCCCCATGAGGCCCATGACCTGCATTGCGCTGACGACGGTCCTGACGCTCACGGTGAGCGCAACCTCCGTCCGCGCCCAGCGCACGAGTCCTGCCGGCTTCGAAGTCTTCGAGGCCGGCATCCCGCAGCTCCAGGAGGCGCTCGCTAACGGACGTGTTACATCCGTCCAGCTCGTCGATGCCTATCTCGCACGCATCGAAGCCTACGATCGGGACGGCGCCCGGCTGAATGCCGTGATCCGGCTGAACCCTGCGGCCCGCACCGAGGCTGCGCGGCTCGATGCGGAACGCGCCGCGCGTGGCGCGCGCGGACCGCTCCACGGCATCCCCATCCTGCTCAAGGACAACTTCGATACGGCGGACCTACCGACCACCGCATCCACGCTCGGTCTTGCCGCGCACGTACCGCCCGACGACGCGTTCCAGGTCCGCAAGCTGCGCGAGGCCGGCGCCATCATCCTCGGCAAGACCAACCTCCACGAACTGGCTTCCGGCATCGTCACAATCAGCTCGCTCGGCGGCGCAACACGCAATCCCTACGATCCCGCGCGCAACCCCGGCGGCTCCAGCGGCGGCACCGGCGCCGCCATTGCCGCCAGCTTTGCCGCCATCGGTTGGGGCAGCGACACCTGCGGCTCCATCCGCATCCCCGCCGCACACCAGAATCTGTTCGGGCTCCGGCCGACGAAGGGGCTCTCGTCCACAGACGGTGTCGTGCCGCTCTCCCATACCCAGGACGTCGCCGGCCCGCTCGCCCGCTCCGTCACCGATCTCGCGATCGGGCTCGACGCCACCATCGGCTTCGATCCCGCCGACACCACGACGGCATCCATGCGCACACGCACGATCCGCTTCGTGGCCGCGCTCGATACCGCCGCGCTGCGCGGCGCCCGCCTGGGTATCCTCGAACCGCTGTTCGGCATTGCGGGCGAGGACCAGGAAGTCGGCCGCATTGTCCGCGCCGCCGCTGAACAACTCGAACGTCAGGGCGCTGCGCTCGTCAACGTTCCATTCCCCACCCTTGATTCCCTCATCCAGGGCACCGCCGTCATCGACCACGAATTCAAGTTCGATCTCGCCGATTACCTCGCCGCGTCCGGCCCCGCCGCCGTCCGCTCCCTCGATGATATCCTGAGCCACGGCCTCTATCACGTTGCCCTCGAAGATCGCATGCGCCAGCGAAACGCGCCTCCAACGCGCTTCACCGATGCCTACCGCAACGCGCTCGCTCGACGCGCAGCGCTGCAGCGCGCGCTGAACGCCGCGTTCGATGAGCACAATCTGCAGGCCCTCATCTACCCCACGCTCCGCCGCAAACCCGCGCCGCTGGGCGAAGCGCAGGCCGGAAGCACCTGCTCGCTCAGCGCGCAGACCGGGTTCCCTGCCCTCGCAATGCCCGCAGGCTTCACCCCTGATTCGCTGCCCGTCGCCATCGAGCTGCTCGGCCGACCCTTCGACGACGAACGCCTCGTCGCCTTTGCCTTCGACTACGAGCAGGCCGTCCGACCGCGCCGCCCGCCCGCTACCACACCACCCCTCGCCAACGGCCGCGCTCCCGAACCCAACCGCTTCACGGCTTCGCTGGCCCTGCCGAACGGCGCCCTCGCCGAGGCCGAGCTCCGCTTCAATGTCACCACCAACATGCTCGCATGGCAGTTCAGTACCCGCGGACTCGCGCAGCATGAACTGTCGGCCGTCGCGCTGCTGCGCACCTCGCCGGAATCCGATGTCGCGCCTGTCGCGATCTCGCTCGGCGGACCCGCGCAACTCAGCGGATCCGGAACGATCGTGCTCACCCCCAGCGAGCGATTCCTCCTGCTGAACGGTCGCCTGCGGTTTGCTGCCTTCACCCGGGCCCAGCCCCTGGGCGTCCGCACCGCGCTCGTCCGCTGAGCCCTGGCGCAGCCGCCCGAGCGACGGCCTGACCCGGCCGGTCGGATGCCGGCTTTCGTGCTGCTTACGGCCCCTACCGCGCGCTTGACGTATAAGATTTTGCCTATATATTAACGCCATGATCGCTGCACGACTACATCCGCGCCGACGGCCGCCGCGCGCCGGACGGCCTGCCGCCTTTGCCGATGTGTTCCGCGCGGTGGCGGATCCGACGCGGCGCGATGTGCTGGATCTGCTTCGGGCGTCGGACCACACGGCATTGGAGCTGGCGGCGCCGTTCCGGCTGTCGCAGCCGGCGGTATCGCAGCATTTGCGCGTGCTGCGGGAAGCGGGACTGGTTCGTGTGCGGAAGTCCGGGCGGCAGCGCGTGTACCGGTTGGACGCGACGCCGCTCCGTGAGTTGTATGACTGGGCCGGGCATTTCTCGCGGTTCTGGCCGGCGAAGCTGCGCGCGCTTGGGGACTATCTCGAGGCGATGGAGGCGACGGATGCGCCGTGATCTGCGGTTCGAGGCCCACTATCCGCATCCGCCGGAGAAGGTCTGGCGCGCGCTGACGGAGCCGCAGGCGATTGCGGCGTGGCTGATGCCGAACGATTTCCAGGCGCGCGTCGGCCATCGCTTCCAGTTTCGCACGAAGCCACAGCGCGGCTGGGACGGCATTGTCGACTGCGAGGTGCTCGAGGTGGATCCGCCGCGGCGTCTGGTCTACACGTGGACATCGAACATGCTGGACACGCGGGTCGCGTTCACGCTGGCGCCGGAGTCCGGCGGCACGCGTCTGGTTCTGGATCACACGGGCTTTGACGGCTTCAAGGCATGGATGGTGAGCCTGATTCTGGGCAGTGGCTGGAAGGGCATTGTGGCCAGAGGGATTGCGCGCGTCGTGGATCAGCTCGCGCTGGGGGTTCCGCTATCGGAGTTGTCAGCGAATCCGCACGGCGCGGACTCGCCGTAGCGCTTGCGAAACACGCGGCCATGAGCAACTACAGTGCCCGATGGGATGCGCTTGCGACAGCCTGCTCCTACATATGCCATCGAGCCGTGTAGGCCGAGCACATCGCATCCAGTGTCTTGGCGTATACTCGATCAATGTCGATCCCAAGCGCATTGGGCCGTGGTAATGCCGGGGGATTGACGTTGTCGATCTCCACTGGAACGAGTAGTACCGCGTCGTATCCCTCCACATGCGTGTGACCTGCAGGACGCGTCGGCAGGATTTGCAATAGCTCCACCGTTTTGCGCGGAGCCGTTGGTGAATTGCGGCTGATGGCCCATTCGAACTCCTCCCACAGCGATGCATCACCACTCGACAGGCGTGGGAGCACGCTTCCCTCGAACGTGGCCGGCTCGTTGCGGTACCTTCGTTTTACCTGATCCGGGATATTCAACACTCGCGTGCACGTGCCGACCAGAACAGTGGCGACCAAGAGTGCTTCGGGTCGAGCTGCGTGTATTGCAGCGAGGACCTTCTGCAGATCGTCGAAGCGATTCGTCCGGTTTCGGTGAGCCGTGATAACGGACTTGTTCTCAACCGCTATCCTGACTCCGTCGATCCTGGGCTCGCCTTGCGCGCCTGGCTCTCCGACAAAGAGGTCGACTTTCCGGAGGCGATCGCCAGGCGTCGACACGTTGTGCCACCTCGACACAACTCCGGCTTCCCAGTCGTTCCGCAGGGCTGGGCACATCTCCACCAGATCAGCGAATAGCCGCGTGCTGACGGTATCCGAGTGCGTCTCGAGCCGGTGGTTGTGGTAGCGCGCCAGCGCAATTGCGCTTATTGCAGCGTCAAAAGGCGTGCTCACGCGGTCTTTCGCTGAGCCGAGCCGTCCAGGTCAACACTGTACTGAATCGCTTTCTTCCCTAGCGCGCCCGGAAGGGGGATCAGCTTCAGCACGTGACTCTGTAGACGTAAGAAGCCGTTTGCCGCACGTTGGCAATGATTAGCCAGCCAGTCAACAGTTTGTTTCGAGTTCAGGAATTCTGCAAGCTCGCTCAGAATCGAAGGATCACTGGGTACAATGTAGTATAACGAATGACGTGGCAAGATGGCGCCTTCGCTGTCGATGACAAAGAACGGTATCTCCGTGATGTCCTTGCACAGGAGCTTCGGACGAAACACCTCACGTAGCGGCGGGTTCTCGTGAAAAGCGTACCACGGTTTCCGTCGCGCACAGGTGCGACGCACCAAGCGCTCATATCTGTCCTCTCGGCGCAGGTATTGGCCGAGGGAACCAAGCTCCGTTTCGCGGCGAAGCGAGCCATCGGGAAGATATGGCACGAGCATCATGTTCCTGGACTTGGGCAGCGCGCGATCGCGTATATCGCGACCTGATAGCGTCGGATGAGCAAACGGCCTGAGTTCGTCGCTGAGTCGATCACTCGGAACCAGGAAAACGGAATCAGCGCCAGTCGCGACACCGCAACTGACACGAGCGGCGATGTCGATGAGAGTCGGAGCGTCGGTTTGCTTTGCTCCGCTGCGCACGATGGGCTGCCAGGAAGATGTTGCCAGCTTACCGGATACCACTCTGCTACTGCCGTCCCTTTCCGTGACTCTGCACTCCGGCGCTGGTGACTTCGAATCAACGACGGTCACCAGAGGATACGTGACCAGTTCACCGAACGTATCCTCTGGACAAAAATGCAGCTCCGTAACGCGCAACGATGATAGCAGGCGCCTTAGCGGTGCAGCGGTATTTACATACAGATACTTTTCCGGTGTGATCAGCACCAGTCGCCCACTTCGCTGGAGCATTCCCAGCGCCTTCTCGAAGAACAACAAATACAAGTCAAAGCGACCCGTAGCCGTTACGTAGGTTTGACGGTAAAGAGCTTTTTCAGCCTCAGTCAATCCTCCAATTGAGACATAGGGAGGATTGCCGACGACATAGTGGTATTGCTCCGATGACATGGTCAAGAAGTCAGTTTCGCGAACGATGACTTCGCGCGTGTCAGCAAAGCGCTCCCGGAGGTGTGATGCGTGGGCCGGATCGGATTCGACAGCAACAATCGTGGGCAGCGCCAGTCGTCGCAGCGAGCAATAGCGAACGATACCGTCCACGAAAGCGCCGTGCCCGCTGCCGGGATCGAGGACACGCTGTTCTGGACGCGGGGCGCCTCGCTGAAAGAGCTTCTCCACCATCAAATCGACGGCGGCAGCCGGTGTAGGTACGAAACCCTTCATTTTTCTTGATGTGCGCAAGGTGAGTGCGAAGCAACGCTTGCCGAAACTAAACCGAAGCAGGATATCACGTCAAGCGACGGTGGCATCGCGAGGCATGCCGGCGGTTCCACATTTGCAGATCCAAGCGGACTCGCATCGGGTCCCGCTGGCGAACTCAGCCCAACCCCGAATGCCTTCCGTGGCTGAGGTGGAGAAATCAGTCTTTCTCGCGTTCCGAACGGAGGGCGAAGCGCAGTTGCTACACCCTGCTGAACAGCTGGCTCAGAGGGCCGACCGGCCGCGGAATTCTTCGACGATGATTTCGACGTTGCCGGGCATCAGCTCTTCGAGCCACTCGCGGAGCAGGCGCACGGGGGTGTAGGCGTCATCTTCGGGCACGCGCGAAGGGATGCGCGCC
>Ga0187892_10008454_pt1 | contig 14088 bp, 15 predicted proteins | sample MA1701073metaG_FD_139345 | JGI IMG/M metagenome (GOLD analysis project Ga0187892, IMG submission 139345) | Bio-ooze microbial communities from a basaltic lava cave in the Kipuka Kanohina Cave System on the Island of Hawaii, USA - MA170107-3 metaG ...
GCGGCGGACGACTTCCGCGTGATGTGTCGCGACAACGGCGATTTCCTCCTCAACGGCTGACGGGGCCGCGATGAAGCCCGCCCCCTTCGAGTAGCTAATGAATCTCGCGGAATTGGGTGACGCTGCGGGGTGGCGGGGGCGAGCCCGGGCGCCCCTCCGGGCGAGCCGTGTCGCCGCGCGAAGCGCAGCGGCGGAGCGAGCAAGCCGCCACGGATCGCCCGCCCTCGCGCCAGCCCCTCTGGGGGATGGGGGGTCGCAGCTCGCTCCGCCCGAGCGGAGCTGCGGCGTACAGGCGAGCCCGTCGGGGCGCCCGGGGCCGCCCCCGTCGCCCCGCGGCGTCACCCAATTCCGCGAGACTCACTAGATCACGGAGGCAACATGCAGAAGATCCGCGAGTACCTGGAGACGAGGCGCAGCGAGATGCTCGGCCTGCTCGAACGGCTGGTGAACATCGACAGCGGCTCCTATCACAAGCCGGGCATCGACGAATGTGGGGCGATCCTGGCCGAGGAGCTCCGCGCGCTGGGCTTCTCGACCGCCATCGTGCCGGAGAGCGATCGCGGGAACCACGTGCGAGCCGAGCGCCCCGGACGCGGCACGAAGCGGCTCTTCCTCTCCGCTCACCTCGACACCGTCTGCCCGGCGGGCACGGTGGCCCGCCGGCCGTTCAAGATCGATGGCGACCTCGGCTACGGCCCCGGGGTGGGCGACATGAAGGGCGGCATCGTCCAGATGATCTACGCGCTCAAGGCGCTCCGACACCTGGGCCGCGACACGCCGCCCATCTCGGTGTTCCTCACCGGGGACGAGGAGCTCGGCAGCATCCGCGGCCGGCCGCACATCGAAGCCGAGGCGCGACGCTCGGACTGGTGCCTGGTCATGGAGCCCTCCATCGCGCCCGGCGTGATCGGCATCCGCCGCTGGGGCGTGGGGGTCTTCTATCTCACCATTCGCGGCCACGCGGCGCATGTGCTCGACCCGGACACCCCCGGCGTCAATGCCAGCCGGGAGCTGGCCTTCAAGATCCTGGCCCTGGAAGGGCTGAGCGATCCGGTCCGCGGGATCAAGGTATCGGTCAACCTGGTCCGGGGCGGCAGCGCGCGGCAGGTCACCGCGTCCGAGGCGCGCGCCGACATCGATGTCCGCATGCGCGAGGCGGGTCAGATGGCCCCTCTCGACGCGCGGATCAGGGAGGTCGCGGGACGGCCCGTACTTCCGGGCATCGCGCTCGAGGTCACGGGCGGGATCTCGCGCCCTCCGATGGAGCCGAGCCCGCGCACGGAGGCCTTCCTGGGCCTGGCCGCCGACGTCGGCGCCGCGATCGGCATCGACGTGCGACCCATCGAGAAGATGGGCGGGTCCGACGGGTGCTTCACGGCGGCCCTGGGGGTGCCGACACTGGACGCGATGGGCCCGCTCTGCCACGACATCTGCGGCGAGACCGAGCGCATCGAGCTCTCGAGCCTGGCGCCGCGCACGCGGCTCATCGCGGGGATCGTCGAGCGCCTCGCCGCCGAGGCCTGAGCATGCTGAGCGCGACCCAGCAGAAGGTCCTGGCCGCGGTGGACAACGACGAGATCGTGAGCCTGGCCTGCGACCTCGTCCGGATCCCCTCGTTCACGACCGAGGAGACCCCCTGTGCCGAGTGGCTGGCCACCTACCTGCGTCTCCAGGGCCTCGAGGTCGAGATGCAGGGGATCGAGCCCGGCCGCAAGCAGACGATCGGGCGCCTCCGCGGGACCGGTGGGGGCCGGTCCATCATGCTCAACGGGCACATCGACATCGACCCGCTCGCCACCGGATGGTCGCGCGATCCCTTCTCGCCCTGGATCGCGGCCGGCAAGCTCTACGGCCACGGCATCTACAACATGAAGGCGGGCGTCACCGCCATCATCATGGCGGCGCTGGCGCTCAAGCGCGCGGGGGCGCCGATCCGGGGCGACGTGGTCGTGGCCTGCGTGGCCGCCGAGCTCAACAGCGGGATCGGCACCATCCACGCCATCCAGCACGGCGCCCGGACCGACGTGGCGGTGGTGGCCGAGCCCTATGGCTGCCGGACCATCCTGACCAAGCACACGGGGACGATGGACGTGGTGATCCACACGCTCGGGCGGGCGGTGCACATCAGCCGAAAGGACCAGGGATCCGACGCCATCGAGAAGATGGTGCGCGCCATCCACGCCATCAACCGGATGCGCTTCACCCACACCTTCGATCCGGATCTGCCCGGGCTGCCGCGGCTCAACGTCGGCTCGATCATCGGGGGACGCGGGCGCAACCACGAGCTGCGCGGCGCCTACACGGTGAGCGACTTCTGCACGGCCTACGTCAACGTGCGCTTCAACGCGAGCCAGACGGGGGAGACCGTCCTCGCCGATCTCCGCCGCACGCTCGAAGCGCTGAAGGCCGAGGACCCGGAGTTCGCCTACGAGATCGAGTTCCCGCCCCAGCTGTCTCGGGGGCTCGGACGGCTCGCCAAGGCCGCCCTCGACGTCCCCGTGACGGAGCCGATCGTGCAGATGGTCGCGCGCAACCTGAAGGCCGTCACCGGGCAGGACCCCGAGCACCTCGGGGTGCGGCTGCCGCAGAGCTATGCCGGCAACGACACGACGCATCTCTGGGCCGCCGGCATTCCCTGCTGCGTGTACGGGCCGCTGGGCGGCTACACCGACTACCACGACGTGTACACGTATCTCGACGAGATCTTCACCGTGACCCGGGTCCTCGCGCTGACCGCCCTGGAGGCGACGTCATGACGGAGCAGGCGGCGGCATTCAAGGCGCGGCTCTGGGCCGAGATCGACCGGCGGCGGGACGAGCTGGCGCGGCTGTGCGCCGAGAGCCTGAAGGTCCCAGCCGAGAACCCGCCGGGAGACACGCGGGCCATCGCCGAGCACTACGCCGCGATCCTGGAGCGGGCGGGCCTGCGCGTGGAGCGCTTCGAGCCCGAACCCGGCAAGATGAGCCTCGTCAGCACCCAGCCCGGGCGGGCCGATCGCCCCCGCTTCGTGTTCAACGGCCACCTGGACCATTTCCCCTCGGATGATCCGGCGCTCTGGTCGTTCCCGCCCTACGCGGGCCAGGTCCGCGACGGCAAGATCCTCGGCCGCGGGGTGTCGGACATGCGGGGCGGTCTCACCGCCTCGCTCTTCTCCTATCTGCTGATCCACGAGCACCGCGTTCCACTCCGGGGCCCCCTCACGCTCATGATGGTGGCCGACGAGGAGACCGGCGGCGCCTGGGGGACCGGCTGGATCCTCGAGCACCGCCCGGAACTCGCCGGTGAGGCCTGCATGATCGGCGAGCCCGAGTCTCCCGACGGGCTGCGCATCGGCGAGAAGGGCAAGAGCCAGTTCCGGCTCATCGCCGAGGGCGACTCGCGCCACGGCGGACTGGGCACGGGCGACGACGTCGTGATCCGCATCGGGGCGGCGCTTCAGGAGGCCCGGAAGATCGTGGACATGGAAGACCAGCCCCCGGCCGACCTCTTGCCCATCCTCGACGGCATGACGACCTACTGGCGGACCGAGCACGATCGCGGGCGGCAGTGGCTCTACCGTCGGCCATCCATGGCGGCCGGGCTGATCCGGGGCGGGATCAAGGTCAACATCGTGCCCCGTCGCTGCGAGGTGGAGATCGACTGCCGCCTGCCCTTCGGCATCACGCCGGACGACATCCGGAACGCCGTCGAGCAGCGGCTGGCCGCCGCCGGGCTCGGGGGCGTGCGCTTCGAGCACATGCTCCCGGTCTTCACCGCGAGCTACACCTCGCCCAACGATCCGCTCGTGCACCTCGCGCGGGCCAACGCTGCCGCCGCCACCGGCAAGGAGCCCCAGCTCACCGTGACCTTCGCCGCCACGGACGCGCGCTACTTCCGGCCCCGCCGCGTGCCCACGCTGATCTTCGGGCCACGCCCCAGCAACATGGCCGCCCCCGACGAGTTCATCACGGTGGACGATCTCGTCGCGGTGGCCAAGGTCCACCTCGGGACCGCCCTCGATTACCTCTCCGAAGGAACGGGCCAATGAGCGGGGGAGCGGCCCGCGCCATCCGGCAGTATCTCGACTCCGAGCGCCGGGCGATCCTCGGATTGGTCGAGGAGCTGGTGAGGATCGACAGCCATGCCACCGTGCCCGAAGGCGTGAACGCGGTCGGCGACGTCGTCTGCCGCGAGCTCGAGGCGGTCGGCTATGCGACGGAGCGGGCGCGGGGCGCGCCGCTCGGTCCGGAGCAGCGATGGCTGGAGGAGTTCATGCTGCCGGGCTACGACCCCTCGCGTCTCGGGGACCACCGCGTCGTCCGCAAGGCCGGGTCGGGCCGCGGTCGTGTCCTGCTGCTCGGTGACCTGGACACGGCATACCTGCCGGGAGGACCTCGGCGCTTCCCGTTCCGCGTCGAGGGCGATCGGGCGTATGGGCCCGGGATCGCCGATATGAAGGGCGGCCTGACCGTCGCGGTCTACGCGCTCAAGGCGCTCGAAGCCACGGGGCAGAACACTCTCGGGGAAGTGGTCGGCGTGTTCAGCGCGGACGAGCAGGCGGGCAGCCTCAGCGCCCGCCAGGTGATCGAGCCCGTGGCCCGGCAGGCCCAATGGGCCTTCTGCATGGAGTGCGCCCGCGAGGGCGGCAACCTCCTGGGCTCGCGCGCGCAGATCGGCGTGGCGCGGCTCGATGTCCGCGGCCGGGACGCCCACGCCGGGAGCGCCTATGCCAAGGGGGTGAGCGCCATCGAGGCCATGGCGCGGAAGATCATCGCGATCCACGCCCTCACGGACCCGGCGCGGGAGATCTACCTCAACGTGGGCATCGTGAACGGCGGCTGGCGGCGGAGCGTCGTGGCCGGACACTGCATGGCCGCTCTGGACATCCGGACGCCGAGCGCGGCGGCGTGGGACGAGGTGGAGGCGGCAGTGCGCCTGATTGCCGACACGGTGGACGTGCCCCACTCGTCGGCCTCGCTCCTGATCGCCTCGCACCGCCCTGCGGTCCCGTGGACGGAGAAGACGGACCGGCTCATCGCCATCACCAGGGCGGCCGGCAAGGCGCTCGGCCTCGAGTTCGGGGTGCTGCGCTCGCCGGCGGCCGGGAGCTCCGCCTTCACCGGGCCGCTCGGGATCCCGTGCCTGGACGGCATGGGCCCCGCCGGCGGCGACCTCATGACCGATCAGGAGCACGTCGTGATCTCGAGCCTGGTCGAGCGCGCGGCGCTCCTGGCCACGACCATCCACGCCCTGGGCGAAGGAGCCTGGAAGGCATGAGCCCCGAAGGGGCGAAGAGGCTCAGCCCTTGTGCCGAACGCGTACTACGTCGAATGCGCTTGACAAGGACTTGATCGCCTCCTAGGCTCCGGTTACTTCGCAGGTGTGTACCGTCCGGCCCTCGGGGAGGCGCTGATGCCCCCGGATCGGGTCCCTCGGCAGGCATTCGACGCCCCCGTCGACCACGGAGATGGTCTCTGGAAGGGTTCCGAGTAACATCGCAGCCTGGCGCTGTGTCATGGGTGTTCTCGGCCCCACCGTCCTCGCCACAGCCCATGCCGCGCCTCGAACGCTTCCCTGCGAGACTCCCAGCGCCGCCTGTGCGCCGACGGAGGCGTCTATCGACCCAGGAGGACTGGAGCGATGGAGGAGGTGCTCCGACACAATCTCATGAGTCCGCTGTCTCGTTCTTGGTGATAGGTTCCACGTTTCTCCACACTGACGTGCCGACTACCACCTGGGCGGCCAAGACTCGACCTTGGCTTGCCCGGGAGGTAACGAGCGACCGGCGCGCCGGCGAGGCGCGCGCACGAGACGAGGAGCACAACGATGAGCGTGCTACAAGAAGTTCTGACGGCGAATGCGGGCTATGCGGCAAACTTTGGCGAGAAGGGCAAGTTGACGATACCACCGGCGCGTCACTTTACGATTCTGACATGCATGGACGCCCGGCTGGATCCCGCCAAGTACGCCGGGCTGTCGGAGGGAGATGCCCACGTCATTCGCAACGCCGGAGGCCGCGCCAGCGATGACGCGCTCCGCTCCCTGGTCATTTCCTACAAGCTGCTCGGCACGCGTGAGTTTTTCATCATCCACCACACCGACTGCGGCATGTTGTTCTTCACTGACGAGGTGATGCGGAACCTCCTTGCCAGCAGCCTCGAGACCGCGGAACTCACTGCCAACGGCTTTCGCGATGTCGGGAAGGGCCCCGGATCGACGGAAGGTGAGTTCATTGATTGGCTCACGATGAAGGATAATGCGGCGAGTGTCGCCGCCGACGTGAGACGCATCCGCAACCATCCGTTGATTCCAAAGTCCATTCCGATTTACGGATACATTTACGACGTAAGGACCGGCAAACTGGAAGAGGTCGCCGAAGCTATGACTGCGGGCAAAGCCATGAAACCTTCCAGCGCTTAGGGAGGCGGAGATGCCCTCGGCTCGGGTTCCTGGATGGCACTTCGACGCCCTGGTTGACGACAGCAACGGGCGGCGGGGGCATTCTTCTTCAGACGCCGACCGGGCTTCGGTGATGTGTTGAGTGGCCGCGGGTGAGTGTGGCCGGATTGAATCAGAGAAGGTTTGCACTGGAAGAGACCACAGAGGAGGAAGGCGGGATTCTGGAGGCGCGTCTGTGTTTGACGCCGTGCCGTGTGTGCGTCCAGCGCCTTCGCGACCACGACCGCGTTGTACGAGATAGAGGGGCCTTGATCTCTCCGCCCATCGCACGAACCGATTGGGTGGCCGCTTCGAGGCGGGTGGGGCTGCCCTCGGCCACGAGGTTCGGCGCGGGGGTTCGTCCGCACCGAGAGGCTCCGCGCCTACACGGAGGAGGGGTACCGGAAATCATTGCCGCACTGCCATGAAGGGGGGAGAGGGCCATGGAGATTCTCTTCGGCACGTTTGCCTCCAAGTCTCTTTTCATCGTGCGGGTGGTCCTGGGAGTGATCTTCTTTGCTCACGGCGCCCAGAAGGTGTTCGGCTGGTTTGGTGGGCCCGGGCTTCGCGGGGTCATCACCTACTTCAAGCAATCGCTTGGAATCCCCGCTCCGCTCACAGTACTAGCCGCCCTTACGGAGTTCTTCGGAGGGTTGGCCATGATCGTAGGGTTACTTGTCCGTCCCGCAGCGGTGGGCCTGATCATCGTCATGTTGGTGGCGATCGCGAAGGTGCATTGGCCCAACGGCTTTTTTCTCAACTGGGCGCTCGAGCCAGGCAAGGGGCATGGGTTCGAGATGAACCTGGCGTTGATTGCCATGGCGCTGGCGGTTCTCGTGGGAGGCGCCGGGGTCTTATCGATCGACCGGCTGATCCGCCCCTGGTAGCCACCCAAGGGCACTGTGAAGGTGCTGAGACAGTGTTTGGGCAGCAACGTTTCAGAGCCGCGACTGCCAATAACCTGGGCGACGGTGAAGATGCATGACCGCGACGATGTAGATGCGTTCAGGCTCGATGCGATATAGAAGACCGTAGGGGAACTTCAGAACCAAAACACGCCTGAGCCGGCGGCCAAACGGTGGGCCGAGGGCCGGCGACTCGAGGAGTCGTTCGTATGTGTGCTGAACCGCAATGATGAAGTCGAGCCCGAGCCCTTCCGGTTGGCGCTCGTAGAACTGGGCTGCCGAAATGAACTCGTCCTGGGCTTCGGGATGAAACTCAACGCTTCTCACCGAAGCGCAGAGCGGGCCTTCTTGACTACCTTCTTGGCAGGAATCCCGACAACCTTTCCGGACTTGAGTTCGCCAAGCCGCCGCTCGGCCTCCTGGAGCCAAAGCTTTTCAGCATCGGCATCCACTTCCTGATCGAGACTGGAGATGAGCCGTTGCGCCAGCCGGGCGCGCTCCTTGCGCGAGAGTTTCAGGGCTTTGGATTCGATGTCGCGCGCTAGGTTCGCCATACCGGAAGGCTATCACGGGAGAGGGTGGCGGGACCCTTCGATCGCGGCTGCACTTGGTCGACTCGCCGCTGCTGCCCAACGCGTACTACGTCGACGCACTGGGCAGCCGCGTGTCGACTGGCGGTCAGGCTATCTCGAAGTAAGCCTCGATCCACATCTTGAGCGTTGCATCGAGCGTCTGAAGGTTTCCGATCGCGATCGGCCGGAGCTCCTGCTCGTAGCGCGTCCGGAGCAGGTCCGGATCGAGGGGCACCATCCTGGCCAGGTGGGCAACGTCCTCGCGATCGACAGGGCTGTTCCGGGCCAGCTTGGACAGGGCCAGGTCATGCGGCTCGAGCGCAAAGAGCCTCAGGTGTCGAAGCTGCCCCGGGAAAAGTTCTGTCAGGTGGTCACCGTAAGAATCGGGAAGACTCGCGACCGTAACGTGCTGGAAGTAGAGCCCGTGTTTCTTGGCAAGCGCGGACCCAGCGCCAGCCAGCTGCTGGAGATCGCTCAGTTTGTCGAAGGGAACGATCTCGACATAGTCGACGTCGCCCGTCACGCGACCGAGGCCGTACCGGATCGTGGCGACAAAACCTCCGAGACAGTGAAGCGCGATCGGCTCGGAGAGCAGATTGTCGACGTCCAGGAGGAACTCCCGCCAGGGCGAGGGCAGCTTAGATGCCGTAGCGAAGGGCATCGACTGTCCAGTCCGTCAGGACGTTCCAGTGCCTCGCGTCGGCCGACCGATTCTCCCGTAGCCAGGCCTGCTCGGCCCCGGAAAGAGAGGCCTGGCCGAGAGTATCTTCGCGAACCAAACGGCTTCGCTCGAGCTCCATCTCGAGACTATTCAACGCCACGGTCCTGTACCGATCGCCAGTTCGTTCGGCGAGGCGTCGCGCCAAGGTGACGACGAAACCCAAGCGATTCTGAAGGTCGTGCAGCTTGGCTTGCCGCACCAGCCATGCGCGGTCAAGCGGCCAGTATCTCAGCACCAGCCAGGGGAGCGCCTCGACGAGGCGGGCTTCGAGGTCATCCTGAGCCAGCGCAGTCAGGAGAACCTCACTTGGATTCTTCGGGGTCCAGTGTCGGGGACGGAGATGGGCGAACCCGGGGTATCCCAGCGCGGCTAGGTCTAGTGCCAAACCGTCCATGCCGGTCCTCGCTTGGAGAGATCCTAGTTCCGAGGGCGGCAGCATTGTAGCCGGCAGGTCATATACCTTCATCATTCGTCGAGCGAGTTGGGGTGTCATAGGCCGGCTGCCGGTCTCGAGCATCGCCAGGTAGGGTTGCGAAACCCGCAGGCGGGCCGCTGCCTGCACCTGGCTCAGTCCCTTCGCCACACGCGCCGATCTCAAGTCCATGGTGCCGAAAGTGTATCACATCATTTGTAATAATCGTCGCCATCGATCGTGAGCCCCCTTCACCGGTCATACGCGTGTATCCATCTTTGGGCATTGGTACGGCTCGCACGGCACCGTAGTCTTGTCCATCGCTCGATCCTCGCTGAACGCCCGAAGGGAACGCGATCTTGGACGTCGCTGGCACGCCGGTCGTGAAGCTACGATTCGACCGAGGGACGATCGTATTGACGGATCTGCCGAACGGCGTGGGCTTGGCCGGCGCTCCGGGAGTCCTGTGGGATCGTCGTGTACGCGCCTACCGCGCGCCGGCAAGCGGGTACTCGGCCCTGAAGCGCTGGCTCCTCGCGGTCGGGGTCCGATTCGAGGAGATCTCCGCTCGGCCGCGATCAATCAAGGAGGCGTGGTCGGTCGTCGATCTCCGCGCCTACCAGGAGGCGGCGCTGTCGGCGTGGGAACTGGCTCAGCGACGAGGGGTTATCGCGCTCCCGACTGGGAGCGGCAAGACCCGGCTGGCCCTCGCCGTGATGCAGCGGACGCAACTGAGCGCGCTATGCCTGGTGCCGACTCGTGTCCTGCTCGATCAGTGGTCGCGGGAAGTCAACGCCGTGTACCGGGAGGCCATCGGGTGTTATGGCGACGGTGTACGCCGCCTGGCGCCGATAACGATCGCGACCTTCGAAGGGGCCTATCGACACATGCATGAGATCGGACATCGATTCGATCTCCTCATTGTCGACGAGGTTCACCATTTCGGTGGTGGCCTCCGCGATGAGGCTCTCGAGATGGCGATCGCGGACGCTCGCCTCGGCCTCACGGCGACGCCTCCGCGCGACACCAGCGCGGCGGCCTGCCTGAGCCAGCTCGTCGGACCGACGGTCTTCGAACTCACCGTCGGCGACCTCGCGGGAGGTTTTCTCGCCAGCTTCGACGCGATCACGCTGTACTTGGACCTCTCTCCCGAGGAGCGGTCCTCGTACACGAACCTCAGCTTCATCTTCAAGGGTGTGTACACACAGTTCCATCGGGCGGTGCCGGGTGCCAGCTGGATGGACTTCAGCCGGCACGCCACCCGCACGCCCGAAGGCCGTCGCGCCCTCATCGCGTGGCGCCAGATGCGACGAGTACTGTCGTTCACGCGCGCCAAGCGTCGTGCTGTGCGCTCCCTGCTCGAACGCCACCGAGACTCGAAGGTGCTCGTCTTTACGGCGGACAACGATACGGCCTATACCATTGCGCGCGAACATCTCGTCATGCCTCTCACTTGCGACATCAGCCGTCAAGAGCGCGCCGACGTTCTCGATCGCTTCCGTGCGGGCGATCTGCGCACGCTCGTGTCGGCACGGGTCCTCAACGAAGGGCTCGATGTTCCCGACGCCGACGTCGCGGTCATCGTCGGTGGTGCGCTTGGAGAGCGAGAGCATGTGCAGCGGGTCGGCCGGTTGCTCCGGCCCGGCGAGGGCAAGCGGGCCGTCGTATACGAGCTCGTCACACGGAACACCATCGAAGTCGGTCAGGCGCGGAGGAGACGCCAGGGGCTTGTTACCCGATCGTCTGGTCAACTATAGCGTGGCGGGGACCCTCGTGGTCCCGCACTTCCTCGCGGAGCACGACCACCAGTGGTTACGATCTCTTCTCGAGGAGCATGAGCGCTTTGTCGGGCGGCCCCGGCGCGAGCTGGATGCGCGGTTGCGCGACCCGCTACCGTGCGAGTGCCCTCCCGGCAAGCTGAAACTCGCCATCGACGTTCTCACCCGGCTCGGGCGCAGCCGTCGGAACGCGGCGGTGATCCCGCCGAGGCGCGCGCGCGCACTGGTCTTTGTCGAAGCGACCCGGAGACCGGAGACTGGAACTGCCGTCCTGTCCAAGGTTGCCACCTCGCTCGGAGTGAGCGTCGCCGAGCTGCGTGATTCTTTGTTCGCTGACCTCCCGGCCGAGCAGCTTGTCAGCGCGCGGGGACAGTCGCTGTCAGCGGTGGAGCTGGCGCTACGAAGCAATCTCGCCCTCGTTCAGCGGCTCCTGTTCCACGCGGCCATGCTGAGGATCACCGTGGAAGGAAACACCCGATTTCTGGTCCGCCATGCGAAGTGGCGTGGCCTGATCTGCACCCTCGCCGAGCGGTCCGGGCATGAAGGGGCTTCATTGGAGATCTCCGGCCCGTTCGCACTGTTTCGAAACACGCGGCTCTATGGTCGCGCGCTCGGGGAGCTCATCCCTCTGCTTGGGTGGTGCGCGCGCTTCCGCCTGCGGGCGGACTGTGTACTCGATGGACGCCACGTCGCCCTGGAACTCGCCACGGGCGACCCGATCTTTCCTGCGAGTGCGCCCCGCCAGTACGACAGCCGCATCGAGGAGCGTTTCGGTCGTGAGTTCCGACGGCTCGCGCCGGAATGGGATCTCCTTCGCGAGCCAGAGCCGATTGCGGCCGACGGAACACTGATCTTCCCGGACTTTGCGTTGCAACACCGCTCCGACCCGGCGCGGCGGTGGCTGCTGGAGATCGTGGGGTTCTGGACGCCGGACTACGTGGCCAAGAAGCTCGCGTCGTATCGCAAGGCCCGGGTGCCCCAGCTGATCCTCTGCCTCGATGAGGCTCGCAACTGTGCCGAGGCAGATATTCCTCCCGGAGTGCTGGTCGTCAAGTTTCGGCGCCGAGTGGACCCGCTGGCCGTGCTCCGCGCGATCGGTTCGGCAACACAGGCCGTCGCGCATTGAACAGACCTTCGCTCACTCGCTCGGCGGCGTTGGTGCCCGATTTGCTCTTGGCGTGCTCGTCACGGTCCCTGCCTCTGGACTTCGCGCAGCCTGCGCTCGAGGAATCGGCGCTCGGCGTCGTTGGTGACCAGCGCGAGCGCTTGTGCATAGCTCTTCGCGGCTTCCGGGAAGGAGCCGAGGCGGCGCAGCAGGTCGGCGCGCGCGGCGTGGAGCAGGTGGTAGCGGTCGAGCTCGCCGGTGGCGGCGAGCGCATCGATCAGCGCGAGCGCCGGCCGAGGGCCGTCCACCATCGCGACCGCCGCCGCACGGTTCAGGGACACGACGGGGGAGGGCTGCAGGCGCTCGAGGAGGTCGTAGAGGCGGACGATCTGAGGCCAGTCGGTCTCTTCGGCCCGCGCCGCCTGACAGTGCAGGGCGGCGATCGCGGCCTGCAGCGCGAATGGACCGGGGCCGCCGCGAAGCGCCTCCTCCACGAGCGGCAGCGCTTCGGCGATCTGCCCTTGATTCCAGCGGCGCCGATCCTGCTCCTCGAGAAGGACGAGATCGCCGGCCTCGTCGAGACGGGCCTCCCGCCGTGAGTCGTGCAGCAGCATGAGGGCCAGGAGGCCCGTCGCTTCCGCCGGCGGCGATGACGACGGCGGCGCCATCAACGCTCTCACCAGGCGCCCGAGCCGGATGGCCTCGGCGCAGAGATCGGTCCTCACGAGCGCCTCGCCTCGCGTCGCGGCATAGCCCTCGTTGAACACGAGATAGATCACCGTCAGCACGGCGTCGCGCCGGCCCGGCATGTCCTTCGTGTCGGGCACCGCATAGGGAATGCCGGCGTCGCGAATCTTGCTCTTCGCGCGCACGAGCCGCTGAGCCATCGTCGTGGGCGGCACGAGAAAGGCGCGCGCGATCTCGTCCGTCTGGAGGCCGCCCAGCGTGCGGAGCGTGAGCGCGACCTGGGCCTCGAGCGCCAGCGCCGGGTGACAGCAGGTGAAGATCAACCGGAGGCGATCGTCGGGGATGTCGCTCGGGTCGAACTCCGGTGACTCGGCGGGCAGACTCGCCTCGTCCGCAGCGTAGGCGTCCAGCTTCTCCGCGAACCGGGTCTGGCGGCGGATGCGGTCGATGGCCTTGTGCCGCGCCGTCTGGATGATCCAGGCCCGCGGAAACTCGGGAACGCCGGAGGTCCGCCACTGCTCCACCGCGGCGGCAAAGGCTTCCTGGGCGGCCTCTTCGGCCAGATCGAAGTCGCCGACAAGCCGGATCAGGGTGGCGACGATGCGGCCCCAATCAGAGCGATAGACCGCGTCTACGGCGGCATTGGTGTCCAGGGTATGCGCCACGAGAGATAATGTACCGCCGGTGTCGATCTGAACCTTCGCCGTTCGACTCACGGTATGGAGGACACATTGTGAAATACATGCTGCTGGTCTATCTGGACGAGTCCTGGAACAAGCGGAGCCTGGGCGAGAGGCAGCAGGTCTACTGGGAGCAGATGCAACTGGCGGAGCAGCTCACGGCGAGTGGGCAATATCTGGGCGGGAGTCCCCTTCACCCGACGTCCTCGGCGACCACCGTCCGGGTGCGCGACGGCAACCGGCTCCTGACCGACGGTCCGTTCGCGGAAACGCGCGAACAGCTCGGCGGCTACATGCTGATCGACGTCGAGGATCTGGACCACGCGATCGACTTCGCCGCGCGCGGTCCACTGGCGCGCGTGGGCACCGTCGAGGTCCGACCGGTGAGGGAGGGGCCGCCGACGTAGCGCCGCCAAGGCCTGGACGGAGCCCGAGCATCTGATCTTGATGTTCCGCCACCGATCTTCCTGATTCCGGGCGGCCAGGCGGCTGCCCTGCCCCTGTTGATGCGGACTCGCCCGCGATGGATTCACTGGATGCAGTCCGTCATGCCCGTCCGACAGGGTTCGACGTCGTCGCCCTCTCCTGAGCCATAGGAATCCGTTCACGTCGCTCGCCAATCGAAACAGCAACAGGACAGTTCTCGATGTGGATGGCCGACAAAACAGGAGAGGCACGACAACAATGAAGGGGTCTTCCGGGAATCGGGTGGGGAGATTCATGCGCGTGGGGCGAGGGGGGTCGGATAGAGATCCAAGCCGCCGAGGTGAAAGAGGATCGCCATTTTGAAGCGCTCGCGGTTTCGGAACCC
>Ga0187892_10008456_pt1 | contig 14086 bp, 10 predicted proteins | sample MA1701073metaG_FD_139345 | JGI IMG/M metagenome (GOLD analysis project Ga0187892, IMG submission 139345) | Bio-ooze microbial communities from a basaltic lava cave in the Kipuka Kanohina Cave System on the Island of Hawaii, USA - MA170107-3 metaG ...
CTGCCCGTGGCCATTCGTGCTCCAAAACACTGGCGGGCAAGCCGCCAGTGCCACCCTGTTTGGGGCTTCTTTACCAACGCAAATGACGCTCACCCCGGTGCTGGTGCGCGAATCCCCCACGAGCTCACAGGATTGGAATCCTGGGTGCGTGCGAGATAGGAATCTCGCACGAGCGACCTCACCGGCGAGCCCGTGGGGAGGGCCCGAAGCGTCTCAGGCGGGATGAACTACCCGCAGGCGCGACAATAAACTCGGCAGCGTCGCCACCACTTGGTCGATCTCCGCAACTGTATTGAACCGCGACAGGCTGAAGCGAATGGCGCAGCCAGCAAATCGCTCGTCGATGCGCATGGCCTTTAGAACGTGGGAAGGTTCCAATGATCCGCTGCTGCACGCCGATCCGCTGGACGCGCAAATCCCCGCCTCGCTGAGGAGGATCAGGATCGCTTCCGCGTCGCAACCCGCGAAAGAAATGTTTGATGTATTGTAGATTCGATCGGCCCCCCTGCTGTTGACGCGTGCGCTGAGAATCGACGCGCACACCGCCGATTCAAGACGGTTCCGCATCCGGCCAACTTCGCCGGCCACTTGTTTATGATCCCGTGCGGCCGCTTTGGCCGCGACCCCCATGCCGATGATGCCAGATACGTTTTCCGTGCCACCGCGAAGCTCTCGTTCCTGCATGCCGCCGACGATGAGCGGAGTGACCCGTGTCCGCCCTCGAACGTACAGGGCGCCAATTCCCTTAGGCCCGTGAAACTTGTGCGCGGAAATGCTGACCAGGGCCGCCGGCCAGGACGAAACATCGATCGGCATCTTTCCGGCGGACTGCACCGCGTCGACGTGAACCGGCACGCCGCAATCGGCGGCCATTGCGGAAAGTCGTGCAACATCAAACACAACGCCGGTCTCGTTGTTGGCGTGCATGATCGTGGCCAGCGCGGTCTGATCCGACAGCTTCGCCTGCCACTCTCCCTCGTCGAGGCGGCCTTCGTGGTCCACTCCGACGATATCAACCGTGTACCCCTCCGCCTTCAGTTGCTCGGCGCCGCGAAGAACGGCGGAGTGTTCGACGGCTGTTGTCAGGATGCGCCGCCGCGCGGGGTGTATCGCCAGCGCGCCCCGGATGGCCAGGTTGATGCTCTCCGTGCCGCCGCTGGTAAAGATGATCTCGTTGGGGCCGGCGCCGATGAGATCAGTCACCTCGGCCCGAGCGCACTCCACCCGGTGACGAATCGCCTGACCGAACCGGTGAACGCTGGAAGGATTGGCGTACGACTCGCGCAGGTAAGGAAGCATCGCCTCCACGACCTCCGGCAACGGCTGAGTCGTGGCGTTGTTGTCTAGGTAGATTACGTTATGCATGACGGGGTCTGCGCACGCGTGACATCACCCCTAACCCAAGGGATTGGCCATCAGGATTCGACGGCACGCATCACACACGTCAAAACGAAAGCAACGGTAGGTCTGATCCTCTACTTCGTCCGGATTGGCAACGGCCAACGCCTCCAGAACTCGGTTCAGCTCTTCGCCCGCATCGGAGCCTCCGGCAGGCAACTCGGCCGGACCGGCGGCGGCGTAAATCTCGAACTTAACGATGAACCGCCGGCAGTCGTTCGCGGTCAGGCCAGCGCCGCACTTGTCGCATTCATAACGGATCATGGCTCAGCCTTTCCCGGCTTGGCTCCGTCCGCAGGAAGACCGGCTATCTCCCGCCACTGCGCAAGCTTGGCCTTGGCAGCACCGCTATCGACCGCTTGGGACGCACGATCGACGCCCGCACGTAAGTCCGGCGCAACACCCGCAACCACAAGCGCCGCACCGGCGTTCAACAAGGCGTGGCCGCGCCGCGGTCCTTGCTCTCCATCGAGGATTTGGAGTACGGCCTTGGCGCCCGCCTGTGGGGAGTCGATCATCAAATCACTTAACGTGCCGCGTCGGATCGCCACATCCTCCGGCTCGATGGCTAGAGTTCGCAATCGGCCGTCGAGCACCTCCACCACCGTCGTCTTGCTCGTCACCGAAAGATCACACAGGCCGTCGGCCCCGTGCACCACCCAGGCGTGAACTGCCCCAAGCTGCGACAACGCTCCGGCCATCAGCGGGACCAATTCCGGCCGCGGCACGCCCACGATCTGGCGCCGTACGCCGGCGGGGTTGGTCAACGGACCCAGGAGATTGAAGATCGTCCGCGACGGAATTGCTTGGCGCACCGCGGCGGCGTAGTGCATCGCCGGATGCAACATCCGGGCGTTCAGATACCCGATGCCGATCGTCGCGAGGCTCAGTTCCACTGCCTGGCGCGGCGCCTCGACGTCGATGCCGAGTTCAGCAAGCACTTCGGTGCTTCCGCAGATGCGGGTGGTGGACCGGTTGCCGTGCTTGGCCACGGTCGCTCCACCTGCGGCGGCGATGATCGCAGCGGTCGTCGAGACGTTGTACGTGCTGATGCCGTCTCCCCCGGTACCGCAGGTATCGATGGCATCGGCAGGACACGCAATGCGCGTCACCCGGGCACGCATGGCTTCCGCGGCCCCGACCAATTCTTCGACCGATTCACCTTTCGTCAGCAAGGCGCCGAACAACGCGCCCATGAGCGGCTGCGACACTTCACCGGTCATGATCCGTTCAAACGTCCGTCGGGCCTGCTCGCGCGTCAGATCGCCGCCGCCGGTCACTCGTGCGAAGACTGCCTTGACCTCCTGATCCATTCATCCACCTCGCTCAGGCAACCGGCTTTCCCTGAGAAAATGTTTCATGAGTCCGTTAGTGGACGCAATCGGGTACCACGGGCGGCTCGTCTACCCCTGTTTTTCGAGATCGAGCACTGACGGCAAGCTGCCGGTGGCACCCTCCAAATACACTCCTAGGATGATATCCACACCGATACGTTGAGGCTACGGCAACTGCCGGGTATCATACACATTACGGTGCGCCATTCATGCCTGATCCGGCCGCCGCGGGGTACTGCCTGTGCTGAACCGGTTGGACGAGACCATTGCGGCCATCTCATCGGCGCCGGGCCGCGGGCGCCTTGGCATCGTGCGCCTGAGCGGCCCGCAAGCGCTGGCCATCGTCAATCGCATAGCGCGGGTGAACAGCGGCGCGGCCCTGGCCGATCTTCCCGGATCAACCCGCGTACGCGGCGAGGTCGTACTCGATCCCAACCAGACGTTTCCCGCGGACTTCTACGTGTTCCGCGCCCCACACAGCTATACGCTTCAGGACCTGGTAGAGATTCACACGATCGGTTCGCCGCCGGTACTCGAGATCATTCGCCGGGCGGCCTTCGCTCATGGCGCCGTCTCCGCTGAGCCGGGCGAATTTACGGCCCGCGCGTTTCTCAACGGCGCGATGGATTTGGCCGCGGCCGAAGGAGTCGCCGCGGTCATCCGGGCCCAAAGCGACACCCAGTTACGCGCTGCTCGGCGGATGATGGGTGGCGCTGTCGCCGAGCCAATCAGGCAAGCTCGTGATGAGCTGGCGGAACTCGTCGCCCTCATCGAAGCCGACATTGACTTCGCCGAGGAGCCGATCGAGTTCATCACGCCGGCGGAATTGCGGGATCGGCTCGAAGACATCAGTAGACGGTTGAACCAGTTGGTCAGCGCGTCGCCCGTTGTAGAACGATTCGATTCGCTCCCGCGGATTCTACTGCTTGGCCGACCAAATGTCGGCAAGAGTTCCCTGATGAACCGGCTGAGCGGTACGAGTCGGGCAATCTGCGCCGCGGTAGCTGGGACGACGCGCGACCTTCTTTCCGCTCCGATCCGACTGGGTCGCGGCGAAGCCATCTTGTTGGACGCAGCCGGAATCGATCACTCCACCGACGCCGTTCTCGCCCAGGCACAGGCCGGCGCTCTCTTCGCGGCGGAACAGGTTGATGCGGTCTGCTTCGTCGTCGATGCAACCTGCCCTGGGAATGACAGCCTTCCGTCGCCGGCCGCCCCGTTACCAAGTAGCCGAACCGTGATCGCACTGAACAAGTGTGATCTGGTGACGTCCGCCGCGCGGGATCGAATGGTCGAGCATTTCGAGGCTCGAGGGCTGGGTCACGTTCGGGCGGTCAGCGCGATCGAGGGTATGGGCGTCGAATTGCTTCGTGCGGCCATGGCCGAGGCTTTGGCTGACGCGGCCAGCACGACGCTCGGTGAGGCGATCCTGCTGAGCGAGCGCCAGCGACGAACCACCATCGAGGCGCTTCAGGCCATCGGGCGCGCTGCGGACTTGAGCGCGACGGCCAGGGGAACGATCGACTGCGCCGATCTGCTGGCATTCGAACTGCGGGAAGCGCTGGAAGCCCTGGGCTCCGTCACCGGCGACGTCACCACCGACGATCTGTTGGGACGCGTATTTGCCAGGTTCTGTATCGGTAAGTAAGTAACGCGCGACGGCGGCGACGCACGCGGATCAGCGGGCCACGGCCAGGCCGACCAGACCGCCCTTGCCGTCCGCATGACCGATGGCGGCCGCCGGGTCGTAGGGCACGGACCATGATTCGCCCTCAATTCCCCAGGCCGCGCCGTTGCGAACCACCCGGCGATACAACGTGTCTCGCTCAACCGGCGTGCACCCCGCCTCGATAATCAGCCGCTTGAGCCGATCGACCGTCAACTCCTGGTGCGTTGTGCCGCCCCCCTCGCGCTTGGTGATGTCGTAGTACACCACGGTCCCATCGATATCGTCCACGCCCCAATTGAGTGAAACCTGGGCGAGCTTCGGCGTTTGCATGATCCAGAACGCCTTGATGTGCGGAATGTTGTCGCAGACGAGTCGGCTGATCGCCAGGGTCCGAAGATCGTCCAGCCCGCTTGGTCCCGGCAGGGACGAAAGCGCGCTTCCATCCGGCACAAACGACAAGGGAATCAAGCAATTGAAGTGAGCCCGCCGCGAGCGGAGGCTCTCGGCTTGATGAGCACGAAGCTTGAATAGGTGCCTGATTCGTTCCGCGGGGGTCTCCACATGGCCGTAGAGCATGGTCGCATTGGTAAAAATGCCTAACTCATGCGCGGTTCGATGCACGTCAAACCACTCGGCCTCACCCACCTTGGTCTTAAACGCCTCGTCATGCACGCGATCATCGAAGATCTCCGCGCCGCCGCCGGGCAGGCTTCCCAGCCCCGCGTTGCGCAATTCGGTGAGAACTTCGGCAATGGACATCCTGGGCCGGCTGATCCGAGTAAAATGGATGATCTCGATGGCGGTAAAGGCCTTGATATGCATGCGCGGGCATGCGGCCCGAATGGCCGCGCACAGATCAATGTAATAAGAAAACGGCAGCTTCGGATGCAGCCCTCCAACTGTATGAATCTCCGTCGCTCCGCGTGCGTACGCCGCTTTCGCGCGTTCGACGATCTGGCCAACCGAGAGCTCGTAGCCTCCGCCTTTCCGGTCGGCCTCTCCCGGATCACCGTGCACCGGGTCCTTTGGGTAGGGCCGGTAGAATGAACAGAACTTGCAACGTAGCACGCAGTAGTTGGAGTAATTGACATGGAGATTTACGTTGAAGTACGCGCTGCGACCATGCAGCCGTTCCCGAAGCGCGTTGGCCCGCTCGCCGAGGGTATGAATATCATTCGAGCGATAGAGGCTCAGGGCCTCGTCATTAGAAAATGACTCGCCGGATTCGGGCGGCGTTTGCCGGTCAATACCCTTTAGGGTCGTCCAGGTCGCCATAGAGTTTCCTTCCGCGGCCCTGGAAGATCATAGCGACTTGCAAGTTGTCGGCGGCCTGGCAGCTTTCAAAACCATTGAAAGGACGCCCGCGCCCGGTTGGCAGCAGGGGACGCCCTACTCCACAGGCGGCGCCGGCGCAGCGTCGCCTTCGGCGGCCTGTTTCTTCTTATCATGCTTTTTGGCCCGGACTTCCTTCAAACCTTTGGCGGCCTTTTCCCAAAGTTCGTAGGCTTCCTTGCGGTCGCCTCGTTTCCAGGCGGCCGCGGCGTTGACCTTTTGACGTCGGAACGCTTTGGTTGGTCTTGGCATCTTGGTCCTTCTCTGTCAGTTCGGGTCAGCGCTCAATCGGCCGACGCCACGAGGGGATCATACCTGTCGGGTCTCAACCAGGCAAGTCGGACCTCGCGATGCATAGGGGCGCTACGGGGGGCATGGGTGCGGGCAGTGGTAGACGCCGGTAAACGCGTCAAGCTCGGCCAGGATATCATCCAAATCGACTCTTGCATCGCCGCCGCATGGCGACAGGTCGGCGCCCGGGCAGGTCGCAGGATCGGCAAAGCCGTCGAGAACGCACAGCAGATCATCCAGGTCGACGACACAATTGCCCACTGGCGCACTTTGAGGGACCACGTCCCCGTAGAGCCGGCACTCGCAACCCTCACACTCGTCGGGGACTCCGTCGCCGTTACCGTCCGTACTTGTTCCCGAACCGATGTCTACGGCGTCGATAACGCCGTTGCGGTTGCAGTCCTGGCCAAACTCGAACGCTCCGATATCCACGGGTGCAACGGCCAAGCCGGGTACGCCGGTATTCACGGTCGCGGGATCGTCGAGGAAGCGCGTATCGCCCTCGAAATCGAGCGGAGTCGGTTCGGCCACGTTGCCGTCGTGATCCAAGTCGGCAACATCGGCCGGTACGGCCGTGTTATCCGCCGCGTCGATGCACGGCGAGCCGGGCAGCAATCGCAAATCATCGTCCGCGGTGCCCAAAACATTGTCCGCGCCGTCGGGATCAACAAAGAGCGGATTGTCCGTGATGATGTCCGAACCTGGCACATATTCTCCGGTCCAATCCTGGACAACGCTGTGGTGAAGGATGAGGCTTCCGCCCCCCCATATCTGGCGAATCTCCAACGGAAGGCCCACAGCGATGTTTCCCCAGACGATGCAGTTGATGACGGTCGTAGTGCCGCCCGGCGACAAGCCAGCACCCTCGGAGGAATGCGGAGGCGCCGTGGAAACATTGTAGGCGAAGATGCAGTTGACGAAGGTGGCCGCGGCCAGCGGACTTACTTCATTCCGTGCGCCGGCGCCGAGCCATGCTGAGTTTCCGAAAAAGATGGAATTCACCACGGTGGCGTTCGTGATATTGTTGGACAGTCCTCCTCCGTAGGTCGCTGTGTTCTTATGAAACTTGCAGTTGACCACGAAGGGCTGACCCCTGGGTTCGTCGCGGTGCGTGCTGTTTTGGTTGGCCAAACCGCCGCCCTCCTCCGCCCAGTTTCCGGTAAACGTGCAGTTGGCAACCGTCAAGCTGCTATTGTCGGTGAATAAGCCGCCGCCATAGACGTCGCCAAGACCTAGCCAGAAATTTCCGTCGGCGTTGCCGCCGGTTAGCCTGAACCCATCAATCACCGTGGACGCGCCGGTCCCGTCTCCATGAACGACGTGGTAACTGTTTTCCCCGTTGTTGGCGAAGTTCGGGCCGTCATCGCCGTTGAGGTCGCCGCTCAGGACGGTAAGATTGACGCTGGGCTTGCGTTGGTCGCTGTCTGACTCGGCGCCGGCGAATCCGCCGTACAACTTGATCCCATCTACGAGCCGGAATGTGACGGACCGAGGATCAGTCGGATTCGAGGGGATCGTCGGCCGGTACGTTCCCGCCGCCACCCAGATTTCATCCACGGCCCCCGAGGCGGAGGCCGCGATGTCCAGCGCGTCTTGGAGATCCGTAAATGCATCGATCCAACGCGTTCCGTTGTTGGCGCCCACGGCATTGTCGTTCACGTAAAGAACCGACGGCTCGCACTCGTCAGGAACGCCGTTGCCGTTGACATCCACGCTCGTGCCGGCGGCGAGGTCGCAAGCGTCCGGCCGGAGATTGCCGTTGCAGTCGGTTTCAAGCTGCAGGCACTCGTCCGGCACGGCGTTGTCGTTGCAGTCCTCGCTCACGCCCGCCGCTAGGTCCTGTTCATCAGGAATCCCATTGTCGTTGCAATCCGAGGGGAGCACGATGATGGCCGGCGCCAAGTTGGGGATAGGGATGATCGGGCCGTTTTCGCCCAGCCACACCGTCAGACCGAATTGGGTATAAAAGTCGATAACGAACGTACCCTCCGCGTCCGGCGGGACATCCAGAAGGACGGTGGCTCCGTACTTGGGGATTCCCGGATCCGCAATCGAATCCTCATTGGCCACCACGCCGCTCGCGGCGGCGGGAGGAAAGCCGGCATTGATGAATACACCCGCGAAAACCTCGACGTTTTGGTACGCATAGTTCGGGTGAAACTGATCGACGGACAGTGCCGACTTGGCGTCACAGAATCCGTTCGCCTCGCACTGACCGGGGCCTATCGCGTCGCCGCGGCATTGGCCGTCGATTGTGCACGGAACACGATGCAAAGCGAGGGCGCCTGCCTGACCACTGATGAACCCAAGCGGATCGATAGCGGCTTGATACGCCTTCAAGCGCGGCGTGCCGTCCAAATCATGATCCCAACCTGTGAGGAGAACTTCCAACGTCACGATCTGTCCACCGTGGGGAAGGAAGATTCGATTCCCCTCGAGCGTGTGCAGGCCCGTACTGCCGATGGGAACCAGGGACATTCCCAGGACGCATTCATCGGCAACGCCGTCGCTGTTGGCGTCGTGCAGCACCCCCGCGAGAATGTCGCAACTGTCCGCCACATCGTTGTTGTTGCAGTCGAACTCGCACTCGTCCGGGACACCGTTGTTGGAACAATCTTCGCTGCCTCCCAGGGCGAGATCGCACGAGTCCGGCACGCCGTTCCCATTGCAATCGAGACTGGTTCCCGCGTCGATGTCGCAGCTATCGGCCACGCCATTGCTGTTGCAGTCGGGTTCGCACTCGTCAGGAATGCCGTTTTCGGTGCAGTCAGCGCTCGCGCCGCCGGCCACGTCGCACAGATCGGCGATGTTGTTCTTGTTGCAATCGGGCTCACAATCGTCCGGAACGCCGTTGCGATTGCAGTCGGCGGCCCCCAGGGCAAGGTCGCAACTGTCCGCAAGGGCGTTGAGGTTGCAGTCCGGTTCGCACGAATCGGGAATGCCGTTGCTCGTGCAGTCGGCGGCGCCGCCTTGGATGTCGCAACTATCCGCCTGCCCATTCGCATTGCAATCCGGCTCGCATTCGTCGGGCACGCCGTTGCCGGTGCAATCGTCGCTGAACCCCGATGCGATATCCTGATCGTCCAGAACGCCGTTCAGGTTGCAGTCACCCACGGCGGCGCGGGCGTTGACCACTCCCCCGGTGACGGTGACGCCGTTAAGGGCCGGGATCGGACGCGCGGTCTGTAACACCTGATTACGAACCTGCTGGTAATTCCACGCGGGTATGCGACTCATCACCAATCCCACCACGCCGGCCACGTGGGGAGAGGCCATCGACGTACCATTGAAGTACGCGTAGTCTGCGGCCAGAACCGTGCTGTAGATCGTTACGCCCGGGGCGCCAAGGTGTACGCTGGCCGGCCCGTAGTTAGAAAACGACGCCAGTTGATCGTCGTTGTCCACCGCGGCCACGGCGATCACGTTGCCGAGATTGAACGAAGCCGGATAGTGCGGCGTGACGTCGGTGTTGATGGTGCTGTTTCCCACGGCGGCGACCGCAAGGTGTCCGACGGCCTGCGACGCCTGGATCACGTCGTAAAGGGACAGGGAGTAGTACACGGTACCCCAACTGTTGTTGGACACCCGGATGCCGTTGTCGATCACGTATTGAAAGGCATCGATCGCGCCGGAGATGTATCCGCTGCCGCCGGCGCTGATGAACTTCAGTGCCACGATCTTGCACCGCCAATTGACCCCGACGACGCCGATGCCGTTGTCGCCCATGGCCCCGATGGTGCCCGCGACGTGGCTGCCGTGTGAATGGTCATCTATCGGATCGCCGTCGCCGAACAAGAAGTCGTAGCCGTGGACGTCGTCGACGTACCCATTACCCTCGTCGTCCAGTCCGTTGCCGGCGATCTCGCCGGGATTCGTCCAGACATTGGCAGCCAGGTCCGGGTGCAAGTAGTTGACGCCGGTGTCGATCACGGCGATGCGAAAGTCCGCGTCACCCGTCCATAAGTTCCAAGCTTCGGTCGCACGGATGTCGGCGCCGGCGATCCCGGGGTTCCCGTTGACTATCTGGCCCGTGTTCCGCAGCCCCCAGAGCTGGCCGAACGAAGGATCGTTGGGAATGACGTCGGCGTGAACGACAAAGTCCGGCTCGGCGTACAAGACGTTTGGATTCGCGCGATAGTCGGCCAGTGCACCGGCGACGTCGCCGGAACGGACCCGGACCAACTGCAACCCGTCGACGACGTGGTACTCCTTGAGGAGGGCGCGCCCCTTGACCGGATCGTTAGCCCTTTGGATCGCCGCCCGCGGGGTTCCGGGCTTCCAGCGAACCAATATCCGTTCGCGGTCGGCTTGCTGTCCCGCCGCAACGCCGTCCGCGCGGGCGCCGGACGCGGCCAATGGCGCATATAGAGCCAAATGCGTCTTATGGAGCGTTTCTGCCCGCTGAACCGACACGGTCAACGCGATCCCACCGAGGACGAGCGATCTGAATCTCGGAGCTGGCATGATCAAGGAGTCTCCATGACGCTGCCTCCGAACTTCTCATTAGCTCGGCTTTGGCGGTACTGGGGGCACAAAGGTTCCCAGTATTCCAGAAAGGTTACCCGCTTCGGCGAAATGTTGCAAGCCAACCACTGTATATGGTGCCTCTTATCGCGGCGGCGCGCAGATCGCCCGGCTGAGACTCCCGCATGTTGTTTCAGTCGGAAATGAAGTTTTTCACGGTGGAGGGCGATTCAACGGGCGACGGGGGGCGACCAGCCGGCTAGCAGGATCGAGCCAGAAGGCACGGAAGCATCGCCTGATCGGACGACTACCTACTTACGGTGGATCCTGAAACGTACTCCCGCACAGAAGTAGATGGTAGCGTCACGGGGCTGCCGGCGCACTACCTATCGCCAACAACTCGATCTCGAAAATCAATGTGGCATTGCCGGGAACGCCGGGCCGGCCGCGGGCGCCGAAACCGAGGTCGGGTGGGATCACCAGGATCCGCGTACCGCCAACCTTCATTGACCCTACGCCCTCGGCGAATCCCTTGACCATTTTGTTCAATTGGAATTCGGCCGGTTTCCCTCCGAAGCTCTGATTCGTGCGCGAGTTGTCAAACTCGGTTCCGTCAGGGAACGTTCCACGGTAATGCACCGTAACAAAATCTTCGGGGCCCGGCGTCAAGCCGGTGCCCGCGACCCGATCGACATATTGAAGGCCCGATGCGGTCTTGATCATGGGCGCCTTGGCATCGAGCTCGATCTTCTTGATAGAGTCCTGGATCTTTTGAACGACCGCCGCCTTCGCTTGCTCTTCCGCCTCCTTGCCGAGCGCTTCGACCATTGATTCCAGGGGCTTGGCCTTGTCGTAATCGAACTTGTTCAGGAAGCGGATCGATTTGATGACCACCGGCGTCTGCGGCACGACGGCGTCGTGATCCGGTATCTTAGCACTGGTGGTGACGGGCGTGTCGCGAATCTTATCCACGGTGTCCATTCCCTCGACGACGGTCCCGAACACCGCATATCCTGCCCCGTCCACAGGCTTATCGAGGTAATCATTGTCGGCTACATTGATGAAAAAAGATGCCCTTCCGGAATCCGGCTGGTTGCCTTGCCGGGCGAGGGCGATCGTCCCGCGGTCGTTTTTTATGCCGTTGCGCCACTCGTTCTTGACCGGGTCACGCAATCCCTCCGTCTTCGTCGTCAGGTCGGTGGTCATGGCCCCGCCTTGAATGATCGTGGCCTTGATCACGCGGTGAAAGACGGTCCCATCATAGAACTTCGCCTCGGCGTACTTCGCGAAATTCGCTACGGTCGCCGGAGCCCTGTCGCCGTACAGCTCAATGACGACGTCACCCAACGTCGTCTCAATCCGCGCCCGCGGGCGGAGAGTAAGCGTTTGATCCGTCGCCAGCGCGCTTCCCGCCCCAACGGCCGCGGGTCCACCGATCGCTAGCAGGCTCCATGCCAATGTCCAAGCCGCCATCTCAAGTCCTTTCCAAACGTCCTTTTCCCGTTCCACCAACGCCCGACGCAGACTGCCGTCGAAAGTTGTAGCCTAGGGCGAGCCTTACCGGAAGGCAACCCGGTCAGATCCCGTAGATGGGGGAGAACTTTCCCGTTACGTATTCAACAAATGGTTGGATCGACAGCGGCCGGCCGGTCACGCGTTCGACCAGCTCGCCGGCGCGAAACTGGCGGCCATGGCGATGGATGTGTAGGCGCAGCCACTCCAGAAGCGGTCCATGATCGTTGGCCGCGATGCGCTCGAACAGATCGGGAATGTCGCGCCGGGCCTGCTCAAAGAACTGAGCCGCGTATAGATTCCCGAGCGTATAGGACGGGAAATATCCAAATGCCCCCATCGACCAATGAATGTCCTGCAGGCAGCCTTCGCTGTCGTTTGCCGGGGTAACGCCGAGCATCTTGGTCATCTTCTCGTTCCACGCGCCCGGCACGTCGAGGACCGCAAGCCGCCCGGCGATCAGCGCCCGTTCCAGCTCGAACCGCAGGACGATGTGCAGATTGTACGTCAGCTCGTCAGCCTCCACCCGAATCAGGGACGGTGTGACCGTGTTGATCGCTCCGTAGAATTGATCCAAGGAAACTTTCGCTAACGCATCGGGGAACATCGCCTGTAAACCGCGATAATGATACGTCCAAAACGCCTTACTCCGGCCGACCATGTTCTCCCACATCCGCGACTGCGATTCGTGAATGCCCATGGAAACGGCCTCCCCCATCGGCGTTGCGGCGTGCTCGGCCAAGAGGCCCTGTTCATACAGCGCGTGACCGACTTCATGCATCGTGCCGAACATGGCCGCCGGCAGGAAGTTCTCCAGGTACCGGGTCGTTACGCGAACGTCTCCGCTGCCGCCGATGGTCATGCAGAACGGGTGAACGGATGTGTCGGCGCGGCCCGCGTCGAAGTTGAAATGAAGCGCCTCCGCGAATCGTCGCGAAAGCGTCTCCTGTTGCGGTCTGGGATAATGACGGGTGAGGATCGACGGATCGGGGCGACGAGCGGCGGCCAGGATCCGGTTCAAGAGCGAGGTCGTCGCCGATCGTAATTCAGCAAAAATGGCCTCCACCGGAGCGCTCGTCGCCCCAGGTTCAAACTCGTCCATGAGGGCGTCATAGGGTTCCGTCTCATAGCCGACGTGCTCCGCGACCTGCTTTTTCAAGTCGATCATTCGAGCCAGGAGGGGAGCAAAGTCGCTGAACTTGCTCGCCGCACGCGCCTTGGCCCAGGCGTCCCTGGCCAACGAGCCCGTACCGGCGATCTCGGCGACGAGCTTGGCGGGCACCTTGGCCGCCCGCTCAAAGGCTCGGCGGGTCTCGCGCAGATTCGTAGCGGCGACGAAGTCATCCGCCGGCACGTCGGCGTCGCCCAACAGAGAGCGGGTCTCATCGGCGACGAGCTTCTCGTGCGCCATCCGAGCGATCAGGGCGAACTGCCCGGCCCGCGCTCGCACGCCGTTCTTGGGCATGTAGGTTTCCTGGTCCCACTCCAGCAGAGCGCCCACCGATTGCAGCCGGGTGATATCCCTGACCCGTTCCAGAAGTTGTGCATAGGCATTCGACACGAGTCCTTCTCCTCGCACCCATCCACCAAACGCGCGAACGCTCGAGCGCCACGCGCGATTACCTCTCAGTCACGTCAGGCCGACAAACTCGTTGAGAACCAGGACATCAGGCGCTCAAATCGCCTCAACTTCTCATCCTTGGTCACGAATGCATCAGCGCCAAGACGAACCGCCGTCGCAAGCTGAATCGAATCCGGCGTTCGGAAGTTGTATCGCGAGCGGATCGCCGCGCCTTCCCGCGCGATCGTCTCATCCACCGGAAAGGTCAAAGTTCTCAGCCTCGACCAGTATGTCGTACACCTTATGATTCTCTACCGCACCGACGGATGCGACAGGGCGTTGCTTCCGGCCGAGTAGAAGTCCAGAACGAGTTGGTCCGGAGCGAGGTCGTACTCGATCCCATCGAGTCTGAGCTGGCCCGGAACGGGATCGCTCTCGCTCCCATGGGCCACTCCGCTGACCACCCGAAACGCCCACGTCTCGTACTCCCACGCGGTCGCTTCCAGGTAGTTGATGGAGGTCGCA
>Ga0187892_10008458_pt1 | contig 14083 bp, 11 predicted proteins | sample MA1701073metaG_FD_139345 | JGI IMG/M metagenome (GOLD analysis project Ga0187892, IMG submission 139345) | Bio-ooze microbial communities from a basaltic lava cave in the Kipuka Kanohina Cave System on the Island of Hawaii, USA - MA170107-3 metaG ...
AAGGCGAGGAGACGCTGCGTCAGGTCGGCGCCGATCTCGGCGGCCGTCATGGCGCGGGCGACGGCGCGATCGAGCCCGGGAACGCCTTCCGCATGCTCTTCGGCGATCTCGAGGTTGCCGGTGATCACGGCCAGGAGGTTGTTGAAGTCGTGGGCGACGCCGCCGGTCAGCTGACCCAGCGCTTCCATTTTTTGCGCCTGACGCAGCTCCTGCTCGAGGATCTTGCGCTCGGTCACGTCGCGCAGCACCACCAGCAGCTCGCCGGTCGCGCGGCCGTCGATCGGCGTGATCGAGGCCTCGACATCGACGGTGGCGCCGTCGAAGCGGATCAGCCGGGCTTCCAGACGGGGACAGGGCTTCTCCGAGCCGGCGATTTCGCCCAGCCGGTGTTCGACGCGCTGGCGATCGCCGGGATGCAGCCGATCCAGCATCGGGCGGCCGACGATCTGCTCGAAGCCGGCGGCGCCGAGCATGCTGAGGCAGGCGGCGTTGGCGAACCGGACGCCCCCGGCGTGATGCACGAGAATCGCTTCCGGTATGCTCTCGAAGAGCCGCAGCTGCGATTCCGCGCTCGACGCTTTCGATCCACGAGCCGGCGAATCACGTCCTGCCAGCATGGCCACGGCCACCCTCTGCGTTGTTCCGGCCGCGACGCACGAGCGCGCGACCCGCTGAGTGGAGGGCCGAATCGATTAACAAAGCTTGAAGGCACCCGCTGCGGGCGGGCCATCGGTAACGCCGGATTTACCCATGGCGGTTTCGGCTAGTCTCAGTCTGGTTAGGACTCCGTGCGTCCCAGGTCACGCGAGGGGGAAGGCGGACTGCGAGAGCGCAAATGGGGACCCGCATCTAGGGATACAACCGCCTTACAGTCATGGTACGCACACCCGGAGGCAGGCAAACGCGAAAACGGGTGCCAATACTCCGTACAATGGCGTTGGCTTCCAATGAGGTCACCGTCACGAATGTGCTGGGAACGCGCAATATGCGAAAGCGATCTATTCTTCCAGCGGATATACCGCCGTCACGGCGCGCCAGTGTGCCAATACCGAAAGGATCGCGGTGAGCGTGAGGGCAGCAAAGATCGTCGGTTGGAGGCCAGGCAGGACCGTCCCGTTGCTGACGCAGGGGTCAGGCAGATCTTTGATGAAGTCGGTACATATCCGGGCGGGATCATTCAACGTTGTGAGCCTCGTCCAATCCCATATCCCAATTAACGCCTTGCTTCCGTCGTTAAGCATTACTTTCGCTGTTAGAAACGAGAACCAGAAGTATGCCATCGCGAAGGCTGGAAGGAGCGAAAAGACGAGCATCATGGCAGCTTGATAGATGCGACCTTCACGTGACGCCGTATCAATTTTATCAAAGCCGACGACCGGGATCCGTTCATGCCATCGAGTGCCACCGCGTAGGGCAAATAATCGGCCGATCAGAGATGACAGGACGAGCAAGATGGCACAGATCGGAATGGCGATCATCACAGCCGGTGCCTTGTTCGATACGACCAGCTTCGCGCCGAATATTTCGTTTCCCCCCTGCGCGACGATCCATGAATTGAGGGCGTAGTAGAGAAGCAGCGCACTGATGACTAGCCACACCTTACCGAGTTGCGCTGGAGACATGAGTCACCTTATCAAAACTGACCACGGACCGTCGGCGCTCGCCAATCAGGGTGTGCTTTTCCGAGCGACAAACCGGAAGTTGCCACCTTTGAGCATGGGGCGGAGGCTGTACTGTTGATCGAAGAGTAACAACTTCTGTTCGCGGATTCGGAAAGGAATAACTTGCTCTCCAACCGGAATGCTGAAGCTGCCACCGAATAGGACTCCCATCCCTGCGCGGACATTCCCGTCCCCGCTGGCAAATACCATAACCGATCCGACGGTATCGGTGGCTGCCAAAAGCTTCGCGATGTCATTCTCGGAAATTGCCCTAAACTCTCCACTTAGGATCAATCCAGGCACCAAAAGGCTGCCGGCAACCGGGCAAGTAACGGCGATCTGGGGGTTCTGGGTATAAAGAGCATTGAGTAGACCATGCGAAAGCGTGACGGGGACACGGAAAGGTGCGGTACGCAATCCAAGATCGACCGTAGCGGGGTCATCGTCGGCTTTGACCTCGCCTTCGCCGAGGAGAGCCAGTCTTACGGCCGGCTGCGAATTGGAGAAGGTGAGCGTGTCCTCGACAAAGACCTTCCCACGAATCGGACATACGAGGATGTGTCCAATGATATCGTAGGGTTTCCAGTCTAGCCCAAGATTTCCAGTTATGGATCCGTTGATCACTGGCGCGAAAGTGCCGCCAGGCAGTGAAGGATCAAGTGAGAGCGCACGCACGTCGACGTCCATATCCACGCGGACGCGAGCATCGCCGCCGATAGCTCCAACACCGCTAATCTCGGCCAGTCCATTGGTGAGTACCAACTTTGTGTTGCACAGTGCAACCTTGGCCTCTTCGCGTGCGTTGCACGCCAATACATCTGCGTTGGCCTTGGTATCGCAGGCGGCTTTTTCAGCTACTGCTGCTGCGTCGCAACTCGCCTTGCGTGCATTTGCCTGCGCTTGACAAGTTCCGTAAGCAAGGTCGGCGGCGGAGTTGCAGGCTTGCCGCCTTACGACGCAACCGGGCTCTTCAACGCTTCCCCCGCCAATGCAAGTTCGACCCTTCAAAGGCCAGGGGTTGTTTGTACACACCCCGGGCAACGATATCGATGGACAAGAAGAGTCGCAGCCGCTTCGTGAACACCCTTCAAATTGGCAACTACGCTGCTCGCAATGTGCAAGCTCACAACTATCCCGACCACACGTAAAGTGGCCATAGTCCATGAGGTTGATGCCCTGCGAGGGAAGCTGTTGCGTTCCAGTATCGAGCTTGACCGTCCCCCTGGGTTGCAGGGCCGTCCAGGCCACGTTGAAAATCTCGGCAAACCTACGCCAGGAAGCCAAGCCATAGACCGGTTCCTGAGGCAGGTCACCGTACCGTTGTCGCACCATCGTCGTGATCGCCGCTTCCAGTTTGGATGCACTGGTCTGAAGCGGATTTTTGATTGCTGTGCCAATGGTGTCCCGACTAGCCAGCCCCGGCGTGGAGATGTCCGAAAGGATCCACAGCCCCCGTTCGCTCAGATGTACCACGATACGGTCGAAGCCGACGGCTGGCGGAGTGAACTTTTCCGGCTCGACGTGCACCTCGGTGCCAGCGGCGCTAAACGGCTTCAATTCAACTTCGTCTGTCGCGAGGATCGGGATGTCGATTGGGACCGTGGGCAACGCCTTGTTTACGGTAGCTATCAAAGACTCAAGAAGGTTGTTGACGACCGAAACCAGACGCAATGCGTCCATCCCATTGCCCACGATGTTAACTTCTTCAAGCCGGAGCGCGGCCACACGAGGGACAACACGGACGGCCCTCGACCCCGGCTCTCCGCTCAGGGCCGCAGCGACTGTGAGCCGCCAATTCGTAAAGACCCTTTGGCCTTCTATAGGGGGTATATTGGCGTCGACCGATCCTTCGACGAGAAGTAGCCCATCCTGAAGCCGCGGTACAACGTCATGCACCTTGAACCTATCATCGTGGATATCCTTCAATGCTTTTGCGATGCCACTGCCGATCAGTCGAATGGCCTCGTCACCAGAGATGAACAGCACCACGTCGGGGCCACGCATATCGTTCAGCACTTGGGCGTTTGCCGCGGTCGCGGCCCTCGCCACGTCCGTGAATGCCACCGGAGCACGAAAGGCGCCGAAGATCTCGTCGAGCATCTTGTCAGCCAAATGAACGCCTGACGGTATCTCTTTGAAATTAGGAAAGGTGATAGCGGTTCGGGCCTCGAAGCGATTGCGATAGTTCTCGAAAGAAATCTCTGCAGTCGCAGGCTCAATGGGAGGATTGCCCGGCTCCGGGAGGACTTGAACGATGGCCGTGACGCCATCGTCCGCAACCATCAGGGCCGGTGTTCGAGGTTCCAGAGCCGGAATCTGAACATTCCGGGTTCCGACTTTGACGGTAGTCGCAGGAGTTGATGCAGGTAGAAGGATCACGGTGTACACCGGCAGCGCGCCGTTGATTGACGTAAGCATCGTTGCGATTGCGGGGTTGGCGAGCCTCACAATGCTCCCCGGCACCCAGTGCCATCCCGGCAATTTCAAATCCGTCAGTTCGAAATGCGTAAGAGCCGGCCGTAGCACCAGGGATCCGCCAGCAAACGAGGGGGCGAGAACTCCAGAGATCTTGCCGCGCAGTTCTATGTTGCCTGCAATCTTTCCACTGACGCTCGCGGAAATCTCAACGAGCTGCTCGCCGGTCGTGACCTTGATTTCGCTCAATGTGACCGGGAGCGTGCCGGCCGTCGCGGCGGCGCCTTCCACCATAACGGTCTGCAGCACGTCAGGAGCAACTCGCACCAGAATGTCGACATGCTGCAGTGTCGAGAGAGCGCTTGCACCGTCGGTGATGTTCTCCCGCCGGACGTCCTCGACACCGACCTTTCTGCCTTCTTCGTTGAGCTCGCGTAGTGCAATTCGTAGGGCGATGGTTGGAAGCAAAGTGACAACGACGACGGCGACTACCGCGGCAATACCTAGGAGATAGACCCCCCAGCGGCGGCCCCGCTGAGTAAGGTCGCGCTCGACAATCCCGCCATCATCCGAGTTCGTCATTGCCGCCCCCAAGCAGATCGCTCGTGAGCGAAGCCTAATTCATTCGTTCCGCGCTCGCTCCCCTCAAATGGGAGGGCCGCATTTGTTCCTTTCGAAGCATCTCAGAAGAATCCGTGTAGCAGAGAAAGTGGAGGTGGCCGCGCTGACGACGACGCCGTCGAAGCAGTACCTGAAGCACATGGCAAAAGCACAAGGCAACCGCCTTGGTCGCTACCCGTCGCCCGATTGTTGCAAGCAAAGTTCGGCGAGCGCGTGACAAGGATCGAGTGCTCGGAAGATCGCGCCGAAGTTCCCCCTCGGGCTCTAGCCCGGATTATTCACCGCAAACGGTCCGAGCAGCAGGAAACCTCCATGAATAGAGAATTTCGCGCTCGTGGCAGAGAACGCACATTGCGACAGACCGGAGTGGTCGGAAATCCTTGGAATGCGCATGGACATTGGACTTCTCGTCAATCTGGCTCCAAGCCATGAATAGATCGGGCTAGATGGTGCAGTGGATCTTCACCGCCAAAGAGACAGCGTAGAGGAGAACATGCATCACCGTGTGCTTGCGACTTCGTTGTGGTTGAGCAGCGGCACGTTCAGGCCGATGACCGGGTCGCCGCGCCAACTACTTCCGACGGACCTTTTGAGAGTCGTCGACTAGTAGATAGTCGCCGTCCGGTCTCCGCAGCCGTTCACGCGGGGAGGCTGAAGAACCGCGTGCGGAGACCGGACGGACCTCGGCCGAGTGCGGGTCCGGCACAGCCGTCGACATCTGCCTCGCGTCAGTCCGCCATGGCGATGTCGTCCTGCTTCGGCTTCGGGCGTCCGATCACGCCGCCCTCCGCGATCTGCGCTTCGCGCAGGCCGGCGCCGTCGATCTGGATGGTGGCGGCCATCGACGCCTCGCTCGCGATCAGGCCCTGTCCGGTCGCATGGACGATGCCGTCGGGATCCCGCAACGGGGCGACGAGGAGAGTGCCGCCGGCGATGCTGCGGGCATCGCCGATGGCGCTGATGCTGACGTCGATCTTGGTGCCGTCGCCGGAACCCCGCGGCAGTTCGGCGCTCACCATGACGACGGCGACGTGTCCCGCCCGGATCTGACCGCGCCACGGCTCGATGCCGGCGCGCTTGAGGACACCGACGATCGACGCATCGACGACGTCCTGATCGATGGCGCTGTCGCCCGTTCCCGGCAGTCCGATCACCAGGCCGACGCCGACGAGAACGTCGTTGTCGACGGCAGCGACCTGATCCGCCGATTCGACGTCCTGCGCCCTCGCCGACAAGCTCGCCGTTGCCAGGAGGAGCGCGGCCACGATCGCGACCGCCAGCCGGCCGCAGGATAACTGCGAGATCATCGCGCGTGCCGTCAGCATGGGTGCCATTCCTGCTGCGAAATCATCCGCAGTTCGCGCAGCGCCCAATGATAGTCAGCCTGCTCGACAAGGCGCATGACCTCCGCCAGCGCCGGCTGCAACCCCGACCCCTTGGAGCCGCTGACCGCCTGTTCGACGAGCGCATCGCAGCCGTCGCGATAGAAGTGCGCGTCGGTGTGGTCGAGGCGCATCAACTGGATCGTCTGCCCAAGGCGCCGCAGGATATCGCAAGGACTGACGGAAACGGCCGGCCGGTCTTGCGGCAGAGCCGGCTCGGAGCCGACCCCGCGACCGGCAAGGGCGCGTTCCGCCAGGGAATCGATTTTTTGTGTGTTCTCAATCTGCTGCATCGGGTTCTCCCGTGATACTCAACGTCGTATTCGTGGTCTCCGCCGACGACCGCCCGATCCTTTCGGTCGGCCGCCGCGACGACCGCGGAAATCAGCCAAGCCGCCGAATCAGGAACGGCCTTTGGGATGCGCGATGGGATTTCCCCTCGCGGTCCCGGCTGAGTGGTGATGAATGCAATTCAGTCGCGTCGAACGGCAGCGGCGACGATGTCGCGGAGGCGTCTGCCTCCCGCTCGTCGGTCGCGCACTCCGAGTTGGTCGCGCGAGGTCCGCTGTCGACGTCGTAAAGATCCATGTCCTGCCTCCGGATTTTCCCGAAGCCGCTCTGTGGCCGACCGACCGCCTGCGCTTCTTGCAGGCCATGGCAACGAGGTCGGCCAGTAATGATCGTGAATGTTATGAGTGAAATCGCTTAAATGCGGGTTAACGGTCAAATTGCTGGTTTCTGCAATCAAGTAATATATCGTCATAGGTGGTACATATGTTTATATGGTGGGGAAATAATACGAACATATTACTCTCCATGATTACTTGAGCCGGCGACGCAAATCTTGTCGGAGTCGAGGCGTCGCCCGTTGCAAGATGGCGGAAATTCCCGTCATATCGCCACCCGAGCGGAGCAATCGTATGCGCATTCTGCTGGCCGACGATCACGACCTGGTGCGCGACACGATCGAAGAGTTTCTCAAGCGGTTGGCTGAGGATCTGCAGGTGCATCATGCGGCCACCCTGCCGCAGACGCTCGACGTCGTGCGGAAGGCCGGCGATCTGGATCTGATCCTGCTCGATCTGCGCATGCCCGGCATGAACGGCCTGGCCGGACTGAAAGCCGTCCAGGCGGAAAGCGGCAGCGTCCCCATCGTCATCCTCTCGGGCGAGACCAATCCGGAGACGATCCGAAACGCCCTGCAGGCCGGCGCCGCCGGGTTCGTCCCGAAGACGATGCGCGGCACCACGATGCTAAGCGCCCTGCGCCTGGTCCTCGCCGGCGAACGCTATGTCCCCGACATCCTGCTGTCGGAACCGGCGGCTCCGACCGACGCCGGCGCCGGCGACAAAGGGCTGGCTTCCCTCACCCGGCGCGAGCGCGACGTGATGCGCCTCCTGGTGGAGGGATTGCCGAACAAGGAGATCGGCCGCCGCCTCAAGATCGAGGTCGTGACCGTGGCCCTGCACCTGCGCTCCATCTACAGGAAACTCGGCGTCAGCAGCCGCACCCAGGCCGTCCGCATGGCGCTGGAGCAGGGCTGGACGCTTTAGCAGGCCAGTTGCCGCCCGAGCGGAAGGCGGAGGGGATGCGGCACGGCGGATAACCTTGTGGCGGTCGCCCGGGTATTCGCTCTGATTCGGGAGGACAGCACCGTGACGGACGTCTCCAAAGTGATCGGCGTTTGGCGCCTGCGCGCATACTATTTGGAGATCGTGCAGACGGGCGAGCGCATCGAACCGTTTGGCGCCCAGCCAAAGGGGGTTTTCATGATACATCCCGATGGACGCGCGGTGGCCGTACTGACGCCAGCAGAGCAGCGAAAACCTGTGAGCGAGGCAGACCAGGCACACGCGTTTCAGAAGTTGGTGGCATACTCCGGGCTGTATCGTGTGGAGCCGCCCGACCGTTTTGTGACTGCGGTCGATATCGCGTGGTTCGAGCCCTGGGTGGGTTCGGAGCAAGCCCGCAAATTCGTGCTCAATGGCGACACTCTCGAAATCGTTAGCGAGCCGACCCGTACGCCGCTGACCGGCGATGCAATGGTGGTCGGTGTGTTGTCGTGGGTGCGCGAACGGGCCCAGGGCTGATGGGAACGACGGCTCCCCGATCGCGACGTCTGCCGCTGCTCAGGGGCGGTTGAGCGGCAACAACGCGAAATCGCCTCGAATGCTACCCAAATTGCTACCCAGCGATCAGGTGGCCGCCGATCACATGAACCAATCCACGGATTTTTATCTAGGGCACGTCGCGATCAGGTGAGATACACCACCGCAACCACGGAATCGAAAGATACATTGGATCAACACGGTGCGTCCTTCGAGACGGCCGCTGCGCGGCCTCCTCAGGATGAGGAAGAATTTTCATGCCATTCCCAATCATCCTCATCCTGAGGAGCGCCCGCAGGGCGCGTCTCGAAGGACGCAAGGAGTCGGAGCAACCTCTCAACCGGCTCTGGATCTCGTCGACCTGACGGGTCCGTAACCCTGACGAAAGGTCGGGCGCCTACAACCTCGGGCAGAATTTGCATCAATTGCCTGCGGTGGCGGAACGGCCATGGCCACGGCTGCCTCTCGACTCGGCCCATCGGGCCCGGCCCTGCGTTGGCTGTCGGACATGCTCCGGCAGCGCGACCTGCTGTTCGCCATCTTCATCATGGTCGTCATCAGCGTGCTGGTCATCCCGATTCCGAGCTTCCTGCTCGATGTCGGCCTGGCGATCTCGATCACGCTGTCGACGCTGATCTTGCTGGTCGCCATCATGACGAACCGGGCGCTCGACTTCAGCTCGTTCCCGACGGTGCTGCTGGTCGCGACCATGATCCGGCTGACGCTGAACCTGTCGTCGACGCGGCTCATCCTGACGAACGGCCACGGCGGCACGCACGCGGCCGGCGACATCATCGAGGCCTTCGGCACGCTGCTGATGGGCGGCAATTTCGTCATCGGCATCGTCGTCTTCGTCATTCTCGCCGTCGTCAGCCTGGTCGTCGTCAACAAGGGCTCCGGCCGCATCGCCGAAGTGGCAGCGCGGTTCAGCCTGGACGCCATGCCCGGGAAGCAGATGGCCATCGACGCCGACCTCTCGGCCGGCCTCATCGACGAGGGCGAAGCGCGCCGGCGCCGGAAGGACCTCGAGGACGAAAGCTCCTTCTACGGCGCCATGGACGGCGCCTCCAAGTTCGTCAAGGGCGACGCCATCGCCGGGCTGCTGATCGTCGTCATCAACATCGTCGGCGGCCTCATCATCGGCGTCATGCAGCATGGCCTGTCGTTCGCCGATGCAGCGCAGACCTACACGATCCTCACCGTGGGCGACGGCCTGGTCGCCTCGATCCCGTCGATCCTGGTCTCCGTCGGCGCCGGCATGCTGGTGTCCAAAGCCGGCGTCGGCGCGCCGGCCGGCGAAGCCGTCACCTCGCAGCTCAGCTCCTCACCCAAGGCCTTGGCGACGGTGGCAGCCCTCCTGGTCGGTCTCGGCCTGACGCCGGGCATGCCGCTGATCCCGTTCTTCGGGCTGGCCGCCATCCTCGGCGGCATCGCCTGGAAGCTGCCGAAAATGCGGGACGCGCAGCAGGCGCGCGATCGCGAGGCCAGCGAACGCCAGGAGAAGGAGAAGGTGGGCACGCCGGCCCAGCAACTCGCCGCCGAGCTGCGTTTCGATCCGGTGCGCGTCGAGCTGGGGATCGCCGTCTCGTCGGCGGTGATGGCCGGGACCGACAGCCTCAGCCAGCGCGTCGTCGAGCTTCGCCGCCAGCTCGCCCGCCGCTACGGTTTCGTCCTGCCGACGGTGGAGATCCGGCCGAATCCCACTCTGGCACCCAATACCTACATCGTGTTCCTGCGCAACATCGAGGTCGCCCGCGGCGATCTGATGCCGGCGCGCTTCCTGGTCATGAACCCGTCCGGAGCGCCGCTGGACATTCCCGGCGAGGACACGCGCGAGCCCGCGTTCGGCCTGCCGGCGCGCTGGATCGATGGAAACATGCGCGAAGAGGCCGAGATCCGCGGCTATGCCGTCGTCGACTGCGCGACGGTCGTCACGGTCCACCTGACGGAGATCGTGAAGGAGAACATGGCGGAGCTGCTCGACTACGCCGCTACGCAGAAGCTCCTCAACGAGATCGGATCGGAGCATCAGAAGCTGGTCAGCGATCTCGTGCCCAATCTGCTGTCCATGAGCATCGTGCAGCGCGTGCTGCAGTCGCTGCTGGCCGAGCAGGTCTCGGTGCGCGACCTGCCGGTCGTGCTCGACGCGCTCGCCGAAGGGGCCGCATTCACCCGCGATCCGCTGGCGCTCGCCGCCCGGGTGCGCATCCGGCTCGCCCGGCAGGTCTGCCAGTCGCTCGCCGCCGAGGACGGCTATGTCGACATCGTCACGCTGTCGCCGCAGTGGCAGCGGGTGCTCACCGATTCGATCGTCGTCGAGGGCGACAACCGCCAGCTGGCGATGGCGCCCGGCGAGATCCAGCGCTTCATCGGCGCCATCCGCACGGCCTTGCAGACGCAGGCGCAGGCCGGCCGCTCGCCGGCGCTCCTCGTCGGCGCCGAAGTGCGGCCGCTAGTGCGGGCCATCGTCGCCCGCTTCAGCGCCAAGACGCCGATCATCAGCCACGACGAGATCCATCCGAAGGCGCGCATCCGCACGCTGGGCGAAGTCTCCTACGAGACGGCGAACGGCTAGTATGACGTTCCCAAGGAACGACCCGTATCGCCTGCATGACGAAGGTGCGTCCTTCGACAGGCTCAGGATGAGGGAGAATCTTGGTGGCAGTAAGAAAGACCCTCATCCTGAGCTTGTCGAAGGACGCACGGCGCCCATCCCAACCTCGCGTTGCAAACGCTCGGCTTCAGGGCATCGCTGTACCAAGCAGGAATTCGCAACCCAAGACACACTTAGACTGTCATTCCCGCGAAAGCGGGAATCCAGGGCAACTGCTCCGTCGCTCGCCCTGGACCCCCGCTTTCGCGGGGGTGACAAATGCAATTGTGATACTTCCAAACAAACTCTGCTTAGCGCGCGGCGTCCATCCCGATGACGCTCGATCTCACCGCGCTCTTCGATCTCTGGACCTATCAGTTCCTGCTCGTCTTCGCGCGGGTCGGCGGCGCCATCATGCTGATCCCGGGCCTCGGCGATTTCCGCGTGCCGGCGCGCGTGCGGCTGCTGTTCGCGCTGGCGCTCTCGGCGCTGGTGTTCGGGACCATCGCCGACACGCTGCCGCCGACGCCGCCGCAGTTCGGCCAGATGGCCTGGCAGCTCATCAGCGAGACCGCCATCGGCCTGTTCATCGGCATCACCGCCGCCCTGCTGATGTCGATCCTGCACATGGCCGGCTCCGTGATCGCGGCGCAGATCGGCCTCGGCAACGCGCTCTCCGGCGAGCTGTTCTCGGCCGAGCAGGGCGTCTCGATCGGCGCCGGGCTGGCAGCGGGCGGCCTGGTCATGATCTTCGCCACCGGCCTCGACCACCTCATGCTCGCGGCCATCGCCCACAGCTATGACGGCTTGCCGGCGACCCAGTTGGCCGCCCTCGGCGACGTCGCCAGCACGCTGACGACCACCTTCTCCTCGGCCTTCTCCGTCGCCATCCAGCTGTCGACGCCGTTTCTCGTCCTGGGTCTCGCCTTCAACGTCGGCCTGGCCCTGGCGAACCGCGCCCTGCCGCAGCTGCCCGTGTTCTTCGTCGGCCTGCCCGCCTCGCTGGCCGGCGGCTTGATCGTGCTGATGATCGCCGTGCCGGCGATCCTCATCGGCTTCGCCGAGGCCTTCGAAATGCTGTTCACCGACGCCCTGCCGTAGAGCCATGGCGGACCAGCCGGACAAAGACCAGCAGACCGAGAAACCGACCCAGCGCCGCCTCGAGGAGGCGCGCCGCAAGGGCAACGTCCCGATCTCGCGCGACATCACGGGGACGATGGTCCTGGGCACGCTGACCATCCTGCTGGTCGCCGCCGGGGGCACGCTGGCGAGCGACTTTACCCGAACGCTGCAGCCCCTGCTGGCAGGCGCCGATGGAATCGACCTCGGCCGAACCGGCGAACTGACGGGCGTGCTGAGCGGCGTGCTGGCGCAGGTCGGCTGGGCAGCGGCGCCGATCCTGGCGGTGCTGGTGCTGGCGGCTGTGATCGGCACCGTCGGACAGAACGGCCTGGTCATCTCGGCCGAACGGCTGCAGCCGAAGCTCGAGCGCGTGTCGCCGGTGGCCGGGCTGAAGCGGATGTTTTCGCTGCCGACGCTGGTCGAGCTGGTCAAGGGCACGGTCAAGATCGCGGTCATCTCGATCGCGGGCTGGATGGCGGTGCGGCCGAGCCTGCAAGGCCTGGACATGATGCCGCTGACGGAACCCGCGGCGACGGCGCGGGTCGCCGGCAGCGTGTTGCTCGACCTGTTGATCTATGTCTGCGGCGCGATGCTGGTGATCGCAGTCCTCGATGCCGGCTGGCAGCGGTTCTCCTGGTGGCGCCAGCTCTACATGAGCCGGGAGGAACTGCGCGACGAACACAAGCAGATGGAGGGCAATCCGGAGATCAAGGCCCGCCTGAAGATGCTGCGCCGTCAGCGCGCCCGGCGCCGCATGATGGCCGCGGTGCCCGAGGCCACGGTGGTCATCACCAACCCGACCCATTTCGCCATCGCCCTGCAATACGACCGGGCGACGATGCGGGCGCCCAAATGCATCGCCAAGGGCCAGGACCGGGTCGCCCAGCGCATCCGCGAGGTTGCCGCCGAGAACGGCGTGCCGGTGGTCGAGAACAAGCCGCTGGCCCGCGCCCTCTTCCGCGCCATCGAGATCGACCAGGACGTGCCGCCGGAGCATTACCGCGCGGTCGCCGAGGTCATCAGCTACGTCTTCTCCCTCCGCGGGACGCGGGCGTGAGCCGGACCGCGGCGCGCGTCAACCATCGGAAAGGCCTTTTTCACACGGCGGCCCTAGGATCGAGGCCTAAGGGTTATCCGGGATTTTAGTCATGTTCGTTTTTGTCGGGTTCGGCATCGTCATCGCGTGCGTCCTCGGTGGCTATGTCGCCATGGGCGGGCACCTCGAGGTGCTGATGCAGCCGTTCGAACTCGTCATCATCGGCGGTGCGGCGCTGGGCGCCTTCATCGCCTCGAACTCAACCCAGACGCACGTGCTGAAGGAGTGCTTCGGCTCCTTCAAGGTCCTGCTCGCCGGCAAGAAATACAAGCAGCAGGACTATCTCGAGCTGCTGTCGGCCCTCTATTCCCTGTTCCGCCTGATCAAGACCAAGGGCGAGCTGGCGATCGAGTCGCACATCGAGAATCCCGAAGACAGCGCCCTTTTCCAGCATTTCCCTCGCTTTCTCAAGAACCACGAGGCGGTACATTTCGTCTGCGACTACATGCGCCTGGTGACACTGGGATCCAAGAACCCGTTCGAGATCGACGCGCTGATGGACGAGGAGATCGATACGCTGCGCAAGGAGAAGGCGCACGTCCCGCACGCGATCCAGAACGTCGCCGACGCCATGCCGGCGCTGGGCATCGTCGCCGCGGTGCTCGGCGTGATCAAGACCATGGGCGCCATCAAGGAGCCGCCGGAGGTGCTGGGCGAACTCATCGGCGGCGCGCTCGTCGGCACGTTCCTTGGCGTGCTCCTGTCCTACGGCTTCATCGCGCCGGTCGCCGCTGCCGTGAAGGCGGCGGCGGAGGCGGAGGTGAAGTATTTCGAATGCATGCGCCAGGGCATCCTCGCCTACCTCAACGGCTGCGCGCCGCAGGTGGCGGTCGAGTTCGCCCGCAAGGTGCTGACCCACGACGTGCGTCCGTCCTTCGAGGAGGTCGAGAAGGCGACGAGCGAGGCCGCCGAGTCCGTGCCGGCGCTCGCCAAGGCCGCCTGACCCGAGGCTGATCCATGGCCCGCAAGGTCATCCAGCCGGTCATCCGCAAGAAGAAGCGGCGGGGCGGCGAAGAAGCCCACCACGGCGGCGCCTGGAAGATCGCCTATGCCGACTTCGTGACGGCGATGATGGCGTTCTTCCT
>Ga0187892_10008459_pt1 | contig 14083 bp, 12 predicted proteins | sample MA1701073metaG_FD_139345 | JGI IMG/M metagenome (GOLD analysis project Ga0187892, IMG submission 139345) | Bio-ooze microbial communities from a basaltic lava cave in the Kipuka Kanohina Cave System on the Island of Hawaii, USA - MA170107-3 metaG ...
CGGCGCCCCGGCGATCTCCGCCGGAGGCCCCTGCGGGGGATGCGCGAAGTTCGACCTCCCGATCCCGGCGGTCCCGGGTCTCGTCGGGGCGATCCTCTTCGGCCAGTGGGCCACCTTCGGGCCCGCCCCGTTCGGGCTCCTCGTCGAGCTCACGGACGGGGTGAAGATGGTGATCGGATGAGGTCGGCGAGCCGGCGGAACTCCCCGGCCCGTCCCCGGTTCCATCCCTCTTCGTGATCCTCCTCGCCCCCCTCTTCCTCCTCCTCCCCGCCGCCGACGCGATCCCCTGGGAGGGGGACTTCGGCGCCGCCCTCCAGCGTGCAAAGGAGGAGCGCAAGCCCGTCCTGATCGCCTTCAACATGGACGGCGAAGCGGCGAACGACCGGATGGTCCAGGAGGTGTACCGCGATGCGAGAGTGCTCGCCCGCGCGAGCGCCTTCGTGTGTCTCGTCGCCAGCAAAGAGGATCACGGCGCCGACGAGGAACCCTGCCCGCGGTTCGGGACCGTCTCCTGCACGGCCCACCGTCAGGTCGAGAAGGACGCCCGGCGCGAGTTCCTGGGGGGCCGCGCATTCGTGAACGCTCCCCAGCACCTCTTCGTCTCTCCGGCGGGGACGCTCGTCTTCCGGCGCGAGTGGGAGGTCTCGGCCACCCAGCTCCGCTCGATGATGGACCGCGCGCTCGGCGAGTCGGGGAGCGTCCCGGATCCTCCCGCGGAGGGTCTCCCTCCGTTCGACGAGGCGCGCTGGATCTCGCGGCTCCGCGCGAAGTCGGTCGAGGAGGTCCGGGAGGCGATGCGCGAGCTCGCCCGCCTCGATCGGGCGGAGGCGCAGGACCTCCTCGAGGGGCAGTACGCGCGAGCCGGCTCGAACGACGACCGCGTCGAGGTCCTCCGGGCGATGGGTGAGCCCGGGAACGCGCGGGCCGTCCCCTTCCTCCTCCAGGTGGCGGCGAACCGCGATCGCACGCTGCGCCGCCACGCGATCGTCTCCCTCGAGATCGTCGGCGACGGCGCGGCCGCCGACCCCCTCTTCGAGGCGGCGAAGAAGGAGAGGGAGAAGACGGTGCGCAAGGAGCTCGTGCGCGCGGTCGCCAGGCTCGCTCCGGACCGCGAGGACGTCGCGGGCTACGTCCTGCGCATGACGAAGGATTCCGACGCGCTGCTGCGGGGGAACGCGCTCGTCGCCAGCGCCGATCTCGCGGACGGCTCTCGCGCGAGGGAGGCCCTGCGCCGCGCCCTCGCGGACAAGTCGACCGACGTGCGGGGGTGCGCGATCTGGGCGCTCGGCCTCGCCGGCGCGGAGGAGGACCAGGGACGGCTCGCCGAGGTCGCGCGGACCGAGTCGGACGCGCGGCTGCGGCCCCTCGCCGAGGGGGCCCGGCTGCTCCTGTCGACGGGAGGGCGGGGCCGGCCTCCGCGGGAGTACGTCACCGCGCTCTTCTTCTTCGCTCACGACGACATTCCCCACGACGGAACGTGGCCGCTGCCGCCGTGGGCGTCGATGCCGGGTCGCCGCTTCTGACGCTCTACCGGGGCCGCGTGGCGGTGAGCGCGACGAGGACGACCCCTCCGATCGCCGCGGACACGAGGTACGCGCTCTCGAGGCCGAAGGCGTCGACCCAGGGACCGAAGAGGGCGAAGTAGCCCGCGAAGGCGAGCCGGCCCACCAGGCTCTGGAGGGAGAGCACGGTTCCGCGACGCTCCGAGGGGAGGAGGCGATTCGTCGCGTTGTAGAGGACGGGGAAGTGAAGGCCGAAGGGGGCCTGCTGGACGAAGAAGACGAGGAAGGCGAGGTCCCAGCGCGAGCGGCCGAGGAACACGAAGGACGCGAGGAGCGCCGCCTGCATCCCGAAGAGGATCGAGCGATCGCCGAAGAAGCCCACGATCCGGTGGGCGAACCGGGAGACGATCGCGGCGGCGACGTTGAGGGCGGCGAAGAGCGCGCCGATCGCGAGGAGGTCCCGCCGGCCGATCTCTTCGAGCTTCGGCTGGTAGGTGTAGAAGGCGAGGCGAAGCCACACGAAGAGCGCCGCGTAGTAGAGGACGAGCCATCGCACCCGGCCGTCGCGCAGCACCGTCCGCACGCTGTCGCCGAGGATCGCGAGCGTCCTCGACGCCTTCCCGGCGTCCGCCGCCTTCGGCTCCTTGAGGAAGAGCGCCGCCAGCGCCGCGACCGTCGTGACGCCGGCCGTCGCGTAGTAGGAGATGTGGTTCCCGAACCACCGCCCGACCGCGCCGCCGAGGAGGAAGGCCGCCGAGGTGCCGAGCAGCCGCGCGACGGTCGCGCGCGACTCGACCCGGAAGTAGTCGGGCTCCCGCCCGAGATCCCGCAGCGTGTCGAAGAGGGCCGCGGACGCGGCGCTCGCGAGGAGCGCCTGACCGACGCCGAGGAGCGCCTCCCCGGCGGCGAAGCCCGCGAAGGTCGAGGACTGCGCGATCAGGAGCGCGCCGAGGGCCTGCGCGATGGGGGCGGCGACGAGGACGGATCGCCGCCCGAGCCGGTCCGAGAGGAGCCCCGTGGGGATCTGCGCCAGGACGACCGCCGCGTAGTAGATCGAGCGCAGGGCCGAATAGGCGGAGAAGGGGAGCGAGTGGTCCTGGCAGAAGAAGTAGTAGGCGACGGGGACGTACGCGTAGGCGTACGCGAAGGCGTTGTAGACGTAGAGGATCCGGACGTTGCGGGAGATCGCGAGAGGGGCGCGCGGCCGCGGGGGCGGGGGCGGCGCATTCTAGGGAAGAACGAGCCGGTAGAATCCGCGATCTTCCCCGCCATGTCCCCTCCGGTCCTCGCGTTCGTCGGCGAATCGGGCTCAGGGAAGACGACGCTCCTCTGCGCCGTGGTCTCCTCCCTCGCGAAGCGGGGGCTCCGCGTGGGCGCGATCAAGCACAGCCAGGGATTCGACGACCCCGATCTCCCGGGGAAGGACTCGCGCCGGCTCCGCGAGGCGGGCGCGGTCGGGCTCGTCCTCGCCTCCCGGGAGCGCACGATCGCCTTCCGCGAGCATCCGCGGGGGGAGCCCGCGTTCGAGCACCGGATGCGGCTGCTCCCCGCCTGCGATCTCGTCCTCGTCGAGTCCTACGGCGCCGCCGGTCTACCGGCGATCGAGGTGATCCGCGGCGGGAGCGCGCCCCGACGCGCGGGAGGGCATCTCGTCGCCGTCGTCTCCGACGGAGCGGTGCCCGACGCGCGGGTGCCCGTCCTCTCGATCGACGACCCCGAGAGGGTGGCGGAGTTCGTCCTCGCCTTCTGTCGCGTGCGTCTCCCTTCCGAATAAGAGCCGGTCCAAAGACCATGCTCCTCGACCTGCTCGAGGCGATCCGGCCCCGCGAGTGGACGAAGAACCTCTTCGTCCTCGCCCCCCTCGTCTTCGCGAAGCGGATCGGGGACCTCGCCGCCCTGCACGTCGCGCTCGGGACCCTCGCCGCGTTCTGCCTCCTCGCTTCGGCCGTCTACCTCCTCAACGACCTCCTCGACCTCCCGCTCGACCGCCTCCACCCCGAGAAGAAGGACCGGCCGATCGCCGCAGGCCGGATCTCCCGGCGCGCGGCCGGGGCCTTCGCGCTCCTCTTCGCCGCCGGGGGTCTCGGATTCGGCGCGCTCCTCGACCCCGCGTTCCCCTCCGCCTTCTCGGGCTTTCTCCTCGCCTACCTCGCCCTCAACGCCGCCTACTCCCTGGCGCTGAAGCGGGTCGTCGTCCTCGACGCGATCTGCGTGGCGGGGGGATTCCTGCTCCGGATCCATGCAGGCGGCGCCGCGATCGACGCCCCGGTCTCTCACTGGCTCTCGCTCTGTACGCTCTTCGTCGCACTGCTCCTCGCCCTCTCGAAGCGGCGCGCGGAGCTCGCCCGGATGGGGGAGGACTCCTCCCGCCACCGCCACGCCCTCGCGCACTACTCCCCCGAGTTCCTCGACCAGCTCATGAGCTGGCTCTCCGCGTGCACGATCCTCTCCTACGCGATCTACACGATCTCCCCGGAGACGGTCGCGAAGTTCGGCACGGACGACCTCTGGTGGACCGTCCCCTTCGTCGTCTACGGGATCGCGCGCTACTCCTATCTCGTCCACCGGCGCGAGGGGGGCGGGAACCCGACGCGCACGATGCTCCGGGACGCCCCCTTCGTCGCAAACGCGCTGCTCTGGGCCGCGGTCGCGATCGCCCTCATCTACCTCGGCGGGGACGGGGCCGGACCGTAGGCCTCGAGCCACCGTCGCACCGCGGCGTCGCGCTCCCCGGGGCTCGCCGCTTCCGCGAAGCCGCCGTCGTCTCCCCCCGATCCTCGGACCTTGTGCGAGGCCTCCGAGAGCGCCCGGATCAGGGCGCCCTCCTCGACCCGATCGGGCGCCCTCACCGCGATTCTCGCGAGGACGCTCACGGCGGAGAGATCGCCGAGACGCACGAGGCCCCACGCGGCGAAGAGCGCCTCCTCGGCCTCGTCTCCCACGGCGTCGCTCGCGTCCAGCATCGCCCGCAACGCCCCCTGCGCGGCCGGGTCGGCGATCTCCGCGAGCGCGCGCAGCGCGGCGATCCGCACGCCCGACTCGGGATCCTCGAGCGCCTCGATGAGGATGGGCGTCGCGCGCCGGTCGCCGATCTTCGCGAGCGCGAGGAGGGGCTCCGCGCGGTGCGCCGGGTCCGCCCGCAGCTCGAGGAGGCGCGGCACCGCCCCGACGGCGGAGCGACCGAGCCATCCGAGGACCTCCATCGACCGGATGCGGGTGAAGGGACTGGAATCGTCGAGGCCGAGGAGGACGAGGGGAACGACCTCGGGTCCCCCGCGGGCGAGGACGAACCGGGCGTCGTCGACGGTCCGGAGCGAGGTCGAGCCGAGCCCCTCGACCCGGCGCAGCCACTCGAGACGGAGCCGGCCCGAGACGGCGCCGGGAGGTACCTCTCCCTCCCTCCATCCTCGCTCGAGCTGCAACAACGCCTCGACGAGGGCCTCGATCGGCGGATCCCCGCGGAGCGCGACGCCGAGCGGGTCGAGCACCCCTCGGGCGAACTCGGGGCCGTCCGCGAGGCCGCCGCGGCGCAGCACCTCGGCGAGCGCCGGGAGCCCGGAGAAGTTCCCGAGATGCGCGAGCGCCTCCGCGAGGATCGCGGCGGCGAGATCCGATTTCTCGTACTTGAGGCGGAGGATCGCGCGCGGGAGGACCCACCGGTGGCCCAGCCCTCCGAGCACGCGGGCCGCCGTCGCCCGCACGATTTCGTCGCCGGATTCCTCCGCCAGCCGCATCGCGGCCTCCGCCGCGGCCTCGCTCCCCGCGAATGCGCGGAGGAGCTCCGTGGCGAGCGCGCGCTCCCGGGCGTCGCGTTCCCCGTCGAGGGCGGCGCGCAGCAGCAGGGGGACCGCCTCGTCTCCCGAATCGACGAGGTCGAGCTGCGCGGCCCTCCCCACCGGCGTTCCCGCCGCCGCGGCGGCGACCTCGACGAGGTCCGCGAGCTCCCGGGCGCGGTCCTCCGCCGGTTCGGGGAGCGCGAGCGGGGGGTGGCCGCGACGCGCCTCCTCGAGGGCGCTCGCGAGGCCGTTCCCGTAAAGGGGGAGCGGGGGGGGCTCCTCCCTCCGGCACGCCCCGAGGACGAGGGCCGCGGCGAGCGCGCTCGAGACCGGCGCGCGAGACCTCAAAACGGGATCGACTCCCGGAAGAGGACGAACGCCTTCCCGTCCCGGAACGCGGCCTCGTCCGCGAGGATCGCCTCCGCCTCGACGGGATACGGCGTGAGCTTGTAGGTGAGCAGGACCTCGATCTCCCCGGTCCCTTCGGGGAGGGCGATCTCGTACGCGCGCTCCTCCCCGTGGGGGATGCAGGTGTTCGGGATCGCCTCGTCCCGGTAGGGGTTGCGGTAGCGGTCGAGCGCGCGGATCTCGACGGCGTCGTCGACGCGAATCCTCGCCAGGAGATCGATCGCGCGGTGTCGGGCGTCCGTGGGGACGTGGTGGCCGGCGCCCACGTTCTTCACGGTGATCCGGAGCCTTTCCCCGGCGCGCTCGACGTCGAAGGCGAGGGCGCTCCGGATCGTGTCGGGGTCGTGCGCTCCGAGCCAGCGGTGCGAGCGCCCGGTCTTGCCGCTCGCGCGCGCCGCCTCCGGCATGTGGCAGTCGACGCAGGTCTCGCCCCGGGCGGCGAACGGGGTCGTGCGCCACTCCTTCACCGTGTCGTGCTGGTCGTGGCAGCCCGCGCAGAACTCGGGGGACGAGATCCTCGCGTCGTGGACGGGGCCGCAACCCCCTGCGGCCCCGGGCGTGGGGCCTGCGAACCCCTCGGGCGTGCGATGGCAGGCGATGCAGTCGATCCCGTCCGCGCGGCGGTCGGGGCGCCGAAGCGGCGGGCTCGCGATCCCCGTCTCGAAGACGGGGCGCGGCGCGTGGCAGTCGATGCACTCGACTTGCTCGAAGTCGTTCGAGAGGAGGCGGACGTCGGGGTCGGTGAACGCCTGCGCGTGCCAGGTCGTCTCCCACTCCGCATAGACCTCCGGGTGGCACTCCGCGCACTCGGCGCTCGATCGGAATCGCGCGGCGGGGCCGAGGTCCTCGGAGGCGGGCTCTCCGAACCCGCCGAGCAGGCCCACGGCGAGGAAGGCGGCGCCGCCGAGGAGCGCCGCGACGAGGATCCATCGGACCGGGCCGGTCATCCTTCCTCCGGAAGGACCCTCGCCTCCCCCGAGAGGCGCACGCGGACCGTGTCGCCAGGGGAGAGGGGCCGGGAAGCGAGCGCGCGGACCTCCGCGCCGTTCAACGAGAGGCGGAGCATCCAGGCTCCTCCATCGAACGCGCTCGTCTCGACCCGCGCGGGCGCTCCCTCGTCCCCGAGGGCGATCGACTCCGGGCGGACCGCGACGGAGACCCGGCTCCTCGTGCCGGCCGGGGCGGGCACGTCGCCGAGGGGGGTCCGCACGGAGCCGCCCTGGAGGATCCCGGGGAGGAGGTTCCACTTGCCGACGAATCGCGCGACGAACGGCGTGGCCGGCTCGCGGAAGATCTCCTCGGGCGTTCCCGTCTGCTCGATCCGCCCGTCCCGCATCACGGCGACGCGGTCGGCGATGGCGAGCCCCTCGGCCTGGTCGTGCGTGACGTGGAGGGTGGGGATCGCCGTGCGGCGCTCGATCGCGCGCAGCTCGAGGGCGAGATCCGCGCGCAGCGCCTCGTCGACATGCCCCAGCGGCTCGTCGAGGAGGAGGAGAGAGGGATCTCCCGCGAGGGCGCGCCCGAGCGCGAGGCGCTGCGCCTCCCCGCCGGAGAGCTCCGCGGGGCGCCGCCCCTCCATCCCCTCGAGGCGCACCCTGCGGAGGATCTCCTCCCGCCGGCGGGCGCGCTCCGTCGCGGCGAGGCCGCGGTGCTTCAGGACGAACTCGAGGTGCCCCTTCACCGTGAGGTGGGGCCACAGCGCGAGCCCCTGGAAGACCATCCCGACGCCGCGGCGCTCGGGCGGGACGCGCACTCCCGGATCGCTCGCCGGGAGTCCGCCCAGCCGGACGCTTCCCCCGTCGAGGGGCTCGAGTCCCGCGATCGCGCGCAGCAGGGTCGTCTTCCCCGAGCCGGACGGGCCGAGCAGGACGACGACTTCGCCTTCCTGGACGTCGAGATCGACCCCGCGGAGCACGGGGCGACCGCCGCGCGCGAGGCGCGCGTCGCGAACCTCCACGGCGGGCGCGGTCACGCCCCGACCTCCCACCGTCTCCGCGCGATCAGGCGATAGAGCGCGATCGGGAGCACCGTCAGGAAGACGAGCACGAGGGAGAGCGCCGCGACGAACGCCGGACGGTTGAAGTGGATCGCATTGTAGATCCGGAAGAGGAGGCTCCGGTTGCCCGAGGGGAGGAGGACGAGGACGTCGAGCTCGCGCACCGCGAAGACGAACGCGAGGAGGAAGGCCGAGACGAGGGCGGGGCGGGCGAGAGGGACGACGAGGCCGAGGAAGCGGCGGAGGGGGCGAACGCCCGCCGTCGCGGCGGCCTCTTCGAGGGAAGGGTCGAGCGGCGCCAGCCCGGCGGTGAGCGCGTGGAAGGGGAAGACGAAGTACCGCGCGAGGAGGGCGAGGACGACGACGGCTCTCGTCTCGTAGACGAGGCCGATCGCGCCGGGGCGATTCCAGACCCGGATGAGGCCGACGGCGAGGGCGACGGCGGGGATCGCGAAAGGGAGGAGCGCCGCCGTCTCGATCCCGCGCGCGGCGAGAGGGCGTGCGCGCACCGCCGCGTGCGCGAGGACGAGCGCGAGCGCCGCCGCGAGCGCCGCCGCGACGAGCGCGCTCCCGATCGTCTGGCCGATGTCGAGGCGCGCCTCGGCGAGCGCGAGCCGGACGGTCTCGAAGCTCCCGGCCGTCCGCGCGAGGCTCGCGAGCGGGACGATCGCGCCGAGCCCGACGACGAGGACGGCGAAGGCGAGGGCGGGTCCCCTCCCTCTCCCGAGCCGGACGGGAGAGGGGGGAACGAAGTCTCCGCCCAGCGTCACGAGAGCGCGCCGCCGTCGCAGCGTCGCGACGGCGAGGAGACCGGCGGCCGCGAGGAGGAAGGGGGGGATCGCCGCCGCGGCCGCCTGGCCCGAGGAGCCGCGTCGCTGCCAGCGGGTGAAGATCTCGTCCGCGTAGACGTTGAACTTCGGCCCCACGCTCGAGAGATAGTCCGTGACCGCGAAGTCGGAGACGGCGAAGACGAGCGCGAGGATCGCGCCGGAGAGCGCGGCCGGGGCGGCCAGGCGTGTCGCGAGCCGCGCGCGGGCCCGCGGCCCCCCGGCGAGGAGCGCCGCCTCCTCGCGGCGGGCGTCCACCCTGTCGAGGGCGCGCCCGGCGAAGACCGCGACGATCGGGAAGGTCGAGAGCGAGAAGACCGCCACCGCGGCGAGCCCCCCCCGGATCGGGACGAGATCCGTCCACGCGATCGCGTGGAGGAGGGGAGGGAGGAGGATCGGGACGGCGGCGAGCGTGGCGAGGAGTCCGCGGAGGGGGAGGTCCGTCCGCGTGACGAGGAACCCGAAGGGAAAGCCGAGGAGCAGCGCGCCCGCGCCCGTCCCGAGGCCGAGGAGGAGCGTGTTCCGCATCAGACCCCACTGCCGCGCCTCCGCGAGGACCGTTCCGAAGTTCGCGAGGGAGAACCGCCCCTCGACGAGGAACGCCTGCCCGAGGACCGTCGCGAGGGGGAGGAGCGCCGCGATCGCGAAGAAGGCGAGCGCGATCGCCCTCACCGGACGAAGATCCGGTTCATCTCCTCGAGCCGCGCGTCGAGGCGCCCCGCGACGGCGTACCAGTCGACGAACATCCGCCGGAACGAGCCGAGGCGTCGGACGCCGGGGGGTGTCTCGACGTCGACCCGGACGGGAATGTTCGCGGAGGCGGAGAAGGCGAGGCGCATCTCGACCTCGGGGGAGAGGAGGAAGTCGACGAGGCGCCGGCCGTTCTCCGGGTTCGGGCCGCCGCGGATCAGGGCGACGGTGTTCGGGATCAGGAGCGTCCCTGCTCCCTCCCCGTCGGGGAAGACCGCGGAGACCGGCTTGCCGTTCCGCCGCTGCGACTCGACGTCATCCGTGTCCGTGAGGCCGAAGGCGAAGACGCCGTCGCCGACCTTGCGGGCGACGACGGCGTTCCCCGACGTGAGGTTCACCTCGTTTCCGAGGAGCGCCTCGCAGAAAGCGCGCGCGCGCTCCTCTCCCCACGCCTCGAAGAGGGCGGCGAAGTGGGTGAGGGTCGTCCCCGTGATCGGGCGCGCGATCGCCGTCTTTCCCTTCCATCGCGGGTCGGCGAGGTCGCGGAGCGACCGCGGCCGCTCGGCCTCGGGGACGGAGGGGTCGTGGACGACGAGCACGCGCCCGCGCGCCGCGAAGCCGGTCCAGTACCCCTCGGGGTGGCGGAACTCCGCGGGGATGCCCGCCGCCGAGGAGCTCGCGTACGGAGCGAGGATCCCCTCCGCGCGCAGCCGGATCATGTGCGCGATCTCGTTGTTCCAGAAGACGTCGCAGCGGGGGTGGTCCTTCTCCTCGAGGAGGGTGCGCACGAGGCCGACCGTCTTCGCCGCCTCGACGTCGAAGACGGCGCGAACGGAGAGTCCCGTCCGCTCCTCGAAGGTCCGCACGATCGGCTGGGCGTGCTCCTGGTCCGCGGCGCAGTAGAGGACCACGTCCGCCCGAGAGCAGGCGAACCCGAGGAGGGCGAGGGGGAGGATCCGCGGCCCGTTCACGGTACGGTCAAGTTCCGTACGATACGCGGATGGACCTCTCCGAGCGCGTCCTCGAACTCGGCACGGAAGAGGCCCTCGCGGTGGCCGCCCGGGCGGCCGAGCTCGAGGCCGGCGGGCGCGACCTCGTGCGCCTCGACCTCGGCGAACCGGACGCCCCGACCTCCCCCGCCGTCGTGGAGGAGGCATGCAAGGCTCTCCGGGAGGGATTCACCCGGTACGCCCCGCCCCTCGGCTGGAAGCCGCTGCGGGAGGCGATCGCGCGGGAGGTCTCGATCACCCGCGGCGTCGCGGTCTCCCCGGAGGAGGTCGTCGTCCATCCGGGCGTGAAGCCGGGGATGTTCTACGCCGCCGCCGCCCTCCTCGGCGGGGAGGACGAGGCGATCGTCCCCGACCCCGGCTTCCCGATCTATCCCTCCGCGGCGCGGTTCGCCGGTGCAAGGGTCGTCCCCCTCCCGATCCGAGAGGAGAACGGGTTCTCCCCGGATCCCGAGGAACTGCGTTCCCTCCTCACGCCGCGGACGCGGATCCTGTTCCTCAACTCCCCTCACAACCCGACGGGCGCCGTCGTCTCCCGCGAAGTCCTGGAGGAGATCTGCGCCCTCGTCCGGGAGAGGCCGCGGGTCGTCGTCGTGAGCGACGAGATCTACTCCCGCATCCTGTTCGACGGCGTCGAGGCGCCGAGCCCCCTCGCCGTCGACGGGATGCGCGATCGGGTCGTCGTCCTCGACGGCTTCAGCAAGACCTACGCGATGACCGGGTGGCGGCTCGGGTTCTCCGTCTGGCCCCGCGCCGCCGTGCCGGCGATCGAGCGGCTCGTCGTGAACACCGTCACCTGCACGCCCCCCTTCGTCCAGCGCGCCGGTCTCGCGGCGCTGCGATCGGAGCCCGGGGAGATCGCCGGGCGCGTCGCCCAGTTCCGGCGCCGCCGCGACGCGTTCGTCGCCGCGCTCCGGGCGGTCCCGGGAGCGAAGGCGATGCGGACGCAGGGCGGGTTCCTCCTCTTCGCGAGCCTCGGGGGAGGAGACGACCGGGCGCTCGCCCGATCCCTTCTCGAGGAAGCGGGCGTCGCCTGCGTTCCCGGGAGCTCCTTCGGAGCGCGCGGGGAAGGGTGGCTGCGGTTCTCCCTCGTCGCGCCGGTTCCCCGACTCGAGGAGGCGGCCGCCCGGATCGGGACCTGGGTGCGCGGCGCCCGGAGCGGGAGGGGAGCGTGAGCCGCCCGAGCGACTTCCGCAGCGACACGGTCACCCGCCCTCCGCGCGAGATGCTGGAGGCGATGGTGCACGCGGACGTCGGCGACGCCGTGCTCGGCGACGACCCGACGGTCCGCCGCCTCGAGGAGGAGGCCGCCGCGCGGCTCGGGAAGGAAGCCGCGATCTTCCTCGTCTCGGGCACGATGGCGAACCAGGCCGCCGTCGCCGCCTGGACGAGCCCGGGCGACGAGGTGATCCTCGAGGCGGAGTCTCACTGCATCCACTTCGAGGCGGGAGGCCTCGCGCGCAACTCGGGAGCCCAGATCCGACCCCTTCCGGGTCGCCGCGGGGCGCTCGACCCGAGCGCGGTGAAGGGAGCGATCCGCGACGGTTCCTCCCTCGCGCCGAGGACGGGCCTCGTCCTCCTCGAGCAGACCCACATGAACGCCGGAGGGGCGGTCCTCCCGGTCGAAGGCCTCCGGGAGGTCCAGGCCGTCGCGCGGGCCGCGTCGCTTCCCGTGCACATGGACGGCGCGCGACTCTTCAACGCGGCCGTCGCCTCCGGCCTCGCGCCTTCCGTCCACGCCGCGTGCGCCGACTCCGTCTCGTTCTCCCTCGTGAAGGGGCTCTGCTGCCCCGCGGGCTCTCTCCTCTGCGGGCCGGCGAGCTTCGTCGTCCGCGTCCGCCGGGTCTGGCGGGCGCTCGGCGGGGGATGGCGTCAGGCGGGCTATCTCGCCGCCTGCGGGCTCTGGGCTCTCGATCGCCTCGTGGACCGTCTCGGGGAAGACCACGCGCTCGCGCGGCGACTCGCCGAGGGGCTCGCCGCGATCCGCGGCGTCGACGTCGACGTCGGGGGCGTCGAGACGAACCTCGTGTTCGCCCTCGTCGACCGCGCGGAGGCCCTCTCCGAGGACCTCGCCGCGAGAGGGGTCCTCGCGAGCGCGTTCGGGGATCGCCGGCTGCGATTCGTCACGCATCGCGACGTCGGGCCTTCCGACGTCGACGCGGCGCTCGCCGCGGTCTCGGCGGCCCTGCGCCGCCGCTGAGCGCCCTCGCGGTTCCGGCGCGTCTCGGTGGTTCCCGTCGGGGGGTTCCCCTATCCTGTGCGCCCCTTCCAGGGAGCGATCTCCCATCGGGATCTTCAAGGCCTACGACATCCGGGGGCTCGTCCCCGAGGAGCTGGACGAGGGGCGCGCCCGCCGGATCGGTCGCGCCTTCGCGGACTACCTCGGAGCGAAGCGCCTCGTCGTCGGACGGGACGCGCGTCCCCACTCCCCCGGGATCGCCCGCGCGGCGATGGAGGGGATGCGCGAGGCCGGGGTCGACGTCGTCGACATCGGCCTCGCCTCGACGCCGATGGCCTACTTCGCCATCGCGACCCTCCCTTGCGACGGGGGCCTCAACACGACCGCCTCCCACAACGGTCCGCGCTACAACGGATTCAAGCTCTGCCGCGAAGGGGCGCGCCCGCTTTCCGGAGAGACGGGCCTGAAGGAGATCGAGGCGCTCGCGTCGACCGCGGCGCCGGCGCCCTCCGCGCGGCGTGGGGAGGAGGAGCGCGCGGAGGTCCTCGAGTCGTTCGCGGAGCACGTCGCCTCCTTCGGGCGGGACCTGCGCCCGATCCGGATCGCGATCGACTGCGCGAACGGGATGGGAGGGCTCACGGTCCCGGCGGTGCTCCGGCGCCTCCCCGCCATCGAGGCGATCCCCCTCTACTTCGAGCTCGACGGCACCTTTCCGAACCACGAGGCGAATCCCCTCGAGGAGGCGAACCTCGCGGTGCTCCGGAAGACGGTGCGGGAGAAGCGGTGCGCGCTGGGCGTCGCGTTCGACGGGGACGCCGACCGCTGCGTCTTCGTCGACGAGGCGGGGGAACCGGTCCCCGCCGATCTCCTCACGGCGCTCCTCGCCCGGCGGCTCCTCGCCGACCGCCCCGGGGCGACCGTCGTCTACGACCTGCGCTCCTCCCGCGTCGTCGCCGAGGAGATCGAGCGGGCGGGCGGGAAGGCGCTGCGCGAGCGCGTGGGGCACTCCTTCATCAAGGAGACGATGCGCCGGGAGCGGGCGATCTTCGGCGGGGAGCTCTCCGGGCACTACTACTTCGCGGACAACGCCTACTGCGACTCGGGGGAGGTCGCCTTCGCGGCGACGCTCTCGCTCCTCGCTTCGAAGCGGGAGCCGCTCTCGCGCCTCGTCGCGGCGTTGCGCCGCTACCCGAAGACCCCCGAGATCAACTTCCGCGTCCGGGACACGCGCGAGGCGATCGATCGCGCGGTCGCCGGCTTCGCCGAGGGGAAGGACGAGACGCTCGACGGCGTGACGGTGGAGGGGAGCGAGGCGGGCGGGTGGTGGTGGTGGAACCTCCGGCCCAGCAACACCGAGCCGCTCCTGCGATTGAACCTCGAGGCGTCCGACGCGGATCGGCTGGAGCGGATTCGCCGGCGCCTCTTCGAGATCCTCGGCACTCCTCTCGCCCCCTCCTCGTGAGCGCCCGCGCGCGGACCCTCCTCCTGCTCGCGCCCCTGGCCTGCGGAGTCCCTCCGCGGGCGGAGACTCCGACGGGCGCGCTGCCCACGGGGGGAGGCGCGATCCCGATCGACATCGAGCCGGCGCCCCTTCCCTCGGACCTCCCGCTCCGCCCGCCGTCGACGGAGAAGCCTCGCCTCGACGAGTTCCTCGCGCGCCTCCTCGTCCGGCTCGCCGCCGACACGGGCGGGGTCGGA
>Ga0187892_10008460_pt1 | contig 14083 bp, 15 predicted proteins | sample MA1701073metaG_FD_139345 | JGI IMG/M metagenome (GOLD analysis project Ga0187892, IMG submission 139345) | Bio-ooze microbial communities from a basaltic lava cave in the Kipuka Kanohina Cave System on the Island of Hawaii, USA - MA170107-3 metaG ...
GATCGAGTGGGAGTAGGGGGCAGTCTCACTGCCTGCTTCACGCCCGCCAGGTGATCGAGTCCATCGATCACTACTTGAGTCACTGAACAACTTTTCTTCAACGTCCTTGCCGGGCTGGTCGCTGCCCTAGAGGCGCCTTTTGCCCCGAGCGCCGGCACCGCCGAGTTGCCTGGAATTGGCGACCCTGTTCAATTCGACTTGCAATGTCGTCAATTCCGCGAGCCGCGCCCGGCACCGCGGCGATGCGCAAGCCCAAGGCGCCGCAGGCCCACCGCGCCGGCATCGTCGCCGCGGCCATCGACGAGTTCGCGGCGCGCGGCTTCAAGGGCGCCAGCATGGACGCCATCGCCGCCCGCACCAACACCACGCGCGCGCTCATCAACTACTACTTCGGCAGCAAGGAGAAGCTGTACATCGCCGTGCTGGAGCAGGTGTACGGCGAAATCCGCGAGGCCGAGGGCAAGCTCGACCTCGACCACCTGCCGCCGGTGGACGCGGTGCGGCGCATCGTCGAGTTCACCTACAACTACTACATCCGCCACGAAGGCTTCGTGCGCCTGGTGGTGGCGGAGAACCAGGCGCGCGGACGCCACCTGCGCAAATCGAAGATGATGCGCACGCTCAACCGGCCGATCATCGACCGCCTCGGGCGCGTCATCGAGCGCGGCCAGGCCGAGGGCCGCTTCCGCGCCGGCATCGACCCGGTCGAGAGCCACAAGGCGATCGCCGCACTCGGCATGTTCAACGTCACGAACCAGTACACCTTCGGGGCGATCTTCCAGCGCGAGATGGGCGCGAAGGGAGACGTCGCCCGGCGGTGCGAAATGGTGACCGAGCTGATTCTCAGCTACCTGACCAAAGGAGGAAAGACATGACCCACGGAATCGATCGCCGGACCGCGCTCAAGGCCGGCGCAGCGCTCGCCGCCTCGGCCGCAATACCAGTCTGGGCGCAGGCCAAGCCCACGCTGCGCTTCGCCGCGGTGTTCTCCGACAAGGACATCCGCGCGACCATGATGCAGGGCTTCGCCAAGGCGGTGGAGAACGATTTCAAGGTCGACCTCTTCCTGAACGCGTCGCTGTTCAAGCAAGGCACCGAGCTCGTCGCCCTCCAGCGCGACAACCTCGAGATGGGCAACATCGCGCCGCACGACATCTCCAAGCAGATCCCGGTCTGGACGATCCTGACCTCGGCTTATCTCTTCCGCGATGCGAACCACCTGAACACTTTCTGGTCGAGCGACCTCGGTGCGCAGTTCAAGAAGCAGGCCGAGGAGCAGTTGAAGATCAAGATCCTCGGGCCGACCTTCTTCGGCACGCGGCAGGTCGGCCTGAAGCCCAACAAGAAGATCAACACGCCGACCGACCTCGCCGGGATCAAGCTGCGCATGCCGCCGGGCGACGCCTGGCAGCTCCTCGGCCGCTCGCTCGGCGCCAACCCGACGCCAATGGCCTTCGCCGAGGTCTACACCGGGCTGCAGACCGGCGCGATCGACGGCCAGGACAACCCGCTGCCCAACGTCCAGACGATGAAGTTCTACGAGGTGATGTCGCAGATCGTGCTCACCTCGCACCTCGTCGGCTACGACCTGCTGGCGGTGAACCTGAAGACCTGGAACGGGATGCCCGCGGCGAAGCAGAAGGAGTTCCAGGCGGCCGCCGACAAGGCGCTCGCCTGGAGCGTCGCCGAGCACCTGAAGCGCGAGGTGGAGCTCGCCGACAGCTTCCGCAAGCAGGGCCTCCAGGTCTACGTCCCCGACCAGAAGGCCTTCCGCGCGCACGCACAGAAGGTGTACCTCGCCTCCGACGAGGCGAAGGAGTGGCCGAAGGGGATGCTGGAGAAGATCAACGCGCTGAAGTGATGCGCGCGGCCGCAGCCTGGCTGCGCCGGCGGGCGGAGAACATCGCCGCGGGGATGCTCGCGGTGATGTTCGTCGCCTTCATCCTGCAGATCGTCTTCCGCTACGTCCTCAACTTCCCCGTCGGCTGGACGTCCGAGCTGACGGTGGTGCTCTGGCTGTGGCTCGTGCTATGGGGCGCCGCCTTCGTCGTGAAGGAGGCGGACGAGATCCGCTTCGACCTCCTCGTCGGGTCGGTGGGGCGGCGCCCGCGGATCGCGATGGGGATCGTCGTCGCGCTGGCGCTCGTCGTGCTGTACGGGGCCGCGCTCAAGCCGTCGTTCGACTACGTGACCTTCATGAAGGTGGAGAAGTCGTCCTACCTCAAGATCCGCATGGACTGGCTCTTCTCCATCTTCCTCCTGTTCATGATCGCGGTGCTCGGGCGCTACCTCTGGCTGCTCTGGCAGCTCGTGCGGGGCCGCGATCCCCTGGCAGTCGACCCGACCAAGGCCAGCTCGGGCCTGTGAGCCCCGCGTTCGCCTACGCGCTCGCGGCGATCGTCGCGCTCAGCCTCCTCGGCCTGCCGGTCGGGCACGCGATGATCGCCGGCTCGATCCTCTACCTCTGGGTCAAGGGCCTCGACGTCGGGACCGCGGCCGAGCAGCTGCTGAACGGCATGTACACGGGCTACCTGCTGCTCGCGATCCCGCTCTTCGTCCTCGCCGCCGAGTTCATGAACAGCGGCAGCATCATGGACCGGCTGCTGCGCTTCTGCAACGCGCTCGTCGGCCGCTTCCGCGGCGGACTCGCGCAGGTGAACGTGGTGCAGAGCATCGTCTTCGCCAGCATGTCGGGCTCGGCGCTGGCCGATGCCGCCGGCAGCGGCAAGATCATGCAGTCGCTGATGACGCGCGACGGCAAGTACCCCGCGGCCTTTGCCGCCGCGCTGACCGCCGCGTCGTCGGTGATCGGCCCGATCATTCCGCCGTCGATCCCGCTGGTGCTGTACGCGCTCGTCTCGGATACCTCGATCGGATTCCTCTTCCTCGCGGGGGTGGTGCCGGGAATCCTGATCGGCCTGGTGCAGATGAGCGTGATCGCCGCGACGGCGCGGCGGCGCAACTTCCCGGTCGAGGAGCGCGTGCCGCTGCGCGAGCTGCCGCGCATCACCCGGGAGGCGTTCCCGGCGCTGATGATGCCGGTCATCCTCCTCGGCTGCCTCTACAGCGGCATCACGACGCCGACCGAGGCGGCCGCCACCGCCGCCCTCTACGCGCTCCTCGTCTCCGCGCTCCTTTACCGCAGCATCTCCTGGGGCGACGTCTACCGCTCGCTCGACCGGAGCGCGCGTATCACCATCTCGATCGGCATGCTGATCGCCGGCGCGCTGGTGTTCAACTACGTGGTGACGGCGGAGAACATCCCGAGGACGCTGGCGGCGTTCCTCAAGGCTTACGAGCTATCGCCGATCGCCTACCTGGTCGCGGTCAACCTGCTGCTGCTCCTCCTCGGCTGCTTCCTCGAGGGCACTACCATCCTGCTCGTCATCGTGCCGGTGCTGCTGCCGACGGCGCACGCGCTCGGCATCGACCCGGTGCACTTCGGCGTGGTGGCAGTGATGAACATCATGATCGGCCTCGTCACGCCGCCGTACGGTCTGCTGCTCTTCATGATGGTCAAGATCGCCGGGGTGCCGCTCAAGGACCTGGTGCGCGAAGTCATGCCGTTCCTCGCCGCGATGATCGGGGCGCTCGCGCTGATCACCTTCGTCCCGGACCTCGTGCTCTTCCTGCCGAGACAGCTCGGCTACAAGGGCTGAGGCATGCAGGGCCGCGCCGCCGTCGCCATGTGGTATGAAGTCCCGCCCGAGGTGCGCCCGGAATGGGAGGACTGGCACACGCACGAGCACATGCCCGAGCGCCTCGGTATCCCGGGCTTCCTGCGCGGCTCGCGCTGGATCGCGGCCTCGGGCGAGCCGTCGTATTTCGGTCTGTACGAGACCGCGCGGCTCGCCACCATCACGAGCGGGCCCTACCTCGAGCGGCTCAACGATCCGAGCCCGTGGTCACGGAAGATGAGTCCGCACCACCTCAACATGGTCCGCAGCCTGTGCCGCGTGCGCGCTAGCTTCGGCGGCGGGCTGGGCGGGGTACTGGCGACGATCCGCTTCTCGCCGCCGCGGCGCGGCGGCAGGACGCTCGTTAAGCGGCTCGCCGCCGACGTGCTGCCGGCGCTGCCCGGGCGCAGGGGCCTCAGCGGCGCCTACCTCCTCGAGAGCGCGCCGGCGGACTCGACGCCGCAGACCACCGAGCAGAGAATCCGGGGCGGCGACGCGCGCGCGGACTGGGTCGTGCTGGTCGGCGGGTACGATGACGCCGCCGTGCGCGCCGCGGCCGCCGGCGGCCTGGGATTGCCCGGCGCGGTCGAGGGGCTCTACCGCCTCGCTTATTCGATGACTCCCAAGGACCTTCCGCGATGAAGCCGATCTACGCACTGAACGGACCCAACCTCAACCGGCTCGGCACCCGCGAACCGAAGTCCTTCAGCACGTCGGAGTTCACCAGGTTGTAGACCGCGGGCTTCCGCCCGCGGGGCGCTCGAGCGTTGAGCCCACCGGCGCTGCGCAGGTCGCTTGGCCGCCCTCCTGACCAGGGCGGCAGGCCCGCGGCTGCGCTGCCGCCGCCCAATTGCGCAGAACCATGGCCCGAAGAGCGCCGGCGAACCCGTTCGCCCAGGGCCATCCGCGGCGACCGGCGACACTTTTCACGGCTCTCGCCGACGGAAAGGCGCGCGCGACCCGCACGCGAGCCGTCCGGGGACGAAGCACAGGGCTTTTGTCCGGCCTATACTCCGACGGCATCAGCGGGCAGGCGCCGGTGCTCTTCAACACGATTGCCGACACCGCGCCGCGGGCGAAGGGTGGCAAGCTGAAGATGCTCGGCATCGCCTCCGCGACACGCTCGCCGGCCGACAACGCGATCCCGACGATCGCCGAGGTACGACATGACCTCCTCCGACTTCATCGGCCTCCCGCCGCCGCTCAACCCGGCGTTGACGCGCACGAAGGACCTCTTCCAGGCGCTGGAGAACTTCACGCGCGTGTTCGCGATCCGTCCGGGCGAGCGCGTGCTGATGCTGACCGATCCACTGCTCGATCCGCGCGTCGTCGACGCCGTTTCGGGTCTGGCGCGCGCGCGCGGTGCGACCGTGCGGCAGTACGTGGAGCCGACGAGCCAGGTGACCGAGGTGCCCGAGGCGGCCCGCGCCCTGCTGGCCGAAGCCGACTTCGTCGTGTCGACGTGGTTCTGCTCGATCCTGTCGCCGTACTGCATCGGCTTGCGCGCGAAGGGTCAACGCTGGGTCAAGATCACCTACTTTCGCGACCTCGACCTCCTCTACACCGCGCAGGCGCGCTTTCCGGCGGAGCTCGTCGGCGACATCATCCGTGCCACCGCGGCACGCCTGCCCGAGCGCGACTTCGAGATGGCGTTCACCGACGCGCGCGGCACGGACTTCCGCATCGGCTACCGCGCCGAGATGCGCGCGAACCTGCTCGCGGGTAATCGCTGGCGCGGGCGCATGTTCGCGGACGAGGCCGGCTGCTACGTGCACTACCTCCCGACGCACGGTCCGAACCTGTGGGACCGCACCGCGCACGGGAACGACACCAACGCGCCCGTGGCGATGCGCGGCACCCTCGTGCCGCAGTGGGCGGTCGGCTTCGAGCGGCCGTTTGCGGAAGCCATCGCCTGCGAGTTCGAGGACGACACCGTCGTCGAGGTGCGTGGGGCATCGGCCGAAGCGGGGGTCCTGCGCGAGATGCTCGTCGGCGGCAGGTTGATCGAGCTTGGCTGCGGCTTCAACCCGAAGGCGCCGCGGCACACCGTCTATCCGGCCGGGTCGAACGCGCCCGGTGCGTTGCACTTCGGCATTGACCTCGCGAAGCGTTCCGACTACATCATGCGCGTCATGCCGCAGTGGGAGGAGCCGCCGGTGCACATGGATCTGGTCACGTTCGACAGCACGGTTGCCGCGGGCCCGAACGCGCTCGTGGAGCGCGGGTTCCTCGCGGCGCTGCGCGACGCCGCGGTGGTCGACGCCGCGCGGCGGTATGGCGATCCGGTCGAGCTGCTCGAGAGTCCGATATGAACAGCGACGCAAAGACGCAACGACGCAAAGAAGCGCGGGAATCTTTTGCGCCTTGGCGCCTTTGCGTCAAAGGGATATCGATGAAGTCGATGAAGCGCGTGACCATCGCAACGTTAGTGTTCCTGTTCAGCGCCGGGCTCGCGCACGCGCAATACCCCGCGAAGCCGGTCCGCCTCGTCGTCCCGTTCCCGGCAGGCGGCGGGGCCGACATCCTGGCGCGCAACATGAGCGGCAAGCTCGGCGAGGTGCTCGGCCAGACGGTGGTTGTCGACAACCGGCCCGGCGCCGGCGGCAACGTCGGCGCCGAAGCCGTGGCGCGCGCTGCACCGGACGGCTACACGCTCTTCTTCGGCACGAACGGCACGCACGCGATCAACCAGAGCCTCTACCGCAAGCTCGCGTTCGATCCGATCAAGGACTTCGCGCCGGTGATCCACCTGCAGAGCATCGCCGCGGTCATGATCGTGAACCCGGCGGTGCCGGCGAAGACCGTGCGCGAGTTCGTTGACTACGCGCGGGCGCGCCCCGGGCAGCTCGCCTACGCCTCCGCCGGCAACGGCACGACCTCGCATCTCGCGGTGGAGCTCCTGAAGACGATGACCGGCATGGACCTCGTCCACGTACCCTACAAGGGCGGCGCGGCAGCGATGACCGATCTCATCGCGGGGCAGGTGCCGATCACGATCGACGTCATGGCGAACGCGCTCCCGCAGGTGAAGGCGGGCAAGGTGCGGGCACTCGGCGTGACGCCGGCCAAACGCGTGCAGGCTGCTCCCGAGATCCCGACCATCGCCGAGTCGGGCGTGCCCGGTTACGAGGTGACCGCGTGGACCGGGGTTCTCGTGCCGGCGGGCACGCCGCCGGAGATCGTGGCGCGGCTGAACGACGCGCTCAACAGGGTCCTGCAGGATCCCGACGTGCGCGCGCGGATGCTCGCTGGCGGCGCGGAGCCGGTCGGCGGGAGCCCAGGGGCGTTCGGTGCGTTCATCCGCGCCGAGACGGAAAAATGGGCGCAGGTCGTGAAGGCATCGGGCGCGCAGGTGGACTGATATGGCCCTACCTGTCAACGGGCACGAGCGGGGAAGAGAGCCGGCGTTCGAGCAAGCCCCGAGGCTGGTTGCAGTGGGGAACCCGAAGACCTCGGGCTGTCGACCGAATCCACGCCGGGCTGAGCACCGCCGCCGCGCGGGCCCGGCCCCACTCGGCGTAGGCTGCGGCGACCTCGTCCCGCCGCGGTTCATCCACGCGATTCCACCGGAACTGTCGGGACTGTCCATGAGCGCTCGACACAGCACGGGGATCGCCTCGACGAGCTTCGCGCGCTCGTATTGACGTGCAGCGGCGCTTCGGCGGCCGCGCGGCCGGCCCGTAGAGCCAGGCTCGTTCGCCGCTGCGCCGGCGATGCTGATCACCCTGCGCCCCGCACCGGGAAAGCGCTGCCACGAGGTCGCGCATTCCACCGGGCAACCAGCCGGAGGCACTGAAAGCCGACCGCAAGGGCCAGCACAGCATCCGCGTCAACGACCAGTGGCGAATCTGCTTCGTCCGGAAGCCGGATGGCTTCGCGCCAAGCTTTCGCCCAGGATCCGCGTCGTTCAGCCGGTTGCGGGCTGACGGTCCGCTCTCACTTCCGGGGCTTGGCACGACCGGTGGGTGAAGGCCCGCGCTCGCAACAGCCGCTCACGCGCGCGGCAAACCCCGTCAGCCGAGCACGACGACGTCGACCGGGGCGGCGACGCCGCCGACCTCGCGGCCGCGGCGCACGTCCTGCGGCCCGCGCGGTGCATAGCCCTGCGCGGCCGCCCGGGCGCACGCCGCCGCCGTCGTGAGCGCGCGCACGCCTTCCGCTTTGGTGTGGTTCTGCAGCTTGGCCGCGCGGTTCACCGGGTCGCCGATCACCGCGTACTCGAGGCGGCCTTCCTCGCCGATCGCGCCGCAGGTCACCGTGCCGATCTCGACGCCGATGCCGACGCCCGGCGCCGCCGCGCCGGCGGCAGCCCGCGCGCCGCCCCAGTCCGCGAGCCCGTCGAGCAGCGCCTCGGCGCAGCGCAGCGCATCGGCCGCATAGGTGCCGCTCGGCTGCGTCGCGCCGAAGGTGACCATGATCCCGTCGCCGAGGTAGGTCGTGATCGAGCCGCGGTGGCGCCGGATGATCGGCACCGCGATCCGCTGGTACTCGCCGAGCAGCGCGATCAGGGCCTTCGGCTCGAGCGTCGCCGCGAGCCGGGTGAAGCCGCGCAGGTCGATGAACATCGCCGCCGCCTCGCGGCTCTCGCCCTCGCCGGGCCGCGCGAGCTCGTCGGCGCCGATGAGGTGCTCGGCGATCTCGGGGGAGAAGAACCGCGACAGCTGGACGGTGGCGGCCTGCTCCGCGAGCGCGCGCTCGAGCAGCTCGCGGGCGCGTGCGGCCGCCATCGCGAGCAGCCCGGTGGCGAGGACGATCGAGACGATCTTGTCGATCTCGGCGCCGATCAGGATCCTGGCCGAGGTCATGTAAGCGACGTAGTCGCGCGTCAGCAGGCCGGTGCCGCCGGGCTCGGCGAGCGCGTAGCCGAGCAGCGCGAGCCAGCCCGCGGCAGCGGCGGCGCCGGCCGCGAGGACGTACCCCGGCGAGAACGCGAGCGCCCGCAGCGCGATGAAGATGAAGACGTAGGTGAAGGTCGGCGCCTTGAGGTAGAAGGCCGCCGGCTGGCCGTACTGGATATGGAAGCTCCAGATCGTGACCATGAGGAGCGCCATGTCGACGACCACCGATGCGTATCGGAGCGGGGCGGTGAGCCGCCGCGCGTAGGCGAGCCGGAGGCGGCCGACGGTGATCGCGGCGTAGACGCCGAGCGCCCAGGGCACGGGCTGGAAGATCGCGTCGGCCGGCGCGGTCTTCGGCGCCACGATGTAGAGCGCGGCGAACACCGCGACGAGCCCCGCCTGGACCCAGCTCGTGAGGATCTCGCTGCGCTCGCGCTGCGCCTCGATCGCGCGGACGACGCGCGCCGGCAGCCGGGGCGGGCCCGCCACCGGGCGCGCGGCGGCGACCGGGGCGTGCGGGCGCGGGGCCGGCGGACCGAGCGCGGCGGTCACAGGAAACGCTCGCCGATGTCGGTCGAGGACTCGGCGCCGAGCTTGTCGTAGTGGGCGGCGAGAAACGCCTCGCCCCGCTCGCGCCCGAGCCGGTGGAGATAGGTGAGGAAATCCGAGCGGGCGTTCAGCTTCGACGACACCCCGAGCTTGCGCATCTCGGCCTCGGCGTCGATGCAGTGGATGAACATCCGCTTCAGCCGGCCGCCGTCGGTGAACCCCGACTCGACGAGCCTGGTCACGAAGCTGATCGCGCGCATCTCGCGCATCAGCGACGAGTTGAACGACAGGGTGTTGACCCGGTCGGAGATCGCCTGGGCGGTCTTCGGCACCGCGTCGATCACGATCGGGTTGACCAGGATCAGGACCACGTCGCGCGAGGCGCAGTTGTAGATCAGCGGGAAGATCGGCGGATTGCCGAGGTAGCCGCCGTCCCAGTAGTGCTCGCCCGCCACCTCGACCGCCTGGAACAGGAACGGCAGGCAGGCCGAAGCGAGCACCGCCTCCACGCACATCTCGTGGCGCTCGAAGACGCGGATGCGCCCGGTGAGCACGTTCGCGGCGCAGGTGAAGAGCTTCACCGCCGGCGCCCGCCGCAGGCGCTCGAAGTCGACCACCGCCATCAGCACGTCGCGCAGCGGATGGTGGTTGAGAGGGTTGAACTGGTAGGGGGAAAGGAAGCGCGTCAGCGCGTCGAACCAGAGCCAGGTCGGCGACTGATCCATGCTGCCGGGGCTCGTCGCGCGGTCGAGCCACGAGGGCTGCAGGGGCGAACCGGCCGCGACCTCGCCGACCCTGGTCCAGAACGCCCGCAGCGTCTCCCGCGCGCCGGCGTTGCCGCCGATCGCGAGGCCGTAGGCGAGCACCGCGGCGTTCATCGCACCGGCGCTCGTGCCGACGACCCCCTCGATCCCGATCCGCTCGTCCTCGAGCAGGCGGTCGAGGACACCCCAGGCGAAGGCGCCGTGCGATCCGCCGCCCTGGAGGGCGAGGTTGATGGTCTTCTCCGCTGCCACGGGCCCTCCGGTCAGGGCGGTCGCCGACCTCGGTCCTCCCGGCCCGGCCCGCCCTACCTTCTACGCCGAAGCGCTCCGTTCGGGTGCACGGCGGATGCATCCGAACCGCCGCGGCCGCCGGGTGTTCGCCGGCGTCGCCGCTTTCCTCGCCCCCGCCGGGGGCTCGCCCATCCGGCCGGCCCCCGTGCTCGCAGCTTACCGGGCCCGGGTCGACCGCGACCTCGATGCCGGCGGCCTCTGGTCCTCGATGGTCGGCGTCCACGTGGCGCTCGAGGCGCTCGGCCGGGCGGTACTCGAGGAGGTGGAGGCAGGCCTCGCCCGGCACCTGCCCGCGCTCGCGCCGGTCTTTGAGCAGGCGCGTGCGCCCACCCGCGCTGAGCGCCGACCTCGATCCCGATTACCCGCTCACGCCCTGGCATGCGGCCTCGTGCACTCAAGGGGGCGGAACACCTTCCCGAGCCGAACTGGAAGGAAAAGAAAGTGCTGGGCGAGCGCCTCGAGCTCGGCTACCGCCTGTGCTGCCAGCTCTGGATCCAGCACGATCTCGAGCTGACCCAGGAGAACCTCGTCCCCGCACCGGCGCCGACCGCCCCGGCCGGACCCGACCCTGGAGCCTGAGCCGGTGTACGTGATCCTCACCAGCAAGCCCGGCCAGTTCCGGACCGAGCCGGGCGCCGACCTCGAGCCGGTCGAGACCTACGACTACGTGTTCTGCGGCCGCAAGCGCGCCGAGTTCGTGATCGCCCGGCTGCTGCGCGACGGGAAGATCCGGATCGTCGACGAGGCCGCCGCGCCGGTCGTGAATCTCGTCCCGTCCAAGTTCCTGCCGAAGTTCGCGAGCGTCGAGAAGGCGCGCGCCGAGCTGCAGCAGCTCGTCAGCTTCGGCGACCTGGACGCCGACCTCGTGCGGCGGCCACCGCGATGATCCGGATCACGCTCCTCACCAACGGCAAGGAGATCACCGGGCCGGAGAACAGCAACCTCCTGCGGCTCTCCATCCGCGAGAAGGGCGGCATTCCGTTCAAGTGCGGCGGCGGGCTGTGCGGCACCTGCCGGTGCCGGATCGAGCAGGGGCTCGAGCACACCGACGCGGTGAAGGACAAGGAACGGAACCACCTTACGGCGGAGGACCTGGCGGCCGGCTACCGCATGGCCTGCCAGACGTTCGTGAGCGGCGACGTGGCCGTCTCGTGGATCCCGCTGGAGCTCCGCAAACCGGCCAAGCCGCCGGTGCCACCGGTGCCGGGCGGCTGAGCGTCCGGCCGCGTCAATCGCGCTCCTGCATGAGGAGCTTTCGCGCCGCCGCCAGCTCGGGCGCGCCGATGGTCGTGCGGGTGCCGCCTCGGGCGCGCGGCCCCGTCGACGGATCGCGCCGGCCGCGCTACTGATACACTCCGCGCCCGACGCAGCGGCACGCCAATCGGCGAATCGCTCGCGCGAAGAACAACTGCGAAGGATTTGCTCATGCGTACTCAAAAGTGGATCGGCGTCGTCCTGATGGCGCTCCTGGCCGTCGGCCTCGTCGGCTGCGGCACGCCCTTCTTGATGCAAACGGCCTGCGCACGATGCGGACAGATGGCTAGTTATGGCTAGTGATGACTGACCTGAAAGGAGATGCAGATGAATAGACAACGACGCGCCTTCTTCCCTGGCGCTTTGTGTTGGGCGATCGCCGTGGTGGTAGCGGTCGCCGGCTGCGGCAAGGCCGACGACCCCATCACACAAGCGGCGAAGAAGGACACGGCAGCCGGCGTGCCGGCGCCCGGCATCGCGGAAGTCAAGGCCATCGCCGAGGAAGGCTTCCTCTACGGCCTGCCGATCGTGATGAACTATGCGGTCATGTACGAGTATGCGGTGGACAAGAACTCGGGCCAGTTCAAGGCACCCTTCAACCAGATCCTCAACGAGGCCCGCGTTTTCACCTACGAGGACACGGCGGTCATCACGCCCAACAGCGACACCCCCTACTCCCTCTTGTGGATGGACCTGCGCGCCGAGCCGCTGGTGCTCTCGGTGCCGGCGGTCGACAAGAAGCGCTACTACTCGGTGATGCTCAACGACGGCAACACCTTCAACTACGGCTACATCGGCAGCCGCGCCACCGGCAGTGACGCCGGCGACTACCTGATCGTCGGCCCGAACTGGAAGGGCGATACGCCGGCGGGCATCAAGAAGGTGTTTCGCTCGACCACGGGGTTCTCGCTCGCCGCCTACCGCACCCAGCTCATCGACGCCACGGACATGCCCAGCGTCGAGAAGGTGCAGGCGGGCTACAAGGTTCAGCCGCTGTCGGCGTATCTCAAACAACCGGCCCCTCCGGCGGCGCCGGCGATTGATTTCCCGAAGATCGACAAGGAGATGGTGAAGACCGGCTTCTTCGATTACCTGGATTTCGCGCTGCAGTTCGCGCCGGCCGGCCCCGAGGAAGAAGCGATCCGCGCCAAGCTCGCCGGCATCGGCATCGGCCCCGGCAAGAAGTTCAACTTCAGGGATCTGTCGGTCGAGCACAAGGCGGCCATCCTGCTGGCCATGAAGGAAGGCGACAGCAAGGTCGACAAGTACCTGGAGGCCGGGCAGAAGGACATCAACGGCTGGAAGGTCGGCTCGCTGTTCGGCGACCGCGCGTTCTATAACGGCGACTGGCTGAAGCGCGCCGCGGCCGCCAAGGGCGGCATCTACGGCAACAATGCCGACGAAGCCATGTATCCCTTCACCAAGACGCTGGGCAACGGCGACGTGCTCGACGGCAGCAAGTACAAGTACACGCTGACGTTCGCCAAGGACCAGTTCCCGCCGGTCAACGCCTTCTGGTCGGTGACCATGTACGACGGCAAGACCCAGTTCCTGATCAAGAATCCGATCGACCGCTACCTGATCAACTCGCCGATGCTGCCGTCGATGAAGAAGGACAAGGACGGCTCGCTCACGCTCTACATCCAGAAGGATTCGCCCGGCAAGGACAAGGAGTCGAACTGGCTGCCCGCGCCGGACGGCCCCATCTACCTGGTGATGCGCCTGTATTGGCCGAAGACCGAGACGCCGTCGATCCTGCCGCCCGGTGCGGGCACTTGGAATCCGCCCGGGTTGAAGCAGGTGAATTGAACCGGTGCGGAACCCCCAACGCACTTCAGGAGGCGATCACATGAGGCCGTTCATCCGCGTCTCGTAGTACTTCGACGCGCTCAAGTGGAGTTTCCCGGCGAGCCCCGCAGTCGTACCCCGCCTCGGCGAAGAGCTTCGTCACCAGCCTGGCACCCGACGCAGCGCGCCAATCACTCTCGACCCCTTCCCCGCAAGAGTAGACTTTCCGCCCTCGCCCTCGGCAACGATCGAGCCCCGGAACCCCACCATGTCCGACTCTGTGAAATTCACCCTCGACGAATCGCGCATCCCCACGCGCTGGTACAACATCCAGGCCGACCTCCCGAAGCCGCTCCCGCCCCCGCTTCACCCGGGCACGCTGAAGCCGCTCGGCCCCGCCGATCTGGCGCCGCTCTTCCCGATGGCGCTGATCGAGCAGGAGGTCACGCAGGAGCGGGAGGTCCCGATCCCCGAGCCGGTTCGCGACGTCTATCGCCAGTGGCGTCCCTCGCCGCTCTACCGCGCGCGGCGACTCGAGAAGGCGCTCCAGACCCCGGCGCGCATCTACTACAAGTACGAAGGCGTCTCGCCCGCCGGCAGCCACAAGCCAAACACCGCCGTCGCGCAGGCGTTCTACAACCGCGAAGCGGGCGTCAGGAAGCTCTCGACCGAAACCGGTGCCGGCCAGTGGGGCTCGTCGCTCGCGTTCGCGGGCGCGCTCTTCGGCATCGAGGTGCAGATCTTCATGGTCCGCGTGTCGTACGACCAGAAGCCCTACCGCCGCGCGCTGATGGAGACCTACGGCGCGCGCTGCATTCCGTCGCCCTCGGACCTGACGCAGTCCGGCAAAGCGATCCTCGCGAAGAACCCGAAGCACCCGGGCTCGCTCGGCATCGCGATCTCCGAGGCGGTCGAGGTCGCC
>Ga0187892_10008461_pt1 | contig 14079 bp, 14 predicted proteins | sample MA1701073metaG_FD_139345 | JGI IMG/M metagenome (GOLD analysis project Ga0187892, IMG submission 139345) | Bio-ooze microbial communities from a basaltic lava cave in the Kipuka Kanohina Cave System on the Island of Hawaii, USA - MA170107-3 metaG ...
CGGCAAGGTGACGAGGGTCACGTCGCGGGCGTGAGGGACCTCGCGGTCGAGGATGCGGGGCTGGGGCCGGGTGCGCCACGACTCGAGCAGTGACGGCAGGCCTCGCCCTTCGACCAGCGAGGCGGCCGAGGCCGGAGAGGACTCGCTGACGACTCAGGACGCACCACGGCACCCAGGCTACGGCGAGGGTGTGACGTCCGGAGAGGGATCGGCCGGACCGAGCTGGTCCCAGGCTTCGGCGATGCGTTGGCGCAGTTCGGCGAGGGTCCCGTCGTTGGGAATCACGATGTCGGCTGCCGCTCGCCGGTCCTCCCGGGTGGCCTGGGCCGCAATGCGCCGGCGGGCGTCGGCCTCGTCCATGCCCCTGAGGTCGACGAGGCGGCGCACGGCGACGTCCTCCGGGCAGTCCACCACCACGACCCGGTCGGCGAGGCGGCCCCATCCCGCCTCGACCAGGAGCGGGACCTGAACCACGACCACCCGGCCGGGCCGGTCGAGCTCGGCCAGCCGGTCCCGAACGACCGCCTCCACGGCTGGGTGGATGAGGGCGTTCAGGTCGGAGCGGGCCTGGTCGTCGGCGAAGGCGACCTCGGCCAGCCGGGCTCGGTCGATGCGGCCGTGCTCGTCGAGGATGGCGGCCTCGCCGAAGCGGCGCACCACCGGGTCGTAGGCCGGGCCGCCGGGCTCGACCACGGACCGGGCGACCTCGTCGGCGTCGATCACCACGGCACCGCGGTCGGCCAGCAGATCCGCCACCGTCGACTTGCCCGCGCCGATCCCCCCCGTCAGGCCGAGCACAACGATGGGGCGACCGTATCATCGGGCCCATCAAGGTCGACCCGCAGCTCTTCTCGGCCAGACCGGACGAACGGCTGCGAGCCGCCCGGGCCGCCGCCGGCAGCAAGCGCGCCCGCCGGGCCCTGGGGGAACGGGTCGGGGAGTGGCCCCCGTACTCCCCCGGTTCCGTCAATGCCTGGCTGCTGATGGTGACGACCAAGCCTCCGAACTGGCGGGACGCGCTCGTGGTGTGGCCCGAGGCACCCCCGTCGGTGGGGGAAGCGCACGAGGGGTTCTTCTACCCCGACCCGTTGGGGTTCTGGGCCGAGGTGCGCAAGTGGGTGCGGGCGCTGTTCAGCCCGGTGGAGCCGTCGTGGGGCGTACCCGAGGCGCTGGCCCTGTCGATGCTGCTCCATCTGGGAGAGGATGCCGACCGCTTCGCTCGGGCCCGGAGGCTGTGCGAGCCGCGGGTCGTCCTGTTCCTCGACGAGCCGTCCTGGGACCGCAGCGGCATCGCCGTGGCCCGCAAGGAGCCCCATTTCATCCACGACCCCCACCGCAACAACCAGGTCTACGAGGGGTTCTGGGGGGCGGACGACGACGGTGTGGTGATCGGGAAGGCCCCGCAGCACCCGGCGGCGCACAACCTGTACCGGGAGGCCGACATGGCCGGCTTCCTCGGGTCGGCACCGGTGCTCGGAGGCGTGTAAGGCCCGGTTGGACGGGTACCACGCCGCCATGACCCTCAACCGAATCCTTGTCATCGCCGCCGCCGTCTGCTTCGCCTTGGCTGCGCTCTCGGCGTTCAGCGACGACTTCACCTTCAACGAGACGGGCTGGATCGCCCTCGGCCTCGCTGCCTGGGCCGGTTCCGCCCTCACCCTCGGCCTCGACCTTCGGGCCGGTAGGGGCCGCCGACGCGTCCTCCGTTGACCTTTCGTCCGGGGCCATCGTCCGGGGCGAAATCATATGATATGCATGTCAACCGTGCGGAGGTGGAAAGTTGGGCGGGCTGTGGTGGGGCTGGCGATGCTGGTCCTCGCCGGCTGCTCTTCGGCTGAACGAGCCGAGGACGTCCCCTCGGCCACGGTTCCCACCGCCCCCGCAACCACGACAACCACGGATCCCTACGCCGTCCCCGCCGTCATCGACGAGGCCTACGTGAACCGCGTGCTGGCCGGGCTGGACGAGGCGGTGGGCGAGGTGGTTCGGCTGATGGTGCGAACGAAGACGATCCCGCGAGAGGCGGTCGATCGCCTGCGTGCGGTCTATGCTACGGATCGCCTTCTCGACCAAATACTTGATTCGCTCTCGCGAGATGTCGCCTTTAGATTAGCCACGTATCGACCTGAGCCTGGCAACAAGAAGTCTCAAGTGCTCGAGGTTCTATCGGCAGTCAAGTCGTGCATCTTCGCCAGGGTTTCCCGAGACTATTCTGAAGTAGCAGCCAACCCTACACCCGGCAACCGGGTTGAATGGGTTGCCCTTCGTCCGCTGGAAGCATCGAGAGATCCGTTCGCCTACAATACACCGGCGTGGGCGTACATCTATGAAGGGTTCCAAGAGGGTGGGCAGCCGCCAGAACGAGATCCATGCACTCCATGAGACGCGGACCAATCGGTCCGCCGACGACGCACTATGTGGGCATTCACAGGCCGGTGAAGAGGTCGACGGCGTTTCGACCAGCTACTACGTGCAGGGAACTCCCCGGCCTGCGGATGCTTCGCCAGGAGTTGCGCCTTCCGACGATCGCGTTCCGGGGCAGGAGGAGTACAACATCCTTTACCGGGACTATCCGCCCTGTCCGGAAGCAGAGCCGGCGGCGGGCGCAGCCGACACGCCCGGGGCATTCGCAGCTCGGTTCTGGTCTGGGAGCGTGTGCCGCTGCCCAAGCCCAACCCTCGCATCGCCCCGGGCTGAGGCCCTCACCGAAGCGACGTAACTGTCACGACACGGAGAGGTGATGCGTATAGACCACCGAAACGGTGGTTGAGGCGCATCAGTTCCGGTCGACCGTGCGGGCCGGCCGCCCCCTACGACTCCCAGACGCAGAGACCGTCCAGGAAGTGGGCGATCAGCTTCGGCCATTGGCGGACGTCGGCGAGGTCGGTGGCGACGTGGAGCTCGCTGAGCATGAGAGCGTCGGCGAGGGCCTCGGCGGTGGCCACGGGGTGCTCGGGGTCGCCGTCCCAGGCGAGGATGAGCGCAGGCAGGACGAGGCCGGCGATCTCCTCCCGGCACGGGAGGTCGGACAGGGCCGAGCCCCGCAGGATGGCAGGAAGGGCCTTCTCGTCCATGGCGGCAAGGTGACGGAGGGTCACGTCGCGGGCGTGAGGGACCTCGCGGTCGAGGATGCGGGGCTGGGGCCGGGTGCGCCACGACTCGAGCAGTGACGGCAGGCCTCGCCGTTCGACCAGCGAGGCGGCCGAGGCGTAGGCCTCGGGCTGCCCATTGCGCCCGTCCCAAGCGGCCGGCGGGGTGACGATCACGAGGGCCTGGACCCGCCGGCGGGCTCGCAACGCGGCATACAACGCGGTGGCGGCGCCTATGCACGCCCCGCCGGCCACGAACGGCCCCTCCGACCCGGCCGCGAACAGCATGTCGTCGACGAGCGTGGACCAGCAGTAGGCCCGGTCCTCGTAGGCCCGCCGCCCTTCGCCGTGGCCCTTGGTGTCGTAGCGCACGACCCGCGCCACGTCTCGGACGGGGCCCCAGTCGTACAGCCCCAGATCGTCCTCGTGCGCCCTGGAACTCTGGAGCCCGTGCGCCCAGACGAAGGTGCAGCGGCCCATCCCTCCCCAAAGTTTGCTGACGGAGGAGGGTCTGGCGCAATAGCTGACGGGCGCATGTAGGTGCGCCCGTCAGCTAGTCCAGGGGCGGGCCGGGTCAGGCGATGAGGGCGATGTCCCCGCACCAGGCCCCGTCGAGGACGGCGGGCGGGCCGGGGGAGACTTCCACCGGGTGGGCGATGACGTCGGCCGTGCCCATGTCGGCCCCCGCCGCCTTCAGCAGTGGCCGGACAACGGCGGTGTCGACGGCATTGAGAACGGGCCGCAGGGCGGCGGTGATGGTGTTGAGCACGAGATTGACCGCAGCGTTGCCGGTGCTGGCCGTGAGCAGCGTGCCCAGGCCGGCCGTGGTGCTGCCCACGTGCTGGCCAGGGGGCCCGTACCCGCCGGAGTAGGTGAAGTCGAGGCCCGGGTGGCTGCCCGAGCCGGCGTTGCCGTTGAGGGCCACGTTCAGGACGTTCAGGGGGACGCCCTCGCCCAGCAGGGTGAGCAGGCGGACGGTGAGGGTCGTCCCGGCGCTCACCGTGGCCGCGCCCGTGGTGGCGTCGACCGTGATGCCCGTGGGCGTGTCGCAGGCGACCGCCATCAGGTTGCCGGTCGCCTTGGCCGCGTCCACGTTGAGGGGGATGGTCCCCGTCACCCGGGCCACGAGCGGGACGCTGACGTCGATGGTGGGGTTCACCGTCAGCTCGACCTGCGACGTCTGGGCGTGGGGCTGGGGGCCGTTGGTCGGGCCGATGTACATCTTCGGTAGCTCGGTGATCTTGAGCGAGACCGAGACGGTGGTCACACGCGGGATGGACACCGTCAGCGACGGGATGGTGACCGTGTTCGTGCCGTTGGCGATGGCGGCCGAGCCCGTGACCAGGCGGAACACGTTGAGCTGGGAGGCCAGGGCGGCGTTCTCGGAGCCCTGGGCCACCTCGATCAACTCACCCAGCTTGACCATCAGGCTGGAGTTGGCGGCCAGGGCGATGCCGTTGATGTCGGCTGCCGCCGCCGGGTTGCCGGGCCCGAGGGCCGAGGCGGTCGCCGTCAGCAACTGGCGCAGGCTCATCGAGGTGTTGAGCAGCTTGTCGACGGTGCCCACGTCGAGGCCGGCGGCGAGCAACTGGGTCTGGAGGGCCTTGAGCGTGACGTTGGCCGAGGCCAGCCCGTTGTAGCTCACCACGTTGACCGGCCCCGAGGCGTCCACCAGGCGCCCCAGGTACTGGTCGAGCACGCTCTTGTCGGGGTTGAGGCTGGCCAGCGACGAACCGATGGAGAACGCCCCCTTGTTCTCCCGGCTGGCCACGGCCACGGCCTTGATGACGTGGTCGCCGGGGCGGAAGATGTTGCTCATCGTCGAGGTGACGGTGACGCAGGCGGACCCGGCACCCGGCTGGGGCACGCAGTTGCCGTCCGCCTTGACGCCCTCCACGCCCGTCACGCTGAACCCGGCTCCGGTGGGGAAGCTGTTGCGCAGGGCGCTGGCCTTGGCCACCGAGTCCACGTTGACCAGGTCGCGGACGGCGTCCAGGGCGGCCAGGTCGGCGACCTTCTGGTCCCGGCGGCGCTCCTGGGCGACGCGCCCGAGGTCGATGGCGAGGGCGGCGGAGATGACGGCCAGGATGACGCCGACCGTCGCCATGATCAGGATGGCGCCGCGCTCGTCGCGCTGGCGCCGCACGATGCGGTTCACCCGGGTCTCCTAGCTGGTGATCTGGACGATGGCGGTGGACCCGAAGCTGTCGGGGGTGATGAGCCCCAGCCCGGGGGCGGGCGGCACCAGCGGCCGGCTCCCGTACGGGTAGGTGATCTTGACGGTGATGCACTTGGGGCCGCTGGACCCGTTGCAGAACCCGACGGTGGCCGTCGTGTCACTGTCCTGGTACTTGCCGCCGAGCCAGTCGAGGCGGTCGGCGGCGGTGGTCTTGGCCTTGGCGATGGCGTCGGCGTCGGTGTTGATGCCCACGGCGGAGCGGGCCGCCTCGGCCGACGCATTGGTCACGCTCTGCTTCAGGGCGAGCATCATCCCGAAGGCGATCAGGGCGTACAGGATGAAGACGAACAGCCCGAAGACAAGGGCGAACTCGACCAGGGCGGCGCCCGACTCGGTCCGGCGCAGCCTCAGCCGGGACGATCGGGCCCGCGAAGGCAGTACTCGGTGGCTCACGCTCAGCTCCATCGACGGTGAAGGGTCTGGGGAGGTATCGGAGCGGGAGCAATAGGTCTTTAGGCCCAATTTCCGTTCAAGCCCGGGAGGCCAGAGGCCGAGAACTTCTCTGCGGTCCGCCTCGCGCCGGGCCGGACCCCGACACACACCGAACTGACCGGGAGATGGAATGGCAAAGCGTTCGAACATCGTCGTGATCCTCGGGCTGGCCGTCTTCATGGTCGGCGCCGGGGCCACCTTCCTCATCGCACGTGACAACGACGGCACCCCGGCGGCTGGGCCGGGCCAGGTCGCCGTGCTCTATGCCGCCAAGGCGATCCCGGCCGGGACGTCCGGCGGCAACGCCGTCAACCAGGGTTTCGTCAAGACCAAGGTCGTGGCCGAGTCGGCCAAGCCCGCCAACGCCCTGACCGACTCGTCCCAGCTCGTGGGCCGTGTCGCCGCCCTGGGCGTGGCCGAGGGCCAGCTGATCACCAGTGACCAGTTCCAGGAGTCGCAGACCCGCATCGGCACGCTCAAGATCCCCGAGGGCAAGAACGCCCTGGCGGTCCAACTGGCCAACGTGCCGGGCGTGGCCGGGTTCGCCGGCGCCGGTGACCACATCAACATCTTCGGCCTGCAGAAGGACAGCCCCCAGGGCCCGCAGGCCAAGCTGATCATGCAGAACGTCGAGGTGCTGAACGTCAACGGCGCCTCCCTGGCCGGCACCCAGGGCCAGCCCGGCGGGGCCGGTCTGGTCTACCTCCTGGCCGTCGACCCGGCTGCGGCCGAGCAGATCGTCTACCTCACCAGCTTCCAGGACCTCTACTTCTCGCTCGTCGCCAAGGACCAGATCCCGGTCGGGTCCACCCCGGGCGTCAACCAGCAGCAGGCCCTGAAGACCCTCTAGGAGCGACGCCACATGCGCAATCCCAAGATCCTCGTTCTGGAGCGCGACCCGGACCTGGCCAGCCAGGTCCGGGGGGTGGCCGGCGAGCTCCGTCCCCGCCCCGAGGTCGTCCCCTGTGACCGCCCCGGCCAGGTGGGGGACCTGCTGACCGACGACGGTCCGTTCGACGTGCTGGTCGCCGGTCCCAGCCTGGGCACCAAGTCGGGCCTGACCCGGCTCCAGGTCATCCACGACGAGCTACCGGCCATGAGCCTGGTCCTCGCCTTCTCCGAGCGGCCGCAGGCTCAGTTGCGCGACATCGTCAAGACCGGCGCCCTCGACCTGCTGCACCTTCCCGTGGCCGACAAGGCGATGCGGGAGACGCTGGAGCGGGCCATCAGCCTGAGCCGGCCGCAAACCGTGGCCACCGGGGCGATCTCATCGACCAACCACTACCCCGAGAACGTCGGGACCGTGTTCACCATCGCCTCGGCGACGGGCGGCTGCGGCAAGACCTTCTTCGGGACGAACCTGGCCTACTTCCTCCAGCAGCACACCGGGAAGTCGACGTGCATCGTCGACCTCGACCTGCAGTTCGGGGAGGTGTCGACGGCCCTCCGCCTGCGTCCCCGGTACTCCATCGCCGACCTGCTGGCCCGCGAGGAGGAGGGTGGCGACATGGCCGGCCACTTCGAGGAGTACGTCGTGCGCCACGACAGCGGCGTCGCCGTGCTCCCCGCACCCAAGGACCCGACCGACGCCGACCGGATCCACCCGACCGACGTCACCCGGGTCATCGAGGCGGCCAGGGCCAAGTACGACTACGTGGTCGTCGACACGCCGGCCCAGCTCAGCGAGGTCGTGCTGGCTGCCTTCGACCTGTCCAACGCCCTGTACGTGATGGCGACCATGGACCTGCCCAGCGTCCGGAACATGGGCGTGTTCCTGAACACCCTCGACAAGCTGAAGATCCCGTCGGACAACGTCAGCCTCATCCTGAACAAGGCCGAGCGCGACGTCGGCATCGACGTCGACCAGATCAGCAAGCTCTTCCCTCAGGGATTCAAGGCCGTACTGCCCTACGCCCGTGAGGTGAGCAAGTCGGTCAACGTCGGCACGCCGATCCTGGGCTTCGCCCCCACCTCCGACATCAGCCGGCGGCTCAGCGCCGGGCTGGCGCCGCTGCTCCCCGAGGAGAAGCGGTCGAGCCTGGTCCTGGCGCCGGAGGACACCAAGCGCCGTGGCTTCTTCGCCCGGTTCCTCAAGCCCGCTAGTGCCGCCCAGTAAGGGGACATCGTGAAGCTCTCAGACAAGCTCGCCGCCATCGAAGAGGACGAGCGGATCTCCAACGAACCGCCCCGGCGGCGGCCAGCCGGCCGGCCGGGAGCCGACAAGAACGCCACCACGCCGAGCCGGCGCGTCTCGTCGGCCGGCTGGTCGGCCTCCAAGCGCAAGGTCCGCGACCTGGTGCTGGCCGAGGTCGCCCCCAAGGTGGGTGGACTCTCCAGCGAGCGGGTGGCGGCCGAGGTGCGGGCTGCCCTCGACCAGATCCTGCAGCGGGAGGACGTGAAGGTCTCGCCCTCCGAGCGCCGCAAGTTCGTCCAGGAGGTCATCCAGGACACCCTCGGCTACGGGCCCCTCGACCCGATGCTGGCCGACTCGTCCATCACCGAGATCATGTGCAACGCCTACGACGACATCTGGGTGGAGCGTGACGGGCGGCTGGTGCACACCGGCGCCTCGTTCACCGACGACTCCCAGTACCGCCAGGTGATCGAGAAGATCGTGGGCGCCGTCGGCCGGCGCATCGACGAGGGCTCGCCCATGGTCGACGCCCGCCTGCCGGACGGCTCCCGCGTCAACGCCATCATCCCCCCGCTGGCCGTGCACGGCTCCGTCCTCACCGTCCGGAAGTTCGCCACCGACCCCTATACCACCAAGGACCTGATCAACTTCGGGACCTTCACCCTCGACCTGTCGGTGGTGCTGGAGGCGTGTGTGCGGGGCAAGTTGAACGTCCTGGTCTCGGGTGGAACCGGCACCGGTAAGACCACCAACCTCAATGTGCTGTCGTCGTTCATCCCCGAGGGTGAGCGCATCATCACCATCGAGGACGCGGCCGAGCTCCAGCTCCAGCAGCCCCACGTCATCAGCCTCGAGGCCCGCCCGCCCAACGCCGAAGGCGCCGGGGAGGTCCGCATCCGCGACCTCGTCCGCAACGCCCTCCGTATGCGCCCCGACCGCATCATCGTCGGTGAGGTCCGCGGCGGTGAGGCGCTGGACATGCTCCAGGCCATGAACACGGGCCACGAGGGATCGATGACCACTGTCCACTCCAACAGCCCCCGCGACGCCCTGAGCCGCCTCGAGACGATGGTGCTCATGGCCGGCTACGACCTCCCGGTACGGGCCATCCGCGAACAGATCTCCTCGGCCCTCAACCTGATCATGCACCTCGACCGCATGCCCGACGGGCGCCGGGTGGTGACCGCCGTGACCGAGCTGCAGGGCATGGAGGGCGACACGATCCTCCTCCAGGACCTGTACAAGTTCCGTACCGGGCCCCGCGGCGACGATGGGCGGATGACCGGCGAGCTGGCCGCCACCGGCCTGCGCCCGAAGTTCCTGGACAAGCTGGCCGAGAACGGGGTCGAGATCCCGGCCAAGGCGTTCCGTCCCGCCCAGGCGGCGGCCGGCAACGGCAACGGCTCGGCCGCCCGCCTGCGCACGGCGAAGGTCCCCAAGATGTCGCAGCTCGTTCGACCGGAGAGGGCACGATGAGTTCTTCCGTAGTGTTCGCAATGCTCGCCGTCGGCATCGGCCTTTCGCTGATCGTCGCCGGCTGGCTGGTCCGGGTCCGCGACCGGGACAAGAAGCTGGCCGAGATCCTCGACCTCCCCTTCGGGGAGCGGGACGTTCGGGTCGAGGCGCTGACCGAGACTCGCAGCCCGCTGGTCGAGGGCACCGTCGGCCTGGCCGGCAAGATGGTCAGCCAGTTCGACGACAAGGGGGCGCTCAAGGCGTCGCTCGAGCGGGCCCGGATCCCCATGAAGCCGGGCGAGTTCGTGGTGATCGTCATCTGTGCCGCGACGGCCCTGGCCGCCCTGCTGCTGGCCCTGACCAACACGTGGGTGTTCGCCCTGGCCGGACTGGCCTCGGCCCCCCTCATCGGCTCCCTCGCCATCAAGCGCCGGATCGCCAAGCGCAAGAAGGCATTCGAGGAGGCCCTGCCCGACGCCCTCGGGCTCATCGCTTCGTCGCTGACCGCCGGCCACACCTTCTTGCGGGCCATCCAGATGATGTGCGAGGAGTCCGAGCCGCCCCTGTCCGAAGAGTTCGCCCGGGTCGTGAGCGAGACCCGGCTGGGCGACCCCCTGGTCGACGCCCTCGGCCGCATGGCCCAGCGCCTCGACATCCGCGACCTCGACTGGGTCGTTCAGGCCATCCGCATCCAGCAGAGCGTGGGTGGCCGCCTGGCCGACCTCCTCCACACCCTGGCCGACTTCATCCGGGCCCGTGACGAGGTCCGCCGAGAGGTGAAGGTGCTCACCGCCGAGGGCCGCATGTCGGCCTGGATCCTCACCGCTCTGGCGCCGTTCATGCTCTTCCTCGTCCAGATGATCAGCCCCGACTACATGGAGCCCATGTACAGCGGCTGGGGACTGATCGTGCTGATCGGGACGGGCTTCATGGTGGCCGTGGGCGCCGCAATCATCTTCCGCATGACCAAGATCGAGGTATAGCACCATGAGCTCACTCGGCATCGCCGTCACCGTGTCGTTCGCCGCCGTGGGCGCGCTGCTGGTCTTCGCCGGCATGCGGGCTCAGCGGCCGGCCCTCGACGCCGCGCAGTACCTGGAGCAGCTCGACGACGAGAGCCTTCCCGTCGACGAGTTCGAGCGCCGCCTGACCGAGCCGCTGATCATGCGGATCGTGCACCCGCTGGGCCAGGCCCTCAACGGCATCGGCAAGTTGACGCCCCGCAACTACGTCGAGACCGTGCACAAGAAGCTGCTGCACGCGGGCCTGGCCAACTCGGTCCGGGCCGAGGAGATGGTGGTCGGGCAGGTAGCCCTCACTGCCATCTTCACCCTGGGCGGCATCCTCTGGGTGGTCCTGGGCTCGCCCACGCCCCGCATGGCCCTGCTCACCCTCATCGTCCTCCCCGCCATCGGGATCATGCTCCCGTCGGCGTGGCTCAGCCGGAAAGTGGAGGAGCGCAAGACGGCCATCTTCAAGGACCTGCCCGACACCCTCGACCTCCTCGCCATCTCGGTCGAGGCGGGCATGGGCTTCGAGGGTGCCCTGGAGATCGTCTGCCAGCACTTCCGGTCGCCGCTGGCCGAGGAGTTCCACCGCACCCTGCGGGAGATGGAGCTGGGGCTGCCCCGCAAGGACGCCTTCCAGAACCTCAAGCGCCGCACCGAGGTTCCCGAGCTCAACAACTTCGTGCTCGCCCTCATCCAGGCCGACGCCCTGGGCATCCCCATCGGGCGGGTGCTGCGCACCCAGGCGGCCGAGATGCGGGCCAAGCGGCGCCAGTGGGCCCGGGAGAAGGCGGCCAAGCTGCCGGTCAAGATGCTCGTGCCCCTGACCCTGTTCATCTTCCCCGCCATCATGATCGTGGTGCTCGGCCCCGCCGCTGAGGGATTCACCAGCGTTCTCGGGTAGCCGACGATGATGCCGGTTCCCGCTGGCGAGGCCGATCCGGGCCTCGCCGGCGAGGAGCCGGCGTCGGGGTTCTCGGGCCTACGGCGGCGGACCGAGGAGGCGGCGGCCGACCTCCGGCGCCGGCTTGATCGATCCGAGGGCCAGACCGGCCTGAGGCGACCGGCGTCCTTCCAGCCCCTCGTGCTGGCGGTGCGCTGGGTGGCTCTCACCGTCGGCATCGTGCTGGCGCCGCTGCGGGGCGCGTCCGTCCGCCTCATCGTGCTGTGGGGGGCGGTCCTGACCGTGCACGCCCTGTTCCGCACGGCCCGGCCCCTGAGGCTGCGGCCCACCGGCACCCCCGCGAGCCTGCCTTTCCTGCTCGACCTCGGGCTCGTCTGGCTGGCGGTGGTCAACACCGGCTATTGGCAGTCACCGTTCGTGTTCTGCCTCTTTCCGGCGGTGATGGCGGCCGCCTTCGCCCGGGGGTACGCCTTCGCCACCCAACTGGCCGTCGCCGCCAGCGCGGGCGCGACCGCGGTCCGCCTCTTGAGCCCGTCGGCGTCGCTCGGGGACGAGCTGCGCACGACCGGCCAGTGGGCCGTCGAGCTGGTGCTGGTGGCGGTGCTGGCCGGGTACGCCCGCCGGCTGTTCGGCGACGCCGAGCGGCGCCACTCCCAGGCCCTCGACCGCATGACCGAGCTGGTGGAGGCCAACGACCTGCTGGTGTCCCTGCACCGGGTGGCCCAGCAGCTGCCGGCGTCGCTCAACCTCGACGCCGCCCTGGCCTCGACCGTCTCCCGGCTCAAGTCCGACATCGAGAGCGATGTGGTGGCCGTACTGCTGCGGGACGACGGCAGCCGCCGGTGGGTCGTGGCCGCAGCCGAGGGCACCCGGGTCGGCCGCTCGTTCTCGGACAGGGAACTGCCGCCTCCGCTGGCCGCCACCGCCGCCAGCAGCGTGGCCTCGCTGGTGGTGTGCGTGCAGCCGGGCGAGGGCCTGGGCCCGGAGCTGCTGTCCCACACCGGCCTCTACGCCCCCCTCCGGGCCCGCGGCGCCCTCCTCGGGCTGGTGGCCCTGGAGCACCACGCCCCCAACTCCTACGGCCGCCGAGACCTCCAGCTGCTGGACGGGTTCATCGAGCCGGCCGCCCTCGCCATCGACAACGCCCGCTGGTTCACCCGCCTGCGGGCCATCGGCGCCGACGAGGAGCGGGTGCGCATCGCCCGGGACATGCACGACCGGCTCGGGCAGTCCCTCGCCAGCGTGGCCTTCGGCCTCGACCGGATCCGGAAGCTGGTCGACGACGAGTCGCTCATGGACGAGATCGACGAGCTCCGCAGCGAGGTGCGGGAGGCGATCGGCGAGGTGCGGGAGACCCTCGGCGACCTGCGCACCGGCGTGAGCCCCGAGCGGGGCATCGTGGGCGCCCTGACCTCCTTTCTCGAGCGCATCGAGGACCGTTCGGGGCTCGAGGTGAACTTCAGCTACGAAGAGCGGTCGCGCCTGCCGATAGTCCAGGAAACGGAGATATGGCGTATCGCGCAGGAGGCGATCACGAACGTGGAGCGTCATGCCCAGGCCAGCCACCTCAGCGTGCGCTGGGAACACGACGGCGGCTGCGTCCTGCTGGCGGTGGCCGACGACGGCCGGGGCTTCGTGCCCGGCCGCGACGGTCGCGCCGACTCCTACGGCATCCAGGGGATGACCGAGCGGGCCGACGCCATCGGCGCCACGCTGGAGATCGACTCCGCACCGGGCAGCGGCACCGTGGTCCGGTGCCGGGTGAGAAGGGCGTGATGGCGGCGGTCGCCACCGCCCGCCCCTCCCGGGTGCTCTTGGCCGACGACCATCGCATGCTGCGTGACGGCCTCCGCCGGTCGCTGTCGGCCAGCGGGTTCGACATCGTGGGCGAGGCCGCCAACGGGGAGGAGGCCGTGCGCATGGCCCAGGCCCTGCGCCCCGACGTCATCCTGATGGACGTCACCATGCCGGTGCTCGACGGCATCGAGGCCACCCGGCTGGTGAAGTCGAAGGTGCCAGCCACCCAGGTCGTGATGCTCACCATGCACGGGGACAGCGACCTCATGACCCGGGCCCTCCAGGCCGGCGCAGTCGGCTACCTGGTCAAGGACTGCTCGACCGAGGACGTCGTGGCTGCCGTCGAGCTGGCCCTCGGGGAGGGCGGCGTCTCGGCCGAGCTGGCGTCGTCGATGCTGGCCGAGGCCCGCCGGGCCGCGCCCGGCAGCCAGGAGCCCTCGCTGCTCAGCGCCCGTGAGGAGGAGGTCCTGCAGCTCGTGGCCGACGGCCTCTCGCTGCCCGAGATCGGCTCCACCCTGTTCATCAGCGTCAAGACGGTCAAGAACCACCTGGCGTCCATCTACGCCAAGCTCGAGGCCAGGGACCGCACCCAGGCCGTCCTGCGGGCCGTCCGCCTCGGCATCGTCCGCCTGGACTAAAGGCTCCGGCCCGATCGGTCGAATGACCTATCAAGAGTGAGCTCGTAGTGCCGATACCTCTAGTACCAGTAAGGCCCGGGGATGGGCCACCACAAACAGGAGAGACAACAGCATGAACCTCGTGCCCTACTTCAGGAACACCATCGCGCCGTACCTGCGCGCTCTCTTCGGCCGGTCCGAGCGTGGTGCCGCCCTCGTCGAGTACGCCCTCCTCGTCGCTCTGATCGCCGTCGTCTGCATCGCCGCCATCGGCTTCCTGGGCGACAGCGCGAATGAGAAGTTCAGCGAGGTCGCCTCGGAGATCTCCGGCGCCGGGACCCCGTAGATCATCCGCCGAGACTTCTGACCCCCCGGTCAGAGACAGGAGGAAGCGAGCCTACGGGC
>Ga0187892_10008462_pt1 | contig 14079 bp, 17 predicted proteins | sample MA1701073metaG_FD_139345 | JGI IMG/M metagenome (GOLD analysis project Ga0187892, IMG submission 139345) | Bio-ooze microbial communities from a basaltic lava cave in the Kipuka Kanohina Cave System on the Island of Hawaii, USA - MA170107-3 metaG ...
TACAAACGTCAAAGCAAACTTGGTTTTTCCGTCTGGAGTCCATATTGCTTGACCTGCATCCTCACCTTCTGCAAGTGGACCATGTAATGCCACAAGCTGGATGTTTTCAGATGCAGAGTAAGTCAAGATTCCTTTGTAGACCTTGCCTGAGGGTGGCAAGATTATCGCAAGCTGATGAGTTTCATGTCCCTGGCCTGGATCTTGTACTGATGTGAGCGTTCCCGATTTAGTTTTTATCTCATGTGGAGCTCTCATTGGTTCTTTCATCATCTTTTCTTCTTTCATCACTTTTTCTTCTTTTTTCTCTTCTTTCATTACCTTTGGTTGCGGTGGAGCTGCAGGCTCTGTACACAAACGGTCACCACACACATTCTTGTGTCGTGTCTTTGTGTTGTATGAGCCAGAGCCTTTAGCTGCATCAGCTGCTTGGAATGACATTGCAGCAACTGACATCACCAACACTGATGATAGAAGTAGCGTTAAAACTAACTTCGAAGTCATAAGACTGGTTCTTGTAATGACAATATAAAAGATTATCGTCATTTTCAGTGACGTAAAATCATAATTTTTTATTTTTAATCTAATAACAACAATAATTAGCAGACCAGATAAAATTGTCATATGTATACATCACATGACAATAGCTCACTTGCCAAAATAGTAACACTACTCAAGTCTCACAAATCAGAATATTTATCAGGTCAGAACATAAGCAAATCACTAAAACTTAGTCGTGCTGCAGTTTGGAAGCATGTCAAAACGCTTCAATCTTTAGACTACAAAATAGATTCAAAACAAAAACTTGGTTACAGGCTGTTAAAAATAACTGAGCTGCTTCTTCCATGGGAAATAAGTGACAGACTGGAAACAAAACTGTTTGGTAAAAGAATATACTATTTTGACGCAATCGATTCAACACAAAACTTTGCTATTAGACTTGGATCAAAGTCGCAAGAAAACGGTTCTGTTGTGGTTGCCCATAAACAAACTCATGGACGAGGCAGATTAAGCAGAAAATGGGTATCGCCAAGTGGTGGAATATGGTTATCTTTGGTTTTACACCCAGAGTTTGAGATCTCCACTGCCACTCTATTTCCAGTGGTTTCATCGCTTGCGCTTGCAATTTCAATAGAAAGGGTTCTAAAAATAAAACCAAAGCTAAAGTGGCCAAATGATCTTACTCTTAATGGCAAAAAGATTGCAGGCATACTAGTTGATGCATCAGTAGAATCTGGCAAGATAGATTACTTGGTAGTTGGTGTAGGAATCAATTTTAAAATAAATCCGCGGGAAGTTGAAAAAGCAATTAAAGACACTGAAAATTATTATGGGGTAGATACACTTATCAAAAAAAATGACATAACATCTCCTGTTAAGCTAGTACAAGTATTTCTTTACGAGCTTGAAAAATTGTATGAGATGATATTACGTGGAAATTCAGAATATCTTATAAAAGAATGGACAAAAAGATCCTCTAGCATTGGGAAGACGGTCATTGTTTTATCGCCAACAGGAATGGTAAGAGGCAAAGCGGTTAGAGTAGACAAAGACGGTGCTCTTGTTGTATCATGTAAAGGTAAAAACCAGCGAATTCTTGTAGGAGATGTAATTTGAGGCTTTGTTGGGCCAACACTGACAATTTTGATGAAGCGGAGATTGTGATCCTAGGAATACCAGACGAGTCAAAGTCTCACGCATTACGAAAAGGTGCGTCAGAGGCTCCAGATAAGATACGGGAAATCTCCTCAATTAGGGATGTCTATAACAGAGAAGGGACAACCTCACTTGGGTTACCATTTTCAGGATTAAAAAAGAAGATATACGATTATGGAAACATCAAAAGAACTCAGGTCAGTGAAGTTATAGATAAAATCATTTCAAAATCAAAAACACCATTATCGATAGGCGGTGATCATTCCATATCTGTTGAAATAATAAAATCTATTTCAAAAAAATATGGAGCATTATCGTTGGTTTATTTTGATGCCCACCCGGATTTTATCAGTTCCACAAGAAACTACTATGGTTCGGTTTTTTATGATGTGTTGTCATTTATAGATTTGAAATCAAGTTTGCAGATTGGAGCTAGAACTCCGGAGCAAGAAGAACTTGACAATATAAAAAAATATGATCTTACCGTAATTACTCCTTTTGACTTGTTAAAAAATGGCATATCAGAAATTGAAAAATTAATAGAAAATAAAGTTGGAAAAAATGTTTACATTTCTTTTGACATGGATGTGATAGATCCAGCATATGCGCCTGGAGTTTCTGTTCCGGTACCAATGGGTTTGCGTAATATTGAGGCAATTTATCTACTAAAATCACTTGCAAGTCGTGGAATTGTTGGAATGGACATTATGGAAGTTTGTCCCTATTATGATATTAAGGACAGAACATCGCATTTAGCATCAAGAATGATCGCAGAAGTAATATCGCATATGATCTAATTGAAAAACAAATTTTTGATGTAGACCATATATTTTTAACTAGGCCTTTTTGTTAGTCTATCAATGTTTTCACATTTTACTATTCATGAAGCTAACAAAATGCTTCCTTCTGTAATTAAGAAATTCAAGAATATCGTTAGTTTGAAAAACGAAGTTGTTAAAATACAAAGCGAGATGGAAACAAATCCTCGCTACGTGTCAAGCTTTAAAGATTATGCGTTAAAAAAGCAAGAACTTAACACTGCAATAACCAATTTTTACAAAGCTGTCGAGGAGCTGGAAAGTACCGGGGTTATGGTAAAAAGTATAGAGGAAGGCCTGCTAGACTTTCCATCTTTAAGATTCAATGAAGAGATATGGCTTTGCTGGAAAGAAGGAGAAACTGAGATAAAATTCTGGCATGGAAAGGATGAAGGTTTTATTGGACGAAAACCCCTTAGCGTAAGTGACGAGTCTCTAGTGTAATGCTATCTAGCTGGTTTAGAGTAATCAGAGTAAAATTCCTTCTTGCTTCAGTAATTGCAGTTTGCCTTGGCCTTGCCATATGCTGGAGCCAAAACCAAACCATCGATATAGTAGATGCAAGTCTGACGTTTGCTGGAGTAATTGCATTGCACGCAAGTGTTGATCTTCTTAATGATTATTGGGATTTTAAACGCAAAATAGATACAGAAACGAAAAGAACAAAATTTAGTGGTGGCACTGGTGTTTTACCTGAAGGATTACTGCAACCATCGGAGGTATACAAAGCAGGCTTGGCTTTTCTTATTTTGGGTGCAATGATAGGCGGATATTTTATTTTTTTAAATGGCGTAACTATTGCTATCATACTTGCTTTTGCCATCATCTCAATTTACTTTTACTCTACAACCATAGTTAATTCTGGACTGGGCGAGATATTCGTTGCAATAAAGGGAACAATGATTGTTCTTGGCACATATTTTGTTCAAACTTCACAAATTGCAATAGAACCTATTTTGGGAGGAGTGATCTTGGGAGTACTATCTTCGATGGTACTGTTTGTCAATTCGTTTCCTGATTTTGAGGCAGACAGAGCCAGTGGCAGAAAAACGCTAGTCATAATGCTTGGGAAAAAACGAGCAACTAGCGCTTTGTGGGTTTTCCCAACCATAGCATATGGTACAATCATAGCTGGTGCAATAACTCAGACTCTACCAATTCTTTCTTTAATCACACTTTTTTCCATTCCACTACTCATAAAGTCTGGACTTGGTCTAAAACGAAGTTTTGATGACGTCGAAAAGCTTGTGCCTGTGATGGCTTCTTGTGTGACATATAGTAGAATTACCGGCACACTTTTGGTTCTAAGTTTTCTATTAAAATTATAACACATTACAATTAAATCAATCAAATTCAAAAAGTCAAGACATGATAACTGGTTATGCCACACCAGAGGGCACATCAAGCTTTGTAAAAAAAAGTCAAACAGCAGCCAAAAACCACTTCAAACAGTTTGCCGGACTTGGCCTTTCATCCATAGGAATCGGAACATATCTTGGAAATGTAGATGATTCCACAGATGTTCTTGTAAAAGAGGCAGTCAAAAAGTCAGTACTTTCTGCAATTAATGTCATCGATACAGCCATAAACTACCGTTCCCAGAAAGCGGAGAGATCTGTCGGCAAAGCGATACTGGAGTTGGTAGAAGGAGGCAGTGTAAAAAGAGATGAGTTATTCTTAAGCACAAAAAATGGCTATGTCACAAACGATGGGGATGTAAAAGAAGAGTTTTGGGAATATATCCAAAATACTCTAGTAAAACCAGGCATAATCAAATCAAACGACATTTCATCTGGATATCATTGCATGACCATACCATATTTACAAGATCAGCTCAATCGAAGCCTAGACAACTTGGGTTTTGATTGTATTGACCTGATGTATCTTCATAACGCAGCAGAGGGCCAGCTGCAAGACATCTCAAAAGACGTGTTCATGAAGAATCTAAAAGAGGTTTTTGAATTTTATGAAAAACAGCGAAAACAAGGTACGATAAGATATTACGGCATGGCGACATGGGATTGCTTTAGAGTGCCAAAGGAACACCCGCAGCACCTTTTGCTTGCAGATGTTTTAAGACTTGCAAAAGAAGCTGGTGGCAATGAACATGGGTTCAAGTTTATTCAGCTACCTTACAACATGTATCTTGACCAAGCCCTAGTTTTGAAAAATCAAACTACGGATGAGAATGAAACCACGGTATTGGAAGCAGCCGCAAATTTTGGAGTTGGCGTTTTTGCAAGCATTCCTCTTATGCAAGCAAAGCTTCTTGGTCAAAATATAATACCTGAATTTGGCGGATTGAAACCTTCACATCGTGCCTTACAGTTTGTTAGATCAACTCCTGGAATAATTGCACCACTTGTTGGTCATAAAAAAAGTTCTCATGTTGATGAGAATTTAGAACTGATCAAAATTCCACCACTATCTAACTCAGAATTTTCTCAACTTCTAAAAACTTTAACGTCATAAATGCAAAGAATAAATAGAAACCCAATTGTTGTTATCTATGCCAGTTGACCCAGTTTGTGGAATCGAGCTTGATGAAAGTTTAGCTCTTGTTCACGAATACAAAGGAAAAAAGTATTATTTTTGTTGTCATGGCTGCAAACGAATTTTTGTCAAAAACCCAAGCAGGTGGAAAAAATATTAGATGGGAAAGCTCCCACACATACGGCAAAAGTGTGAGTCTGGCTCCTTAACTGCTTGACACTCAGGACATCTTGATTTGGATGAACCCAAGTCAGCTGGAGGCGCGTGATATTTTCTATACAGTTCATAATAGCACAATGCTTCTTTGGATCCTAACCGTACCTTTTCTTTCTCAAGATACATCTCCACTTTATCCCCAAACACTGAATCCGCAATCACATTGTCAAAAAAGAAAGTAAGCCCGCTTGTTCCTGAGCCGTCTTGCATTGGGGATTTTGCTCTCCAAGTTATCGATTCGGGCAGTCTTTTTTCGAATGCCTTGCGTAGAATCCATTTTCCATGTTTTGTACCATGTTCGTCGTGCACTTTAAGGTCTGCTGGAATTGATTTTGCATACTCTTCTACCTTTTCGTTAAGAAACGGTGATTCTACAGATATGCCAAGGGATTTACCAAGATGTTGTGTTGGAAAGTGCATTATCTTCCATATTCGTTCCAAATCTTTTTGTAGCTCTGTGCCTTGCTTTCTTAGAAAAAAACTATAGCCTGCAAATAGTTCGTCAGCCCCATCACCTGTAATCATACTCTTACAGCCTTTTTCCTTTGCAGTTTTCATTGTAATATACATTACAATAGAGTTTCGTATTTCAATGGGGTTGAAAACTTTTAGGATCTTAATGGTATCTTCAATTGCATTTGTCAACTCCATAATTGATACGTTGTTTACATCTAACTGCAGCCCAATTTGCTTTGCCACCAGTTGGGAATACATGAGATCAGTTGAAGGGAAATTTTCTGTTATGGTAACAATTGATCTGATCTTGTTATTCAGACAGAATGCTAAAATCGAGCTGTCAAGACCGCCTGATAGCGCAATGTAATCAGATTTGCAGTGTGACACAGCATCTACTACAAGTTTCTCCAGTTTTGAACAAATTTCTTGCAACACAAGGATCTGAATGTCTCAATAAAATAACTTATCTTGAAGAATAAGATTACCTTTAAATATTTTAGATGACCTTTTTTTGTTGTGTTACTTCCTGCAGAGATTGAGACAAAGACGTTAATACCAGCACTGCGTGCCATACTAGCAAAAAAGCTGCTCGAAGAACATGGCATACGTGAGGAAGAAGTCTCAAAGCTGCTAGGCGTCACACAAGCTGCCATAAGCAATTACATCAGAGGTACTCGTGGCGATCCTACTTTGATATCCAAGCTTCTTGAGGTAAAAGAAGTGGCAGATATGATTGATGACATATGTAGCAACCTTGCATCCAACATGGCATACACACCAGCAAGCCTTTCAAAGTTCATTGGTTTGTGCAACTACATCAAATCAAGCCTTTTGATATGTGACATACATCACAATCTAGAGTCAAATATTGACGAGGCAGTATGCAAGGAATGTGAAAACATGCTTCTAAAGGGACCGGGAAGCTCGTTTTAGTTTGTTTTTTTAGCAATAATTATTTGAATCGTTGAAACTAGAGTCATGCCGTATTTACCGTTTGCGTTTTCACTATCCACAGTTATGTCAACAATGTGTGAATTTCCTTTCAGCATTTTTTCTGTGACCACGTTTGCCACAGCCACTGCGGTAGGAATTGAATAGCCTCTAGCTTTTAGTGTTACTTTACCGTAGCTTCCAATGTTAGTTAATACATCAATGGCACATTCCATAATTGGCTGTTGCTGTATTATCATTACTTTTTCATTATTTGAAAATGAGTGATTATTAACAAGTTGAGGTCTGCTTTCCAGTTCACTCAAAGCGCTCAATCACATCACCACAAATTTTGCGTTCTATTAAGTCTTATCGATAATTTATCCATCAGTCGAAAAGATCGATCGGTATGTTCTGGAAATCACCATTTGGTAGCACTCTTTTGATCGTAATAGGAATAACGCGTTTTTCAAGTTCTGTGTATGCAAGATCAAGGGAGGTTGCAACTTCTTTTGGAATCGAAATGAATGGTGGAGCCCCTAAGGACAACTGTAACGCCCTTGCACCCAGTATTCTTGCCTTTTCAAATCGTGTCAGGGTGGGTGGACCTACGCGTATTTTGCCTTTGCTTGTAGTCTCATATTCAATTGGTACATGAACAGGGTCTATCTCAATTATCTCTCTTTCATCTATTATTTTCTGTAACCTTTCCTGTTCGGCAGTCTCTTCTGGAGAAAGATCGCCCTTTTTTGCCTTCTTTTCTTTCTTTTCGGGCTTTTCTTCAACTTCTGCGACCTCTGTAGTTTCTATAACAGGTTCTTCCAAAGGAGGTGCTTCTGGCTCTTCTGGAACTTCTTCAGTGTCTAAATTAATCTCTTCAGGTTCGTCAGACATCGTAGTGATGTCTGAACAAACGTTATATAATTCATAATCCTCCTCTTCAAAAATGAGTACAGGATCTGTTTCTAGGGTAGAGATAATCGTAGAGATAAAGGGTAAATCTCAATTAAGATGCGAGCTAAAACGCCATCTTGCTCCAGTCACTGTGGGCAACATAACCAGATCGTTGCCACTTGAAGGCAATGCACACATGATGAACAACAGCTTTGTTTACATGGAGACCAAGATAAATGTCGGCGGAGAAAGGCAGCGAAAAGAGTTCAAAAAAGGCGAAATGGCTTTTATGACAGCAAATGGATCCATCTGTTTTTTTCTAAATGATGTCGAGTCTTCAAAGACAATGACTCCCATAGGAAAGATAACGTCTAACGTAGAGGCTCTAAATGATGTAAAGTCTGGTGACGTATTTTTGGTAACTCAAGCTGGCTGATAGATGTGATGCCCGCTGTATCCGCCTATTCTCTTTATTGATCCGTTTTGCAATAGCTTATGTAAGAGGGCATTTGCAGTGGAAACCTTTACGCCTGTCTGTCTTGACACTTCCTGAACGGTAAAAACTTTGGAGTTCTTGATAAAATTCATGGCCTGACCTTCATCTACTATTACAGAAATTGATGATTTTGATTTCTGTTCTTTCTTTTCACTTTTCTTTGAAGCGCCTTCTTTTTTTGCTGCCTCAGCTTGCTGAGCCTTTTCTGCCTGTGCAGGAGATTGTTTCTTAGCTCCACCCATGAGTGGCTTTTCATAAAGTCCTATTTATAAACGAACAAAGATCACACAAAGTCCTAAATATTTGCTGAACTCGGTTTTATCGTGGGACTTGACGTAATCGAGGAAAAAAATCTCAACGATGTCATAACGTATACGCTTGACTATCCTAATGTGGTTTTAGTAGAGGCACGAGCTCTTGTACCTGATACTGTGACGCTTTGCAATTTTTCATATGGACTTTATGTTGGATACATATCCGGAGTTTTCTTTGATGGGTTTTTGAGGCGAAACAAAAGGTTCCTAAACGATGATGAGAGGTCAGACTTTCACACCATACTTTTTAAGAGATCATCTGAGATCTGGCTTAAGATAAAGGCTCATCTTGACAAGAAATAACTCAAGCTTTTATTCCAGAATTGATAAAAGGCGTTCAGATGAAATTTTCTCTTATAGCAGAAACCCTAAAGATGATGGGAAGTACCACAAAACGACTAGAACTTACGCAATATCTTGTAGATCTATTCAAGATTACTCCTCCAGAAATTATTTCAAATGTGGTTTATCTTCTACAAGGAAAGCTCAGACCTGATCACGAAGGAGTTGAGATGGGTGTTGCTGAAAAAATAGCAATAAAAGCAATTTCCAAATCTGCAGGCATCCCAGTCAAAAAAATAGAACATGAATATAATGAAGGTGGAGATTTGGGACAAGCTGCTTCAAGAATTTTAGAGCAAAAGACGCAGACTACGTTTCTAACTGAACCAATTACTGTAGAGCGTGTCTACGATACATTATACAAAATTGCCGAGCTGAAAGGAGCACGCTCTCAAGATATGAAGATGAAATACATTTCTAGCCTCTTAAACGATGCAAATCCGATAGAGGCTGGATTTATTCTCAAAATAATCACTAGTTCTCTTCGTTTGGGCATAGCAGACTATACACTAATGGATTCTCTTGTCATTGCCTTTACTGGTTCAAAAGAAAACAGAGTGATACTAGAACATGCATATAATGTATCAAGTGATTTGGGACGAGTCGCAGCTGTGCTTGCAAAGGATGGAATCGGTGCGATAAAAAATTTCCAAGTATCTGTCTTTAGTCCTGTCAGACCAATGCTTGCAGAGCGAGTCAAGACTGCAGATGAGGCACATGAAAAGATGGGACTAGAGTTTGCAGCAGAGTACAAGCTTGATGGTGAGCGAGTTCAGCTTCATCTTCAAGAAGAGAAGGTTGTACTGTATTCAAGAAGTCTAGAGAATATTACAAACTATTATCCTGACATTGTAGAAAAAATTACCAAGTCAATAAATGCACGTGAAGCTATACTTGAGGCAGAGGCTGTTGCCATCAATGAAGATTCAGGAGAATATCTTGCCTTTCAGGAACTTATGCATCGAAGGCGAAAATATAAAGTTGCTAAAGCAGTCATGCAATATCCAATTACTGTGAATTTTTTTGACGTCATGTTTTTAGATGGTAAAAGCTGTCTTGATTTACCGTATAAAGAACGCAGAAAGCTGCTTGAAAAAATAGTAAAGGAAGACTCGTTTGTAAAACTCATGCCAAAGGCTATTGTAAAAACCAATAACGAAATTGAAGATGTACTAGAAAATGCAGTTACTGCTGGTTGTGAGGGTCTGATGCTAAAGCAACTTGATTCGCCTTACAGAGCAGGTGCTAGGGCAAGTAACTGGCTTAAACTCAAGCGCGAGTATAGAAATGAGCTTGGTGATAGTTTAGATCTTGTAGTGATAGGAGCATTCTTTGGTCGAGGTAGAAGAACAGGCAGGTACGGGGCTTTATTACTTGCAACTTATGACGATAAGACTGATACCTTTCCAAGCATATGCAAAGTTGGCACTGGATTTACAGATGAAAGTCTTGATCAGTTCTACCAAATACTTTCCAACAAGATAACACTCAAGAAAAATCCTAGAATAAACAGCGGGTTAGAGGCAGAAGTTTGGTTTGAACCTGAAGTTGTAATTGAGGTGGTAGCTTCAGAAATAACTCTTAGCCCAATACACAAAACGGCTATGGATATGATTAGAAAGGGAAGCGGCCTTGCACTTCGCTTTCCTAAATTCACTGGCAGAATACGATTTGAAAAAACGCCGGAAAATGCTACCGCTGATCAAGAGATAGTTTCGTTGTACAACGGCCAAAAAAGAGTGGTTCAGGAAGAAAAGCAGAACTACATTTAAAATCATGAGATGCTTTCTCCTTGTCTCAGTTTGTCAATAATGTTTCAAGTAAGGATTATTAGACTCTGCCAATATCTTAAAGCCTTACATGTATAGTGGGGAACTAGAGGTACAAGCTAAAAGAAAAGCACTTGCAGTTTTACAAGATGAGATAAACAGAATATTAAACTCTGTAAGAGATCTTGCGATACTGCCTTCTCTTATCATAAAAGGTGACAAATCTGAGATAAAGTCCTCACTTGAAAGAATAGGCAATACAGAAGATGAGGTTGAAGCTCTACGAAGAAAGATAACAAGGGAGATCGCAGATGTAGGCGGCCTCATGATGAATAGAGAGAATCTACTGCACACGGCCTACACCATGGATGAAATCGCAGGGTACATCACTGGCATTGCGTTTAAGCTTTCAAACATTAAAGCAGTAACTCTAAAAAAAGCAAAATTAGACAAAGATCTTTCAGATCTGATCGAACTTGCAGTTGATCAAATTTACAAACTAAATGAGATTGTACGGGCTCTTAACGGCAATCCAACTGCGGCTATAGACCTTGCCCAAGAAGCCCAGAGGATTGAGCGCAGCGTAGATGAGAGATATCGTGAGCTTACGCTTAAGGTTCTAGACGAGATTGCAAATACAAAGGAACTCTTGCTTCTCAAAGATGTTGTGGAAGGAGTTGAAGAAATGTCAGACAAGTGTCTTGAAGTTTCTGACTCTTTCATAGTATTGGCTTTGAGTTTATAACTTGAAAGGCGAACTAATCGAAAATAGAATTGTAATCTGGAACATAGGGAATTCACGTTCTCTTTTTACGCAAGGATATTACGGCAAACCTGTAGGCGTTACAAAGCCAAAACCAGATGAAATAAACGCGCCTCTGATTTTGGATCTTATAGAAGGATACTATCTACTGCAAAAATCTAAACTCAAAATACACAGATCAAAAAAACAACTTTCAGAAACTGACATGCTTGCAATCTGCAGAGATGAATATCATAACTTTGACAAAAAATATCAAGTCTACAAAGATTTCCGAGACAAAAGGTACATAGTCAATCCCGGAATCAAGTTTGGCTGTGACTTTGCGGTATATCAAAAAGGTCCTGGTATTGATCATGCGCCGTATCTAGTACAAGTGTACAATACAAGTGACACCATCACTGCAACTGGGGTGGTGCTGGCTGGAAGACTAGCGACTACAGTTAGAAAGCAATTCATTTTAGCAATACCGCATGGAAAAAACAAAGTAGATTGTTTAGCTTTAGATTGGTGGCGTGCTTAGAGAATTTTTTTTATGTGTGATGCAATTCTGTCATAAATAGCAAACAGTTCTTTTGATATACCAAATTCGGTACTGTCTTTCCATTTACCATATATTCTGACACCATCTTTTGTTGGATCAATCCAAATGCCGGCATCCTTTAGAGGCTGTCTTAAAATCATGCTTGTTAGTTCATGATCATTGTTTAGGGTTGTGGCAATTTTTCCTCCAACCCACTCTACTCCCATTAGTTTTTTTGAACCAAAGTGACCTTTTGTGGACAGTTTTGTTTCTGCTACAAAGTCGCTGTCGTTTTTACCCGCGCTACCTTTGACTATAAAATGAGTCTGAAAACGGTCTTGTGCGCCCCATGGCAGTGGATTTGGATCTTGCATTTCTATCCCTTCTGTATTATCTGCACAACATCAATGTTAGTGCCTTTTAGTTCAACGCAACCCTTGTTTGTAACCATTCGTGGAGTCTGGGCAAAATGTCTGCCATAATAATCACCTTTTTCAACCTCATCAGTAGCAATCTCTTTTGCCTGTGCTTGTATCCCAATTTTTTCTAAAAGTTCGCAAAATTGCTCAGGCATTGTCTTTGGCACAAATGTCTCTTGTTCCGTATCGTGCATGTGTGAGGATGAATTTCTCCCTCAAATAAATATTAGTCTTAAACAAAAATCTCGCAGTAGGAGCAATCGGAATAAATAATAGAAAAATATAGCCATTTTCGTTCAATGCTAAAATTTCAGGGCAAAATTGTAGTTATCACTGGTAGTGGCACTGGCATCGGCAAAGCTATAGCCACTAAATTCGTTGAAAATGGAGCAAGTGTTGTCATTCTTGGAAGACGAAAAGAACCGCTTGAAGAAACAGCAAAGGGTTTGCAGGAAATAATTAACAAAGTAAAAAGTAATGCGTTTGTCAAAATTTTTGCCGGTGTTGATGTGAGTGATGAAGATGGCATATCACATATGTTTGATGAGCTGAAAAAATCAGTTGGTACAGTTGACATTGTGGTCAACAACGCAGGCGTTTCAGGACCTGTAACCTGCTTTGCAAACTCGTCGATGTCAGAATTCAAAAGTACGGTTGCAATACATCTTACAGGAACTTTTTGGACTTCGGTTCAAGCTCTAAAGGCAATGAAATCTGGTTCTAAGATCATAACCATATCGACTTTCTTTACTGAAGAACGCCCTCTAGAACAAAGACCCTACAGATTTAGAAGTCCATATACCGCATCGCAGGGAGCAAAAAACAGACTTGCTGAGGCAATGTCGTGGGAACTTACAGAAAAGGGAATCATATCCATTGGAACAAATCCCGGCCCTGTTCATTCTGATAGAATTTACAAGACGGTATACCCAAAGGCAGCCGCGGAATTTATGAGAGTAAGTGGTTTTGAGAACCTGACTCCTCAAGAGGTAGAAGAGGTTAATAATGATATATTACCCCTGATGGGCGAAGAAGAAAAAACAGTAAAAGAGGGAATTAAAAACGCTGCAACAAAACTAGCAAAAGTGAAGGGGGTTACCTCTGACTCTGAGATACAAAAGCTAAACACAACACTATCGTCATTACTTTCCAAGATTCAGCAAATAGCAGAAAAAATACAACTTAACACAAGCAAGATGATAGCAGATGAACAGTTTTTATCACAGGCCCAAGTAGCAGAAACGGTCATAGCTCTTTGCGATGATGAAATTTCAAAGATCCTAAATGGCAAGGTCATACCTGGTGACAGAGTGTTTTATCCAGTAAAACCACACATCTCATCTTGCATACCGGAGTCTTCTGCAAATTTTAATTCAAAAGTAGTATTGCTTACTTTGGATGCAACAGAAAACTCTGATATTACAAGAGCTGAATTTATTGCACAAAGCATTGAAAAGAATGGTGGAAAAGCAGTATTTTTGATTTCAAAAAGCAGCCCAAAACAAACTCAAGAGCAATTAGGAAAATTTCACTCACATGTAATTGATTTGTCAAACCAAGATGAAGTAAAAAAGCTGTTCAAGACTGTATCAGAAAAGATAGGCGCAATTTCCATGGTAATTTATGTTACGGGAAAAATTCCCTCTTTTCAGAAAATAACGGAAGTGTCAAGATCGCAGTGGGACGCGCTAGTTGATAAATTCATAAACATTCCAGCAATTGTGGCACAAGAATGTTTTAGTGTGTTTGTACCAGGCGGTTCTAAGAATCCACCACTTTTCAAAGGCAAATCAGGCACTATGATCATTATAGGCCCAGATTTGCCTTCGGGCTCAAAGATATCAGGTTCAGACAGGGCAAAAGTCGACGTATTTAGGGGAGCACTTCGGCCATTTACCACAACTGTCAATCAAGAGCTAAGTGATGTTCTCAAGTCTAATTTGAGAATGTTTCTAGTTTTACCAGGAAGCATTGATGGAACAGAACCAAACAATGA